>ODAK010000241.1_pt1 | contig 62435 bp, 54 predicted proteins | sample 1539591 | NCBI WGS metagenome assembly ODAK01 (sample SAMEA3539303, study PRJEB22396) | soil metagenome | biome: tundra; feature: field; material: soil | place: USA | collected 2010-05 | depth 0.15 m | reverse complement strand
GGCGTGCCACATCTGGGCATCACGCGGTGACATGGGTATCTGGCGGCCATGTGCAATGGCGACCCGCCGCTCGCCGACTTCGCGACTAACTTGGCAGAGAACTCCATGCGTCCAGTGGCTCTTGGTCGAAAGAATTGGTTGCACATCGGCAGCCCACAAGCGGGACCGAAGGTTGCGGCGATTCTGTCTGTCGTGGAAACCTGCCGCAGGCTGAAAGTCCCGGTGCGCGAGTACTTAAAGGGTGTGCAAAACGGTGAAGCAACCCAGCTGCCGTCTTCGTCGGCTTTGAGAACGCCGAAGGCGGGCGTGACCGTCATAGGCAACTCGGGTAGATCAAATTCCGAGACAAACCCGGCAGGTGAAAGAACGAAACTGTCGTACCGCAGGGCTGGGCTAGCAATTGCAGTCTCACTACGCCCCGGAATTGGATGCTTTTTGTCAACTGTGTACTTCCCCTGACGCTTACTAAAGACTCGCATATTCCGACGCAGAGCAGCGAGCCCCGAAACTGGCATCTTGAATACTGTGCTGTGAGAAAAGGCCCGTCTCGTGAATCATAAGATATTATTCGTGGACAATGAACTGGTAGCGTTGAACTGCTATAGGCAAATGCTGGAAAGCGAATTCGATATTGCAACCGCTGACAGCGGTGAAGAGGGCTTAGCATTGCTCCGCGATCACGGTCCCTTTGCAGTGGTTATTTCCGACATGCAGATGGCCGGCATGGATGGAGTGCAATTCTTGAGGCGCGTGCGCCATGTGGCCCCGAGCGCAATAAGGTTCTTGCTCACGGGTTATCTCGATGTTAACAGCGCAGCAAATGCGGTCAATGAAGCTGGTGTCTTTCGCCTGCTCGTCAAACCTTGTAAAAAATCTGTTCTGACGGAAGCTATCACCACGGCAATGGCTAGCTACCGCGAGCGGGCAGAAGAGCGAATTCGGATCGAGCTACCGATACGTTTATGCCGGGCCGCCCGAAATGTGAAGCTGCAGTCGGCCCATACCGTCGATATCTCCAAGTCGGGAGCGCGGCTCGCTGGCCTTGAAGAACCGCTCGAACTCGGGGAAGTTCTCAAGGTCGAATGCGGGGACCGGGAGGCACCGTTCCGAGTGGTCTGGATGGGTGCACCGGGTACGGCTAGCGAGGGTCAGGCCGGGCTTGAGTGTCTGGCTATGAATGCGGACCTCTGGACGTTGGACCTGCGTCAACTGGAGGATGGTAAACCTTTGATGCGTGCTCGCGCCGTCCAGCGCGGGCTCCTGCCTCAGGAGAAACCACCACTAGCCACCCTCGACTACGAGGGAAACTGCACTCAGGCACGCACGATAGGGGGAGACTACTACGATTTTCTCGACATGGGCTCGGGGGAAGTCGGGTTCGTATTGGCGGATGTCGCCGGAAAAGGCATCGCGGCTGCCTTGCTGATGGCAAGTTTGCAGGGAAGTCTTCACAGCCAGTACAGCACTGGCTCGAAAGATATCCCCCAATTACTCGCCTCGGTGAATTGCCACTTCTACAAGCACACGGCGAAAGACCGCTATGCCACTTTGTTTTTCGGGCGGTACAGCGATGCCACACGAACTCTGCAATATGTCAATTGCGGGCACAATCCTCCCGTGCTGCTGCGCAACGGAGGTGCGATTGAGAGACTGGACGCGACCGCAACGGTACTTGGCTTGTTCTTGGATTGGCACTGTTCCGTGGCCGAAGTTCGGCTGGAAACTGGAGATGTGTTGGGCATCTATACCGATGGGATCACAGAGACAATTGGTCATGGTGGAGAAGAATTCGGCGAAGCGCGTCTTTTGGACACACTTCGGAAGAACCGGGACCTTGAGGCTTCGTACATATTGCAAAACGTGCAGGACGCGGCCGGACAATTCAGGTTCGGGGAACAAGAGGACGATCTGACGTTGGTGATCGCTCGTGCCCTATAGTGTTGCCCAACACGTTCCCATCGTTAGCTCCGATTGTCTGGTGTAAGTCCGCTAGGATAGGTTATCCGCATCTCTACGCGACTCTAATTGAGTCCGGGGAGCACAATCTTAGGAGGCTGCATGCGACAACACCTGTTTGTCCAAAAAGGTATACCCGGCTGACCATCTCCTGCCGAGGCGAAACAGGGGGCGAAAGTCCGCATAAAAATGGGGCGCTGCACCAAGCCTTAAGGGCCACCGGGGGGCGGGGGCTCTGGAACCTTTGAAACGCAAGGCAGGAATGTCGGAATCCGCTGTTAGTGAAGGCACAACACACTTTGCCGACAGAATTGGCTAGTCTTGACTCCTTACGTACTCGACTCCATATTCGGTTAAAGCGTTGTTGATCCTGCGGGATCGGACTATGCGACCGGCCACGAAAATGTTCGCTGCACCCTCCGTGTACGGGACAGCAACCTGAATCCAGCTGTCCTCGCAGTAAGTCCGCGAACTACGGAAACACATTCCTCCGCGTGAGATGTTCATCACCTCAACGATGTCTGCGCGGGGGCCAACGGGACCAACGCATGCAACGGTCTTCATGTTGATGCGCCCATGTTTTCGGTTTTCCGACTTCCTTCCAGACCCGAGGGATTCCTGCGCACTGGTCTTATCCGGAACCTGTTCCCACATCGTGTCGGCAGAGCATACTTGGCATTTGCGCGTAAGATGATGCGTGATTTGAAAAACGGAGAGGTCCACCTCGTTGAGGGCAGTCACTTCACAGTTTTGGCACGCAGCGCACTTGAGAAGTACGCGCACGGGGCTTTGTTCCAGTTCCTTTTGTTGAGGAAACCGAATACCCCAGAAGTTGTCGCCCTGTTCAAGCACTTCGACGCCATAAAGGTTGCCTTCGGAGCGAATGCCAGTCTGCCCCACTACGCGACCGACCGCTTCCTCGCCGCTGCCCATTCTTTGGAAGCGAATCTTCTGGCCGGGGGCCAGTGATCGCTTCAAAAGCAGACAGCACCCGCTACGGCTGACATTCACAGTCTGCACTACCTCGCTGAAGTGTTCACCCCTAACATCGGTTGATGAGATTTGTACGCTGATGGAGATGGAAATGCGGTCGCCCTTGCGAGGAGCTGAGACGGTTGCTTCTTGGACTGCCATGTCCTAAAGCGTAGGAGAACGGATCACGATCTGTCAGTGATGGCGTTCCACCCACGGTTACGCGGGTAACATTTGGAGAGTTGCTTAGTTCAGACGGGCTGCTTCCTGCCAAGGAACACGGCGGGCCGAGAACTTAGCTCTGATTCGGGATACTCCAAGAAGCGGGTGAGCTTCTTCCACAGTGCGAGCGCATACTGGCAGGCGTTGCTAAGTGCGCCGGAAGGCAAAGCAGCGGACTGCGCGGCCTCGATCTTGCTGCGGATATCATCGAGAAGAGGTCTCGCTGTTTCCTGACGCCGGATATGGCGCGCCGCAGTAGTCAGCGTTTTGCGGCGAGCTTCTGCATCGACGGCAAACAGTTCGTCCATCTGAGCCACAATCGGGGTTGCAACCGGATCTCGGGGATTTAGCTGCACTGCTTCGAAAAACTGTCTTCTGGCATGAGACCAACAAGCGGCATGTACCAGTCTTTAGTTGGGCACGATGACGCCCCTGTCCATTCTTGACCTTCCATGCCTTGCATCCGCATTGATTTCCCGTTGTTTGTATTACCAAAGTGTTGCTCGCGCTGAGCGGCCCGAGAAACGTTGTTGCTGTGATCCCACGAGGGAGGGAGACGATTCGTTGGTGAAAGTGCCGGAGTGGTGTTGGTGCCTGTTCTCAGAAGGAACGGAATAGCTGCCAGCGGCCCGCACCAGCGACGAAAGCCGCTAAATCGACGAAAACCAAAGTTGGCTCCCAAAAGATGTTTTTGAAGACGTTCGGAACGCGCCCCCAAGATGTTGATTCTTCAGAGTGGCAGTTACTCTTATTAAGAGGCCGAAGTCGTTGGCTCACGGATACATCTTTTGAGCGTCGTCCCTGAGACGTGCCATTAAATGGCTACTATCGGTAACGGCCGTGCTGCCAATGAATAGGTATTCATCAAAAGCGCCTGAGCAGCGGCGTGGTCTCCGGGTCGGGCGAAGAAGGACGGTAGCGTCCAGCACTCTTGAACGGCGGAAGGCCCAGCGGCCTAACCTTTAGTAATGCCGAGAGTGATCTAACTCACGCCGTGGCCTCTTTGGTTCTCGGCGTTGTCCAGCTCATTCTTGGAGGTCTTGTGTTTCTGGGCTTCCTTATTTGCCAACAATTTCGTCCAGGTCACTCTGACCTCCTTTCAGAAACTGTTTCCGTCCTCGCAAAACGGCGGCAAGGAAATGGTTGCGCGATTTGATTTTCTCCCGGAACTCCTCTGGCGAATAAGCGGTGACGTTGACCTCTCTGCCCAGCCGCTCCTCCCCCTTACGGAGCGCCGGAGACAGGTCAGCAAGACCTGCTCTGCCAATGACCATCACATCCACGTCACTCATCGTATGTTCCCGGCTTCGTGCCACAGAGCCATAGATAAAAGCACTCTGAATCTTGTTCTCAAACGGTTTTAATATCTGCTCCAAGATCGGAGCCAGCCCTGCCGTTTTTTCGAAGAGCTGCTGCAGGCGCTGATCTTGCAAGCGAGCTGGTTATTAGCGTGAAGTGATTTTGCGACCAAAAACATAGTTTCCGTCCTGTTTGCCGACGAACCACCAACTGACCAGTGGAACAGTGGAACCAATATTTTATCTACGCCGGTACAGAATCCAATGGCGTGAAACTGAGAGGAAAGCCCCCGTCACGCGTCTGACATCAACGCGGGTTGATAATGACGGACCAAGGAACTTGCCAACCACGAAACATGGTGCAACCATCCGCCACGCGCGAATTTCATGGACTACTAAGGAACTTCGGCAGATTTTCTGCTGCGCGGCCCATGGAGCGAGCCAGGCTTAGTTTGGCGACGTTGTGGGCGAACACACTGTTGATATAGTCAAGCTCAGCGCCCGCCAGCGCTTCCTGCGACTGAATCAGTTCAACACTGTCGGCCACGCCTGCCTCCACACGCTGCCGCGTGAGATCGAGAGTCTCCTTAGCGACCCGCGCATTCTTCTGCGCCACTTCCACCTCGCTGGTTGCCGCCTCTAAGTCGAGATAGACTTTTCGAATGTCGCCCTCTACTTGCAGTTTGAGATCTTCGAGTTCGGCGCGTCTTTGCGTTAAGGTGGCGTCGGCTTGCTCGATATCGCCGCCCGTCCGGCCACCCTCCCAGATGGGGAAGCGCAGTGTCCCAGTGACCGAGAACGTATCGTGAGATTGGGACGGGTTGGTTCCGATCAAGCCATAATCGGCGTTCACCGCAAGAGATGGTAATCGTTCAGCCCGCGCGCCGGATCGCGCGAGGTCGGCGGCTCGGACCTGAGCCGTCGCTGCCTTTAGATCCGGACGTTGCTCGAAGGCCTGCCTGAAAGCCTCCTCCATGGTAATCGGCGGTGCAGCTGAGAAAGGGACATCCTCGGAAAGGTCGTACTGATCGTTGGGCGGCAAACCGGTCATCCGCGCCAAGTTGATCTTCTGCTTCGCAAGATCGTTCTGTAGTGAAGTTACTCGCTGCTGTTGGGTGAGAGCTTGCACTTGGCTGCGATCGACATCGACCTGTGCCACCACTCCTACAGCTCGTTGCTGTGATGCTTGCTGGTAGAGAGCGTTGGCTGTTTCCAGTTGAGCAAGGGCTGATTCCACTCTCGCCTTGTCGGCAAGGACCAAAAGATAAGCGCCCCCGACCGCTAATACCACGAGATCGCGAGAATCTTGAGCCGAAAGTTGGTCTGCATGGAAGCTTTCATTGGCCGATTTGTAGTTTTTCCACGCTGTGAGATCCACTACGGTTTGCGTGAGACGGGCTCGCAAGTCAATGTAGTTGTAGGGCCCTATGATAGTCGGCAAAGTGAAGCCTGGAAGCTTGAACTTAAAGCCTGAAGCTGCAAGGCTGGTCTGCTGGACGGTTTCGGTAAGATCGCCGGTGAGGTTGGGGAGTAGTACGCTGCGTGCCACACGCGTTTGCCCATGCGCCTGACGCACTGCCTGGGCGAGTCCAACTGCTCCAAGATTGTACTCAAGGCCGCGGCGGATGGCGTCTCGCAAAGACAGCTTGCCGGAAAACGGCATGTTGGAAATACCAGACGTACTTCCCGAGTAAGCCCCTTGAACTTGAACCGTGGGATTGAGTGTGTTGATCGTGCTCGCTACGCCCGGAGTGGATGACTGCGTGGCCGTCACCGAGCCGCTCTGTGAGGTTCGGCCCGACAGCGGCAACTGCGTTGCTTGCGCGCCCTGGGATTGCCCAGGCGGCGTCTGGGCCGACGCATTTCCGCCTACGATGCACATGCTGAGCAGGATCAATGTCGCACTTCTCTTCAGCTGTCTCGGTAGCGTGGCCAGTTTCTTCTTCCTCATGGGCAATGGACCGTGCCTTTCCATTCTTAACTAAGTTGCTTGCGAAAACGCCATACGCTGAGCGAAACCAAGACGATGGTAAAAATCGACAACGCCAGGAAATTGGGCCACAGCGCGACGATCCCACTTCCTTTTAGCATCCCGCCGCGGACGATGGTCGCGAAATGGTGAATGGGATTAAGGATCGTAAAGGGCTGCATCCATCGCGGCATCGCTTCGACAGGATTCAGAGCTCCCGACAGAGAGGACAATGGCGGATTGATGAAAAAGGCAGTTAGCTGCGCCTGCTGGGCCGACTTACTGAAAGTTGCAATCACCGTGCCCAGACTGATCCCGGACAAAATGCACAACATGCCGCCAAACAAGACGTAGGGCAAGCTGCCATGAAACGGGATGTGGAATACGATTTTGAGCACGGAAAGAGCCAGCAGCATCATCATGCAGAGCAAGGCAAACAGCGGCACGATCTTGGCGATGATGATTTCAGACGTGCTTGCGGGAGACATGAGCAGTTGCTCCATCGTCCCGGTTTCGCGCTCTCTCACCATAGCCGCGGATGCAACCAACGAACTGTTCATAATCAGCAAGAGACCGAAAACACCGGTCGCAATGAACCAGGAATCAATCAGGCCGGGGTTGTAGATGAAAGCCGGCATGAGTTGTACTTGTCCCCGGTGGCTTATCTGGGACGCAGCAACCTGCTTAAGCCTGGGATGAATGCCCATGCTCTGCAGCCCGGCAGTGTAAGTTTGAATGATGCCTTCCGCATAGGCTTGGCTGATGGTGGCAGTATTCGCGTTCGTGGCGTTTAGCAGGAACTGGACCGTGGTTGAATGTCCGCGGTGCAAATCCCGCGCATAGTCGTAGGGGATGACCACTCCGGCGTCTACCTTGGCCTGACTGATTGACTCCCCGAGTTCGTCTACCGAAAAATAGTAGCCTCCAAGGCGAAAGCTTTCGCTCTCGGTCAGGGTCGCGATTAACTCCCGGCTCTCCGGAGTCTTGCTCTCATCGACGACACCGAGGCGAACGTTCGACACCGCCGCGCTCAACGCGAAGCCAAACAGCGTCAGTTGCAAAATGGGAGGAAGAATCAAAGAAATCATGAGACGGCGATCGCGCCGGATCTGGTTGAACTCTTTGCCCACAAGTGCGCGGAACCGCTGATTGAAGACGTTTTGAAAGGGATTCGTCATTCGCTTACGCTTTGAGCTGCATTCGGCGCATGCTGAACCATCCAACCCCGTAGAAAACCGAGCCGATGATGCCGATGATCGTGACCTTCCACCAGTCGGCGAGCCAGCCACCACCTTGGAGTAGCGCATCCCGCACGACTTCGATGTAATACCGGCCCCACATGAAATTCGAGATCCAACGCAATCCCACAGGGATGTTTTCGATGGGAAAAATCAGGCCGGAAAGCAGAAACACCAGGAGAAAGCCGCCGAGGGCCACCACTTGCATCGCGGCGACCTGGCTCGGAATCGTCGCTCCCACCATGGTTCCAAAGGCCGCCACGCAGAACGTATAGAGAATCGTGGCGACGATGAAGGGGGTTGGATCGCCCGCCAGCCCCAAACCAAAATACGTAAAGAGAAGGACAAGCATAACTACGCACTCGGCGAGCGCGACTACCATAAAGGCAAGAATCTTTCCCAGCAGGAATTCGTGGGCGGAGATGCTGGACACATAAACTTGAAGAATTGTCTTCTGTTCTCCTTCTTTTGCCATGGCGAGAGCGGCCAGCAAAGGAGGGAACATCGAAAGTCCCAGCACGAAGATCCCTGGACCGTAAAACTTCTTGGCGGAGAGGCCTGGGTTGTACCAGAGACGAATCGCGGTTTGGACTAGCGCGAGTCCTTGGGCGCCAGCGATGCGTTGATTGTAGGCGCGCGTAATCTCGTTGGCATAACCTGCCGTAAGCTTCGCGGTATTGGCGTCAGAGGCGTCCACCAGCAATTGAACGGGAGAATTTGCTCCTAGTGCCATGTCCCTTCCAAAATGCACGGGTATGATCAGGACTGCCCTGGCCGTGTTTGAACTGAGAGCCTCCTCAGGGAGTCGATCGATCGGCCAGGAGACGACATGGAGAGTAATGGAGGCGCGAATCGCGTCCACAAAATCGCGCGAAGCGGGTGAATCGTCAAAGTCCTGCACGATGACGGGAAGATTGTTTACGGTCAACGAAAGAGACACACTCATCAGGAGCAACAAAACCAGCGGAAGCACGAGTGCGAGAGCCAGCGTCCGCCAATCACGACAGATCTGAGTCAGCTCTTTACGGGCTTGCGCAACTACACGTCGCATCGCATGCGCTCCTTACGGTTCACTCTTCCGCTGAAACCTTTCCCTGCTGGCGCGCTTTTTCGATCACGTTGATGAATACGTCTTCGAGGGAGAAGGGCTCTTCGCGTGCGCTGATTACCTTGATTCCATTGCTTTCAAGCCTCTCTGTCGTGGTTCGTTTGCCTGCCTCAACATCTTCGTCCGTGACCACATGGAGCCGATTGCCGAACAGGGAAACTCGCCAACGCTCGGTGTCGCTCTTGAGGAGGTCGGCGGCGTGCTGCGGCTGGTCGACGATGAATTCAAGTAAATGGCCGGTTTGCGCGCTCTTGATGCCGCTCGGAGTTCCTTGCGCCACCAGTTCTCCGCCGGCCATGAATCCCAAGCGGTTACATTGTTCCGACTCTTCGAGGTAATGCGTAGTCACAAGAATCGCCGTGCCTGCGTCTGCCAGGCGGTTGATCATCACCCAGAAAGCGCGCCGAGCGAGAGGATCGACTCCAGAGGTGGGCTCATCGAGGAAGAGCACCCTCGGTTCGTGCATGATGGCGGCGCCGAAAGCGACACGCTGCTTCCAGCCTCCAGGCAGACTGCCAGTGATCTGGTCTTCCTTCCCTTCGAGTCCCGAGAACGACACCACCCAGCGGATTTTCTCGTCGCGCTCGCTCTCGGGCACGCCGTAGACGCCCGCGAAAAAGCTGAGATTTTCACGGATGGTCATATCGTTGTAGAGGGAGAACTTCTGCGACATGTAACCGATCTGCTGGCGAATGCTTTCCGAGCGGAGGTTCCCTTGCTCGCCGGCAAGCCGCATGCTTCCGCTGGTGGCCTCAAGCAGTCCACACAACATCCTGATCGTGGTAGTCTTGCCAGCGCCATTTGCACCCAGAAGGCCGTAGATTTCTCCATACGGAATCTCAAGGGTTACATTCTTTACCGCAGTGAACGCTCCAAACTGTTTCGTCAAATTGTCCGCTCCGACCGCAATTTGGCCGCGCAGGTTCGAGTGATCGTGGTGCCCGGGAAACGGTGACTCCTTCGAGTCTTCACCTAGAGCTCGCAGGCCGGCAACGAACACGTTCTCGAGAGTCGGCTCATCGACGCGAACGCCGCTGACGTGCAGGTCGGTTTTGCTACAGAGTTCTTCAACGATTTGGCGCGCTTTATCCGGATCATGCGCCAGGACATCAAGACGATCACCAAAACGCTCCACATCCATGATGTCTTGCTTCGGACCAGATACCTCTGACAATACGCGTTCGGCTTCGCTCAAGTTGTCGACGCGGACTTCCAGTCGCTTGGCGCCCAGACCTTCTCGTAATTCGGCCGGAGTGCCAACTTTCCGGATCTCGCCTTTGTGAATAAGCGCGATCCGATTGCATCTCTCGGCCTCATCCAGGTACGGCGTCGAAATCAGGATGGATAAGCCTTCGGCGGCCAGATGCGCCAGGGCGTCCCAAAACTCGCGCCGTGATACTGGGTCCACGCCGGTTGTGGGCTCATCGAGCACGAGCACGCGAGGTTGAGGCACCAAGGCGCAAGCCAGCGAAAGTTTCTGCTTCATTCCGCCGCTTAACTGGCCAGCCAGGCGGCTGGAGAAGCGATCCATGTCGAACATCTGCAGATACTGGCGACCCCGCTTCACGATGTCGTCGGATGCGACGCGGCGCAAATCGCCGACGTAGCGGATGTTTTCGATAACCGTAAGATCGGGGTACAAGCTGAATGCTTGAGTCAGATAACCTGTCTGGGAGCGTGCTTCGCGCGCTGGCTGGCCAAAAACCTCAGCCGATCCCGAGCTCGCTTCCATGACCCCGGCGAGAATCTGGAACGTCGAGGTTTTCCCCGCACCATCGGGCCCGATCAAGCCGAAGATCTCGCCTTTGCCCACCTCAAAACTGATTCCGCGAACGGCGTCTAGTTTGCCGTAGCGTTTCCAAAGCTCGCTAATTCGAATGGCACTCGTGTCCGAACCATCGGGGCCAGATTTGCAAGTTAGCGAAGTGGAAGTCGCGGTCGTCATTTGCGCTTTTCTTGCGGCCAACGATCGCCAGCGACGAGGATTTCTCCGTCAGACGGCATGCCCGGTTTGGCATATCCCAGTGCTGCTTTCAGTTGCACCTTTACCCCGACGACTTGTTTCACACGGTCATCGCGGAAATAGGTGTTCTCGGGAGTGAACGTCGCTTGCGGGTCGATGCGCGAAACGTACGCGTCGACCGGCTGCGTGGGATTCGAATCCAGATACACGTGCGCAGCCTGGCCGACCTTGACCTTGCCGATTTGTCCCTCGGGAATAAAACCGCGCAGGTACACCTTGCTGAGATCCAGAAGAGTGATGACCGGGGTTCCGGCGGTAATCACCTCTCCCGGCTCTGCCACGCGGGTTACAACCGTCCCGTCGAAGGGCGCCTTCACGGTCAGATCCTGGCGATTCTCCCGCGCCTCAGTTAGCTGCGCCTGGGCCTGACCAACGCTCGCCATCGCGTCGGCAATCGTTGCCTGCTGCTGCGCCAACTGCATATTCACTCCGGCTACGCGGCGCTTGGCGACGGCCACAGCAGCCGCTTGTTGGTCCGCTGTTGACACGGCCTGTTTTCCTTGGCGCTCGGATACCGCACCCGTTTGCGCCAGCCGTGTGTATGCCTCTTTATCAAAGCTGGCAATGTCGTGGGCGGCTTCTTGCTGAGCAACGTTCGCCTCTTCCTGCCGCAACTGTTCGTCGAGGACTGCAATCTGGTCTCGCGCGGACCTGGCCTTTGCTTCCGCTTGCTGAAGTTGGGCTTGCGCTTGCTCCACGCGTGCCCTCAATTGCTCGTCGTCGAGTACGGCGATGATGTCTCCAGTGGATACGCTGTCTCCCTCGCGCACTCGGATTTCGAGAATACGGCCGCTCGTCTTGGGGGACACTGCCGAGTCGTCACCTTCGATTCGACCGCTGAGCGGCACGATGTTTGGCGACATCGGCGGCGTGTAGAAGAACACGCTCCAAACACCAAATCCGATGGCCGCAAGAATCAGAATGACAAACAAAGAAACAATGATTCGACGGGCCATCGAGCGGGGCGGCTTCGCTTCGGCAGGCGCAGGTTTTGGTTTTGCTTGAACTGGCTGCCCTACGGCAGTGGCAGATTGCGGGTTTGGTTGAGCTGTCTGCCCTGCCACAGGCGCAGGCCGAGATTTTGGTTGCGTCGGGTTCGCCGCCTCAGGAGCCGGTTGCGGTGTTGTTGGTGCCGCCTGCGCTGTCACAGGAACAGACTGTGGTTTCTGTTGGAGTGGCTGCGCATTGGAACCATTACTTCCCAAGGCCGTAATCGCCGCATCAAAAGTTTGGACTTCCTTCTGTGCTCGTTCCCGCTCCTGCTTCAACTTCTGGACTATTTCAGACACGTTTCCCATCGCCGGCGCGGGTGATGGTTTCGGTTCGGCTTCTGGTAGCTTTTGGTCCTGCTTTGGAAGATCTTGAGGCTTCTCGATCACCGGCTGCTCCGTCATTTCCGACCTCGCTTGCTCGGCACGGTAGCCTGCCGACCATCTGAATTTGCTTGTCGAAGATACGTCAGCGAAAAGTCCCCAATATGCTTAGCGATCCGGTCCACCTGCGCTGGTGTCATCTCTAACTCCGGCCAAAGTCGCATCAATAGAGGACCCGCCAGAATGTAAACGAGCATCTGTCCCATGATGCTGTTTACACACAGCCGGGTCTTCTCATTCTTGGGAGGCAAATCGATGATCCTTCCGACCAATTCGAGTATTCGCTCGTAAATCGGCCGGGTTACTTCATTGACGATTCGCGACAGCGCCGGCGTGGGCTGCACAAGTTCGTGCATCACGATTCGAAAGTGCAAGTCCTGCAAGTCGGGTCTGGTCACGCCCTGTAGGCGAGTTCCAATCACCGCCCGCAAGGTTTCCTCTGGAGGTGCATTCTGATCAAGTGCACTGTGGATCGCATTCACTCGGGCCGCCCGCACCAATTGCTGCAACACCTCGGTATACAAACCTAATTTGCCGCCGAAGTGATAGTTGACCGCTGCGATATTGGCGCCCGAGCGCTTGACGATTTCCCGCACCGTGGTCGCGTGATAGCCGCGCTCGGCGAAGACGTGACCGGCGGCTTCCACCAGCCTCTCGCGCGTTGAAGCAGCGGCCCTGGGCGCGGACACCCGATGCGTTTGCCTTCGACTTTGTTGCGACAGGAACATGAAACAACAGTCTTAAACGACAGTCTGAAACATAAGTTTGAATCTCACCGAGGCTATCTTGTCAGATTCGTGATCACGAAAGATGTTCACTGTTGCTCATAGTTGTAAACAAACCTGGGGCACCGATGAAGCCTGCCGATTAGCAGATCAGCAAATCCAAAGTCTTGGAAGGTAACGACTAGCATTCGCATCCTTCCAAAACGGTGAGAATCTGGTCTCGGCTTGTGGGATGTTGGGTTTCCCGTGACGCCTGCCAAGGATCTTGGGCGGTTGACAGGCTAACCGGCAGTAATCCGCCGCGGACGAAGGAACCGAGACTGGCCGCCTGAGAGTTTGCTGATCAAGTGGCGAAGTCACGCTGGCTGCGGATTCAATCTGTCAACCATGTGTTTGCTCTGGCACTTGCGTTCAAGGTGATGACAGGGTGGCGATGATTTGTGATGATGCCGTTCCACCGCGTGGGATTGCTATCGGCACTATCGCGGCATCAAGGCCGCCAATGAAGATGTGAGGGAGAAGATTGTGTCTCTTGGGTTTGCGAACGATCAATATTTTCCTGCATTACAAGCTGCGGACATGTTGGCTTATCTGTCTCGACTTGGACAATTATCTAATCGTCCTGCACGAGCTCGGTGTTGCAAAATTCGACTTTTCCGGCCGCAAGCTGTGGTCGATTTTGACTCCGGACATTGCAGAGAGTGCACAGATGTGGAACGAGGAGACACTTATTATTCGGCAACAGGGACCAGGGAAGCAATTGACGGTAGATGTACTAACCGGGCGGCTCCGTCCGCTTCGATGACCGGACACAGGAGATGCCCTGGTCCTGAGACCGTTCTCTGCTTTGTATAACGGTAGTTTGACGGGCATATCAAATTTACCCTGATACCAGTGATACCGTTTCACCCAGAAATCTAGCCAATGAGAGAAACGGTAGAAACTGTACTCGACGAACACATTCGCTTGTAACTAGCTAAAACGCCGGGTATTATCCCGGAAGTATTGGATTCATCGGTACTTGCAGGTAACGGTGGTAATAGAATCCCTCCCTCTCCGCCAGATCTTTTAACTCCCGCACTCATAGGCATTTGCGAACTTCTCTTTCTCGCCCGATTACATCACAGGCAGCTCCTGGGCGCTCGCAAGGTGCATATTCGAGAGAAAGCATCGCCGCAGCGACATCGTCGGACACTGTTTTGATGTAGCACGCCTGCGTCACCGCTGCCGGCAAGAGAACCGAGCGGCTTGAATGGCTTTAGATTTTCGCTCCGAGTTCTGAGGTGTCACGCGCTTGTCATTCCGGGCCCTGCTGGCATTTGAAGCCCGTGGGAACTCATCATGACTGCATCAGCCGCTGCCGCTGCGCCTGCTTCTTGCACGAGTTCGGAAGTCGGATACGCCGGTTCGACTTCAAGGGATACAGATCCTCGAGCAAGCAAGGATTCGCCAACGGCAACTCCCAATAGCTCTCCCAGTTTTTGAAAGCGGTCGAGCCATTCTCCACTGAACCGCACATGTTGGTCACGCGAGATCACCTGCAGCAGTTCGTAATAAACGTTCTGGGCCTGCCAGAGGTCTAAGTGGAAGGGTGGAACCTGTACAAGCGAAGCCACTGCTTCCAGTTCCCCGAGCTTACTTAAATCGAACGGATTTTTCGCCCAACGGTCCAGGACTATGTCCAGGCGTTGACGGAGCGCCGGTTCGAGCGAGCAGCCCGCAAGGCTAGTCGCATCCTGCCTTGCAGTATCGAGAAGCTTCCGAATGCGATCAATGTCCAGTTTTTCGTCGGCCAAGCAGCGTTGAATGGCATTACCGAGCACGAAGTCCGCCGATACCCGCAGGATCGCCGGCATCGGTATCTGAAGTTCGGAAAGAAAGCTGATGAGCGAAGCGTGCTGCTCGTAGACCTTAGCATATGTCTCATCAATGTCAGCCAGGGTGGAATTGACGATCCGCTTCACAATTCGTTGCCGCTCATCACGGAACAGCGACTTTAGCGAGTAAGTAGCGCCTCGAAACTGCTGGTCAATTAGGAGTGAGCACCTGGCAAGATCCCCAGCCGAAAACGCCACGCTGGCCTGCTCAACAAATGACCGAAATCCATCGCTGCCACGTCGCGGGCGAATGCCCGCAACAAGCTTGTGCTCTCCCAAATACAGTGCCGCGAAGTTAAACTTCAGCTGGCCGCGCGTGGTACGGGAGGTGATCCGGGCACATCCAATCGCAAGTTTGGTCCTCCCCTTCTCGAACAGATGCACTTCCTGCAGGCGCGCATGATAGCAGTACATCGAATTCGAATCACGGTAGCCGTCGAGAAGTGAGCTGACGGCGTAGTGCGCGGCCACGCCGCAAAGGTCCAGCATCGCAGGTCTGACAAACTTCTCGTAGATACTTCGGCCATTGCCGAACTCGGGAATGTTGCTCCAAACTTTCTCCAGCCGGATCAGGAACTGCTCTTCGCGCTCACCACCGAATAACTGCTCGCTCAACTGTACGGCTCGGCCGGCATATTGAAGGACTTGGACCGTTTCTGGCCCTGTCGGCTCATCGAAGAACCATCCGCAACTGGTGTACATCAGCATGAGATGCCGCTGCATTTCGAGCAGCCTCAATGCCCGCACTGCCTCCTCAGCAGACAAATCTCGCACCGCATGCTCGCCCAGGAAACTGTCCACCGTGCCGGCTGAACGATCAATGACAGCCCTGGCGTATTCGTCCCGGGCAGTCCACGGGTCGCTCAGCAGTTCCTTCGCGCCAACTTCGTACATAGTGGCGAGTTCGTCGCGCAGCCAGTCCAGCGCTTCTCGCAGCGGTCTTCGCCATTCCTGCTTCCACTGCCGATTCGCCCCGGAGTTGCAGCCACAATCGCTCTCCCACCGTGCAATCCCGTGCATACAACTCCAGGATGTGTGCTCCAGGATTTCAACTTCTTGCGAAGGGGGATGCTGAGCAAAATACTCGCCGTAATTCGTGATTCGCGCCAGTTTGTTCTGTTCGATGTAGTCGAGAGCATACGCGAGGGCCATGTCGCCGCGCGCGTGATGGTGTCCGTACGTCTCGCCGTCAGTAGCGATGTGGATCAACTGCGCCGGATCGCCTTCGGGATCAAATCGGCCGGTCAGCCGGCGCGCCAGGTTCACGCCGCTGAACAGTAATTTCTCAAAGGCGACCGCGCGCGACACTACTCCGTCATAAAAGAAGAGCCCAATGCTGCGCCCTGAACGCAAGTTGCAGGCGTAGGCGCGCCGGGAGTCAATACCTTGGCCGTTAAGATTGATCCACTCTGTCCCCTTATCCGTCCGCACTTTGCCGGCCTGGTGTGGAGCAAGAATCGTGAACTTGATGCCCAGCGAACTTAGGATTTCCAGTGTTTCCAAGTCCACCGCGGTTTCTGGAAGCCACATGCCCTCTGGGTCTCGTCCAAAACGATGCTGAAAATCCCGGATACCCCACGCGATCTGCGTCCGTTTATCGCGCGAGTTCGCCAAGGGAAGGATGAGGTGGTTGTACGCCTGCGCTATTGCGGATCCGTGCCCTGAGAAGAGTTGCTGGCCTTCGCGGTCGGCCTTGAGAACCTGCTCGTAGGCCTGCGGAGCGCGTTCTTCCATCCACGACAGCAGGGTTGGTCCGAAATTGAAGCTGATGCGAGTATAGTTGTTAACGATCTTCGCAATGCGTCCGTCGCCGTCGAGCATGCGCGACGTGCCGTTCGGCAGATAGCACTCCGCCGTGATCCGTTCGTTCCAGTCGTGGTAGGGACTCGCCGAGTCCTGCGATTCGACCGCTTCCAACCATGCATTCTCGCGTGGTGGTTGGTAAAAATGACAATGAATACAGACGAAGCACCCCATTGGCACGTCTCCAGAGTGAACCTAAGAAACCCAAGCACGATTTCGCTCGGAAACGCGACCCTTGGGCACGTATGACCGAACCTGCTCGCCTCCAGTCTCCGGTGATGCGTGCCAATATATCCTACACTCGCCGCCCCGGGGAGAGACAGATCTGATTCCTCCGCTGTGTAAGACTCGATCGAGAAGTGGCATGATTGCAAAAACCACGGGCATCACGGAGTGGACCGTTCCCCGACACAGGGCCTCGGGCAACTAGGTCATGGTGCTCATCCCATCTGGCAGGAGGAGAGACACCATCCCTGAGCCTTCGGCTCAGGTTCGAGATGGACTCTCCAGGCATGTCGGACAGCATTCGTATAGTCTCGATCTGTGTCCCGCGCTGTTCGATGCTTGTTGCACCGCTGTTCCATGACTGTTCCGTGGTCCCAAGATCGCGATTTGTAAACAAGTGGCGGTTCGTCAACGCAGTTCTCACCTCAACAGGTCATCCTTATAGGAATCCGGCGAAGTCAGAACTCGGCTCCACTCTTGCTGACCCTGAGCGCTGTCGAAATGCAGTTGGCCAGGTGCGCAGCGTACAGACCGGTCACAATGCCAGTGAAGACGTCCATCGTGTAATGCGCTCGTAAGATCAAAACGGTCACGACTTCGAACAGCACAATCAGAACGCCAAGTGCCGTCAGCCAATACCTGCCCACGCGAGCGATTTCGGTGACCGCCAAAACGGCAATAGCCGTGTGTCCTGAAAAAAAGTAGTCATTACTCACGCTGTAGGTCACCAGCAACGAGGGAAATCCCGGATAGTGCCAGATTGCATTCGGTGGAGCGGGAAGCGCCACCAACCACTGCATGATTTGTCGCAGCCCAAGTACGATCACCAAACCGAGGAATGGCCGGACCGACGCCCCGAAAATCCATCTTGAAAGAAGAAAGACGCCCAGCAGATCGATGATCCCAGAACTCACGACCAGTAGCAGATTTACCGCCGATGGGTGACCGTGCAGGTAAGAATTCGCGGAAGTCGTGGCGCTGTGTAATCGGTCTCCAATTACAGTGCCCGGCAGGCCGCGCGCACCGATCAATGATTGGGTCCAGAACCAGATAATGAGGGCGACGGTAGTCACAGCCAGGCGGATAGCGAAAGATCGTGCGCTGCGACTCGCCCGGGAATCGCGGGGAACTTCGCTTTGAATTGCGCGGCCGGTCATTGCGTCCCTGTCATACTGCGGCTCCCGCTGCAATTTCTTTTAACCGACGCAGATCGAGCTTGCCAGTGCCGAGGTATGGTAACGACTCCACATGCACAAACTGGTCGGGCCGCGGCTTCCAGAGCGCCGGCAAGTCCGACTTGCCCAGTTGAGCGAGACATTCCTGCAATTTATCGTTGGGCAGAGTGTGAACAACGATCAGACGTTCGCCCTTTCTCTCGTCGGGTACCGCGGTTACGGCAAAGATCTGTTCGGTCGAGCCGCTGATCTCGTGAAGCTTGTCTTCGACCTTGATATGGCGAACCATTTCTCCGCCAATCTTGCTGAACCGGGTCAAGCGATCGGTAATCCGGACGAATCCATCCTCATCCATCGCAGCAATGTCGCCCGTGTTATACCAGCCACCACGGAGAACCTCAGCAGTCTTTTCAGGACGCTTCAAATATCCCTTCATGACATTTGGGCCGCTCACCAGCAGCAATCCGGTCTCGCCTTCGGGTGCGGGATCAAAGGTTTCAGGGTTCACAATCCGTACACTGATTCCGGGCAGAGGATGGCCGATGCTGGCACGCTTGGCGCCAACCTGGCGGAATTGCGCTGCCCGGAAGTCGCGCGTGTTAACCGTGACGGCAGGCGAGCATTCCGTGCACCCGTAACCTTCCAGTGGTCGGATCCCGAAGCGGTCTTCAAATGCGATGGAAACTCGCTCAGGAAGCTTCTCTGCTCCTGCCATCACGTACTGCAGGCTGCCAAAGTCTTCCGGAGCGCAGCGCCGTATATACGACTGCAGAAATGTCGGCGTCGCCAGCAGGAAAGTGACGGCATACTGGCTGACGAGAGCGAGCGCATGGCTTGTCTGGGGTGTGCTCGCCAGCAGAGTTTGCCCGTCGCGTGCCGATTCGCAACTATGACGAGATACGGCCCTGGATCGACCGGATTAGGCGGGGTGAGCCTCAAATATTGACCAAGGACCCAGTAAGGCGATTGGTTCCAACAAGCGGTTCGACGGCGGCCCGCAAACTGATCCCGTATACAGCTTCGATGCATCAAGAGCTCAACCGAGCCACGGGCCCCTGGATTTTTGATCTTTATCGCAGGCATCCACAGGCACTGCTCGGCGTATCCTATTGGTCGATTTCTCCTGTCTCCTCGGATACGAACGAATCCGCTGAAGGCTCGTCCGTGCGCATCGGATTTGATGATGATGCCGCCTATCTGGGAGCGTTCCGCAAAATTCTTATCAATGCAAGCATGGCGGTTCCGCAGGAACTTAGGCACATCACTTCAATTGAGGACTGGCAATACGTTTCCGCATTAGTCTTGCTTCGGCGAGGTCACCTGAGCTTGGTCTCTGTGTGGCATCCGTTCTTCTTGTCCATTTTGCTCCGCGTCATGTGGGACAATTGGGAACAACTTCTCTTCGATATTTCCACCGGCACGTGCTCCGTGATCAATCGCCTGCCATCTTTTGTGGCCGCGTCCATCAAGTCCGGTCCGAATTCTCGTCGCTTCGAAGAATTGCGCAGCATTTCCTCCCCGACCGTTAATCGTGTCTGGCCCAACCTTAGAGTGGTGAGCTGCTGGGCGGACGGACATGCGACCGGCGCGGCGCATCAACTTGCTCAGTCATTGGGATCAGTCGTCCTTCAGCCCAAAGGTCTCATCGCAACCGAAGGCATCATTTCTATACCCTTTGAAGGTCGCCATCCTCTCGCAATTCGCTCTCATTATCTGGAATTCGAAGACGACTCAGGCCGCCTGTTGCTTTCGTCAGAGCTTCAAGAAACACACGAGTACCACGTCATACTGACAACAGGCGGAGGACTCTGCCGTTATCGCTTGGACGATCGAATTGCCGTCGATGGGATGCTTGGCCGAACTCCCTCTATTCGTTTTGTCGGCAAGTCCGCTCAGGTGTCGGACCGCATGGGAGAAAAATTATCTGACGGATTTGTGGCATCGGTATTTTCGAAACTTTTTGAGGGTGTGCAGATTAGACCGTCATTCGCCATGTTGGCGCCCGATGTGGATGCCAACGGATGCCGCTACACACTGTACCTGAGTGCCGACGCCTCCAGCGAAATGTGCGCAAAACTCGATCTTCTGCTCTCCGCTAATCCGCACTACGCATATTGCCGGCGACTCACTCAGTTGTGCCTCCCGCGCCTGTTCCGAGTGTCGGATGATGCGTGCACTGCGTATTACCAACGCCTCTTGCCGGCCGGAAAGCGCTTGGGCGAAGTCAAACCGGTTGGACTCAGTGCTCTCGACGGCTGGTCAGATTACCTAAGCGGGTATTATATTGATTAACAACAACTGCAGGGCATCGCCCCCGCTCTTACCGGGAAGCGGTCTCCCGTCATCCTTGCGGGTCGCCATCAGGTCCTACAAATCCCTACCGATTCACAGGTCGATTACTGTCAATTTCAAACGAATAACCGCCGCAAGGGAAGGCAGGCGCATCGGTTCCGGTTTCGCGACAATACGTCCAGAAGCAAACTGGAGGCGCTACTCTTCCGTTGGTGCACTACCCATGTCTGTCAGCACGAGCCGCAAGTTCCCTGGGTTCGTAGCATAGGCGAGTCCAGTACTGACGTCCATGACACCCGCACGGACGAGTTTTTCAATCTCGCCATCGAAGTGCTGCATCCCTTCAGTGTCCCCATCTGTCATCGCTTCGAGAAGAGTCTTGCCATCCTGCTCGCCCTTTTCTACATACTCACGCGTTCGAAGGGTCGATTTCAGAATTTCCACGATCGCCACGCGTCCACTTCCGTCTTTCCGCGGTATCAGACGCTGGGAAATGATGGCCCGGAAGCTTTTCGCCAATCGGTTGCGGATGGTATGTTGTTCCCCCAACGGAAAAGCCCCAATGATTCGCTCCACCGTTTTCGAGGCGTCAATTGTATGGAGAGTAGAAAGAACCAGATGGCCCGTTTCCGCCGCCTCCAGCGCGATTTCGATGGTCTCTTTGTCTCGCATTTCGCCTACGAGAATAACTTTGGGAGCCTGGCGCAATGCGGCCCGCAGAGCAAGTGCGAAGCTCGGAGTGTCGCTGTGCAGTTCCCGCTGGTGAACGATCGAGCGCTTGTGCCGATGCATGAACTCGATGGGGTCCTCAATCGTCAAAATGTGATAGGCGTGGCTCTCATTGATCCGATCGAGCACCGCAGCTAACGTGGAGGATTTCCCCGATCCCGTGGGACCAGTGACCAGAACGATTCCATTCTGGAGGTCGGCAATTTCGCCAAGTTGCGGAGGCAGGTTCAGGTCGGCAAGAGTGGGAATGACCTGAGGGATTACGCGCATTACAACGGCATGGCTGCCGCGCTGTTGAAATATGTTTACCCTGAACCGGCAGCGTCCCGGCACACGATACGAGATGTCACAGGATCCCAGGTTCTGCAACGAGTCGGTTGCCTGCTTGTTGCCCTCGATCAGTTCATAAGCAATGCGGCGAGTGTCCTCGGGAGTTAACGGCGCCATTCCAGAGATTTTGACGGGAGTCAATTTGCCGGAGAGTTCCACCATGGGAAAGCTGCCCGGCGACAGGATCAGGTCGCTCACCTTGCTAGAGACGCCAAGCATAGCCAGCAACAGGGCCGGGGTCGGAACCGGCTTGGATACCGAAGCTACAGGCGTCGGGGCTTTCTTGGCTGCAGTTTCCACGCTGGAACCTTTCTAACGTCTAAGGGAGATTTACTGTCTCAGGCACTCCTGGTTGTGCTGAGAGCGCCTGCTGTTTTTTGTGAGTTCTTGTCAAAGGTTCAGCTCTGTCACTGAATGCAGCCATTTCTCAACTTTTCCACATCCTACCGAGCATGACTGACAAAAGGGGAACCGGCAAGATAACTAACGTTCCTCTTCTTGCTTTTATGTTTCAGTGACTGGGAAGGCTCCGAATGCCTGGATATGATGACCTTAAAATCAGTGAAATGGCTCTCCCCGCAGGTGGATATGCGAATCGTTACATCAAGACAGAGTTACGGCCTTCCGTTTTTCGCCTTTTTCGTTACACCATCAGCCGCAGAACCATCGGGGTGATGTGCTTGCCACCCGATATTCTGATCGTCTTTCTAAACAGCGCACACATGTGTGGGACTCGCGGAAGACTTAAGGTGCCTGATCCTGCGCTCGGCTCGTCGTCCGAAAGGCCTTCTGGATAAGCGTGTAACGGGCAGCCCCGATCATGCCGCAGTTGTCATTGACGACAATCTTGACCGGCATGTCCTTCAGAATCGTCTCCATGCGCCCCTTGTCCAGGAAAGACTCCAGAAACAGAGGATCCTTCATCTTGGGCACGATCTTCGCCGCAATACTGCCGCCGATGAAAATACCTCCCGTGGACAGGAAGTTCAAAGCGCAGTTGCCAGTCTGCGCGCCGAAGATACTGACGAAAATCGATAAGGTCTGATCGCAGATCGCGGCCTTGCCCTCCAAAGCAAGCCGCGAGATCAGCGCTGGAGGATCAGGGGCGGCGCTGATCTGCGTTCGCAACCATTCCGGCTCCTCGGCCTTGCGCGCATCTCGCAGAAAGTCGTAAATATTCTTGATCCCGGGCCCGGAGAGAACTCGCTCACAGCTGATGCGGCCGTACTTCTTCTGCAGGTAGGCCAGCAACTCCATCTGCAGATCGTTCCTGGCCGCGAAGTCGGCGTGTCCTCCTTCGCAAGCAAAAGGATGATGCCGGAAGCCATCCCAGTAGAGTCCCGCCATCCCCAGTCCAGTTTTGGCCGAGATGACGGCCCGGTTGCCTTCAGCCTCTTCCGCACCCTCGCTCAACGTGATGAAATCTTTTGTTTCCAAGCCATCGATTCCGTAAGCATAAGCTTCCAGATCGTTGAGCAGTCCAACCGAATTCAGTCTGAGTTGCTTGGCCACTTCCCGCGCATCGATAACCCAGGGCAGGTTGGAAATCTTGCTTCGTCCCGCTCGCACCGGCCCGGCCACGCCGAGGCATGCGCTGTGAACCGGGATGCCTTCGGTTTTTGTGAAGTCCGCAAGAATGCCGGATAGCCCGTCGTGCTGCTGGCTCATGTAAATCTTTTCCACGACGCAGTGCAGCCGGTTGCCTTCGGTTTCGAACGCGGCCAGCCGAGTGCGCGTTGCGCCGATCTCACCTGCAAGAATCACGGTTCAACTCTCCTCCACTGGCGGCCATCGAGTTCCAGCAGTTGATCAGCCTCCGCTGGCCCCCAGCTGCCAGATGCATAATTCGGGAACCTGCGCGGAGGCAGCGCTCTCCACACGTCCAATACCGGATCCACCACTCTCCAACCAGCTTCGACCATATCGGCACGCTGGAATAGAGTCGCGTCCCCGATCATACAGTCATACAGCAAAACCTCGTAGCCGGTATAGGCGTCCGCTCCGAAATACTTGGAGTACTCAAAACTCATGTCCACCGACCCCACCCGCAGGAGCGGCCCAGGAATCTTAGCCCCAAAGCTCAGCGAGATTCCTTCCACTGGCTGAATCTGGATGACCAGCGTGTTGGTATGCAACTTGTGAAACGGAGCGTTGCGAAACAGCTCAAAGGGCGTGCGCTTGAACTGGATCGCGATCTCCGTGTGGCGCTGCGCCAAACGCTTGCCCGTCCGAAAATAGAACGGCACTCCCGCCCAGCGCCAATTGTCGATGTTGACCTTCAGAGCCACGAACGTCTCAGTGCGCGATTCCGGGGACACCCCTGGTTCCGCTCGATAAGAGGATACTTTTTCATCACCCAGCAATCCCGGGCCATATTGCCCCCGCACGCTGCGTTGCAAAACGTCGTCCGATCCCAGCGGTTGAATCGAATGCAAAACTTTGGCCTGCTCATTGCGCACCGCGTCCGCCTGAAAAGAGACCGGCGATTCCATGGCGGTTAAGCTGAGCAGTTGCATCACATGGTTGGGAACCATGTCGCGCAATGTTCCCGCCGTGTCAAAGTACCCGCCCCGCCGCTCCACTCCCACGGTCTCGGCATTCGTGATTTGCACATGGTCGATATACCGCCGGTTCCAGATGGGCTCGAAGATAGCGTTGTCGAAGCGGAAGACCATTATGTTCTGCACCGTCTCTTTGCCCAGATAGTGATCGATGCGATAGATCTGGTTTTCCTGCAGCACAATCTTGATATCGCGGTTCAGCGCCTGAGCAGAGTCCAGATCGTGTCCAAAAGGCTTTTCGATTACTACTCGGCGCCAGCGTCCATTCTCCTGCCGCGAAAGCGCGGCTGCGCCCAACTGCTGCACAATCTGCGAAAAAAATTTGGGTGCGGTCGCCAGATAAAAGAGATAGTTACCCTCTGTATGTTGCTCGGCGTCGAGCACGGCGAGCCGCTCCCGGAGCTTCGCAAACGTGTTCGGATCGGCAAAGTCTCCGCGCTCGTAGAACAGCCGCTTCCGGAACCACTCCAAGGCGTCCGCGGAGTCAGCTCCGACCGGCAGGAAACTCGTGACTTGGCTGCGAAAATCTTCCAGGCTCAAGTCGTCAACTGAAACCCCTATCACTGCAAAGTTGTCGGGCAGTAGCCTTGCCTTCCCCAAATTGAAAAGTGCGGGCACAAGCTTGCGCCTGGTCAAATCCCCAGCCGCGCCAAACAGCACGAACACGCAAGGACCGGCCGCCCTTTCAGGGTACCCGAGGTCATTCTCCAGGTTGGATTGCGTGGTTGCGGCCATCTCTGCAACTTCTCGACTGGTCGCCCATAGTAAATGACCGATGCCTAGCTTTCTAGGGGGTACTTCCTCTGGAACAAATGTGGGTTGCTGCAATTGCGTATCGCGTCGTCCGGCATCGCGATGTTTTGACAGCCCGGTCCATTCGCATAGTTTCTGGTTGGCTGACCAACCGGAAGTTATCCGCGGCGGCTACCAAGGTCAATCCAACGAAAGATGGACGCCCACGTCGCGTTCTTGAATGGCGAGAAAATCTACGCGGGATCCACAGATACATTTGTTCTGGACGAGTCTTGAGTCAGAGGGATTGTGCCAGGCCGTAGCGAGCCTCGCTTAGACAGGGAGCAGCGTGGCTGTTATGCAGCTGTTCGCAGCCACAAAGAATCCGCAACAAAACTGGTTGCCTCGGAGACGCTAAAGATCGACGGTTTGACCGCCTCGCTCCCTTACGAGCAAGAGAGATGTGAGTGCACAATCGGGAGCCGCCCAACGCATACCAGCGATCGAAGGTGAGAGGGCTGTAAATTGTCTGCGTCCTGTCAGATGCTCGGCCGCGCGGTGGATCTGCGTACCAACCTCGGTTCGATTCGCATTTCCGGCTCGTCCTTCACTAATGCTTCGATTCAGTCGAGCCGCGAGGCGCCACGTCGTGGCGCCTCGCATGCCCTTAAATTAGAAGCGCACGCGGAGACCGACCTCGATCTGCCGGTTGCCTCCTGGTTCCTCCTGCGCCGAGCCCCCACTCAACTCACCGAAACCACCAGCGGAGAAGCCGGGCCGAAGCCCGATTCCGAAAAAGCCGTCCGGGTCCAGAAACTGATTGTGGTTGAAAATGTTAGCGAAGACGCCTTGCAATTCCAGGCTAACGCTCTCCGCCACTTTGATATTCTTCCTGATGCTTAGGTCGACGTTCCAGTAGGGCAGGCCGGGGATACAGCCAAAGCCGCAGTCCCTGGTGTCTAATCCCAGAATCGGGTTGCGAAAATCGTTAACCGCGCTCGGCCCGGCCGCGAACATATTGGGGAAATTGCCCGCTTGGGAGTAGGCGTGACCGCTTTTGATGGGTGCAATCGCTACGGCGTTTTCGTTGCCAAAGTAGCTGCTGTTATCCCCAGCGCCGAACTCCTGGCCATCTCCGGTGCTCGTGAAGATCTCGACCGGCGCGCCGCTGCCGGCAGAGAATACAGACGAGAGTGTCCATCCGCCCAGCGCCCGTCCCAAAAGTCCTGACTGCCCCTTAAAGAAGGGCGGCTGGTACACGAAAAAGAAGTTGTATACGAATTTGCGGTTATAGGTCTGATACCCGTACTGCCTCTGCAAATCGAAGGGATCGTCCGGAGTAAATGAGCTGGTCGCTTGGACTTCCGCTCCAGTCCCCAACGCCTTGGAGTAAGTGAAGTTGGACTGCATCGTCAAACCTCTCCAGTCGGCCATCTTGAGTGAAACGAAACCACCATTGTAGTTTCCGTAGCCATAACTGCCATTAACAGCAGGCCCCGACGTCATCTGGGGCGAAGTACCTCCTATGGCTGCGTTGGTGTTGTTCATCATGGTGGTCCCGAAGTTGAATCCGACACCACCGCAACCGGAACAACCGGAGCCACCATCCAGATCGCTCCACATGGACCAAACCTGCGCTGTAGCCAAATTTGCAGCTTCATTCGCTACCACGGCGGCGGTGCAACTCGCCGCTCCGGCGCAGTAGGCAGACTTCATAGCCGTCTCGAAAAACGGCTGCGCTGTAACCGCGGACGGGGCGGGGTGGCCACTGCCATCGCCATTGCAGCCACCGCCAGCGAGCCCGGCAATGCCGCCGCACAACTGCAATACGACATTCTTGTAGGCCTGGTCGAACCTCTGGCCGCCTTGCGTCATCATGTAAGGCACGGCGTTAAGGTTGATGGGCTGGTACTCGTTGGTGATTCTGCGCCCAATGTAGCCAATCTCCAATATAACTTTGCGGGACAGCTGACGTTGAATCGTGAGGTTGAACGAGTCAACCTGGTTGGGTCGGAAGTTCGGATCCAGGACCGAGGCGGTGGCGGATGAAATCCCATTGACCCCGGGAAAGTAGGGTTGGGGCAGCGTCGGCGAGGCCTGCTGCAGTGGGGCAGTCAGGCCGTCCACTCCAATGCGGAAGGCACTGGCAGCCGTAGTAGAGCCGGTCGCGCCGCAGGTACCGTTCATGAGGCCGGTACGGCACTCCACGGGTTGAAGGAGGCCAGGTCCCAGCAACGGCACCAGCACCAAATCCACACCGTTCAAGCGGCCGAAGATGCGACCGTAACCACCGCGAATGACTGTATCTTCATGGCCGAAGATCTTTCCAGCGATCGAATCAGCGTCGAAGTGGGGGCTCCAGACCGCGGCGATCCGCGGGCTGAATGAGCCGTAAAACGGGTTATAGGGATACTTCAGTCCATTGCTGGTATTGCCTACCAGGGCAAAGCCGACTTCCGGATCGTAGTTGATACCCTGCAGCGCAGCACGCTTCCGAGCCTCCAAGTAGGCTGCACCGGAAATGGGCTGGTCTGCCGAGTCCACCATTTCAACCTGCTTGCCAGCCTCTTCAACCGGCGGCATCTCCAGCGTCCAGCCCAGCCCGTAAGTCAAGGTGAAGGTCGGCTTCATATGCCAGGTGTCGCTGAAATATACGTTGTAAAAAGGGATGGTGCTCTTGTCGAAGGCCGGGGAACCAAGAGGATTCAGGGCCAGACTTGGGCCAGAGCGGGTATAGGCGACCTGCGAGATGGAAACGATGCCCAGTGCCGCCGCGCTAAGCGAGCTGCAATTGCTAACAGTGACGCCCGCTTGGGAGCAGAGTGGTAGGTCCGCCGTGAGTCCCGATCCGGTAGTTCCGTTGCCAAGCACATAGACGGGCTGGTTGTTGATACCTCCGCCGTTATCGGTGCGTTGATGGTAATCCCAATTGTGTTCGTAAGTACCGCCAAACGTGAACAGGTGGTTGCCTTTCAACATCGAGATATCATCACGAAACATCTGATCGTGCCCATCCCAGAAACGGTTGCGGGTTTGCTGCGTGTTCACGTTGTAAGGACCGAGATCCTGAGTTTGGCCGAAAGTCTGGCCGCTGAAGGTTTCGAGCGCTCCGCCGAGTCCGGACGTCTGCGGGGCATCTCCCGTCCGCTTCCATTGCCAGTAATTACGCAGGAAGCTGTAGTGGACATCGTTGGTGATGTTGCTGCTGATGTTCGTGGTCAGCCCCGCCGTCCACAAAAATGCTTGCTGCGGAAGATTGGACTGAGCAGCCGGGGTGCCGAGCTTGTCGCCGGAGAAGAAGCCGCCAATATCAATCTGAGCATCCGCGGCCGCTTGCAGCTTGAACCAACGATAAGTGGACATGAAGTGCCACTTGGAGGAAAAATCGTGGTCCACGCGACCTACTGCGAACTTGCTGGTGGTTGGCTGTGCAAGATTGGCAGAGAATCCTTGAATGTTCGAAATGGCTCCAATGGCAGGGTGGTCGCACAAGCTCTGAGTGCAGTTCGCATTTGACTGCGGTTCATACTTATTCCATATCTGCTGAACCAGAGGGTTAACTCCAACCCCCCGCGGGTCGAGGGAAGTACCCGGGTAAGTGATGCCATTGTAGGTCACGGGAGTTGGGTTCAGGTTGTAAAGGGCGCCAGTCGCGTCGTCCGTCAATAGTCCCAGCCGTAAAGTCGGCGACGGGACGTTTCTAACGATGGTCTCGGAGTTGGGGAAACTGAAACCCTCATAATTGAAAAAGAAGTAGGTCTTGCCGCCAAGAAGCGCCTTCGGAATAAGCGGGCCGCCAATCGCTCCACCATAACGGCTGTAATGGAAGCTGGGAACCGGCGTAATTGGGTCGTTGTGGTTGTTTTGCCAGGAATTGGAAGACCAATTGTTATCTTTATAATATTCGTAACCTGTGCCATGCCAGGCATCGGTTCCGCGCTTGGTGACAACCTTCACCTCGGATCCGGCAGAACTATTGAAATCGGCGATCTGGCCGGCAGTATTTACCTTGAACTCCTCGACGCTATCCTGCGGAGTCGGCAACACCCCCGTAGCGCCACCCACCCCAGTGCCGCCTTCCGAGGGTCCTACGCTATTCTGGTTGGCAACACCCCCGCTCGGGTCGCCGGCAAAGCTTTTCGTATAAACGTTCATGCTACCGTCCATGTCGTTAGTATTGTTGCCGCCATCGAGCGAGAAGGAGCTTTGGTCGACAACCGCTCCTGCAACGGAGCCATCGGGACCTCACGCCAGGCTGAAACACGATAAACGTGCTGACATCGCGGCCAAGGCTAGGCAGGCTGTCGATGGTGAGGTTCGTGATGGTGTTGCCGACCGTCGCATTCATGGTCTGCAGCTCGTTGCCAGCAGCGGTTACCTCCACTACCACATTTGCGCCGCCCACATGCAGAGATAAATTGATTGTGAGACTGGCTCCGACCTTTACCTCCTGGCTCTCGGTCTTGGTGGTTTCAAAGCCCGCCTTCATTACTGCGATGTTGTACGTGCCCGGGTTAACGTCCACGTAAACGTACCGCCCTGTGGCGTTGGTGGTGGTAGTTCGATCATTATGGGTCGAGGTATCAGTCAGCGTCACCGTAGCGCCTGCTACCACCGCCCCCGACGGGTCAGTGACTGAGCCGGCAACTGTACCGGTTGACGTTGATTGTGCCCACGCGGGCAGAGCACTTCCCACACAAACCACCGACAGGAGAACCAGAGCCAACTTCATGCTGCACGTATGCATCGCTTCCTCCTAACCGAGATTGACAGGGATTCCTTTTGACATTGAAATCGACAGCGGTTTGCAACATGACTTATTGACTGTCAGAAACAGGCAATGAGTAATCAACATCCGAGATGCCACTTTTCGGATGAACCACGTGATGTGGGACAAGTAACCTCCTTTCCGTGACCAATGGTGCAGCACTAGCGTCCCTTGCCCGTTTTACCGCTAGTGCTCCACAGCGTCCTGATAGCGAATTCGGCCTTTTCCTACAAGAAGTTGTAGACATGGCTTCCGAGATACCAACTTCAATAGCCAACTTTGGAGTGCGCAAACTAAGCTCGTTCAGCAATGCGCGTATGCTTCAGCTTGCTCTGAGGCTCAGTTTTTAGGGGTCGGAGGTTTGGTGGCTAAGTCAATTCTGGCTAAGGAAAGATCCGCGAGGCTTCGCGGCCATGCTCAAGAGCCCTGTTCGACAATCCCTTGCAGGGCCGCCCGGTAACCACGGCTGCAGGAGAGCTCTCTCCCGCTTTTCAGAACTACGACATATTCTCCGCTGTTGACCGGGATCAGTTCCTTGATCTTGCGAACGTTCACGATCGTCGAACGATGGATGCGGACGAAATGACTCGCGTTCAGGCGCTCGGAAATCCTGCTGATCGTCTCGCGGAAGAGATAGGATTCTTTGCCGACGTTCAAGCGCACATAGTTAGCCGCGGCTTCCACCCACTCGATGCTGTCCAAGTCCAGGAACACAACTCGTCCATTGGCCTTGATCACGAGGCGGCTGTCCGGTTCCAGTGCGGGCAACGCCACCGACCTGACCTGCGACAGCAGATTCAGAATCCGGTGTGTGATTTCGCGGTCGTGCGCCTTGCGCAATTCGGACCGCGCCTTCTCCAACGCGTGGTGCAGTCGCTCCTGGTCGAACGGCTTCAACAGATAGTCAAGAGCATTGGCCTCAAATGCTCGAATCGCATACTGATCGTAAGCTGACGTGAAAATGACCACCGGCATTTCTTCCAGAGAAATTTGGCTCAGCACCTGGAAACCATCCAGGTCCGGCATCTGGATATCGAGCAGCAGCATGTCCGGCCGAAGACTCCGGATCGCAGTCACAGTTTGTCTGCCATCCTGGCACTCCGCCACGACCTTAACTTGCGGTTCCGAATCCAGCAGGATGAGCAACTTCTGGCGCGCCAGGCTCTCGTCATCGGCGACGACGGTGCGCACTACCGTGTCCAAGGGCTGGTGTTGCGGCGAAAAAATAACTGAATCCGGGATCATTGGTCACTCACCTTGGTCCAGTGGTTGAATAGACGTGACAGCGTGAGAATGGTTGGCAAAAGACAGTGTCGAATCGACAACCCATCCTCAGGCTGCTTGAAGGTCCCTGATCTTCATCGCGGCGGCGCGGGGGCAGATTTCAGGAGCGCAGGCCCGCTTCCGGGCAACTTCCTCCGCTCGCCCTACCTAACAAGACGTCTCAACATCATTTGTATGATCGCCCCGGGTATCTACCCGGCCGCGAATCGCGCAAGGACGTCCCTGAATTCTCGGAGTCCGTCCCTCGCGGGAAAACGAGCCCTCTGCCGCCTCGTCGATAATGCCACAAGCCACTATGTCCGCCATCCGATTTCAGACATCGTCCGCCGTGAGCGAGCGTGCGGTCTCCGAGACTGCGAACCGAGTGCACGCACAGGCTGTTGATCTCCTGACCAGACGCGCTGAAATCAATCGAAGGATCCGGTGTCGTCAGCAAGTGATGCAGGCATTGCGGGATCTCGCGACCAACGCGACGTTCAAGGGTTACGGTGCGGAGGGGCCCGCGCCCGCACGCACGACGGAGAGGAAACGGCCTGGCAATAACAGTGCGCCGCCGCCCGGACATACAGTTGGCCAGATGTGGTCTCCCCTGCCAGGCCAGTCAAAACACCTGCAGGCCGGACTGACGCGTGCTTGCCGCATCGCGCTCATGGAGGCAGCAAACACCGCGTCCCCGGATGAAATTCGCACGCGCATTGTTCGCAGGGGATCCTTTTCATTCGCCGATTCCGAATCTGCAACCGCAGCGATTATTCGAACTCTGAATGCTATGGCCTACGGCGGCGAGGTTCGGCGTTTAGAAGACGCCCCCCAATCGCGGTGGCAGCGAATCGCGCCTGCGCGAGAAAGCGATACCTCAATCTAGATCGTAGCCGTGGCGATTTCGCGCCCACCATCGTTCACTCTTCTCGGCCCGACTCCGGCCAGATCTCTCCAATAGCGTTAACCGTATGGGACGAACGGTTATTTTTGTGGGACGAATGAGGCAGGACAGGGACGATCTTTGATTGCTCTCTTGCGTGGATTGGTCCATCATGTAAGGCGCGCCCGTTATGGTGTGGACGATGGATGAACGCTAGCGCGCCGATGTGCCGATGTCGCAAAAGACCTCGCTGAGTTTACTCCTGACATGAAGACAAGTTGCGAAGGTTGCGGGCTCACGCTGCCAGCTGACAGCGCGGCATACGTGTGCTCTTACGAATGCACTTTCTGTCCGGTCTGCTCCTCGAACATGCACGGCATTTGTTCGCATTGCGCCGGTGAGTTGGTGCGCCGACCGCGCCGAATGGTACCGCTGAAGGGTGAGGCAACAAGCGGCGACGCCCCCGGAAGTTTTCGTCCTTGGATCATCTGGACGCTGAGTTTTGGCGTTTGGACGTTTGTTGCCCTCGCATACGCCATAACAGTCTACGAGTTGTATCGCTCGACCGGTACGTCCATGAGGTTTCTCAGCGTTCTGGGCATGCAATGCAGCCAAGTTCTGACCTACATTCCGCTGACCCCCTTCGCTTTTGCGTTAGCGAACCGCTACCAAGTGCAACGCAACAACTGGGCAACAAATTCGTTGATCCTTCTGGCGGGAGGGTTGGTGTTTACCGTGGCGCAAGTCGCGATGCGCGGCATGACTCCATACGCGTATTGGGATCCTCGCGTCCGGCACTGGGTTTCGGCCATTTGGGACGCGCAAGCCCACGGATTCCGAATTCAGTGGTTTATGTTTGAGAGGATGTTCCTCTCTAGCGTGGTTGACGACGTTGTCACCACCTACCTGCCGATCGTACTGATTGCACACGTGGCATCTTATTACCTGAGCTTTCGAGAGCGGGAGTTGCGCACGTCGCAATTGCAGGCACAACTTGAGAAAGCGAGGCTGCAATCGTTAAAGAGCCAGTTGCAGCCGCATTTTCTCTTCAATACGCTGCACTCCATCTCCGCCTTGATGTTAACCAACGTTGAAGCCGCCGATCGAATGATCACCCGGCTGGGCGACCTGCTCAGGATCAGCCTCGAAACCGCCTCAACCCAGATGACAACCCTGAGCCGCGAATTGGAATTCGTAAATTGTTATATCGAGATTGAAAAGGTCCGATTCGAAGAAAGGCTCAAGGTGAGTATCGACGTCGCTCCTGAGGCTCTCGATGCCAGCGTCCCTCACTTGTTGTTGCAGCCTTTGGTGGACAATGCCATCAAGCACGGAATTTCCAGGTTGGTGTCTGGGGGCGAGATTCGAATCTCCGCCACTCACGATGACGCCTATCTGCATCTGGAGGTGAGAGACAACGGACCCGGATTTAGGGCGCCGGGCCACCCCCCGTCGGGGGGCATGGGACTGAGAATCACGCGCGAGCGACTGGAGACGATCTACGGCCAGGATCAGAGCGTGGAGTTATTAAGCTTGCCGGATGGCGGCGTGGCTGCTCGGGTGTGTATTCCTCTCCGCATGGCAGTGGCCGGCAGCGAACAGTTTCCGGCTGCAGCCGCATCAGTCGCTCCAACCTAGCAACTGCCGCTCAAAGTCGAAGCTGATACGTTTTGGCCGGAGGCAGGAAACGCCCATCAGTCCATCCAGGTCGCTTTCAATGCCTGTCCGACTTGCCACCACTGAAGCTCGCTGAGGCCCGACGTCCAGTGTTCCAATCCTGGCCTGCGAGAGAACGACGGTGCCGAAACGAACGTTTCCGGCAACATTCTGTCCGCTTCCCATAGCGCCGCTCCATACGTAGTCCACCCCGCGCAAGTGGCTCTCGAATAACACCAACTGCGGTGTTCCAGTATCAAGGAGCAGGTGCAACTGGCGGGCGCCGCTTCTCAGATTCACCGTGATAAATTGCCGACCTGCCGTGAACGGCACAGTGTAGCGTTCTACCGAGGCCCCGAAAAAGATGCGCTGTTTTGCGTAATCGACCGTGAAGTTCGTTCCGCCGAGGACGTCGAGTCCGATGACAGCGTCAATGCGGGTTCCCAGTCCGCTGCCAATTACGGAAAAGTTCGCGACCATCACTGGCAGATTCTCCCGCCTCACGGGACCAAACTGAAGATCGGGAAGTGTGATGCTTTCTGACGCAAAACTCTTGTTGAAGACTGACAGGTCTCGCGCCGTGCCCTGCAACCCCAGCCTTGCGGAAACGCTGCTGTCGATCATGCTCGGGTTGGAGCCAGTATCCAGCAGAAGGTTTTGGTGCTCGAGGTTGCCAATTCTCCCGTCCACGACGATCAAGTATCCTTGGTAGGCCTTGAAGGGAATCTGTGCGACCTGGCGCGTGGGGCTTGGCGTCCAGACACTGATATCACCTCCGACGCTGGGGACGCACAGGTTGCAGAGCAGGACAGCCAGCGGCGCAATGTCCCGACTGGCGTGAGCAAGCCCTCTTGGCCAAACTATTCTCGGGATGCCGGCAGACGGAGCGCATGACGGGTCAGATCTCTTTGCGCCGGTGGTGCCGAAACTGCACATGCGCTGAGCCATGCGCAAGAGACTCCGAGGCACGAGTCACCGCTGCGGGCATTGGGATATGTAGCCGACTTGCCGGGATGAAGACCTTGAAAACGCCAGCGGCGAGGGTGAGCGCGGGCTCACGCAATGCGCGGTCAGACGTGACCTCGGCGGCGCGCAGCATCCGGGGCGCGGCTCTATCTCCCTTCGCGCTGGGCCGCCCACAGCCAGGCGCGTTGCCCGCGATCTCCAGGCAACACTGTCGCTTCGCCATACTCAACCAGCCGGCCCAAAATCGTATTGATCGTTGCCAACGGATCTTTGTGGTGGGCCAGCAAGGCAGGCGCGGTCCGTTGAATCTCATCGCACACATCGCGCGCGCTCATCGGCCGCCCTGCTTCCATCAGTACTCTGCGGCATGCCCGGGTGATACCGGGCCGGCGGGAACCGCTTCTGTGATCGACCAGGTCTAAGAGAGCAGCATCCAAAATGCCGTCGCCGAAGAGCTTCGCTAAACCCACGATGGTCTGCTTCACCGTGCCAATGCGTTTCGTGACTTCTGCTCGCTCCTCGATCAATTGGCGCAACTCCCGTTCCGCCTGCTGTATTACCTCTACCACGTGGCGGTTTTCGCCGCCCGGTGCATCGGCTGCCGCCTGGTCCGCCGTTTGTCCGTTATCCATCGAAGCATACATACCACTCGTGTTATCCCGCAGCAGTAGCGCTGGGATTGACACCGCTTCGCGCGGGACCAGCAAACAATCAAACGCGACGAAATTCGCGGGAAACTTTCCCGGCGGTTCTACGAGCGATTTCATTATTCATAGAGTTCACCGGAAGTCCTCGCAGGAATGCCACGTCGGAGATTGGGAAATGCGAGCGATTTAGCCGCGTCATACGTCACTGCTCCGGGTTGTCTATGGATCCTCACAATCCGCACACGTTATTTGCGGGCATGTGGCAAGTAGAGATGCATACCTGGGGCGAATCCAGCGGAGGCCCTGGCAGCGGAATCTACGTTTCCCACGATGGCGGTACGAAGTGGGCGCGCCTGGAGGAACACGGTTTGCCTCATGGACCGCTCGGGAAGATCGATGTCGCGGTTGCTCCGACCAATTCGAATCGCGTCTTCGCCCTGATTCAGACCAGGGATCAGGGTTCAGTCTGGAGATCCGATGACGGGGGAGAACAATGGAAGGCGGTCAATTGGATTTTGTCCATTTCTTGATTTTCTGGGCTGATGAAGGGCAACCGGGAAACTGGCCAGTCCACGACTCCGGAGTGAGCCAACTCTTAGATTGCCTCCGCGACTGATTCAAAGCTGCCCAAAACCCCCCGCCGGAGTCGGCTTCGCCGTGCCTGACGACTTGTGAAGAACGCAGAGCTCGGCTCGCTGCCATCTTCCGATCTCGTGGGTCAGCCGAAGTCAGTGTGAAGACCCGCCGACGTAGTTGCCGTAACCCACAATGACTGTCGAGCTAACCAGAACCAAGAGGCTGAATGCTACCAGCAGCCTGGTCCTGCCACCAGCGCCCTTCCACTCTTTGAGCGCGATACCCCACAACGTGCTGAAGATGATGATGCTGGCCATGTGCAGCGTCCAACTGGAGAACTTGTATCTTCCCATCTGGGTCTCGCCCATGGTGTAGAAGAAAAACTGCACGTACCAGGTCGTACCCGCGAGGGCCGAGAACAAGTAGTTGGCAAGCATGGGAGCCCTGGCAGTCGTCTCCAGGGCGACGGCCACGGCTACCGCCATCTCCTCCGCCGGGGCATCGGTAACGGCTTCAAGGATGTGCTTCTCATTGCGTGCGAGAACTTTGCCGCGAATTTCGGACTCGAAGTACTGGTAACCAGTCCGGTTGCGAATGTTCAGAATGAGGCACCAGATGAAGTTGGTGGTGAAGCCGCCAGCGAGCACCACGACGAGTACGGGCAGGCCCTGCCACAACACCGGTGTGCCGTGCTGGATTGTGATCGCCTTTATCGGATCGCCGGCCGCGAGGCCGTAGGCGAAGCAGGCACTCATCACGCCTGAAAAAGTGGCAACGAGCAATCCCTTCTTCAGGTCGAATTCCTTGATCGAGGCACGCTTCTGCTCGGTCGACATTTCGCGTTCTTTGGATACTCCGGCGGCTCCTGCGAACGCGATACCGAGAAGGCAGACGGCGACGCCGCCAAGAATCACCAGGCCGGAGCGAGTGCCGAGGACTTCGGATGCGAACACTCCACGGAAAATCGGAGGCATCAACGTGCCAAATGCGGCTGTGTACCCGAGTGCCACGGCCATGCCGAGCGACATGCCCAGGTATCGCATAGTAAGGCCGAAGGTGAGGCCACCAAGTCCCCACAAGACGCCAAATACGTATGCCCAGAACAGGCTGCTCGCCGGAGCTTCGTGGAGCACACGAGTGAGGTCACGGGTCATTGTCAGCGCGAGGAGCCATGGGGCGATGATCCAGCTGAAGAATCCGCCAACCAGCCAATATGTTTCCCAGGCCCAGTTCTTCACTCCCCGATAGGGGACGTAGAAGCTGGCGGAAGCGAGACCGCCCAGCCAGTGAAAAAACACCCCTAGGGCAGGGTTCATGGAGTCCTCGAGTCTGAATTTAGAGGTGAAAGACTTCTAGCAACGGCTGCATGGCGAGATCGGGCAATACGCCGTCAGGCTGAACGAAAAAGTCACCCATCTCGCGCTGCCAGCGCTCGTTGACTTCGCGCTTGGCCATCCCGGATCGAGCACGTTCAAAGTTTTCTGTCTCCAGATAGCCGACGAGAAGGCCATCGTCTCGCAGGAACAGCGAGTAGTTGCCCCATCCAGTTTCACGCAAGGCGGCCTGCATCTCGGGCCACACGCTGCGATGGCGCTCTTTGTATTCCTCGAGCCGCTCGGGCCTAACCTGCAACACAAAGCAGACACGCTGCATACTCGCTCCTTAACGCAGGAAGGCCTCGGAGAGACCGCCGTCTACGGGAATGACGTGCCCGGTTGTTTTCGCACTCTGATCACCAGCCAGCCAGACGATTGCGGCCGCACAATCGTGGGGAAGGATAGGCCGCTTCGTCAGAGTACGCTGGGCATAAAAATCGGCGAGCTTGGTGCGCAGTTCCTCGGTCGGCTCCGAGTCCTTGAACTCGATCTTGTACTTTTCGAGAGACTGAATCACGCGGTCGCGAGGGAACATGTTGGAACCGGCGACCACAGTAGCGGGCGCAATTCCGTTAACACGCACATGCGGACCGAGCTTGATGGACAGCTCCCGGATCAAGTGGTTGAGAGCGGTTTTGCTGGTGTCGTAAGCCTCGCTGCCTTTCTTGGGCACCACCGCGTTGGCGGAACTGGTGAACACCATGGCAGCGGGCAGACCCTGGTCTTTAAATACCCACTCCGTCTGTCGGGCAAGGAGATAGTTGCCGGTGACATTGACCAGGAATGTCTGCGCCCATTGTGCGTCGGCGAGTTCGCCGTTCGCGGCAGGTACGGGATAGATCGCCGCCGTATTGACGATGATATCCACGCCGCCAAATTGAGAAATCGTGAAATCCGCCGCATCCCCAAGAGACGCAGCCGAACTAAGGTCGACGCAAACATGGGCGACAACCTCCGGAGATGATATTGCGCCGGCCTCATCGGCGACCTTCTTCGCGCCTTGTTGATCAAAATCAGCCACGACGACATGGGCGCCCTTGCGCGCGAGCAGCAGCGCAACTTCGCGACCAATTCCGCTGGCGGCTCCAATGATGAGAGCGATCCTGCGGCTGAACTCCGCTTCCGCGGGCATGCGTTGCAGCTTGGCTTCTTCGAGAGCCCAATACTCGATGCGGAACGCCTCTGATCGTGGAAGCGCCACGTAGTTATGGAACTGGGTGAACTGCTGCGACTGCTCGGCATGACGGGCCTGCGGCAGTGGATGAGAAACTCCTCCATCTTCCAAGGCGTTCGCACCGGCCATAACGTGAATGGCATTGATGAAGAACTCGGTCGTGATTCGCGCCTCTTTCTTATTCTTGCCGAAACCGAACAGGCCCAAGCCGGGAACAACGACGACGGAAGGGTTGGAATCGCGCAGTCTTGGAGAATCGGCATTCGCCCATGCATCGTAATATTTCTTGTAGGTGGCTCGATACTCGACAGCCTGACTTCGGATGCGCGCCTTCAGGACTCTGACATCCTCCTTTGCAGCATCCCAAGGAAGAAATAACGGACAGACCCTGGTTCTCAGAAAATGGTCTGGACAACTGGTGCCGAGCGCGCCTAATGCCTGCGCCCACTTCGATCCCGCAAAGGTCAGAGCATCGTCATCGTCGGCGTAGTGGGCTATCACACGGCGATTCGAGGAAAGTATTCCCCGGAGTGCGGGGAGGATCTGGATCGCGATGTTTTTGCGTTCCTGAGCGGGGACGTGCTCGACGCCTCCGAACAAAGAGTCTTTTTTCGATTGATGCCTCAGAATGAATTCACCCATCTGATCGATAGTTTGAATGCTGTTCAAGTAACAATCGCGCTGCGTCATTCCCCAGGTGAACAATCCGTGGCCGCCGAGGATGAGACCCTCGGCGCCGGGATTATCCCTGACCGCCCGTTCAATCAGGAGCGCGAGTTCGAATCCCGGACGCTGCCAGGAAACCCACACGATTTTGCGGCCAAATTCTTTGTTGAACTCGTCGAGTTTTCGTTTGCCGTTTGCGCTCGCGGCCAAGGCGATGGCCCAGTCCGGGTGCAGATGATCGACGTGGGAGAAGGGAAGGAATGCGTGCAGAGGAGTATCGATGGATGCGGCCACGCGATTCTCACCAAATGCCGAGAGTGGATAGTAGCGGACCATCTCATCTTCGTACTCTTCGCCGCGGTATAGATCCTTGAGTTGTTCCAGACGATCGAAGTAGAGCAGGGCAAACCCGGCTTCGGTAATGGACCCGAGATCTCCGCCACTGCCTTTCACAGCCAGCACACGAACAGGTCGGCCATTAAACGGGTCGGGAAGATCCAGCTTGGAACTGGTATTGCCGCCGCCGAAATTGGTGATGCGCAAATCCGCGCCTAGCAAGTTCGAGCGGTAGCGCAACAGGGCCAACTCATTGCCGCCCATCTTCTGAGCTTCAGCTTCGTTCCACAAATCTTTCAGGTGAGCCGTCTCTTTGATCTCAGGCATAAATACTCCCGCAATATTGCTCAAATCGTTGCGCGTGCTGATCCCACTTGTCGGTTTCCAGCGGCTCAAACATTTCGATTGGAAAAGAGCGATCTACAATGGCACGGACTTCCTGGAGGGATGCCGCGCCTCCCGTCGCCAGCATCTGTAACGCCACATTTCCCAATGCCGTAGCCTCAGCAGGGCCAGCAAGAACCTTTCTTCCGGAGGCGTCGGCAGTCAGTTGGTTCAGTAATCGATTTTTCGATCCGCCGCCGATGATACGAATCTGCTCGATGCGCTTTCCGCTCACTTGTTCCAGATTTCGAAGAACCATGCGGTACTTGAAAGCGAGGCTTTCCAGAACGGCTCGGACGTACGCGCCGGGTTCCTGCGGAACTGGCTGGTGGGTCCGGGTGCAGAACTGGTTGATGGCCGCGAGCATATCCGGAGGGCGCAAGAAGGATTCGTCATCGGGGTCCACTAGGTGACGAAACGATGCCTCGCGAGTTGCCAGCTCGATCAATTCACGGTAGTCGTAAGAAAGTCCTTGCGCGGTCCAGGATTGCCGGCAGCCCTGCAGCATCCACAGGCCCATAACGTTCTTCAACAGTCTCGTGGTTCCATTCACGCCACCTTCGTTGGTGAAGTTCAGCCGCAACGCATCGGATGTGATAACCGGGGAGTCCAGTTCGGTACCCACCAGCGACCAGGTTCCAGAACTCAGAAAGGCGGTGCCATCGCGCGCTGAGATTGAAGCCACTGCCGAGCCCGTGTCATGACACGCGGGAGCAATCACAGGCGTGCCTGCAAGTGAGGAATGACCTGCGATTTCTGGCAGGAGAGTCCCAATGATAGTGCCCGGCTCTACGATGGGTGCCGGCAAATGCACTGGTAGTTCCAAGCGCTGCATCAGGCCGGCGGCCCACGCGCGCTTCACTGGATCCACCATCTGGGTGGTTGTCGCGTTGGTAAATTCGCAGACTGCATTTCCGGTCAGCCAGTAGTTGAACAGATCCGGAATCGTTAGCAGACATTTCGCTGCTTCAAGCATCTTCGGGGTCTGACGTTGTGCGGCGAAGAGTTGATACAGGGTGTTAATCGGCATGAACTGAATTCCCGTCGCCTGGTAGATCTCCTCCCTGCCACCTATTCGGAGCACTTCCTCCATGACCCCTTCGGTTCGGCGATCGCGGTAGTGGTAAGGGTTTTGCAGCAACTCGCCGCGTTCTCCCAACAGGGCATAGTCGACACCCCAGGCGTCGACTCCGATACCTGCCAGTTCCACTTCGCCCAGCCGCGCGAGAGCTTTGCGCACTTCGAACCAGAGTCGAGCCACGTCCCAGTGGAGCGATCCGCCATACTCGACCGGTTCGTTGGCGAAACGATGCACTTCTTCTGTCGTGAGAATCCCTGACTGAAGATGTGCTAGTACGGCCCGTCCACTCTCGGCGCCAAAATCGAAGGCGAGATACGGCTTGCGTTTAGGCATAGGAGGAGACGTTCCGTGAGTTGCGGGCCGCCCGTTCCTTGGTGATGCGCTCGAGGTAGCCACTCTGGCGGAATGCCTCCATGGGATTCTTGGGCAGGCCTTTGGAATCTCGCCATTCCTGGATCACCGGGCGGACGTCGGTCGCGAATGCGTCCTGCAGAAAGGACTCGGCCCGCACCAGGTCGCAATTTTTCTGCGCCGTCGCAAGTTCTCGACCATCGACCAGAGCCGACTTGGAGAAAAGTTCCTGCGCTACGGTTACGGTTTGAATCATGGCCTCGATTTTTCCCTTGAGATTGTGACTCTGGTCAACCATGTAGGCAATGTCGGCCTGCTTGCCGGTTTCCCACTCGAAGAAGCGAATCTCGTGGAAGATCCGGAAGACCTGATAGGGATCGATGGAACCAATGGTCAAGTCGTCATCGGCGTAACGGCGATCGTTAAAGTGAAAGCCGCCGAGCATGTCCTCTGACAACAGCCAGGCCACGATTTGCTCGATGTTCTGTGCCGCGTAGTGATGTCCGGTATCAACCAAGACTTTTGCTTGCGGGCCGGCGGCGCGAGAGAGAAGTAGAGACATGCCCCAATCGGCAATGTCGGTGTGGTAGAAGGCGGGCTCAAAGGGCTTGTACTCCACCAGAAGTCGCTGCCCGAGGGACAAGGCGCTATGCGATTCTTTCAGCACCTCCGTGAACCACTGCTTGCGTTGCCGAATATTCGCGGTCCCGGGGTAGTTGGAGCCGTCCGCAAACCACATAGAAATGTCTCTACTGTGCAGGCGGCGGGCAATCTCAATGCTGTCTTTCGTATGCTGCAACGCACGCTGCCGAATGGCGCGATCAGGATTGCCGAATGAGCCGTACTTGTATTCCTGATCCTGGAAAAGATTGGGATTGATTGAGCCGGGCAGCACTCCGTGACGGGCGGAGAACTTCTTGATGTCGTCTGTGCTGCATACTCCATCCGGGCAGTCCCAAAGAACATGCAACGCTATGGTGGGGCAGACGCCTGTAAGCAGGTGTACCTGGCCAGCGTCGCTGAACTTCTCTTCGGTAGTGGTGGCCGCCGCTGCCTGAATGAATTTTCCGAAACGAGTGCCGGTGTTGGCGAAACCCCAGGACGGTAGCTCGATGCGGAAGGACTCGAGCGCGTCAAAAATCCTCTCACTTTTTCGTGCGTCCATAGGGCGCCTCTTTTCGAATTCGAAGGGTACAATCCTTCCCGCACAAGATCACGAATTTCTTTCCCGGAACTTGTAGTTGCGCATTGCAGAACGCTCAGCATAACACTCCGAAGAGCCAAACGTGTCAGAGGCCGAGACATTGGAAGTGTCAAGGAACCGGAACCCGCTGGCACCAGTGGCTGGATTAAAGGGTCAATTTCTGCCATGCAGAATCCTTCTCGGTTTCTGAGGAGTGGCAGACCGGGGGCCGCTGAATAGAAAACTACGGGGAATTCGGCCAATCTGCAATAATCTGCCGGGTCGGCGATAAACGCTCAAGTTAAGCGGGCAAAAGCATTAGCCGAATCCCGGCGCTTGCATGACAAGCCAGCCAGCAGGGCTGACTCGAGCCAGTTTTTTCATCTCGTGAGGTAACCAAGCAGGAGGTTGATTCCGATGCGCCGTAAGTCGCAGCCCGGCGACTCCTACGGAAGTGTGACCACCGCGACAGAAAATCCTCCCACCGTTACGGAGTCGGCGGTCAATTTCACTTTAGCCGGGGGTTGAAATCCGGTAGTCTGATCCACGTAGTCCACCTGTCCGCCGCTGGCGCCTGCGATGGAAACCTCGAAGGGACGATCGCGCTTGTTGACCAGCAGCACGCGCTTCTTATCGTCATGCGTTTCGAATGCAAGCGTGTAGACGTAGGGGTTGTTCGGCGTGGCTGGTTCGATCTCGACGAGTTTGTCGCCGGCGCCGAAGTTGTCGTGCAGCAGCTTCAATACCCAATAGCGAGCGTTGGGTTTTCCGTTGTTCCAGTCCACCATGGAGACGCTGGGGAACTGCGTGGGAAACCCTACAAGCTGCGACTCGCCGGCCACATCGATGCCGATCTTCGTCAATTCCCCGAAGATGTAGGCATACATCGCTCCGGCAAGGTTCCAGTAGGAGTTTTCAATCGGTTTGGCAACGTGTCCGGGCTGGTCTTGCGCAGTATCGTCAGCCGAGATGACCCCAAGTTCGTCGATCGTTGTCCTCGTTTCCGGTGACAGTCGCTTGCGAATAGATTCGACGTAGCGCACCGTCTTCAGGAAACCTTCGGCTTGATCAAAGTAGGTGAATTGCTCCACTTCCGGAGTTTCATCGGCGGTAGGAACGGCGTAGAAGTGATACGAGATGAAATCCAGCGGAACGCCGAGCTTGTGATTCTTGTGGTCGAGGAAATATTCGAAATAGTGCGGGTCGGTGGTCATGGCCAGTGCGAGCCCAACAAACTTCATGTCCGGCTGCACCTTCTTCATCGCAGTAACCGTTTCGTCGTAAAGGCGAGTGTAAGTTTCCGGGTCGAAGTGATGCTCGAAGTCGATTTCGTTCAGCACTTCCCAATGAGAAATGGAGTAGTGGTAACCCGACTCATGGCGCTTGCCAAGTTCGTCCGTAAACCCGCCTTGCGTGTACCAGGAGATCAGGCGGGCAAAGTAGTCGGCCACTTCCTTCATGCTGGGATCTCGCAGTTCGGTTCCTTGCTCGTAGGTCCACGTGACCTGGTTCGGGTCTGCCGGATATGCTACCGGTTTGTCGGTCTTGTACATCCACTGCGGAATCGTGCTGAAGTTTAGAATGACGGAATGCCCCTTGGTTGCATCAAGGAAATCGATCGTCATGGGATCGATCGCGGAGAAGTCCCACGACGTCTCTCCGTCTTTCGGAGGCTCCAGTTCGGCAACTCCTAGCTTCGGATAGGGCAGCCAAGGAACATAGCGCACATAGTCCGCGCCCAGGTCGTGCAGTGATTTGAACGCATGGTCGTGCACAGGCGTGCCGCGCTGCAGCGGCGGATTGACCACGACCTGCAATGTGGGTGTGGTCTGCGAAATCCGGATGACCTTGTCCCAGTGCACCGTAACTTTCGGAGACTGCTCCTGGGCCGCGGAGGTCCAAGCGCACATCGCCATGATTGCCAGGACACCCGTAATCTTTGGCCACGACCTGAAGATCATTTCGGCCCTCCGAAAGCTAGACTCGAATGACTTTCCCGTACCGCAGGGTCGGATACTTTTTCCGACGGAGTCGAATGTCGCATGAGCCGACGGAGCCGTCAATTACCGATTGCCAGGGATTAGCCATTTCGCAGTGAGAAACAGCTAAGGCCTGGAGCACGCCAGCATGACACAAAGCCTTTTGCGGCATCCTGGCTCGTTGGTCGTAGCCATTCAACTTTGAAGAGTACTCCAAAAGGGGGTTAGGATTTCGCATCGCAGGACGCATCGAGTACTGGCTTGGAAGCTTGTGGCTCGAGCCAGCGCGGACTATGCTTGCTACGATTCCGGAAGTGCTCGTGGAAGAAATGGTCCGGAAGGCTCCTCATGGAAGCCTTAGACAATCAGCTCAAGGTTGGACTCTTCGGCATCGGCTTGGATACCTACTGGCAGCAGTTTCCTGGACTCCGGGATACTTTGCTCGGGTTTCAGGCACAGGTTGCCCGGCAACTCGAAACCTTCGGCGCGCAAGTGATCAACTTGGGGCTGATCGATACTCCAGGAAAGTCTTTTGCGGCCGGGCACGAATTCCGAAAAGCCGACGTCGATCTCATTTTCTTATACGTCACGACCTACGCGCTTTCGTCAACGGTGCTTCCTGCGGTGCGCCGCGCCAAGGTTCCGGTGATAATTCTCAATTTGTCTCCTGCGCCGGCCATTGATTATGACAAGTTCAATCGCCTTGCAGACCGCACTAAGATGACCGGAGAATGGCTTGCCTACTGCCAGGCCTGTCCGGTTCCGGAAATCGCAAACGTGTTCAACCGTTGCCGGATTCCGTTTTTCCAGGTGACCGGCATGCTGGAAAACGATCCAATTGCGTGGGACGATATCGGAGAGTGGATCGAAGCTGCACGCGTCGCTCATATCATGGAGCACAATCGCCTCGGCGTTATGGGAAATTACTACGGAGGAATGCTGGATATTTATTCGGATCTCACACAGCAATGCGCCTACTTCGGCGGACACATCGAGATTCTCGAAGTGGAGGAGTTGGCGGCGTTGCGGCGCGAGGTGGGCGAAGCAGATCTCAGCCGCAGGGTAACGGAATTCAAGACTTCTTTCGACGTGCAGGCCGACTGTTGTGCAGAGGAGCTTCAGCGCGCCGCCCGCACATCTGTCGCACTCGACCGGCTTGTCGAGGTTCACCGCCTCGGTTCGCTGGCTTATTACCACAAGGGCGTGGGAAGTCCCGAGAATGAGGATGCGATCAGTTCCATCATTCTGGGAACAAGCTTGCTAACCGCGCACGGAGTGCCAGTTGCCGGCGAATACGAAATCAAGAATGCGCAAGCCATGAAGATCATGGATTCGTTCGGTGCCGGAGGTTCCTTCACCGAGTACTACGCGGTGGACTACAACGACGACGTGGTGCTGATGGGACACGACGGCCCAGGGCATATCGCGATCGCGGAAGGGAAGACCAAGGTTCGTCCGCTGGAGGTTTATCATGGCAAGGTTGGACGGGGACTGTCCGTGGAAATGTCAGTCAAGCATGGACCAGTGACCTTGCTTTCGGTGGTACAGACGGTGGACGGCAAGCTCAAGCTGCTTGTAGCTGAGGGCGAGTCCGTGCCTGGCCCAATTCTCGAAATCGGAAACACCAACAGCCGATACCGCTTCTCGATTGGCGCAAGGAGATTCCTCAACGAGTGGAACGTGCAAGGACCGGCCCACCATTGTGCCGTGGGAGTGGGTCACATTTCGAGCAAGCTGAAAAAATTGGGCGCGTTGTTGGGAATGGAATGCGTTCGGGTGTGTTGAGGTAGACTTCGAGCGGTGACGCCTGGCTGGATTGTTCTCTTGGTTCGGCATTCCGCATTGCGAAACGGAATCGGCAGCAAGAAAATCGGTACGACGGGCCATCTGAACTCACCTTGAGTATGCTCAAGGCGTTGAACAGCCAATCTTCCGGTCTTGCTTCCGTTTCTGAGCTTCGTTTCAATTTTCACAGAGCGAAACGGTCAACGTTCGCAGTTCGCCGGTTGACACTGGCATTGCTCAGGTGAAACCATCCCCGCCGTCTGCGTTATGAGGTCAGGCAGCCGGGCTCCGCACTTCGTTGCAGGACCAGGACAAGGACGGTTCGTGCGGTCAGGCGAGCCCCAACCCAGGAGGATCAGGTGAAGCGTGCCAAATTATTGAGTGTGGTCATCGCGATTGTCATGCTGGCGTCGTTCGCGTCCGCTGCGCCGGTCCATTTGCGCTGCGAATACCTCGAAAAGCCTCTGGGAATTGACGCGGTGGTTCCTCATTTGTCGTGGCAGAGCGATAGTACCGAGCGCAACTGGAGACAGGCGGCTTACGAGGTTTTGGTAGCCAGCAATGATGAGAGCCTGCAGGCCGGCAAGGCCGACATCTGGGACAGCGGCAAAGTTGATTCCGCGGAGTCGGTTGGAATTGTCTATCACGGCCCGGCGCTGGAATCGCGCAAGCGATACTACTGGAAAGTTCGGGTATGGGATGCGGCAGGCCTAGTCTCCCAATCGGGGGAAGGAGCCTGGTGGGAGATGGGCCTTCTCCATGCGCCGGACTGGAAGGCAAAATGGATTCGCTGGAAGAACCCAGAAGATGACGCCGACCGCAAGGGGATTCGTTGGATTTGGGTATCGGGTCAAGACGCGCTCGCGGTTGTGCCCAATACGGCTGTTACGTTCCGCGTCACCGTCAATCTTTCCCAGAAAGCAAAGGAGGCAGTCTTACTGCTAGCGACGCGGGGAAACTTCGTCGCGAAAGTGAACGGTCATGAAGTAGACGTCAAGAGCAGATGGAGCACGTTCGATCGAAGGGATATATCGGACCAGCTGGTTGTGGGCAAGAACCAGATCGAAGTGACTGTTACTGCGCCTGAGTCACCGGGCTTCGGACCGAACGCCGGGGCCAAGACCACGACGGCCGCATTGGCAGCATTGGTGAAGATCACGCGCGTGAACGGCACCATGATGCGCTTCCCAACGAATGAACGCTGGGAGGCGAATCTTGAAAAGACATCGCGCTGGCAATCAGCCCACGTCGTAGCGGACTTGGCCGACAAACGACTGGGAGATCCAGGAGAATTGCCGCAGCCGGCCGCGTACCTGCGGCGGACGCTCGCACTGTCGAAGAACATACAAAGAGCGAGACTCTACGTGACCGCCCTGGGCAGCTACCGTGTATTTTTGAACGGTAGCCGGGTTGGCGGCGATGTCATGACACCCGATTTCACCGACTATCGCAAACGCGTCTTGTATCAGGCCTACGATGTGACCAGCTTATTGGTCAACGGCAACAACGTAATCAGCGCTCTGCTGGGTGACGGCTGGTACGGCAGCGGTTTGACTTGGGTCGGAATGCACTTCTTTCCTCCTCCGGACCGTTTTGTGGCACAACTCGAACTCGATTACGCCGACGGCAGTCACGACACTGTTGTGACAAACGAGTCGTGGAAAGCGGCTGCATCGCCAATTCTTCGATCCGATATTTACGGCGGGGAAGTATACGACGCACGCCTGGAACAGGCAGGATGGGAGAAGCCTGGCTTCGACGACTCGAAGTGGAAGGCTGCGGTATCCGCGGATGCGCCCGCCATTGCTGTGTCGAGCCAGATCACCGCGCCCGCGCGAGTCATCGCTTCATTAAAGCCCAAGGGCGTGACTCCGGTCGCAAACGGCGCCTACATCTTCGACATGGGCCAGAACATGGTGGGATGGGTGACCCTGAAGGTGACAGGTGCGGCGGGTACCAAGGTTCGACTGCGATTTGCCGAGATTCTGAATCCGGATGGGACCATCTACACGGCAAATCTGCGGAATGCGGATGCCACTGACGTCTACATCTTACGAGGCGGCAATGAAGAGACTTTCTCCCCGCATTTTACTTTCCACGGATTCCGCTACGTAGAGGTTGCTGGCTATCCCGGAACGCCGACTCTCGATGCGATCAAGGGAGATGTCGTCAGCAGCGTAAGCGGCGACCCTGTGGCCAAGCTGGCGACATCCAGCGACCTTGTCAATCAAATGTGGTCGATTGGCATCTGGGGCCAGCGGGGAAATTTTCTGAGTATCCCCACGGATTGTCCACAACGCGATGAGCGTCTGGGTTGGATGGGAGACGCGGGAGTTTTCTGGCGAACTGGAAGCTACAACTTCGACATCGCAGCATTCTCTCAGAAATTCATCCAGGACATTGTCGATGCTCAAACCAGCCAAGGCGCGTTTACCAATGTTTCCCCCAACACACTTCCCTTCGACGGAGGGGAAACGGAAGGTACGTCGGCGTGGAACGAAGGCATGGTAGGAGCACCCGGCTGGGGTGATGCGGGTGTGATCGTTCCATGGACCACGTGGGTGCAGTACGGGGACAAGGCCGTCATCGAAGAGAATTGGGATGCGATGCAGCGCTGGATGGATTTCATCCAGAGCCGAAATCCCGACTTCCTGCGCAAGAACGGAGTTGGCCCGAACTTCGCTGACTGGCTGGCTCCCGACGAAAATACAAACAAGGATCTGCTCGCGACCGCATACTGGGCCCTGATCGCGAACATGATGTCGCAGATGGCGCACGCGGTTGGCAAGGAGGCCGACGCGAAGCGGTATGACGATGTCGTACAGAAGATTCGCACGGCTTTCCAGAAGACCTACGTCAAGGAAGATGGAACAGTCGGGACGGGAACGCAAACTTCCTACGTGGTCGCTCTCTACACCAAAATGGCTACCGAAGCACTCGAACCCCTGCTGGTCGACAAACTCGTCAAAGACATCGAAGCCCGCGACTGGCATCTTTCGACAGGATTCCTCGGAACGCCCTTCCTGCTTTTCGCGCTTGCCGATCACGGACGGACCGACGTCGCTTATCGCCTGTTGCTGAACGATACGTATCCATCCTGGGGCTACATGCTCTCGAAAGGCGCGACCACGTGGTGGGAGCGCTGGAACGGAGACACTGGCGATCCAGCCATGAACTCCTATAACCACTACGCCTTCGGCTCGGTTATAGCTTGGGTCTATCGCTATGGCGCCGGGATTGACACGATGCCGGATTCGCCGGGCTTTAAAGAGATCGTCGTTCATCCGCATCTCGATTCGCACATGACCTCAGCGCGTGCCGAATATGACTCGATCTACGGGAAGATCGTCAGCGACTGGAGTGGTAGCCTTGCGGGTCCATTTTCTCTGAGAGTCAGGATCCCAGCAAACACTTCAGCAAGAGTTTTCTTGCCAGCAATCGCGGAAGCACACCTCACAGAGGATGGGAATCCGGTGGAGGCGCGGCAAGAGAGCGGATCGTATGTAGTCCAGATCGGGTCGGGTTCCTACACTTTCGAAGTGAAATGAAGCGGCTGCGGAGTACGAGAGTCCTTCTGCTAGGGGCTGGCAGTGGGGTTGTGTAGAGCGGGTCAGAAAAGACCGAGGAGCAATGTATGCAAAGCATGCGCGAAGCAATGTTTCGAATCGCCGCGATCATTCTGGTGTTAATGGGCGTTGTCGGCTCGATGCTAGGTCAAAGCTCCGGAAGCTCGCTGGAGGACGGATTCAAGCCCCCCCATTCCGCCAAGCCGCGGGTGTGGTGGCACTGGATGAACGGCTAGTTTCGGATTCGTGTCCGATTGGATCTGATCCGCTTCTTGCGATTGGTTTTCAGCTCCGCCCTAGCACCCCGAACGTCGACGCGGCAGTCTGGACCTACCTTGCTGCATGGGAATCGTAACCACCATCACGATGCTGTTGCCAAACTCTCGATCACCTTTGACAGCTGATACTGCATATTGCAAACGATGGGTCCAGCCTTTAGCGTTTCGCCTCCTTGCCCCTCAAGGATGCCGAGGTTGTCGAATTCCAGTTCAGGACAACTATTTGCCGAAAACCAAAATGACCACGCCGCCGGCGACTATTAGCGCACCACCCAAGAGAACTGGCAATGTGGGCGTCTGACCGAACCTTACCCGTGCGACAACCTGGGCCAGAAGAAAGAATAGAACGATGTACACGCCGAGCAATTTACCGAAATCCCAACGCGGCGTATTGACCACCAATCCATAAGCGGCGAGAGCGGCAGCCCCGCTCAGCAAGGCAATCGCCCGGCTGATCCCGGAGGAACGATACATAGCCGTCTGAAAGCTGGAGTCGCCATATGCCTCCAGAAAGGCCGCCAACAAAAGAATAAGGAGAGCGCCACTGCGATGTGCGACGATGTGGTCAAGAAAGTTTCTCATACGATGTGGAACGTACCGCTATTGTAGTGAGGATGGAACGCACTCTAACGCGTTCTTCTTCTAGCAACGATAAAAAAAATGAATTGGACGGACGAAACCTGCGGCTTTAGCTTTCTGATGATTGAGATTCGGTCCTCAGCGGCGGACTGCGTGGGAACTGCCTTTTACCTTGGGAGTTCATTCTTTCGCCGCCCAGAAGCTTTCGGGCAATCTCTCGGGGAGGATTAGGATGAAGCTTGCCGGTTTCTTGCTATTGCTCTCGGGATGGGGGATTGTTGTCTCCACCTTACCACTATTGCCGTCGTTGCCGATCCGTGCTGCATTCGCCCTGGCTGGGATGGCCGTGGAACTCATCGGACTGACTCTGGTCGTTCGCTCTCATCGGGTTCAAGAAGGATAATGGGTTGGCGCCTCCTCCTTCCCTTTCCGAAACTTCCGCAACGCTATGCCTTTTCTTGATTCTGCTGGTTCCGCTGGCGGGCGCCGGGCTAGCGCTCGTCAACACCGGACTTGCCCGGTCGCGCAGTGCCGCGCACGTCATGCTGGCTTCGCTTTGCATCCTTGCCGTTGCCGCAATCGCTTATGTCATCTTCGGATTTTCCTGGCAGGGGGCTCCGGGTCGGCCTGCTCACGTCCTCACAATAGGAGGCAGAGTGTGGAACTGGATCGCGGCCGAGCCGCTTTTTCTGCGTGGCTTGCGGCTTGACCTGTCGCCTGCATCACTGGTGTTGCTTTTGCAGATGTTCAGCGTAGGTCTGGCTGCAATGATCCCTCTGGGTGCCGGGGCTGAGCGCTGGAAGCTGGGTGCTTCGTGCGTCTCCACGGTGCTGCTGGCGGGCTGGACCTATCCGCTGTTTGCCCATTGGGTCTGGAGCGAAGGCTGGTTGTCCCAACTCGGTTTGATGTACGGGCTGGGCCAAGGCTTCGTGGACAGCGGTGGCGCTGGGACGATTCAAGTAATGGGTGGATTGAGCGCGTTGTCAATCGCCTGGATTCTCGGCCCACGTCGCGGAAAATATTCGTCCGAAGGAGGGCCTGCCGCCATTCCCGCCCACAATGTTGTGCTGGTTCTGGCCGGGTGCTTGCTTGCCTGGGTGGGATGGCTCGGTCTGAATTCCGCTGGCGCGATTTTATTCAATCATAGTGAGCCGTCAGCCGTTGTGTTGATTGCGGTAAACACTACGCTCTCGGCTGCTGCCGCGGGGTTGGCTGCGGCAATCGTTACGCGGTTCCGGTTTGGCCGTCCGGATGCATCCTTAGCGGCCAACGGGTGGATGGCGGGTCTGGTCGCGAGCAGTGCAGCGGCCGCATTCCTGAAGCCCCCGACGGCCATCCTTGCAGGTGCGGTTGCGGGTGCGCTCGTGGTCTTTGCTATCGACCTGCTTGAGTTTCGCCTTACGATCGACGATCCTGGCGGGGCGATTTCAGTGCACGCCATCGCCGGTCTCTGGGGACTGCTTTCCGTTGCTCTTTTGTCGGATGCCGGAGGCGGATCCAGCGGGCAATGGCTGGCACAACTGATCGGGATCGCAACTCTGCTCGGTCTGATCTTGCCTTTAACGCATGCTCTGAACTGGCTGATCGATCACGTGTTCCCGCATCGCGTAGACGAAGAAGGTGAGTGGCAGGGGATGGATCTCTATGAACTTGGCGCCGGTGCTTATCCTGAATTTGTCGTACATAGCGACGAGTTCACTCAGCGTTAATCTCCATTTCCCTGCTTCATGGTTAGGTAGGCCGTCCTTGCGCTCGGGAAGGGCACGACTAGTCGTGCGTCAAGGGCTGAAAAAACAGGTGTCGGCTTCGGCCCTGCGGGACTGCCTTAGGTGTGTCGCGCCACGTAGAGGAGCAGCCAAAAAATCACCACCGGTATCAGTGCCAGTCCAATGTAGAGCAAGACCTGCGTGCTCCGGGGCCTGCGGCGATCTTTCCAGTTGTGCAGTTCCGGACGCACTGCGGCTCCCACCTTGTCTTGGTGTTGCAAGTCCCAGGCAAAGTCATGGGCCGTGGCGTACCGGTTCTTGGGCTCACGCTCCAGTGCGCGGTAGATGATTTCCTGCAACTCCGTCGTAATGGAAGGGTCAATTTCCCGCGGCGGCACCGGATTATTTAACAGACGATCGTTCATGATCAAGAAAGCATTTTCCCCGGAGAACGGCACTTTCCCCGTCAACATCTCGTAGAGAATGACGCCCAACGCATAGAGATCGCTACGCCCATCTCCGCGTTTGCCTTTGACCTGCTCCGGCGAAATATAGTCCGGCGTTCCCATGGTCTGGGACAGCTTGGCGAACGTAAGCCGGCGCGACTTGGCGTTGGCCGCAATGCCGAAGTCAATCAACTTGATGTTGTCGCTGTTGTCGACCATCACGTTTTCCGGCTTCAGATCACGATGCACAACGCCGCGCGCATGGATGTATTCGAGCGTGTCCAGAATGCGCAGTGCCAGCTGCACCGCCCGCTCCGGTGGCAACTTGCGCTCCTCATCGATAATCTTCCGCAGCAGGCGCCCATCCACCCACTCCATGACCATGTAGACCCGGCTGCGCTCCTCGTCCGCAAAGACTTTCATCACGCCAGGATGATCCAGAATTTTGCCAATCTCTTCCTCGCGATGGAATCGGTCGAACAGCGCGGGATCGCTTTCGACCTCGGGGTGGGGGATTTTGATGGCGACCTGCCGGCCGCTTCGAGTGTCAGTGCCACGATAGATGGAGGCCATGCCACTGCGGGCGACAAGGGCCTCAATCCGGTAATGATCGAGCCGATCGCCACTATGGAGAGTCATCGTAATCGGAGTGGCAGAGGTCGCGAGACCGCGAACGCCACGATCTCAAACGCAAGAGACAACTCCATCATGCCAGAAAATCTGTAAGGAATGCATAAAGAATGGTCTGGTGGGTAAATCGCCGATCAGCGAAGTTTGTAAGGTCGGCCGCGGTACATCCCCATACGTTCCACGCCGCGAATGCGAATCAGTTGAACACTGACATTGTCGCCGCCATCATGCTGGTTCGCGCTGTTGACGAGTTCTCGCGCCGTCACTTCAAGATCCTGATTGCGGCTAACCGTGGCTGAAATCTCCGCGTCTGCCACGGCTCCGTGCAAGCCATCGGAACACAGCAACAGCAGGTCGTCCGGCAGCAACTGGACTTCGTCGATTTCGACCTTGACGAATAATCCGCAACCCAAGGACCGGCTCAAAACATGCCGCGTCGGTAGCGAGTTCGCTTCCTGTTTGGAAAGCAGGCCCAGGCGAAGCTGTTCATTGGCGACGGTGTGATCGTGGGTAATCACACGAGCCTTCTGGTTGCGTATCAGATAACATCGCGAATCGCCCACATGGGCGATGGTGGCGCGATCGAAACGCAAGGCACACACAACGACTGTCGAAGACATGCCCGCGCCCGCCGGACCCGCGAGCGCTTCTGTTTCACAGATGCGCGCATTTGCCGACTGCACCAGGCGATTCAGCAAAACGCCGTGAGATTCCATGGGCGGCGCGCGGCGGAAGCCGGCAAGCACTTCCTCTACCGCAGCCCGGGAAGCCACTTCCCCCTGCCGCTGTCCGCCAACGCCGTCGGCCAGGACAAACAGCCACCCGTGGGAGCGCACCTGCGCGGGTGAGGATGGGCGCACGTAACCGAGATAGTCCTCATTCCGCGGGCGAACCGGGCCTACATCCGAAAGTTGCGAGAATTCAACGTCGAGCATAGGACTGCTTGACACTCGGGACGCGCCGGCGAGGCCGCGTCGCGGACCAAAACCGTAATGGTATCAAGTTGCGCTACAAGCCAAAGCCTGGCAGCGTCGCGGCTGCCAGGCTGGCACTACGCGGTCGCTCTGCTATTTCTCAGGCAGCCGACGCACCGCCTTCGACCAGCGTCGTCCTTCCTGTCGCCTTGCTGGCCCGTAGGAAATAGATCCCCCCGTAGATCGCCCAGACCAGCGCGAATCCCAGAGCCAGCAGGGGTTCCATCTTTGTGCCGTAGCCCATGAACGGACCGACCAGATAGAACACCATGCATGCCAGGTTGGCCACCAGCCCGAAAACTGGGATCAGGAGATGCCGCACGAACCGGTATTGCGGGTGCTTGTGGAAACAGACGATGCAAGTGACGCAACTCAGCATATACAGCAGGAATGTACCGAAGTTCGAAGCCAAAGTCATGGTCAGGAACGAATTCGGTAGTGCGGCCATTTTGTCATGAGTTAAGTATCCAAAACTGGACCAGAAGCCATGCGGCAATGCCTGAATCGCCGCGTCCGCTGGAGCCGCCCCGTCGCCGAAGTACATCACCACCGTGATGCACCCAACCACCGCCGAAATCACGGCCAGCAACCAGATGGCACGATGCGGGGTCGAGTTTTCAGCATGTAACAGTCCCATGGAATCCGGCAACTCCTTGTCCTTCCCCATGGCGTACGTCACGCGCGCCCCAGTGTTCATACAGGAGAGCGTGGTGCCGATCAGTGCAAGAAACACCGTGGCTGCCTCCACCAGCATGAAGATTCGTCCTCGTCCTGGACCGAACAACGTGTCCCCAACCAGAATCATCAGATCCCCAATGGGGGCGGCGGATCCCGCCGCATTCGCCATCGTGTATCCATTATTCAGAACGTAGTTGGCCGCGAAATATTCGAACAAATAGCAGAAACAGCCCTGCACCAGCAGCGAAGTGATAACCGCAATCGGTACATCGCGTTTGGCATTCTTGGCCTCGCCTCCCATCGATGTCACCGATTCAAATCCCACGAGAATCAGGATGGCGATCGTGGCCTGAACAAACATCCAGCCGAAGTTATGCATGCGCACCACCGAGCTGGCAGTAGGGTGGGAAACGAATGCCCCGCTGGAGTCGTGTTCGGGATAGCTGATGTGAAATGGAACGGGCTTCCCAGCAGCGTCCAGCTTTGGCTGCGGTACGCCATTCGCGTCACGCACCACAACGTCTGTCGCTTGGCCGTTCAGCACCTGGGAAGTCGCGGCGTACTCATAGTTGTAAGAAGCGCTGGTTTGAGGATCAAACTGGTAGCTGGTGCTGCCCGCTGGATGGCTCAGGCGGTAATTCAGAGCCACGACGGAGAACAAGAGCAGAGCGCTGATCTGAATGATGTTGATGGCTATGTTCACCGAAGTCGAACCGTTGACGCCACGATGAGCGATATAGGCCACGGCAAACGAGAACACAATGGCAACCAGCATCATGAACATCGGACCAGGATTGCTGCTGCTCATGAGATTCGGCCAGAGCGTTCCAACCAGGTAGCCGGAGATCACTCCGATCACCCCGACCATTACTCCGGGATAGATCCAGTAGTAAAGATGCGAACCCCAGCCGACGATGAACTTCGCCAGACGAGCATAGGGCCAGGCGGTTTCGTGATTAAGGAACGACTGCTCCGCGAAGTAATAGGAACTGCCCGTCCCGGGATACAACTTGGCCATTTCGGCGTAACACACGGCGGTCGCCAGACACAGCACCGTCGCAAACAGAATGCCCATCCACATTGCCGGACCGGTTGCGCCCGCCGCGGACTGCCCCGCAAATGTCAGCCAAAGGAAGGCGCCAGGAGCAATAAGGGCCATGGCATTCATGGTCAAACCAGTCAGCCCTAAGGTCTGTTTCATTTCTGTATTGGTCTCTGCCATCGGTATTCTCCTGTGATTTATCCTCTATTTCACGAAATCGGTTCGCGTCACTTGCTGCTTGCAAAGTTTGGCCGTCGAATGCAACAGGAACGCCATGCTGCCGAGTATTGCCAGGACACCAAACAGCGGGTACTCTCCCAGCAGGAACATGCCTGCAAGCAGGCTTACAAAACCCGCCAACTACTCTGCCAACTCACGCGTGCGAAACTGTGCCATCGGTCGCGCTCCCTTCCGGTTCTCGTGCGAGCCGGCACATTGGGAGGGGAGCGGCGAGGGCGCTGACACCAGGGGTTAGTTGGGTTTGAGCCCAAGCCGCTGATCCCCACATTGCGGGCAGCCCAGGTTCTGGCTGCGCGAAAATTAAAACGTTCGACTCGCCGAGTTGCATCGCTACTTCGCCTCCCGGCTGTCGAAGGTGAAAACCAAACCAGCCGCCAGCGTGTTCTGTGCCAGCACAGGCGTTGTGCCCTTAAAAAAGACGGGCTGGTCGGAGAAGTCGTGACGGAATTCGAGCCTGCTGATGATGTGGTGGGCTACCAACCGCTCCAACGTGGTGGTGAACTCGTTGAGATGCTGTGCCGTACCCGTGGTGAACCCATCGTGATCGTCGTAATACTCGTAGCGCGTGCTGAACGCTGACGTTCCACTGAAGGCGTAGCGAACGTAGCCCGCGACACCCGTCCAAAACACCGGATGAGAAACGATCGCCGTCACTGGGTCCGTGATCCGGTCCCCGCGTCCGTAATCACCGTTCACAATAAAGGACAGCTTGCTCGTGGGCGAATACGTGATGACCGTATCGCTGAGTTGGCGCACGTTGGTGTTGAGATTGTTCTGCTCCGGACCCGCCATATAATTCTGCGCGATCCCGAACTTCTTGTTGGGATTCCAGCCAAAGCCAATCCCATAGGTCTTGCCAGTATTGTTGTCGATCACGTTGTTCCAGCCGTTCACAAACATTCCGTTCAGCGAGTACTTGTCGTTAAAGGCGTACTTCGCGCGCATCCCGAAGTGGTAGTACGGAATGGCATAAGAGAACAGCAGGCCACGCGAGTAATTCCAGTTGTCCTTGGTCTCAATGACCTCGGCTCCGGCAGGCGTAACAAACTTTCCGACATCGATCTGCAATCCCTTGCCGACCGGCGCGAGATATGTGAAGTAGGCTTCCTTCAGATATTGATCGAAGCCCAGGCCCGCATGATCGCTACCGTTGACCGCGTTCATCGCCTGCCCGAATCCAAGCGCTACGTGATAACCCGTGCGGCTGTTCGTGGCTTCCGGAGTCTTGTCGACCACCAGTTCCACTAGGTTCAGGCCGAACATGTTCGCGCCTTGGTCAAAGAAGCGCAGGCCGTTCGTTTGCGATGCCGGATTGTTGAAGTTCTGCCCGTAATAGACATCTACGAAGCCGCTCAACGCTGTCGGCCCTAGCAGTCCGGCTAGAGATGGTCCGGGAGTCGCCACGCCAGGCGCGGCCGCGGCGGTTACGAGACTGCTTTGCGCCGGCGCGGGCACAGTCGCAGCTGCCGACGCGGTTTTGTCACTGCTCTTCAATGCCGCCATTTCAGCGCGGAGTTCCTTCACCTGCTCTTCCAGTTCTTCGATGTGGTGGGCGATCGCATCGTTGGTGGGCGGAGCAGTACTAGCCTGATCCTGCCCATAGCTCAAAGACACGAACACAAAAACTACAACAGCAGCCCCAAATTGGGAGCGGTTCATCTAGGTTTCTCGCTTTCTCCCCTGGTGCATGCAACGGATGACCGAGCGCGTCCGTTGCCAGCACGCAGACCATAGCGACCTACCAAGCCGGAGTCCAACGCATACTTTTGCTGCGAAGCATCGAAAGTTTTTTGAAAACTAGAATTTATGCCGGCGATAAAGAAAACTTATCGTCGAATTCGTGCGCGACGGTTGAAGACCACAGGCTGGTCTCACAACGCGAGATCATAGTGCGCTGAGAGCGCATTCCCGCCTCGTAGGGCGCAGCGTCTTAGACCATCAGTTGGAATAAACGCAGGCCAGTTGCGGCGCGCGAATTTCGCCGGCGTTAAATTGCGTGCTCATACCAGAAGCGTATAGGTGTGATTGATATTTTTCATAAGCGCGAACTCTTGGCAGCGAGTAGGCAATCCGAGATGCTCTCGCCCATCCGAGAAGAGAAAGAGGGACCTTCCGATCACGTCCATGGAAGACTGAAGCTCAAGGGGAGTGCGGAGTCACGCACGCCGTTTCTCTCATCCTCTCGTTGACGCTTCTCGCCTGCGTCCCGCACAGGCCGGAAGATTTTGCCGGGGGCTCCGCCAGTCACCCGGCAAGATCTCTCCCGGGATTGTCCATCTTGGGATTTTCTGAGAATTCCCCGGCAACGATTTCCGCTTCTTCTTCAATCAACTGCGCTCCCGGCAAGGATTTTCGAACTCTCATCTGCAATGGAATGCGGCGTGCTTTGATCTCGTCGCAGGTGCTTCCATTATGGACAGTGGCTACTACGCAGCGTGCGCCGGACTCGCCGCTCAAACCCAGGCTCTGGAGTTAGTCGCCAATAATCTGGCGAATCTCGGCACCGCCGGATATCGCGGACAGCAAGCGACCTTTCGCTCGCTGCTGGCCGGGGGGGGAACCGTCTCGTGGAATCCTCTGAATGCAGCGGTCAATGATTTCGGAGTTCTCGGCGGCAGCCGCGTCGATCTGACTGCCGGAAGTCTTACGGCAACCGGCAATCCCCTGGATTTGGGAGTGGCGGGCGCGGGCTTTTTCGCGGTGCAGTCGGCGCAAGGGGTCGTCTATACGCGAAATGGCGGTTTCCATGCGACCCCCACGGGACAACTGGCCACCGCTCAGGGAGACACCGTGCTCGGAGAACAAGGCCCGATCACCTTACCCCAGGGTACGGTCGCGGTCAGCGCGGATGGAACCATCTCGGTGGACGGCGCCGTGGTCGGCAAACTTCGTCTGGCGGAATTCTCGCCGGATACCAGCCTGCGCGCGCTGGGCAACGCACTTTATGCCGCGCCCTCCGGTTCCGCGCTGACGGCAGCTTCCTCCTCGATTCGCCAGGGCATGCTCGAAGCTTCCAATGTCAGCCCGGTCGAAAGTGTGGTGCAGCTGATCACCGTGCAGCGCAACGCCGAAATGATGCAGCGGGCGCTTACGTTATTCGATAGCCAGTTCAATCAGACCGCGGCCCAGGATTTGCCGCGGGTCTGAGCGGAGGAACTCATGATTCGCGCACTCTATACCGCAGCCAGCGGCATGATGGCCCAGGAAACCAACCTCGATAACGTGGCCAACAACCTGGCCAACTCCAGCACCTCTGGATTCCGCCGCCGCCGCATTCAGTTTGAAGACCTGGTCTACCAGACTTCGGTGATGCCGGGAGCGGCGGCGTCGCAGCAGACCACGATGGTGGCCGGATTGCAGGTCGGGCTGGGCACGCGCACGGCGGCGTCGGAAGTGATTCAGTTGCAGGGAGATTTCAGCCAGACCGGAAATCCACTGGACCTGACCATTCAAGGCCAGGGATTTTTTCAAGTCCTGTTGCCCGATGGCCAAACCGCATACACGCGCGCTGGCAGCTTTCATCTCGACGCCCAGGGCAACCTGGTCGCGCAGGACGGAAACCCGGTGCAGCCGGCGGTGACCATTCCTCCCGGGTCGACTTCGATGACGGTGGCGCAGGATGGAACCATCAGCGTGACCCTGCCCGGCCAGACGGCGGCGCAGCAGGTGGGATCGCTGCAACTGGCGTTGTTCAACAATCCCGGAGGACTGAACAGCACCGGCAGCAATCTGTTTCTGGCCACGACGGCGTCGGGGGATCCGGTGATCGGAACGCCGGGTGGCAGCGAGGGCTTGGGTTCGATCGAGCAGGGGATGCTGGAACAATCGAATGTCAGCGTGGTCGATGAATTTGTGCAGATGATCGTGGCCCAGCGCTCCTACGAGGCCAACTCACGCGTGGTCAACGCGGCCGATCAGATGCTGCAGAACATCAACACGCTTGGACGTTAACCATAGTTAACTAGGATGGTTCACCCGAATGGCTGACTGGTCGTGAACCCGCCCGGCAAACCAGCGCGATGGCATGGCATGAAACATCTTCGGATCGCCGCCTGTATTGCCAGCCTCTTGCTCTGGACCCGAAGTTCGGCGGGGCAGTCATCATGTCAGGTCACGGTCGCGGCGAGTGTCGAGCTGGCGGGCGGAGAATTTTCGCTGGCGGATGTGCTTCCCGGGGATACCTGCCCGGCGTTGCGGCGCGCAGCCAGTGGCATGCACCTCGGCCGCGCTCCCTTGTCGGGGAGCGTGCGCGTGCTGTCAGGGGACGAGGTTCGCGCGCTTCTCAGAAAGTTGGCCGGGGGTTCGGGGAATGCCAGCGGAGCCGTTACCATCGAGGTGCCGGAACGAATCGCGGTGCGACGCGCCGGGGCCCGTGCATCCTGCGCCGACATTGGTGCGCGGATTCTTGGGTCTGCGCGTGATGCTGGCAGGTCTTCGCCGCGCCAGATGGAATGCGGCGCTGCCGATCGTATTCCGCAAGACACTTTACTCGAACGAAGCAAAACAGTGTGGGATTCCACGCTCGGGAGTTGGGACGTCTTCACTCGATGCGTTCATCCCGGCGACTGCGTGCCTTTTCTGGTGCGCGTGCCGGGCGGCGAATTTCCACCTGAGATTGCGCCTTCCGCCCGGCAGGTCAACAGCTCGATCGCCGAGCGGGCCATCGCGCCATCGTCCGCTGCCCGGGCAACTCTTCCGGTCGGGAAACCGCTGGTGCTCCCGGGCGAGGCCGTCACCTTGCTCTGGGACCAGGATGGGATTCGCCTGGTGGTGCCTGCGGTTTGTCTCGATGCCGGAGGCCCGGGTCAGGCAGTGCGGGCCCGCATCGCGCGAGGTGGCCGGATGGTGCGCGCCATCGTCGTGAGTGCGGGAAAGCTGCGTACGGCTTCCTGAGAGCCGTTCTAGAAAGGTCGCCATCATGTTGAGAATTCGAAACCTAGTCATTGCGTTCCTCGCCGTCGCAGTTTCTCTTTGCCCGGCCGACACTGAGGCGAAAACCAAGAACAGCGCCGCGAAACGGGACGCACTGGCGGACTATGTCCAGCGCGTGTCGGCCAAAGCTTCCGACCCTGCGCCCACCACGCCGGGAAGTCTTTGGAACGATGCCGGACGGCTGGCCAATATGGTGGCCGATTATAAAGCTTCGCGCGTGGGCGACCTCGTCACCATCAGCGTGGCGCAGAATCTGTCGGCCAACAGCACGGGCGATGTTTCCACCAATCGCAGTTTCTCGGCCAATTCCGGCATCACCGCGCTGCCGGGACAGCTCAAGACCACGGGCGTGGCCAACCTGTTCTCGCCCAATTCGACTCAGGTACTGTCGGGAAAAGCGCAAGCCACTTCCCAGACTTCCTTGAGCACCACCCTCACCGGACGCGTGGCCGCGGTCTTGCCGAGCGGAACCCTGGTGGTCGAAGCCGAACGCCAGATTACGATGAACAATCAGCACGAAACCGTCGTCCTGCGCGGCCTGGTGCGGCCCGGCGATCTCGATGCGGCCAACACCGTGGCCTCGAACAACGTGGGCAATCTGGAGGTCGAGGTCAAAGGCAAAGGCATCGTCAGCGAAGGCACCCGCCCGCCCAATCCGATCGTGAAATGGATTCTGCGCGTGGTTGGCTTCTAGGAGAAGACATGGCCCCACTCTGGAGTTCGATTCTGCGCCTCTCCGTCGTCGTGGTTTTGGCAGCGAGCTGCAGCGCAGCCGAAGGCGAAGCTCACAAGGTCCTGATCCGGGACGTGACCACGGTCGAGGGGGTTCGCGACAACTCGCTCATCGGCTACGGTCTGGTAGTGGGACTGAAGGGCACCGGAGACCGCCAGCAGACGTATTTCACGGTGCAGACCCTGGCCAGCATCCTAGCCCGCATGGGGATGCAGATCCCTTCGGCTTCGGTGCGGGTCAACAATGTGGCCGCAGTCTTCGTGACCGCGAGCCTGCCTCCTTTTGCCCGGCCCGGCATGCATCTGGATGTCGTGGTGTCCTCGAGCGGCGATGCCCGCAGCCTCGAAGGGGGACTGCTGTTGAGCGCTCCCTTGCACACGCAAAAAATGCGATCTATGGCACTTACAGCACTCGCAATCTGACTCCGTTCTACCGCCAGAAATACTTCACGCCCGCCGGGGAACAGCTCCAGGTCCAGCCTGCCGTTCGCAACAGCATCACCTTCAGCCGTCTGAACCTTTCCGACGACAGTCGCATGACCTTTATGAAGGGCCTCGACGTTGTCTTCTGCTGCAACGTACTCATTTATTTTGATCTGGTTTCCAAGCGGAGGGTGATTCAGCACTTCTACAACAACCTTCTGCCCCACGGATATCTCTTTCTGGGCCATTCCGAGTCGCTCTACGGGGTAAACGACGACTTCCGGCTGGTCCACTTGCCGGGAGCCACGGCGTACATCAAGGGCGAACGCACTCAGGCGGGAAAGTAGGTGCATGTGAACACGGCGGCGACGAAAGCAACATTGCTCAATCGGATCGAGGGACTCCATCAGATTCCGACCATTCCGGCTGTCCTGGCGCCCCTGCTCCGCTACCTGCAACAGCCCGTAGAGCAGCTTGACGTGCAGAAAGTCACCGCCATGATTGCGCAAGACAAATCCCTGGCCGCC
>ODAK010000240.1_pt1 | contig 62459 bp, 74 predicted proteins | sample 1539591 | NCBI WGS metagenome assembly ODAK01 (sample SAMEA3539303, study PRJEB22396) | soil metagenome | biome: tundra; feature: field; material: soil | place: USA | collected 2010-05 | depth 0.15 m | reverse complement strand
ACGCGCGTCTGCAACATCCAGCGATACGCTTCGAGGTAGCGCTCGTGCGGCGCGGTTTTCTTTCCCTTGGTTTTCTTTTCCGAGCGCTGCGCCGCCTGAAGCATCCAGCGATTTTACGCAAGATCGACAGCCGCGCGCAAAATTTTTTTCTGGGCAGCGTTGCGAAGGTGGATCGAACGCTCCGTCGCTCGGTGTCAAAGAGCAGCGGCGAAGTCGCGTTGAATTACCAACGCGCAAGGGACTGCACGTTCCACCTATCGCGCGGCGAAGCTGGCCTTGCGCTCGGCGTGACCGTTTTCCGCGAGCGCGAATTGACGTTGCGATGAAATTGTTTCGCGATTAGACGGTTCGCGTTCGTCTTCGCGGCGCTCGGTCAATTTCATTCCGACGAGTTTGCTCACGCCGCGCTCTTCCATCGTCACGCCGTACAGAACGCTCGCTTTCGCGATTGTGCGTTTGTTGTGAGTGATGATGATAAACTGGCTTTGTCCGACGAAACGCTCCAGCACGCGGATGAACCGATTGATGTTGCTCTCGTCTAGCGGCGCGTCCATTTCATCGAGCACGCAGAACGGACTCGGTCGCACCATGTAAATGGCGAACAGCAGCGACACCGCCGTCATGGCGCGTTCGCCGCCGGAAAGCAGCGAGATGCTTTGCAATTGTTTCCCGGGCGGCTTGGCCGTGATCTCGATTCCGCAATTCAGCGGATCGTTCTCGTCCATGAGCGACAAGTCCGCGCGCCCGCCGCCGAACATTTCCGCGAACATCTCGCGAAAGTTGGTTCGCACCTGCGCAAAGGTTTCGGCGAACAACTTCTTCGTCGTGTTGTTGATTTGCGAGATCACTTCGAGCAATTCGCGGCGCGAGGAGGTCAGATCGTTGTTCTGCGACTCCAGGAAGCGATGACGTTCTTCGAGTTCGTCGTACTCCTGCACCGCTTCGAGATTAACCGGGCCCATGTTGTCGAGCTGGCGCGTAAGCTCGATAATCAATTTTTCCACATCCGCGTTGCCAAGATCGACAATCTCCTCCGGAACTTCCTCGACTTCTGCCTCGCTCGTCATCGGTGCCGCTTCGACCGTTTCCGAAGAGGCGGGTTCGCCTCCTTTCGAGCGCCGCTTCAATTGCACGCGCAAAGTCTTTTCGAAAGCCGGGTCGTCCGCCTGGAACGCGCGCAGATCGACCTGGTAACGTTGCGTGACGCGTTCCGCAAGATTGTCGATCTTCATTTGCAGCTGGCTTTGCCGCACTTGCTGCTGCCCACGAGAGTCGTGCAACGAGCTCAACGAATCTCGCACTTTGCGCAGCGCAGCTTCGCGCTCGTTGATGGTCGCGGTCTGGCTCGCACGCTGCTCGGCGAGTCTCGCGAGCACTTTCTCGGACTCGGCGGACAGCGCAGTCTGCTCTTCGATCGCTTCAGCCGCGGCGGTTGATTCGACTGCTTGCACGGACAAGCGTTTCTCAAAAGTCGCAATGTCCGCTTTGCGGGCGGCTATCAGCTCGTTTAGCTCCTCTTCGCGCGCGGTCATCGGGTTGCGCTGAGCGATCAAACTTTCGAGACGCTGCCGCTCGGTCGCGACCGCCAAACGCAGGTCGGTCAATTTCTCCGCCCCTTTTTCTTCTTCCTTGGCTGCTTTCTCGCGCTCGATTGTTGCGGTCGATTGCCGATCTTGTTGCGTCGCGAAATCGTCGCGCGCTGCTTCCAATTCAGTTTCCAGGGCGGTGATCCGAGCGTCGGCCGAGTCGAGTTGCTGAGCGAGCGCTGACCTTTCCGAAATTAGATTGTCGATCTTGTGTGTGGCGTCGCTCAGTTCGCGCTCCAGCAGTGTCAGGTCGTTTTTCGAAGCCGATTGAGCGAGATCGGCAGCTTGATGTTTTGTCCGCGATTCCTCGAGATCGTGCGTCGCCTTTTCCGATTGAGATTTTGTGTCATCCCGCTTCTTGCGCAGCGCGTCTCGTTGTGCGCTCAACACCGAAAATTCCGCGGTTAGAATCGAAATGCGGGATTTGCGTTCGAGGAGCGATTCGTTTTGCGCGCTGCCGCGACCGCCGAAGACGATTCCTTCGACCGAAATGAATTCGCCGGCGAGTGTGGCGGCGGCAAGGTGCGGCGAAGTCTTTTTGAAGCGCATCGCTTGATCGAGATCTTCGAAGATCGCGATATCGCGCAACAATTGACGGACGAGCGGTTGAAATGCTTCTGGCGCTTCGACCTGATCCACCGCCCAGGCGACCGCGCGTTCCGGTAGCAGCGTCCGTTTGGAGTCGGCGGACGAATTGCCCAATCCCGGGACGAACAAAGCGGCTTGGCCGAGTTTTTTCCCACTTAAGGTTGCCATCATCTCGGCGGTCATGTCGGCGTTTTGCAAGACGATCGCGTGCAAGTTCCGTCCGAGCGCCGCTTCGACCGCGGCGGAAAATTTTGGATCGACCTCGAGCTTGGCCACGAGCGCGCCGAGGACCGCGGGCTGAAATCGTTTCGGATCGGTGAGACCTTTGAGAACAGCTTGGGAACCTTGCGCGAGGCCTTCGCCTTCCTCGTTCAGTTGCTTGAGAACATCGAGGCGCGACTCCTTCTCGGCGAGCGCTCGTTCGAGCGCGATCAATTTCTTTTCCGCGCCGTCGAGCAGTTGGCGCTGTTGTTCCAATCGTTCTTCGTTTTCGCGCATTTCGGCGAGGAGAGCGTCGATGCCTTTTCGATCTCTCTCCGAAGCCAAACGCGCGGCGGCAATTTCCTTTTCAGTTTTGTCTCGGGTCGCGCGTGCTTTCGCGATCGCTGCGTCGAGGTCTTTTAAATGCTCGCCAGTTGTTTCCCGGCGAATCGTGATTCCGGACAGCTCGTCTTCCAAAGCATCGACGTGAGTCTCGCTCTTGGTCAGCGCCATTTGCAGTTGTTGCAGTTCGGACTCGTGCGCCGTCCGTTTCGCGCGAAGCTCCGAAAGCTCGCCGGCAAGTTTTTTCAATTCAGCTTCTTTCGCTTGAAGCAGTCGCCCGGTTTTTTCAATCAGCGCGTTCGCTTCCTGCATGGCCGCGGTTTGCTGGCTTTGTTTCGCTTCCGCCGCGGCGATGTCTTGCCGTGAACGTTCGAGCAGTTCGTTCAATTCCTGCGCGCGTTGCTTATTCAGTTCGATGCGGCTGCGATGCGCCGACATCTCGCTGTGCAACCGTTGCGCTTCCGCGCGGCCATCGGCAATCTGCGTGTCGATCTTGTCCAAGGACCGGCGTTCTTCCGCTAACTTGGATTCGCCGTTGTCGATCTTGGCGCGAGATTCTTTTTCCGATTCGGTTAGCCGGTTAATTTCGCGCTGACATTCGCCAAGCTTGTTCTCGAGCGCCTGAAGCTGCTTTCGCGAATGATGAGTATCGAGCACGCGCAGATCGGCGTGCAACGTTTGATACCTTCTCGCCTTTCCCGCCTGGCGTTGAAGCGATCCAATCTGACGCTTGACCTCCTTGATGATGTCGCCAATGCGCAGAAGGTTCGCTTCCGTCGCCTCGAGTTTGCGCAATGCCTCGCGCTTTTGAGCCTTGTATTTTGTGATGCCGGCTGCTTCTTCGAAAACCGTGCGGCGATCTTCTGGCCGCGAGCTCAAGATCATGTCGATCTTGCCTTGTTCCATCATGGAATAGGCGGCGCGCGCGACGCCGGTGTCCGCGAAAAGATTTTGAATGTCGCGCAAACGGCATTGCGTCTTGTTGAGGAGATATTCGGAATTGCCGTCGCGATAAACGCGGCGCGTTACCCGCACGTCGTGCCAGTCAACTCCGAGTTCACTCGCGCAATCAGTGAAAGTTAGCGAGACCTCGGCAAAACCGAGCGGCTTGCGCGTGTCCGTTCCGTTGAAGATAACGTCCGCCATTTCGCCGCCGCGAAGCGACTTGGCCGACTGCTCGCCGAGCACCCAGCGAATCGCGTCGAGCACGTTTGATTTGCCGCAGCCATTCGGGCCGACAATGGCGGTGACGCCTTCGTGGAAATTGAAAGCGGTTTTATCGGCGAACGATTTAAAGCCGAATAGCTCGAGAGATTGCAGATGCATGTCGTGGCCAATTTCTCGGCCTCGAAAGTCAATATAATGAGCTGCGGAGCGTTACAAGACCAAAATTATACTATTAGCGGGGTCTCAAGGTCTGCCTAAACGCTAGATTTTGTGCTTAGCGGGCGAACCATCTGGGCGATAATCGACAACCCAATAGCGACTTCTGATTTGGAGGATTACAGGACAGGTCATTTTAATAGCCATCTTTCCGCGGCGACGATCGCCGCTCTACAAAATCATTTTCGCGCCCGGAAAACTTCTGTTCGCGCATTAAATTTCCGCGCTAGAGTACAAACATGCGCACAAGTCATCTCGAAGATTTTTACACGTTTCTGCGGTTTCCGAGCGTCTCGACCGACGACGATTATTCGGAAAAGCTAAACGAGTGCGCGCATTGGTTGGTTAAGAAGCTAAACGACATCGGACTCACCGCACAGTTGGTTCCGACTCCCGGCCATCCGATTGTGTGGGCGCGGAACAAACATCAAAAAGGGCGGCGCACCGTTCTCATTTACGGGCATTACGATGTGCAGCCGCCTGATCCACTCGAGTTGTGGGAATCGCCGCCGTTCGAGCCGGTTTTGAAGGATGGATACGTTTTTGCGCGCGGCGCGACGGACAATAAAGGTCAGATTCTTTCCCACATCCTCGGCGTTCAGGAAACGATCGAGCAGCAAGGCGATCTGCCGGTGAATTTGCATTTCGTTATCGAAGGCGAGGAAGAAATCGGCAGTGGAAACCTCGGAAATTTCCTTTCCCAAAATCGTGAGGCTCTGAAGTGCGATGTGGTGGTGGTTTCCGACACGGGAATGATCGCGCGCGGTGTGCCGACGCTGGGCTATGGTTTGCGGGGGATTACTGCGCTGGAAGTAAAGGTGACCGGCCCAAAGATCGATTTGCACTCCGGCATCTTCGGCGGTGCGGTGGCGAACCCGGTCACGACTCTGGCGCGTTTGCTCGCGACTTTGCACGATCGCGACGGACACGTTGCCATCCTGGGTTTCTACGAACAGGTTAAGCCGCTGGAAGACTGGGAACGCGAAGCCTGGAAAAAATTGCCGATCGACGCGGACAAGGAAATTCTAAAAGAAACGGGTGCGCCATCATTGTTCGGCGAAGCTGGATACAGCACGCTTGAGCGGCTCTGGGGGCGGCCCACCGCGGAAATCAACGGTATTGGCGGCGGGTATCAAGGAATGGGAACGAAAACAGTGATCGCAAGTCACGCGATGGCGAAGTTAACCTTTCGATTAGTCCCGAATCAGAAGGGCGAGGAAGTTTTGGATTTGGCCAAGCAGCATTTGCGAAAGAATCTGCCGCCGGGCGTCACGCTCGAGCTGACCGACGGTCACAGCGGTCCGTGGTATTTGACCGATCCGCATTCGGCTCAAAGCCAGGCCGCGCAACGCGCTTTGCGCAAAGCTTTCAACGCGGACGTCGCGGTCATCCGCGAAGGCGGCAGCATACCGATCGTCTCCGAGTTCCGAAATATTCTTGGCGTCGAGACGCTTCTGCTCGGGCTGGCTTTGCCGGATTGCCGGGCCCATTCGCCAAACGAAAATTTTCCGCTGGAGAATCTCGACGCAGGCATCCGAATGAATAAAGCTGTCCTCCAGGAATTGGCAGCCTGATTCTCGGACAAGGGTACATGAAAAGAACATTGCGGCTCTTGATCATAATAGCAGCGGTATTCGCAGTGGTTGGGGGCGTGCGTGCAACCGAAGAGGAAGACGAATCGTTCTCCAAAAAGGTAAGAGATTTTCTTGTTAGAACGCCGACGCCAATGCCGCGCAAACATCGCAAGACATCGGCAACGCCCAAGAAAACGGAAGCTCCAAGTCCTTCGCCCGGCGCGGCAGTCACTCCTAAACCGAGCTCGACGCCTGAACCATCGGCCACGCCACGGCCTTCCACATCTCCCAAACCGGTTTCAAATCCCACCATAACGCCGACACCCGGTGAGACGCCGGCGCCAAGTCCATCGCTTCTCGCGAAGAAGAATGCGCCAAACGCCACCATTACGACCGACGAAATCATTGGGTACGAAAATTACTCGCCGGAAGTGCGCAAAATTATCGAATCGGCGCTGGCACTGACCACGCAGAACCTTGGTTATAAATACGGCTCGGCCGATCCAGCCAACGGCGGGATGGATTGCTCCGGCTTCGTTTATTATGTCCTGTCAAAAAACGGGATAGGCGACGTGCCGCGCGATGCGCGTGAGCAATACGTTTGGTTGCGCAAGGCGGGCAGTTTTCAGGCAGTTCTCGGACACAGCGACGACACATTCGAGCTCGATTCCCTCAAGCCGGGCGATCTTCTTTTTTGGAGCGGCACCTACAGCGTCGATCGCGATCCCGATATCACGCACACGATGATTTATCTTGGTCGTGAAAAGGCGACCAATCATCGCGTCATGGTCGGCGCCAGCGATGGTCGCATTTACAAGGGCCAATCACGATTTGGCGTAAGCGTGTTTGAATTCAGAGTCTCGCGGCTCGGCGCAAAATCCGACGCCAAACCGGGCCCGATCTTCGTCGGTTACGGACGCATCCCGGGCCTGCACGACGGTTAATGATCGATCTTGGCTGGAGTCGTGCTCACTTCGGGAGAAGACGCCGGCTGCGCTGGAGTGATTGTTCCTGTCTCGCGGTAATGTTTCGCGAGCGCGAGCGCGATAAGCGCGAACACGATAACTACGACCACGCGCTGCTCGCGTTTCGTCAGGCCAAACATTCCGAACGCGGACTTCATGACGTTGCGTATTCGATCGGATCGTTCACGCCCGCTTCGCGAAAACCTTTCCGGCGCAACTGACATGAATCGCATTGGCCGCAAGCGCGACCATCCGGGAGCGGGTCGTAGCAACTGTGCGTGAGCGAAAGATCGACATCGAGCTCGAGCGCCTTGCGAACGATCTCCGCCTTCGACATTTTGATCAGCGGCGTGTGAATCTTGAAATGCGCGCCTTCCACGCCGGTTTTTGTGGAAAGGTTCGCCAGCTTTTCAAATGCGGCGACGAACTCGGGACGGCAATCGGGATAACCGCTGTAATCGAGCGCGTTCACGCCGATGAAAATGTCGAGTGCGCCAACGACTTCGGCCCAAGCCAAGGCGTGGGAAAGGAAGACCGTGTTGCGCGCCGGCACGTAAGTGATTGGAATGCCGCGCATGATCTCGGCTTCGGAGCGCGCCTTGGGGACGTCGACATCGCTCGTCAGCGCGGAGCCGCCAAAAATGTCATTATCGATCTTGGCTACGCGATGCTCTTTTGCTCCCAACGATTTTGCCACGCGGCGCGCGGCATCGATCTCGATTTTGTGGCGCTGACCATAATCGAACGAAAGCGAGTAGGCTTCGAAACCTTCTGCAATCGCCAGGGCAAGAGTTGTCGTGGAATCGAGTCCGCCGCTTAACAGAACGACCGCGCGCTTCATCGGCCGTTGCGGCCAGCCCTCTTCGAGTTCTTATCCGGAAATTGCGCGCACACAGTCAGGGCGATGCCGCCGCGCGCAGAAAATTGCGCCGTCACGATCGCTTCGCGCGGCGAACACGCGCGCACGAAATCATCGAGAATGCGGTTCGTGACCGCTTCATTGAACGCGCGTTCGTTGCGATACGACGCGAGATAAAATTTGAGCGACTTGCTCTCGACGCACGAACGATCCGGCAAGTAGTCGATGTCGATCCTGCCGAAATCGGCCTGGCCGGTTACCGGACAGAGCGAAGTAAAATCATCGGTCTCGAAGTGAATCCAATAATTTCGCCGCGCAGGATTCGGAAAGGTTTCCAAACGCGCTTCGGCCGGCGATGCCGGAAGTTTCGTTTCGCTTCGTCCCAGCAGGGTTAGTCGATTCGGCGCTGATCTCTTTGTTTTCGGCACAAGGCGAATAACGCTCAATTCGCCCGCGCTTCAAACGACATGTAGCCACGACGCTATACGCGTCTGGCAAACGGGCCAGAGGCTGGTGGCTACAAGATCGGATCGTTTTGATCAATCCGGATGCCGCAGCATCGGATTGTTCAGCGCTCGCTCACGATCGCCATTTCTACCATAATTCCAGTAGTCGATCTTCAAGCTGTTCTTCAATTTCAAATGACTGCCGTCCGCCGCGCTCCATTCGCGCAGCAGAAAAGGAAATTCGTGGTCGAGAATAAAATGATCTTTGCCGCCGGAATGCTGCACATCGACATCGATTGTCTTGTCGCTGGAAGTAAACGAAATCTTCGCCGGTTTGAACTCGATCGTGTCTTTTTTGGAATTGATCACCGTCGGCGCCAACTCAATCTCGAACTCGCCGGTCGGTTTGGAGAAATCAATTGTCCGCACGCGCAACGGCAGTTCGTCATAGAAGTAACCGTTTGCCGGCGGCGTGATATTTTCATTGCCGTCGGCCATGCCGTCCCAATAGGTGTGCCAGTTGAAGGCGAGTTGTTCACCGAAACGACGCGCTTCTTTGAACGTGTTGCCGAAGCCGTCGCTGTGCGTGAGCGACCATTTCAGCAAGACGCCGTTGTCGATCCGCCAAAAGTTCGAATGCATCTGCTGATGAACGGAAACGCCCATCGGCACGTGCAGGACTTGGTTTAGCTTTATCACCGGCACCACGCCCGGCCGTTTCCAATCATCCACTCTTACGCACTGTTTCGGATCGAACGGCTCGCGCAATAGAATGTGTAGCACTTCGCACGGCCGCGTTTGTCCTTCGCGAACAACCTGTGTGTCATAAAAATTTAACTCCGCTTTACCGTCGCTCCAATAGCTGTCGTTTTGCAAAAGCGCAGGCGTGAATTGCGCGGACGCTTTCGCCAGAAAGGCGCAAGTGATCGCCGTTACGAGCGCGCGCGTGGCCCTCATCCCCGCACGTTATGACGGGCAGAGACTCTGTCGAGCCGTTTGAATCTTGAACGTTGGACGTTGAGCGTTGAATGTTCGCTTTCTTGAAGACCGAAGCTCAAACATTAAACATCAAAGATCGCATTGGCGTCATCGACCTGCTCGCCCACGACACAAAAGCGGATGAGGTCCTGCTGGTGATGAACGAGCCGCGGCCGTGGGATAGTTCGGACGCGCGGTTGCACGAATTGCAGGAACGCTTCAACGCTTACGCTTCGTTTTTGCTCGATGGCGAATTAGCCGACTCACATCCCGAGCTGGCTAAGAAGTGCGCGCGCATCGAGGTGCGTTGCGCGCATATGCCGGACGCGCGTGCAATTGAACTTCTCGGCATGATTCACGATCAGCTCCGTTTTCAGGACATTAGAATGGAAGTCGTCGTCGCGGAGCGGACGAGTTGCGCGCCGGACTGTGGTTGCGGCGAACTGTAGCGGCGGTCTATGACCGCCGAAACAGAATCAATATTTCAAGAACGATACCACCGGCGTGGGCGCCAGCTTTTGGCGGCCATGCAGAAACTCGAGCTCGATCAAAAACTGCGCCTCGAGGAGCTTGCCGCCGGTCTTAGCGATAAGCATCGCGGCCGCGGCGGAAGTTCCACCGGTCGCCAGCAAATCGTCCACCAGCACAATTTGTTCACCGGGCGAGATCGCATCGACGTGCATCTCCATTTCCGCTTCGCCATACTCCAGCGAATATTTCGCCGTCTCCGTTTTGTAAGGCAACTTCCCGAGCTTGCGAATCGGAACGAAGCCGACCCCGAGCTCATAGGCGACCGCCGACCCAAAAAGGAATCCGCGCGCGTCGATGCCAACGATCTTGTCGATCTTTTTCCCGCGGCAACGCTCGAGAAAAACATCGATCGACGCTTTGAAAAGCGCGCCGTCGCTCAAGATCGGCGTGATGTCTTTGAAGACAATTCCGGGCTTGGGAAAATCCGGCACATCGCGCACACCTGCTCGCAACTTTTCGATTAAATCGGCAGCCATCGGCCCGAAAGGCTAATGAGTCGCTATTAAACGTCAACAAGGTAGGGACGCCGCGCCGCGGTGTCTGCAGACAGCCCCGAGAGTTTTCGGGCGGTCCCTAGCATTCGAGAATATTTCGGGAACTTCGCCATCCTTATCCCGTAGTTCCTTATGTGAGCCGAAATTTCTCACATACCGTATCGAAGAGCTCGGCTTTCTCCCTCGAATGATCGGGTGTGCTCGCTGCCGCGTTGGCTGCGGCAGCGGGACGCCTTCTTTAGGGAAACCACCCGCTTGGAGGACGCAGACCTACCAAAGGCTTAACTGAGTGGTACTGCTGCCTGCGCCGGCTTGTAAACGAAGAAGGTGACGATACCGAGCAGGATGCATTGCGCGATGCCGGCGAAGAACCATTTGCAGGCAATCGTGCAAGGAATCGGGAGCACCGCGTACAGCGTGATCGGCCACGCGCCGGAGAATGCTCCCATGAGGAAACCAAAGCCCACGGCGCAACCGAGCCGTGCGGTATCCGCCCAGCGCGTCCAAAGGAGAACGAAGGTGATCACGGTCACGATTTGCGCGCCTATAAACCAACCCATCATAGATTTCATTTCCGGCTCGGCTCGCCAGACTTGCTGGGTTGCTTCGTAATCGGGGTTCATCCACACATGGTGAATAAGGAAGTCGGTCGCAAAGATGACCACGTAACCAGCAACAATCGCGAGAATAAGGCGTTTGATGTTCATGAGCGCGGATGATGGCCCGTTCCCAGATGGAATGGCGAGCCTAAAGCGAAGCAAAGGTTAACCGCGAGTTGAGGATGAGCGGAGCATTGCCAAGCGCAAGGCGTAATCTTACAGTGGCGGCTCTCGATGGATCGGCATCTTCTCATCGTCTCGACAATTTGTTACCTGGCGGCCATCTTGCGCCTGGTTGCCGCCTTGCGCGTGAGAATTTTTCCGCGCGGTCGTTTTAATTTTTTCGCGATCGGGCTTGGCTTTATTTTTCAGACGGCTTTCTTGTCGGTCCGCGGCCACGAACTGCACCGATGCCCGCTGACGAATTTGTTTGAGGTTCTCATCTTCCTCGGCTGGTCTGTGGCATTAATTTACATGCTGATCGGACCGGCCTACCGTCTGTCGCTTATGGGCGCGTTCACGGCGCCGCTGGTTTTTCTGATTCAAGCATTCGCTTTGGTCGCGCCGATAGACGTGCGGCATCCGGTGAAATTGCCGGTGAATTCGTGGCTCGAGTTTCACGCGTCGATGTCAATCGTGGCGTACGGCGCGTTCGCGCTCGCCTGCGTTGCGGGCGTGATGTATCTGGTGCAGGAGCGCCAGCTCAAAACCCATCAGTTGCGTTCCTTTTTTTGCCATCTGCCACCGTTGACCGATCTTTTCGCCGCAATCACGCGACTGCTCTGGTGGGGGTTCGCGTTATATACACTCGGGCTGGCGAGCGGCTTCTTCGTCGACGAGCCTTTGCCGCGGATTCAAGTGATTTGCGCGTTCGGCGTCTGGCTGCTTTACGCGGCGATTCTGCAAGGCCGGCATCTTCGCCGGTTGGCACCGCGTCGCGTCGCGGCACTGTGCATTATCGGATTCAGCGCGGCGCTAACACTTCTTTGGGGCATTAGTTTCAGCGCACAGATGCATTCGCTGCCATGAATCTTTTCTGCGTAGGGCTCAGTCATCACAGCGCGAACGTGGAAACGCGCGAGCGCTTTGCTGGTGATGCCGAGACTGGGTGCGCCTTGCGCAAATCTGGCTGCGCGGAAGCATTGCTATTAACGACTTGCAACCGCGTGGAAGTTTACGGCGCGTCGGAAAAACGTGTATCGACCGAAGAGATTGCGCGCTGCCTTGCGCGCAAGATCGACCAGTATGATCCGAGCCATACCTCGGCGTTCTATCGCTACGAAGAGGTTCAATGTGTGCAGCATCTTTTTCGCGTAGCCTCCGGGATCGACTCGATGGTGGTGGGTGAAACGGAAGTTCTCGGACAGACAAAGAAGGCGTATGAAGGCGCACGTGCATGCGGAGCGGCCGGCTCGAATCTTCATCGCTTGTTTCAGCGCACGTTTCGCGTGGCCAAGCAGGTTCGTAGCCGCACTGAGATCACGCGCGGCGCGGTCTCGGTTGGATCGGTGACCGTCGATCTTGCGCAAAGAATTTTCGGCGACCTGTCGGCCCGAAAAGTTCTGGTGCTTGGCGCTGGAGAAAACAGCGAGCGCACGGCGCGCGCTTTGGTTTCGCGTGGCGTCACCGATCTACGAGTAAGCAATCGGTCCGGCGAACGCGCGGAAGAGCTTGCCCAGCTCGTCGGCGGCGTGGCGATTCCGTTCGATCAGTGGCGCGAACAATGCCGCCAGATCGACATCTTGATCACGTCGACATCTTCCGACGCGCCGTTACTCAAACCGGAAGATCTTGCGCCGGTGTTGGACGACCGCATCGATCGCCCACTTTTTATCATCGATATCGCGGTGCCGCGAGATGTCGATCCTAGGGTGAACGAAATGGAAGGCGTTTATCTTTATGATATCGATTCGCTGCAATCGGTGGCCGATCAATCGCTCGCGCTGCGCCGGCAACAGGTCGCGGCGGCCGAGACGATCATTGCCGAGCACGTCGAAGATTTTCGGAATAAGTTTCTCGACGAGGGCAGTGGAGTTTTGCGGCAACGGGCACAGGGGGGAGCGCCGGTTAATGACGCCTCGCTGCGTGCCTCGGAATTGTAGCGGCGCTCTATGAGCGCCGAAAATATCTCAATCGGCGGTCACGGACCGCCGCCACGGAAAATTGTGCTCGGAACGCGCGGGAGCGAGTTGGCGCGCGCGCAGACGACTGCGGTTGCCAATGGATTGCGTGCGCACTGGCCTGGCTTAACAATCGAAACAAAGATCATTCGAACGTCCGGAGATGAAGGAAAGAAGCCAGTAGACTTGCACGCCGGCCGAAAAGGATTGTTCACCGCGGAGATCGAACGAGCGCTGTTGGCCGGAGACGTCGATCTTGCGGTACACAGCGCAAAAGATTTGCCGAGCGAACTGACCGCCGGAACAGAGATCGCCGCGGTCCTGCCGCGCGCGCCGGTGGACGATGTTTTGGTTGCAATGACGCCGTGCGATCTGCAGTCGATTCCAATGAATGGAATTATCGCGACGGGCAGCGTCCGGCGAAAACATCAGCTTCATTGGAAGCGGCCCGACCTGGAGATTGTCGATCTTCGCGGCAATGTCCCGACCCGCTTGAGCAAGCTCGCCAAAAGCGAATGGCATGCGATCGTTCTGGCGCGCGCCGGCCTCGAGCGTCTCGGATTTGTCGAGCAGAAGGATCGTGTTGCTTTCGCGGGAAACGAATTTTCCGCGACGCTTCTTCCACAAGAGGTTTTTCTTCCGGCCGGTGGACAGGGAGTTATCGCGGTTCAAATCCGTAGTGGCGACGATCGCGTTAAGGTGGTTGTCGACTTAATAAATGATTTCGACACGCGACTGTGTTTGCGAGCGGAGCGCGGATTTCTCCGATTGCTGCATGGCGATTGCAATCAACCGGTGGGAGTTCTTGCGACTATCAAAGGGACAATGATGAAAATTCTGGGACAAGTTTTCGATCTCGGGGCGACGGCGCCCCGAGAGGGCGCGATTGAAGGACCAAGCGCAGACGCGGAAAGTCTCGCGGCGGAATTGTTTCGGAAAATCAATGGGGGCTAATTTCGATTACGAGCATGGACACGAGTAAAAGTAAGAGTGGCGTGGCCAAAGTTTATCTCGTGGGAGCGGGGCCGGGCGATCTCGGGCTGGTGACGTTGCGAGCGAAAGAGTGCATCGAGCAGGCAAACGTGATCGTCTACGATCATCTTGCGAATCCCGAGATGCTGAGTTGGGCGCGCGAAGATGCGGAGATCATTTACGCCGGCAAGGAGGCGGGCAAACACGCGCTGAAGCAGGACGAGATCAATGCGCTGCTGGTGACAAAAGCGCGCGAAGGAAAGCAGGTCGTGCGATTGAAAGGGGGCGATCCTTTTGTTTTCGGACGCGGCGCGGAGGAAGCGGGGGCAATTGTCGATGCAGGAATCGCCTTCGAGATTGTTCCCGGAATTACTTCGGCGATCGCGGGGCCGGCCTATGCGGGAATTCCGGTGACGCATCGCGGACAGAATTCGCATGTCACCTTCTTCACTGGGCACGAAGACCCCACGAAGGCGCAAAGTTCGATCGATTACGCGGCGCTGACGAAACTTGGCGGCACGCAAGTGATGTTGATGGGCGTGGAACGGATCGAATCGATCGCGCGCCAGATGATGGAACAAGGTGCGCGCAAGGATCTTCCCGTTGCGCTCGTGCGTTGGGCGACGACTGGCCGGCAGGAGACGTTGGTCGGCACTCTCGAAAACATAGCGAAGCAAGTTGTCGATATTGGTTTCGAAGCGCCGGGCGTGGCGGTCTTTGGTGAAGTGGTTTCGCTGCGCGAAAACTTGAATTGGTACGAGAAGCGACCGCTCTCGGGCAAGCGGATCGTCGTCACGCGGACGCGAAAGCAGGCGAGTGAGTTGAGCAACCAATTGCGCGCGCTCGGTGCGGAGGTCGTCGAATTACCTACGATACGGATCGAACCGCCAACGGAACTGCGCGAATTCGCCGAGCTCGTGCAGGACGCGCATTCTTACGATTGGATCATCTTCACGAGTCCAAACGGCGTGGAGGCGTTCTTTGAGATGTTCTTTAAACTCTACGACGACGTACGTGAGATCGGCGCGTCGAGGATTGCGGCGATTGGACCGGCCACTGCGCAACGGGTGAAAGATTATCATGTGCACGTCGATCTTCAGCCCGCGGAATTCATAGCGGAAGCGATTGTGCGTGAGTTCATAAAACAGGGTGGCGTGGAAAATTTGCGAATTCTTATCGCCCGAGCGGAAAAGGCGCGGGACGTGCTGCCTAAGAAGCTCTCGGGCTTGGGAGCAATTGTGGACGAAGGTTTCGCTTATCGCACGGTTCCAGAGACGCGCGACGCTACCGGCGCGCGACGCCGTCTATTTGAGGAAGGGGCCGATTTGATCACATTTACCAGTTCGTCGACGGTGGAAAATTTTCTCGCACTCGGCGTGCCGTGGCCAAAAGGAATGCAAGTGGCGAGCATCGGACCGATTACGTCGAAAACAGCGCGCGATCACGGTTTGAAGATCGGCGTCGAAGCACGGCGGCACGACGTCGAAGGTCTGGTCGAAGCGATCCGCAATTTTTTCGCAAAGGGGAACCGGAATGGGTAAGACATCGAAGAAGGACGAATTCGCGGCCGTGATGAAGTTGCTGAGCGCCGAGGCCGAGAAAGCGCTTCCGCCCAACAACGAGGAAAACGGCGACCGCGCTATCGCCGAAAGCCGCACTGCGGAGATGGTGCAAGAGTTTCGCGGGCTCAGCGCGCGGATGCAGTATCTCGAGAATTCGCTGGCTGATCGCATCAACGAGTTGGCGACTTCGATGCAAAAGACTTCGGATCTGAATCTCGTTCAGCAATTTCAGAAAGTGGACGAGCAGCTCTCCGCGATTCGCAGCACGGAAAGCGTTAATCAGCGGCTTTTCGATTCTTTGCATGACGAATTGCTGAAATATCGCGACAATTTTCTGCACGAGTCCCTGCAGAAGCCTTTCATCCACGACCTCGTGCACCTCTTTGACGACCTAACGGCTCTTTCCGCACAATTGCGAAACGCGTCGGAAGAGAAGGGGAAGCGCACTCACGTCTCGCAATGGCGCGACAATCTGGAAAACGCGGTTCATTCGCTCACCGAGATTCTCCACCGGTTCGAAGTCAACGAAATCGAGCCGCGCGAAAACGTGGACCGGTCCCTGCATCGCGTTCTCAGTTACGAACCGGCGGATTTTCCAGAGGAAGACGGCCGCATTGTAATGCGGGTGAAGCGCGGGTTTCTCTGGCGGGAAAAGCTCATTCGGCCCGAAGAAGTTATCGCCAAACGCTTCGGCTAGGACCGGTTGCGGCGAATTATCGATCCCAGCCAATTTTCCGCGGCTCGAGCTCGCTGAAAATCATCTCTTCGTTCGGCATAGAAACTGCGACTAAAAGAGAAGCGCAATACCAATGAACGCTCTGAATTCTCCACTATGGCAACACGCAAAGCAGTAGGCCTCGACTTGGGCACGACATTCTCGGCCGCGGCACACATCGATCCGTACGGGAAGCCACAAATGATCCCGAACGCCGAAAGTGAGCGGATCACGCCCTCGGTGATTCTTTTCGACGGCTCAAATGTGGTGGTCGGCTCGGTTGCGAAAAACAACTCCGTGGCCGAGCCCGAAAAAATCGTCGATTTCGTGAAGCGCGAGGTGGGGAAGTCGAAGGAACAATTTCATCGCGAGTTCGGGGGAAAGATTTATTCAGCGGAAGAGCTTTCGGCGCTCATTATCAAGAAGCTAAAAGCGGACGCGGAAAAATATCTTGGCGAACCGATCACGGACGCTGTCATTACCGTGCCCGCTTATTTCAACGATGCTGAGCGCACCGCGACGATTACCGCGGGCCAGCTCGCCGGCCTGAACGTTCTCCAGATTATCAACGAACCTACGGCCGCGGCTTTGGCTTATGGCCTGGATAAACTCGACGAAGACCAGACGGTTTTCGTCTTCGATTTAGGCGGTGGCACGTTCGACGTGACCATCATGCGCATTCACGAGCATACGATCGAGATGATCGCGACCAACGGAGATCATCGGCTTGGCGGAAAAGATTGGGACGACGTCATTGTCAACAAGGTGGCGCAGGAGTTCGATAAGCAGCATGGCGAAAATCCGCTGCTCGATTTGCAGAGTTATCAGGACCTGCAGAGCCGGGCGCTTGCGGCCAAGATCCAGCTTTCGAGCCGTAAACGCACCGCGATTGTCCACCATCACAATGGCAAGAGCGTCAAGATCGAGCTGACTCGCGAGGAATTCGAAAAGAGCACCCGGCACCTGGTCGAGAAATGCAAGACAATCTGCGAGATGGTCATGCAGGAAGCGAAGATGAAGTGGGACAAGATCGACAAGGTTCTCCTGGTCGGTGGAATGTCGCGCATGCCGATGGTGCAGGCGTTGATTTTAGATCTGACGCCTTCGCCGATCATCGACACTGTGAACCCTGATGAAGCGGTAGCGCTGGGCGCCGCTATTCAGGCGATCCTGTCAATGTTGCGTGAAGAGACTGTGACCGGCGAAAAGGTCCTCGGCGATGATACACGGCAGCAATTTTCCTCTCGCGAAGGCGGCTTGATTCAAGTCATAGACATCACTTCGCACACCCTGGGCGTGGTTCTGTGGGATGAAAAGCAGCTTCAGGAATACGTTTTTCCGATGATCCGGAAAATGACGTCGATTCCGGCGCTGGCGAAAAACTCCTTCGGAACGGCCAGCGCAAACATGCAGCACGCCGTGGTAAAAATTGTCGAAGGTGAAAGTTCCCTGCCGGCGGAGTGTACGCCGCTCGGGATTTGCGACGTCAAACTGCCGCCCTTCCTGCCTAAAGGTTCACCGGTCGAATTGACCTACGAATACAACGCCAACCAAGTGCTAGAGGTGGCGGTGGAGGCGTGCGGCAATCGCTCGAAGGTTTCCATCGGCAGGAACACCGGCCTGGCCCCTGAAGAAATCGACGCGGCCATGTCCGGCCTGAGCGATTTGACGGTCGCGTGAACTCCAAATGCGACATTAGTTTTCCACTTCCGCTTCCTGACGATCCGCGAAAATGGGAAGGTTGGAACAATTACAAGTCTTCCAATTTTTACGAACGGCTCTGTCTCGATCCGCACGCGAACCCGAGCAACGAAGTCATCGAAGAGCATTGCCGGGAACTGTTGCGCTGGTGGCAGAAAAAATTGCCGCTGAAGAACCAGCCGAGCAACCCGTTGGCGCAGTTACTTCGATCCGGGCTCGATGAATCGTCGCGATTTCTGACTGAGGCCCGCGTGGAGCTTCTCGATCCGGTGCGACGGCGTGTGATGGATCAGGAACTGGCCACGCAAGACCGCGAGGAGGCCACTACCGAGTTTCAAAAGTATTTGAATTTCGCAACGGCCAATGGCGTTCTGACTGAGGACGAGGAAGAGAATCTTTTCCGGTTTGGCGCAGAACAGGGACTGACCAAGGAACAAATCGAGTCGCTCGTCGAGGCCGAATTGAAAGATAGCGGTATCCAGCGAGTGGAAACGATCGTGCCGCCGGCACCCATGGCCGGCCAGGGATCGCAACTCGCGGGCTCTGGAAATCCTCAGGACGAATTTCTACGCATGCTGCGCTTGAGCGCGTTGGACAGCATTTCCATGAGTGACGATCAACGCGACGCATTCATCAACATGGCCGAAAATCTCGGCCTTGCGGCGGATGAGGCGGAGGACCTTGTCGATCTTTACTTCGAGGAAGCCGATGAAAAATCGATGGCGACTCCACAAGCGCCGCGCATCGAGGTTCCGAAGCCCGCCTCGGCCCAAGCGGCTGAGCAGCGTAAACCGGTTGAGCCGGCGATCGAGATCAACGCCGTGTCGGAACGCTTGCGCTTCGTGAATTTCGAAAACTCACTTGGTGGACAGATGCTCTTTGTGCCTTCGAGCGAGTTCGTTATCGGCTGTGAAGACGTGGACGCCGCGCCGAGTGAGCGGCCCCTTACAAAAGTAACTCTGAGCCGTTATTATCTTTCGCGGTATCCAGTTACAAATCGGGAGTACGAACAATTTGATGCCGCTCATAAGCGCAAGCGTATGCCCGGCGCCGGCGATCTCCACCCCGTCGTATACGTGAGCTGCCTTGAGGCGATGAAGTTTTGTGAATGGCTTGGCAGTCGAGAACGGAAGAAATACCGGTTGCCGACGGAGGCAGAATGGGAATTCGCCGCTCGCGGGCCGGACGGCCGAAAGTATCCGTGGGGCAATTATGCGGGACGAGGCGACCTGGCAAACTTTGCCGACAAGAACACCGTTTTTGCCTGGAGCGATCGCGAGATCGACGACGGTTACCCGGAAAGTTCACCGGTGGGCGCGTTCCCGCTTGGTGCCGGTCCCTTCGGGATGGAGGACATGGCAGGCAACGTCTGGGAATGGTGTCTCGATTATTTCGAATCCTACCGCGGGACGCACAAGGTGAACCCGCGGGGGCCGACCTCGGGCGCGAAGCGCGTTTATCGTGGCGGAAGCTGGAAGTCGCGCTTCAACAGTTTGAGAGCGACAGCACGCGGATCGAACGTTCCAAGCTATTCCTGCAACGACCTCGGGTTCCGAATCGTCTGCGAGTGCGAATAAAGCACGGGGCGTCCGATTCGCGCCAAAGTTAGATGTCGATCTAACCGAGCGGGTTACGGAGTAAATCGGAACTTTGTTCGGCCCCGCTTTGCGTTCGCTTTTGCTTTGCGGCGAGTCTTTTGATTCGGCGTCTCAAATGCGCGCAGGCGGCGGACCTCCTCGAGAATGCCTTCGGCATCCAGCTTGTTCTTAAGCCGTTTCAAGGCCCGGTCTACGGGTTCACCTTTACGAACGATAACTTCTGGCATCTATGATCAACTCCTGGATTGGAAACTAGCCGGAATCGACCGGCGAGGCGGAGTTTACGTGCCAAAAGGGCTCCGTCAACTTTGGTGAATAACTTTCCTTTTAAGAGGCTACCGATGGGCCGGTCGCGCTCTTGGTTTGGATGACTTCTTTGCGCAGGGAGGAGGTGCCGCCTCCGCGAGCTCGCGTCCACCAAAGCACGATAGGTGAGGCAATAAAAATTGATGAATAGGTCCCCACGACTACGCCGATAATGATGGCGAGCGAGAAATCGCGCAGGACCGCGCCCCCGAAGAAAAATAAACATAAGATCGGAATGAGCGTAACCGTGCTGGTCAAGATCGTGCGGCTCAGCGTTTGGTTGATGCTCTCGTTCATGATTTGCTCGATCGAGCCACGCCGCCCGCTGCCCAATCCTTCACGAATCCGGTCGTAAACGACAATGGTGTCGTTAATCGAATAACCGGCGATTGTCAGCACGGCGCCGACCATCGTCAGGGTCAATTCGCGGCCCAACAACGAAAAGACGCCGACCGTGATGAGCACATCGTGCAAAAGCGCGACGATCGCGCCAACCGCGAAAGAGAGCTCGAAGCGCATGGTGACGAAGATCAGAATTCCCAAAATGCCGAGGCCGAGCGCGATCAGCGAGTTTTTGGCCAACTCGCCGCCGACGAGCGCGCCGACACGCTCCGAGCGTTCGACTTTGAAGCCCTCAGTCGGCAGGGATTGTATGACCTGTTTTTCGATCTTTTCGCTCGTATTGAGAGCGGAGCGAATGGTGATGTAATTCTTGCCCCCTTGTTGCGATTGCTGGATCAACGCGTCTTCCAAGTTGAGCGGTTTTAGTGTCTCGCGAACCTGATGGATCGGGACGTCGTGCACCGTGCTTAAGGTAACCAAATCGCCGCCGCGGAAATCGACGCCGAAATTCTTGTCGCCTCGAATGTAGAACGCAGTTCCCCCGGCGATGAGGAGCGCGAGCGAACACATGCAAGCGAGAAAACCTTTGCCGAGAAAATTGATGTTCTTGGAGGAGATCAAATGCAGCATCTTGATTTGCTTGAGCCGCCCGGTATCGACCAACCAATTGAAGGCATTCCGACCGACGATGAGCGCCGTGAATAACGAGGCCAGGATGCCGAGGGTAAGCGAAATCGCGAACCCCTTGATTGGCCCGCTCGCCTTCCAGAACAGAATCGCCGCCGTGATCAGCGTCGTCACGTTGGCGTCAAAGATGGAACTGAAAGCCTTTTCATAGGCCGTCTGCACCGCGACCTTGAGCGTCTTGCCCAGCGCCAATTCCTCACGCAACCGCTCATAGATCAGCACGCTCGCGTCCACCGAGAGACCGATCGTCAGGATGATGCCCGCGATTCCCGGTAGCGTTAGAACAAAACGGAACATGGTGAGCGCTCCCATCAACAGAACGAGATTGATGATGAGCGCGAGACCCGCGATCAAGCCGGCGAGTCTATAATAAACGACCACGCACATGAGCGTGATCGCAAGGCCGACCAAGCCGGCATTGACGCTGGCGCGGATCGAATCCATTCCGAGCGTCGGCGAAACACTGCGCTCCTCCTCGATCGCCACCGGCGTTTGCAAGGGGTTTTCGAGCACGCTGGCCAATCCGCGCGCTTCCTGCTCGGTGAATCGGCCCGAGATGACGGCGTCGCCGCCGTAAATTGCAGTCTTGATGACCGGTGCCGATTGGATGGTCCCATCAAGGACGATGGCGAAGCGGTGATTGACGTGCGCTTCCGTGATTTTGCCGAATTGGGTGGCCCCTTCGCTATCGAACTTCAATTGCACGGCCCAACCTTCGTTCCCGTAGTAAGCGTGTGATTCGGAAACGCGATTGCCGCCCAGGTCCGCTTTCTTTTTCACCAACAAGCGTTCCTCCCGCGGCTTTTGATTCGGCTCGGCGTGCGGTTTGTAAACCTCGATTCGATAATCCGGCGGAATCACTTCCTGGCCTTTGTCGATTTTGTCCAGCCGATCGCCGTTATCGGCATAGACCAGCCGAAATTCCAATTTGGCCACACGCGACAGTTGCTCGCGCGCTTCTTGAATCTTAGCCGGATCGAGCCCGGGAATTTGTACCAGGATGCGATCCTCGCCCACCGGAGTGATGACCGGTTCGCCGCCGCCGAAATAATCAACCCGCTTGCGGATCACTTCCACCGCCTGGTCGAGCATCGCCTTGCTGATCTCTTTGTCTCCACCTACAAGGCGAATCAGGAATGAAGTGCCGCCCTGAATATCCAAGCCGAGCGCGATCTTTTTCTCTGGGGGCCAAATCTCCGCGAAACTGAAAGCGACCAGCAGCACCATCAGTGTCGTCGCCAGCGAGCGTTTTCGTACGCCCTGATCGGTGGCGAAATACCAGCCGAAAAGAACGAGCAAGCCGAGGCCGATGAAAAACGTGAGCGCGGGAGTCATGAGGAAAAGCGGAAAACTGAAAGCGGAAACCGGAAAGTCATTTCTCAACTCTCAACTAGGAATCTGCTTTGATCACCGTCGCGACGGCGGACTTATCCATCTCGATCTTTACGTTGTCCGCCACTTTCACGATCACGGTCGTGTCTTTCACGTTCGAAATCAGTCCATGAATCCCCGCGCTTGTCACCACCTTGTCGCCCGTCTTCATCGAAGCGATCAAGCGCTGCTGATCCGCTGCCCGTTTTCGCTGCGGGCGGATCATGAGGAAGTACATGATCACCAGCATCAATGTCATCGGGACAATGAAGCCGCCTAAGCCGCCGCCCACTCCTGGCGTCGCCGGAGCTGTCGTTTGCGCTAGAGCTAAAAATAAAAGGATCATGCGGAAATGAAGCGGAGCGCACCTTAAACGCGAAAGCGTTCACTGCAATTCTTTAATCGACAAACGCGGCCTCAATTGATCCGACTAGAATGAATGCTGAGCGCTGCGTGCCGATGCGGCAATGCTTGTCGACGGTGAATAATTTCGCCACACTTCATCCCGTGCCCCCTCTCTTCGTTTCCGAAATAGACTGCAAATTGCGGTCTATTTCTCGTTAGGCCTAGCACGCCATGGTGGTATCACTTTTATCATTCCTGGCCCACGACATCATGGCTCCCGCTATCCGAGAGCATCCAAGTTCTGAAAATATGTTTTGTTCTGTGACTATATGCCCCGTGCCGCGCTCTTGTACGAGACGGGCTTGGTCTTGGGATATACATTCAAAGATTGTCTTGCCACGTTCGCGCAACTTTTCTGTGAGTCCGGCCGTGAGGCAGGGCTAATCGCGATTCTACAGAGGCAAGCCGAAGAGCGCCTGACAAGTCTTGGCGGGAACGTGTCGAACGTCGGAGAACTTTACTCGCGCCCTGAAGCCATTCGCCTTCTTAGCGTTCTGCGTCAGGCAGGTCTCACACAGGCGTCAGATTGGTCAGAGATGCACATGATTGCCGAGCAGCCACTTCGCGTTACAGATTTTTTCCAGACTCTGCAGTTCGCACCGGCGGAAGGTATCGGATTCGGTAGCCGCTTTCCAGATATCACTTTAAGAGTGCTGAGCTTGGGTATTCCTGGGACCACACTCAAACCAAAGAGCATTGAAAGGCATCAGCGAGCCGCGTTCAAACTCATCAGACCATATGTCCGGAGAGTGCGCCCCGATCTGATCTCTACGTTGAGTTTGTGATCACCAATCGGCCTAACCAAGCACTGGAGCCAACCGCTGACCGGCGAGTAAGTTTACGTATGGTAACTTCCACATTTAACTTTGTAGCGGATCGCGGCCTCTTCAGCGGTGGCTCAGCTCCGTCTCGTTAGGTCTATGACACCGGCCACCAGGAAGACGCAAACATTGCTGATCATCGGTGTTATCGCGATGTTGGCGGCCCTTATCGGCGATTCGTACCTGCATTTATCATTTGCTGTTCTCGCGGCACTCGTCGCGGTTGCCATAGTTTGTTTCCTACTCAGTAACCGAGCGGCGCGGCGAGTTCAGTTCACGTCGCCACCTGTTCCTCTCCGGCGAAGGCATCAACGATTTGCCATATTTTTCGGCGCCGCGCTCATTGGCTGTATTCTCGGTTCTTTTGTGCTGCCCGTTAAGAATGCTCACTTTTCGCTTACAACACGCATGTTGATCGCCTTGGCTTCGCTTCTCACCGCCACGGCAATTCTTGCTTGGAAAATTTACTTTCCCCGCCACAAACCACCGAAGGAAGCCTAACCAATCGCGACCGCCCATTTCTGAAAGGATGAAGGCAGAAGGATGGATCGACTTGAAATAGCCGAACAATTTGTCGCGGCGATCAACGCGCATAACCTCGAACGCGTTGTTGCGCTCATGAGCGCTGACCATCGCTTTTGTGATTCCCTCGGAAATGTCGTGGAGGGACACGAGCTGATGCGCGAAGGCTGGGCAGCTTATTTTGGGATGGTGCCGGATTACCATCTTAACATTACTGGCAGGTTCTTCGCCGCAGACAATGACGCAGAGATCGTGCTAGTAGGGATGGCGCACGGCTCTTATGCGGTCGATGGCCACACTCGGCCGAACAGCCTCTGGAGCACACCGCTAGCGATCCGAGCCGTCGTGCACAATTCACAGATTGCCGAGTGGCATGTTTATGCCGATAACGAACCGATACGGGAGCAGATGCGAGCCATGTCAGCCTAACCAGGCGATTCGACATCGCGCGTCCGGTAGTTTCCTACGAATCCCTTTCGGAACTGATCGAAGCTCTTGTTTTCAATCGCGGCACGCGCTTGTCGCATAAGATCGAGATAGAAGTGGAGGTTGTGCAGCGAGATCAAACGCAGGCCGAGAATTTCTTCGGACTTTACGAGGTGACGGATGTAGCCGCGCGCGAACTCGCCGCAGGTAGAACAGGCGCAGCCTTCTTCGATGGGGCGCTTATCGAGCGCGAACTCGGCGTTCTTTAGGTTGATCGTGCCGGTCGAGGTAAACGCGGTGCCGTTGCGCGCGAGTCGCGTCGGCAACACGCAATCGAACATGTCCATTCCGCGCGCGATCATCTCTAATAATTGCGGCGGCGTGCCGAGCCCCATGGCGTAACGCGGTTTGTCCTTCGGCAGGAACGGCTCGCTCGATTCCACTGCGCGCATCATTTCTTCTTCCGGTTCGCCCACGCTCACGCCGCCGACGGCGTAACCGTCGAAATCAAGATCGACCAGCGCTTGCGCGCTTTGCTGGCGCAGATCTTCGAACGTCGCGCCCTGCACAATTCCGAAGATGAGTTGGTTGATTGCGGATTGCGGATTGCGGATTGCGGAAAGATCAGACTCTTCTATTGGACGTTCGGCGTTTTCTGTTTTCCATTCCTTGCATCGCTTTGCCCAGCGCGTTGTCATTTCCAAACTGCGCGCGGCGTAATCGCGTTCGCACGGATAGGGCGGGCATTCGTCGAGCACCATGGCGATGTCGCTGCCGAGCGTTGCCTGAATTTCCATCGCGATCTCCGGACTGATGAACGCCGGCGTTCCATCGACATGATTTTGAAAGTGCACGCCCTCTTCTGTGATCTTGCGCAACTTCGCCAGCGAAAAAATTTGGTAACCACCGCTGTCGGTCAGGATCGGTCCATCCCAATTCATGAACTTGTGCAGTCCGCCGAAATGTTTGATCACATCGAGACCGGGCCGAACGAACAAATGATACGTATTTCCGAGAATGATCTGCGCATGCACTTCGCGCAATTCGCGTGGACTCATTGCTTTTACGCTGCCTTGCGTTCCCACCGGCATGAATGTCGGCGTATCGATCACGCCGTGCGCGGTCGTTAGTCGGCCGCGCCGCGCTTTCGATGATCGATCCTGTGCGAGAAGTTGAAACATTTTCCGGTGGAATGAGAGATTCCTCGACTCCGCTTGGAATGACAAATGATCGCGCAAAAAATTCTTTGCAGCTTCGCGTTTCAACTTTATAGTGCCGCTCCCCGCATCAGGCGCGTAAGGAGTTTATTGCGCGGCCTGAGCGGATTTTTTTGTCGCCCGAGTTCAACCTTCGGGCGGCGCTTTGTTTAGAGAAAATGCCAACGATTAATCAGCTTATTCGAAAAGGACGCCGCAAGGTGTCGGTGAAATCGAAGTCACCGGCGCTGACCAATTGTCCGCAACGGCGCGGTGTGTGCGTGCAGGTGATGACGCGCACTCCGAAGAAGCCGAACTCTGCCTTGCGCAAAGTAGCGAAGGTGCGATTGACCAACGGCCAAGAAGTGATCGCCTACATTCCAGGCGAGGGACACAATTTGCAGGAGCACTCGATCGTGCTCGTACGCGGCGGACGAGTGAAAGATTTGCCGGGCGTGCGCTATCACATTGTGCGCGGAACGCTCGATAGTCTTGGCGTTGATGGGCGACGCCGGAGCCGTTCGAAATACGGCGCGAAGCGCCCGAAAGCTGGCGGGGGCGGCGCGGACGCAAAGGGGAAAGCGGGCGGCGGCAAGGAGGCCGCGCCAAAAGCAGCTGCCGAGAAAAAATAATTTTGGATAGAAAGATCGACAATGTCACGACGGCGGAAAGTTTACAAAAAGGAGGAAAAGCTCGACTCGCGCTACGGCAGCGCGTCAGTCGCTCGCCTTATTTCCACCGTGATGAAGCGCGGCAAGAAGTCGCTCGCGGAACGGATCGTTTACACCGCGATCGATAAATCGCGCGAAGGTTCCGATTCGGTCGATCCGCTCGAAGTTTTAAACAAGGCGCTGGAAAATGTTCGTCCGCGTCTCGAGGTGAAATCACGCCGCGTCGGCGGCGCGACGTATCAGGTGCCGATGGAAGTGACGCCGGCGCGCCAGGTTTCTCTGGCGATGCGTTGGATCGTGCAATATGCGGACAAGCGTCGCGGCGTGCCGATGGCGGCCGCGCTCGCGCAGGAAATTAAAGAGGCCGCCTCAGGTCAGGGCAACGCAATCAAGAAACGCGAAGACACGCACAAGATGGCGCAAGCCAACCGCGCCTTTGCGCATTTTCGCTGGTAACAATGAAGGCCTCGCACGTGAATCCAATTCTCAACGCAGTCATCCTGAGCGCAAGCGAAGGACCTCACATTCGCTGCTTCGTCACACAAGTGATGGATGAGTACGCAATCAGTCGAATGAGAGATTCCTCGACTCCGCTTCGCTCCGCTCGGAATGACAAAAACGCCAACCGCGCCTTTGCGCATTTCCGCTGGTAATTGTTATGGCGACCGCGACGATGGAAAAGAAAGCAGCTTCGGCGAATCCAAATTCGCCGGACCGCAAGTTTCCGCTTGAGCGGACACGGAACATCGGCATCGCCGCGCACATCGACGCCGGCAAGACGACTCTGACCGAGCGCATTCTTTTTTACACGGGAATGATTCACAAGATCGGCGAAGTGCACGATGGCACGACCGTGACCGATTGGATGGAGCAGGAGCGCGAACGCGGCATCACCATCACTTCAGCGGCGACGACCTGTTCGTGGACACAGCGCAAGGAAGAAGGCGTTTACAAAATTTTCGAAGGAATCAAGCAGCGCGTTAACATCATCGACACGCCTGGTCACGTCGATTTCACCGCGGAAGTGGAGCGCTCATTGCGCGTGCTCGATGGCGCGATCGCCGTGTTCGATGCCGTTGCGGGCGTGCAACCGCAATCGGAAACCGTTTGGCGGCAGGCGACAAAGTACAACGTGCCGTGCCTCGGGTTCATTAACAAGATGGACCGCGTCGGCGCCGACTTTAACATGTCGATCGACAGCATGCGCAAGAAGCTGGGCGCAAATGCGTGGCCGGTCCTGCTGCCGCTCGGCAAAGAAGATCAGTTCAAAGGCCAGCTCGACGTTATCAATAAGAAGGCGATCATTTATTTGGACAATGACCAAATGGGATCGACCTACGAGCTGGGCGAGATTCCGAAGGAATATGTCGATCTGGTCGATAAGGCTTATGCCGATCTGGTCGAGCAAATCTCAAATCTCGACGACCAGGTTGCGGAAGCTGTGCTCGAAGAAAAACCGATCACGCCTGAAATTCTGAAGGCGGGCATTCGTCGTCAAACCATCGCGAACAAATTTGTTCCGGTCATAGCTGGCACTGCATTGAAAAACAAAGGCGTGCAGTACCTGGTCGATGCCGTCGTCGATTATCTTCCGAGTCCTCTCGATATTCCGCCGGCCAAAGGAATGGAACCGGATACGCACGAACCGATGGAAGCGGCGACCGATGATAACGGAAAGTTTTGCTCGCTCGCCTTCAAGCTTTGGAGCGATCCGTTTGTCGGCAAGCTGGTTTTCTTCCGCGTTTATTCCGGAACCCTGAGCAAAGGCGACACGGTTTACAATCCGCGCACGAACAAGCGCGAACGCATTTCACGCCTGATTCAGATTCAGGCGGACAAGCGCGAAGACATCGATACGTGTTATTCGGGCGACATCGCGGCGATTGTCGGAATTAAGAATATCACAACGGGGGATACGTTGTGCGATGAGGATCACCCGATCTTGCTCGAGCCGCCCACGTTTCCTGATCCTGTAATTTCGATGGCGATTGAGCCAAAGACAAAATTGGATCAGGAAAAAATGGGCATCGCCCTGCAGCGGTTGTCTGAAGAAGATCCGACATTCAAGGTCTTCACCCACGAAGACACCGGCCAGACGATCATCGCCGGCATGGGCGAATTGCATTTGGAAATCATTCGCGACCGCATGTTCCGGGAATTCAAAGTGGATGCGAACGCGGGCAAACCGCAGATCGCGTATCGCGAGACAATCACCGGCAGCGCACACGGCGTCGGCAAGTTGATCAAACAGTCTGGTGGGCGCGGTCAGTATGGCCACGTCGAAGTGGATGTGCGGCCGGGCGCACGCAGTACCGGCTTGGTGTTGGAGAACAAGATCGTCGGCGGCACTATTCCGCGCGAATACATCCCGGCAGTGAAGAAGGGGATCGAGGAAGCCATTCTTAATGGCGTCCTCGGCGGTTATCCGGTTGTCGATGTCGAAGTCGATATTGTTTACGGAAGCTTCCACGAGGTCGATTCGAACGAACTCGCGTTCAAGCTGGCGGCGATTTTCGCGATGAAAGATGGCTTCAAGCAGGGCAAACCGATCCTGCTCGAGCCAATCATGAAGGTGGAAAACATTACGCCGGAAGAATATCAGGGCGACATCTGTGGTGACTTAAGCCGTCGTCGCGGCAGTATCGAAAGCATCGAGACACGCGGTAACCTGACGATCATTCATGCCGAAGTTCCGCTGGCCGAGTTGTTCGGTTACGCCACCGCGATCCGCTCACTTTCCAAAGGCCGCTCGAGCTACTCGATGGAGCCGTCACACTTCGAGCCGGTGCCGCAAAATTTAGTGGCCGCCATTCTCGATCAGAAGGAGACAAAATAATTATGGCGGATGGCCAACGTATTCGTATTCGCTTGAAGGCGTTCGACCATCGAATGCTTGATCAATCCGCCGTCGACATCGTCGAGACGGCGAAGCGCACTGGCGCGCGCGTGGCGGGACCGATTCCGCTGCCGACCTTGATCGAGAAATTCACGGTGAACCGTTCCCCGCACGTCGATAAGAAATCGATGGACCAATTTGAAATCCGCACGCACAAACGCCTGCTCGACATCATCGAGCCGACTTCGAAAACGGTGGATGAACTGAAGAAGTTAAATTTGCCTGCGGGCGTCGATATTACGATTAAGATCTAGCGCTTGAGAATTTTGCAACAACATCATGAGCATCGGGTTACTTGGACAGAAAATCGGCATGACCAGCGTTTACGACGCGAAGGGTCGGCTGTGTCCTGTAACCGTGGTTGCCGCGGGCGATAACGTTTTGTTGCGTCGTCTCACTTCGGAAAACGAAGGCTACTCGGCGATCCAGGTCGGCTTCGCCACGCAAAAAGAATCGCGGGTGACGAAGCAATTGCTCGGCGAATTCAAGAAGGCCGGCGTGGAACCAAAAAAATTGATTCGCGAATTTCGTCTCGATGCCGATGCGCCGGAAGGCGAAATCAATTTGAGCATTTCTCAATTTCAGCCGGGCGATTATGTCGATGTTACCGGCCGTTCGAAGGGCAAAGGCTTCCAGGGCGTAATGAAGAAGCACAACTTCCACGGCCAGGGCGCGGCCCACGGATCGAAGACGCATCGACGTAACGGCGCCATCGGCAATCGTTCCACACCTGGTCGCATTTGGAAAAACATGGGCATGCCTGGCCATATGGGCGACGAGCGTGTGACCGTGCTGAACTTGCAGATCGTGCAAGTGCGCGAAGTGGACAAGATCATTTTGATTAGCGGCGCGGTGCCGGGATCGAACGGCAGCTACGTCGTCGTTCGTCCGGCTATTAAGAAACCGGAAGGAAGCGCCAAGAAAGCCGAAGCGCCTGCCAAGAAGCCTGAAGCGGCGGTCAAGAAACCAGAGGCAGCGACACCTGTTCCCAAAGAAGAAGCGGCAAAGAAATGAGCGCGAAAGTTTTAACGAAAGCCGCAGCGAAGGAAGCGAAGATTGAGTTGATCGAAAGCGGTCGCGGCACGCAAGCAGTCCACGATGTCGTGGTAGCGATGCGCGCGGCGCGGCGCTCAGGGAGCGCGAACACGAAAACGAAAGCGGAAGTCGATCTTTCCGGTGCAAAGCCGTGGCGGCAAAAGGGGACGGGACGTGCGCGCGCCGGGTACGCGTCATCACCGGTTTGGCGCGGCGGCGGTGTCGTGTTTGGCCCGAAGCCGCGCGATTATTCCAAGAAAGTTTCAAAAACAGTCCGGCGTCTCGCATTTCAAAAGGCGCTCAGTGAACGAATCAACGCCGGCGATGTCCTCACGATCGACAAGTTGGGCGTTACCGAAATCAAAACGAAATCGTTTGTGTCGATGGTTAAGAAGGCGACGGACGCGCGGAAGGTTTTGCTGATCTCAGATTCGTTCGACGAGAAAACTTTGAAATCTGCGCGCAATGTGAAGTCAGCAAGACTCGCGACTGCCTCAGATGTGAACACGGAGCAGTTGCTTGCATTCGAGAAAATTGTGGTGACGCCAAAAGCACTCGAGCTACTCGCGGAAAGAACCCGATGAACGAGCCGTACGACATTATTCAAACCGCGTCGCTGACCGAGAAATCGTCGTTGTTGAGCGAGAAGCTAAACAAGTACGTCTTCCGGGTGAGCCCGCGCGCGAACAAGATTCAGATCAAGAACGCGATCGAGCGCATGTTCCAAAAGAAAGTTGTCGATGTTAACACCTGCAACTATGCCGGGAAAAAGAAGCGCGAACGCCGGGCTGATTACGGGCGCAAACCACATTGGAAAAAAGCGATCGTGACATTGAAGGAAGGCGAGAAAATCGACCTCGTTTAATATGGCACTCAAAAGCTATCGCCCGCTTACGCCGCCGCAGCGCTTCAAGTCGCTTCCTGCTTTTGAGGAAATTACGAAGTGGTCGCCGGAAAAGAGCCTGGTTGAGGTAAAGAAACGGTCGGGTGGTCGTAATAACAACGGCCGGATGACCGCGCGCCACATCGGCGGCGGCCACAAGCAAAAATATCGCAAGGTTGATTTCAAGCGCCGCAAACGCGGAGTTTCGGCGGAAGTGATCGGCATCGAGTACGATCCAAATCGCTCGGCCCGCATTGCTCTTATTAAATATACCGACGGCGAGCTGAGTTACATTCTTGCGCCCGATGGATTGCTCGTTGGATCGAAGGTCACGGCCGGCGATAATGTCGCGCCCGATCTTGGGAATGCATTGCCTTTGCGCGCAATTCCGCTCGGCTCAAACATTCATAACATCGAACTAACGCCGGGACGCGGCGGCCAGGTTGCCCGCAGCGCCGGACAACAGGCGATTTTGAATAACCTCGAAGCCGGTTACGCGCTTGTGAAAATGCCGTCCGGCGAAATTCGCCGCATTCACGAAAATGCTTACGCGACAATCGGTCAGGTCGGCAACGTCGATCATATGAACGTCTCGAGCGGCAAAGCCGGACGCACGCGCTGGAAAGGCCGGCGATCACATGTGCGTGGCATGGCCATGAATCCGGTCGATCACCCGATGGGCGGCGGCCAGGGTAAATCGAAGGGCGGCGGCGGCCGGCATCACCCGGTCAGTCCGTGGGGCCAGCTCGCCAAAGGATTCAAAACACGTACGAAACACAAGCCGAGCGATCGCTTCATTATGGAGCGCCGGGGGAAAAAGTAATTTGATTTTATGTCTAGATCGTTGAAGAAAGGACCCTTCGTCGAGTCGCATCTCCTGGAAAAGATCGACAAGATGAACAACGCGAGCGCGAAAAAACCGATCAAGACCTGGTCGCGGCGCTCGATGGTGACGCCGGATTTTGTCGGCCACACGTTTCTCGTTCACAACGGAAAGATTTTTCAATCCGTCTTCGTGACCGAGAACATGGTGGGTCACAAGCTCGGTGAATTTTCGCCCACGCGCGTGTTTAAGAAACACGGTTCGCACACAGCGAAGGTGACGAAATAATTGAAATTTGTTTGGGCAGTGTTGGGCTGCGTAACGCTGGCTCGAGGGCTGGCGGCAGAGGGAAATAGTTCTTTGTCAGAATCCAAAATTGAAAACGCGGGACAGACCGTGACGGCGGCGACGCTGCTTGCGCAGAATGAAGAACTGCGCCGGCAATTGTCGATCCAACAGGAATCGCTCAAGACTTTGACGAGCAGCCTGGCGGAATCGAACGCCGAAGCGGAATTGTTTCGCCGCAAGTATTCCGATCTGCAATTGCGAATGGAAGCGCTGGGACTCGAATCGGCGAACAAGGATCGCTCGAAGCTTGAGCAACGTTTGTTGACTGCGGTGAGCGATTTGCAGTTGGCGAACAAAGAGCGCGATGAATTTCGCGATCAAATGTTGCGGCTCAACGAATCGATGTTGCGATATTTGAAAACGTCGCAGGGCGGCGACGCGCAGGCGCGAATGGATGTGGAAACGCAATTGCGCAAGGCCAATGAGATCGCGACAAGATCGACAACTGTTCCCACGCAATCAGCACAGCCGAGTTTAATGGACGGCAGCGTGATCAGTGTGAAAGACGAATGGTCGTTTGTGGTTGGCAATCTCGGCGAAAAACAGGGCGTGAAAATCGGGATGCCGATGCGAGTGATGCGTGGCGACAAAAAAATCGCAACGCTTCGAGTGGTCGATGTCCGGCAACGGATTTGCGGCGCGGTGATTCAAGAGATGGATTCTGGAAAAGAACAAATAAAAGTGGGCGACCGTCTTCAGGTGGAGACCCGCTCGAATGTGACTTTAAAATAAATGGAAGTTAGATCGATATTAAGATACGCGCGGATTTCGCCCTTCAAGGTGCGCGAAGTTACGCGTGAGATTCAGGGCCTGCCGGTTTCGGCAGCGCTCGACCTTCTCGCTTTCACCCCGAAGAAGGCCGCCTTTCTCATTGGCAAGACGTTGAAGAGCGCGGTCGCGAATGCCGAGAACAACGCGAATATGCGCGTCGATGTCCTGGTCGTGAAAGAAGCAATCGTCGGCGAGGGTCCGACAATGAAGCGGATGATGCCGCGGGCGCGCGGCAGCGGCAGTAGAATTTTGAAACGCAGCAGTCACATCCGGATCGTTCTGAGCGACGAGATTCCGATCAACACGCGCGCAGCGCGCAAAGCGAGAGCGGAGCAAGAGAAGAAAGCCGCGAAGAAGGAAGCGAAAGCCGGCGAAGGAGCTGAAAAATCGACAACTGCTGCCGAGAAGAAGCAGACGAAGCCGAAGAAAAGCGGCAAAGGAAAAGCGAAGTAGTAATTTTTATGAATTGTTATTCTGAGCGGAGCGAAGCGGAGTCGAAGAATCTCTCGATGTTATCGAGCGGGTTGCTCTCGGAAAACGTGGGCGCATTTGAGCGATCCCTCACTACGTTCGGGATGACACACTAGATTATGGGTCAAAAAGTTAATCCGATTGGTTTTCGTCTCAGTGTGAACCGCGATTGGCGTTCGCGCTGGTACGCATCGCCCCAGGAGCTTCCCGCATTTTTGCACAGCGATCTCAAGATTCGCGATTACGTGAAGAAAAAACTGCTGTTCGCGGCCGTGGCGAAAATCGTGATTGAGCGCGCGTGGAACTCAATTCGCGTGACGATCCACACCGCGCGTCCCGGCATCGTGATCGGGCGCAAAGGCGCTGAGATCGAGAAGATGACGGAAGAGATTTCGAAGATGGCGCAGGGCAAACAAATCAAGATCGATATCCAGGAGATCAAGACGCCCGAACTCGATGCGCAGTTGGTCGCGGAAAATGTGGCGCTGCAAATCGAACGCCGTATCGCCTATCGCCGTGCCATGAAAAAAGCGGTGCAAGTCGCGATGGATTTCGGTGCGGAAGGAATTCGTTTGCGCTGTTCGGGTCGTTTGAACGGCGCGGAAATTTCCCGCTCGGAATGGTATCGCGAGGGCAAAGTGCCGTTGCATACGTTGCGCACGCCGATCGACTACGGATTTGCCGAGGCCAACACCGTTTACGGAAAGATCGGTGTGAAATGCTGGATGTGTAAAAAGGAAGAAGCGCCGCCAGAACAATCGGCCGCCTCCGCCCCACTACCCCCGCCACCTGAGCCTGCCGCAGTCTAGGGAGAAAATTTATGCCGTTAATGCCCAAACGCGTGAAGTATCGCAAGACCCAGCGGGGTAGCCGCAAGGGAACTGCGTCGCGTAATCTGCGAATCGATTTCGGCGAGTTCGGTCTCCAAACGCTCGAGCGCGCGTGGATCACGAACACACAGATCGAAGCCGCGCGGGTGGCGCTGACTCGCAACATGAAACGCAAAGGCAAATTGTGGATCCGCATTTTTCCGGACAAATCGGTCACCGGTCGTCCGCCGGAAACGCGAATGGGTAAAGGAAAAGGGCAGCCTGAGTACTGGGTCGCAACTGTAAAGCCGGGAAATATTTTGTTCGAGCTCGACGGCGTCCCGGAATCGGTGGCGCGCGAATCATTGCGCTTGGCCGCGGATAAACTGCCGGTGCGGACGAAGTTTTTGAGCCGGCACCACGTTGCGTCTTAACGAAACATGAAGATCAAAGAGATCATTGAGATGAGTACGGACGAGCTTTTGACCAAGAAACGCGATTTTCGTCAGGAGAGTCTGCATTTGCGTTTGCAACAGCAAAGCGGCCAGCTCGAACAACCGAGCCGGTTGCGCTTGTTGCGTCGCGACGTGGCGCGAATCGAAACCGTGCTTACGCAGCGAAAGAAGACTGCGGACAAGAAATAATTTTATGGCCGAACAAGATCGACAATCAACTGCCCAACCGCCGCCGTTACCGACTTCCGCGTTGGCGTCTGATCGCGGGACCCGCAAGACGCGGGTCGGCGAAGTGCTTTCAAGCAGCATGAACAAGACGATTGTCGTGCGCACAACGACTCGCGTGCCGCATCCAAAGTTTGGCAAGATCGTGAAGCAACAGCGAAAATTTTACGCGCACGACGAAGAGAACAAGGCGAAGGCCGGCGACACGGTGCGCATTATGGAGACGCGCCCGCTGAGCAAATTGAAACGGTGGCGTTTGGTGGAAGTCCTTCAAAAGTAACTCCGAAATGATTCGCGAGTAAATTATCGATCTTATGGTTCAAATTCGATCCAGATTGGATGTAGCAGACAACAGCGGCGCGCGCATGGCGACGATGATCGGCGTAATCGGCAAAGGCAGCAGTCAGTTCGCCAGAATCGGTGACGTGATCACGGCGAACGTGAAAGAAGCGAGCGCCACCGGCACGGTGAAAAAAGGTGAAGTTGTGCGGGCAGTATTGGTCCGGACAAAACAGCCGATTCGTCGCGATGACGGCTCGCTTTTGCGTTTCGACAACAACGCGATCGTCATTATCGACAAGGATTTGAATCCGCGCGGCACTCGCATTTTCGGGCCGGTCGCGCGCGAATTGCGCGAGCGCAATTTTATGAAAATCGTATCGCTTGCTCCGGAAGTTTTATGAATCGCGCCAAGTTCCACGTAAAAAAAGGAGACCAAGTCGAGGTCATCTCCGGGAACTTCAGAGGTTCATCGGGCAAGATTCTGGAAGTGATTCACCGCAAGCAACGAGTATTGGTCGAAGGCGTTCGGATTATTAAGAAGCATCTCCGCAAATCGGAAGACAATCCGAGCGGCAAGATCGCGGAGCGCGAAGGCCCCATTCATATCTCAAATGTGAAATTGATCGAGCGCGAGACGAAGGCCGATAAAAAGGCGAAGAAGGAAAAGAAGCCGAAGAAAGAAGCTGAAAAGAAAGCGGCGTAATGGAAAACGAATTTTACAAAGATTACAAAGACCGTGTGATGCCGGCGCTGCAGAAGCAGCATGGCTACAAGAATCTGCACCAGGTTCCGAAGGTGGAGAAGGTCGTGATCAACACCTCGGTCGGATCGCAGGCCGACGTGAAGCAGGCGCTGGAAGAGGCGAAGGCCGAATTGGCGCTGATTAGCGGCCAGCGCGCCGCGGAAACGCGCGCAAAGAAAAGCATCGCGAACTTCAAGTTGCGCAAAGAGCAGGCCATCGGCGCAAAGGTTACGTTGCGCGGCGAACGGATGTACGAATTTTTGGAGCGCCTGATCAAGACCGCGTTGCCGCGCATTCGCGATTTTCGCGGTGTTTCGCCGCGGTGTTTCGATGGAAACGGTAATTACACGCTGGGCGTTTCCGATCAGTCGATTTTTCCCGAAGTCGAGCTCGATAAAATTAAGCGCAACATTGGATTTGATGTTACAATCGTCACCACCGCGCGGACGAACGAAGAGGCCAAATCGCTCTTGAGTGAAATGGGAATGCCGTTCAGTGATCGGGCGAAGAAGCCCGCCGCGCAAACCGCTTCAGTTGCATGAGTACAGTTACAGATCCTATCGCAGACCTTTTGGCGCGCGTGCGTAATGGCGCGCAGGCGCAGAAGGTCGACATCTTCGTTCCGTACTCGAAGATCAAAGCCGAGGTCGTCCGCATTTTGAAGGACGAGGGGTACATCACCGATTATTCGGTCGACACGGAAGCGGCCCATCCACGAATCAAGATCACGAACAAATTGGTGGACCGTACGAGCGCGATCACGGGATTGAAGCGTGTGAGCCGGCCGGGGTTGCGCCGTTACGTTGGCGCCGACGAAATCCCGCGCGTGCTTGGCGGAATGGGCATCAGCATTCTTTCGACACCACGCGGCGTCATGTCGGGACGTGAAGCGAAGAAGCAAAAAGTTGGCGGCGAGCTACTGGCTTACGTCTGGTAATTTATGTCACGAATCGGAAACAAAGCGGTCGAGATTCCCGACAAGGTTAAGATCAACATCGATGACGCGGGAAGCGTGTCGGTGGAAGGGCCGAAAGGGAAACTGAATTGGACTTTGCCGCGCGGGATCAAGGGCAACGTGAAAGACAACCGCGTGTCGCTCGCGCGTGACGCGGAGACGCGCAGCGTGAAAGCGCTGCACGGATTGTCGCGGTCGCTCGTGAACAACATGGTGCAAGGTGTCAGCCAAGGCTTTACCAAGAATCTCGAGATCGAAGGCGTCGGCTTTAAAGCAGCCGTGCAAGGTTCGAACTTGAACCTGAGCTTGGGATTTTCGCATCCGATTCTATTTCCGATTCCAAAGGAGATCAAAATCACGATCCTGGAGAACACGAAACTTACGATCCAGGGGATCGATAAGAAACTCGTTGGCCAGGTAGCGGCGGACATTCGCCGGTTCTATCCGCCGGAACCTTACAAGGGCAAAGGCGTGCGTTACGCAGGCGAGCAGGTTCGACGCAAGGAAGGAAAGACGGTCCAATAGTTATGGCACTTAATCGCAAAACTGTGCGCGACCGCATTCATAAACGAATCCGGAAGAAAGTCGTTGGAACGGCGGATCGTCCACGTCTGTGCGTGCACTTTTCGGGCAAACATGTTTACGCGCAGGTGGTCGATGACGACGCAGGCAAAACCCTGGTCGCCGTGGCTACGACGGAAAAGGTTATTTCTGGAAAGAACAAAACTGCGGCCAATCGCGCGAGCGCGGAAGTGGTCGGCAAAACAATCGCCGAACGCGCCAAGGCGAAGAAGATCGACAACGTTGTTTTCGATCGCGGCGGATTCATTTATCACGGAAAAGTAAAAGCCCTCGCGGACGCAGCTCGCGAAGGCGGATTAAAGTTTTAATTTCATGGCAGCACCCAATCAAGGCAGACGACAGGAGCGACACACGGACAAAACGGCCGCGGCCAGAGGCGACACGACCGAGAAAGTCGTGTTCATCAATCGCTGCGCGAAAGTGGTGAAAGGCGGCCGCCGTTTTAGTTTCAGCGCATTGATCGTGGCCGGCGACCACGACGGCAAAGTCGGCTGCGGTTTCGGCAAAGCGAACGAAGTTTCGGAAGCGATTCGCAAAGCGTCGGAAGCGGCGCGCAAGGCGATGGAGAAAGTTTCATTGCGTGAGAATACCATTCCGCACGAGGTGATCGGCGAGTTCGGTGGGGGTCGCGTTCTATTGCGGCCGGCGTCCCCGGGAACAGGCGTAATTGCCGGTGGCGGCGTGCGCGCGGTGGTCGAGGCGGCTGGAATTCGAGATGTGCTGGCCAAATCGCTCGGTTCGAGCAATCACGCGAACGTGGTTAAGGCGACGATCGTGGCGCTGCGCTCATTGCGCCGGCGAGATCAGATTATGAAAGTGCGCGGGATCAAAAACGGTGACGGAAAGGAGCCGGTGCAATCATGATGCGTTTGCATAATCTGCGTCCGCGGCCCGGTTCGCGTCATCGCGTCAAGCGACTCGGCTGCGGCGAGAGTTCCGGTCACGGAAAGACGAGCGGCAAAGGTCACAAAGGACAGAAAGCGCGTTCTGGCGGCAGCATTCGCCTTGGATTTGAAGGCGGGCAGATGCCGCTGATCCGTCGTTTGCCGAAACGTGGATTCAACAATGCGGCGTTTCACAAGAGCTACGCGATCGTTAATCTCGACACGCTCAACGGATTCAAGGCTGGCTCGGTCGTTAACGAACAAGCGCTGCGCGAATCGAAACTGATTCGAGGAAATTTCGAAGGGGTCAAAATTCTTGGCGACGGCGAATTAAAACATGGGCTGACGATTGAAGCCGACAAAGTGAGCGCGTCGGCCCGGGAAAAGATCGAGAAGGCCGGTGGGACGATTACACTGCGCGAGGCTCGCGTCCGTCGAGAAATGCCGGCAAAGGAAGAGGTCGATCTTGCGGAAAAGGAAACACCGAAAGAAGCAACCGGCAAAGTGATGGCGAAGAAAAGATCGATAGTTAAGGCGCCGACCAAGGCAAAAGCAAAGAAGACGTCACGTAAGAGCTAGCGCTCCGCGATGATCCGGATTTAGCAAATGGTTTCGGCGTTCCTCAACACGGTCAAGATACCGGAACTTCGCCGCCGGATTCTGTTCACGCTGGCCGTGATCGTGATTGTGCGGTTGGGCGCAGCGATCACCACACCGGGTGTCAATTCAGCCGTGCTTCAGGAGTGGTTTCGCACTTCCGCTGATAGAAGCGGCGGAGTCGCGGCGTTATTCAATTTGTTTAGTGGCGGCGCGCTGGAGAATTGCGCGATTTTTTCGCTCGGCATCATGCCGTACATCAGTGCGTCGATTATGATGCAACTCTTAACGGCCGTGATTCCACGATTGGGAAGGTTGGCGCGCGAGGATGGCGGCCGGCAAAAGATCATGCAATACACGCGCTACGCGACATTGGTGCTGTGTATTTTTCAGGGCTACCTCCTCGCCGTGTCGTTCCAACATCCGGAATCGTATCACACCATTCTGGGAGGAATTAGCGACACGATTCGAAATCTTGGGGTCCCGCTGGTTGAAGACACCGGATGGACATTCCGGGTCGTGACGGTGATTTCACTGACAACGGGGACACTTTTTTTGATGTGGCTTGGAGATCAAATCACGGAGCGTGGAATCGGCAACGGTATTTCGCTCATCATTACGATCGGAATTGTGGCGCGCCTGCCGGCGGCCCTGGCGCAGGCATGGAAGACATTTGTGCCGTCAGCGGAAACGGGAACAAGTCAGGTGAGTCCTGCGATCCTTGTCCTGATGGTGGCATTCTTGTTTTTGGTGATCGCGGGAGTGATCACAATCACGCAAGGCGTGCGGAAAATCACCGTGCAATACGCCAAGCGCGTGGTCGGCCGAAAAATGTACGGCGGACAAACGCAATATATGCCCTTGAAAGTGAATTACGCGGGTGTCATGCCGATCATTTTTGCGTGGGCTATTTTGCTTTTTCCGACTCAGATTCTTGGCTTCGCCTTCAAGAACAGCCGCGTCGCCAAACAGATCGCGGACATGCTTTCCACCGGCTGGGCCCATTACGTTTTTCTCGCGGCGATGATTTTCTTTTTCAGTTATTTTTGGGTCGCGACGCAGTTTCAACCTTCGCAGATCGCCGACGATCTGAAGAAGTACGGCGGCTATATCCCCGGTGTTCGACCGGGCAAACCAACATCGGAATTTCTCGATTTCACCATGACCCGGCTCACTTTTGCCGGCGCAATATTTCTAACCTTAATCGCGATCTTGCCGAGCCTTCTTAGTCAGGGCATGCACGTGCCGCAAATCACCGCCCAATTTTTTGGCGGCACTAGTTTACTTATCATCGTGGGCGTGATTCTTGACACGATGCGTCAGGTGGAAACGCATTTGATCCAGCGGCATTACGACGGTTTTTTGCGGAAGGGCCGCATCCGTGGTCGATCGTTCGACCGAGCTTCGTATAGCCGTGGCGACGCGGCGGGCTCTGGCGCGCTGGTGTGGCTTTATGTCGGCATCGCCGTGATCGTGATCGGCGGAGTCGCAGTTTTTCTATACGGCCGCTAGGTGAAAAGGCGACTTGTTCTTCTGGGCGCGCCTGGTTCCGGGAAGGGGACCCAGGCAGAAATGATTACGCGCCAGTTCGGTATTCCGGTCACTTCGCCGGGCGCAATTTTGCGTCGCGAAAGCGACCTCGGTACACCGCTGGGTCTGGAAACTGCCGAAACGACTCAGCACGGTGGATTGGTCTCGGATAAAATAATCGTCCAATTGATCGAAGATTGGCTTCGGTTGCACGGCGCGAGCGGTTTTGTTTTCGATGGGTTTCCGCGAACGCTCCCGCAAGCGGAGAGTTTATTGTCCATCTTGAAACGGCTGCACACCGCGCTTGATCTCGCGATCTGGCTGGAAGTGTCGGAGCAAACTGTCCGCGACCGAATCTCCGGCCGTCTGCAATGCGGTGGATGCGGGTTCACGACCAGCGCTTCCAGCGCCAAGTTCGCGGAGCGCCCGATCTGTCCCTATTGCGATGGGCCGCTCGTGCGTCGCACCGACGACGAGGCCGAGGTTCTGCAAACCAGACTTCAAGAGTTCAATACCAAGACGCAGCCGCTCGCTAATTTTTACGAGAAGATGTCGATCTTGCATCGGATCGATGGAAATCGAGACCGTGACGTGGTGTTTGGTGATATCTCTCAATTGATTGAGCAAAAAGCCACGGCATGATCCCGATCAAAAGTGCCAAAGAGGTGGAAAAAATGCGGCAGGCGTGTCGCACCGCCAGTGAGGTTCTTGATCGCGTCAGTGAAACGATTCGACCCGGAGTGTCCACGAAAGAGATCGATGAAGTTGCCGCTGACTTAATGGAAGAGGCGGGTGTGAAGAGCGCTTTTCTCGGTTATCGGCTCGGGCATCGTGTTTTCCCGGGCAACATTTGCATTTCACTCAACGACGAAGTTGTGCACGGCATCGGCAGCCAACGCCGTATCCAATATGGCGACATCGTGAAGCTCGACATCGGCGTTATTCAAGAGGGGTGGGTTGGGGACACTGCCACTACGGTCGCTGTCGGAGTCGTCGACGATCGAGTCGAACAGCTATTGCGAGTTACAGAAAGCGCTCTCGACCGGGCGATTTCGGTCGCCCGAGAGGGAACACGTCTCGGCGACATCTGTGCCGAGATTGAAGATGAAGCGGTCCGTAATCATTTTTCGGTCGTACGCGAATTCGTCGGCCACGGCGTCGGACGGAGGTTGCACGAGGAACCGCAAATTCCTAATTACGGCAAACGTGGCAGCGGCCCGAAATTGAAAGCCGGAATGACGCTCGCGATCGAGCCAATGATCAACATGGGCACGGCGGCCGTCAGACTACTGGACGACGGCTGGACGGTTCGCACGACGGATGGGATGCCCTCCGCGCACTTCGAGCACACGGTTTTAATCACCAAAGACGAGCCCGAAATCCTGACATGGCGCGCAAAGACGCAATTGAGGTAGAAGGCACCGTCGTTGACTTACTGCCGAACACCATGTTTCGGGTCGAGCTGCCGAACGGGCACCGTATTCTGGCCCATATCTCCGGAAAAATGCGGCTGCACTTCATTCGCATCTTGCCAGGAGACAAAGTTATGCTAGAGATTTCACCCTACGATTTGTCGAAGGGGCGGATCACCTTCCGCCAGAAGTGAAAACCGGAAACGTTTCTCGTTTTCGCCCGTGTAATTATGAAAGTGCGACCATCAGTAAAAAGACTTTGTGAAGCTTGCAAGATTGTGAAGCGCAAGAACGTTGTGCGCGTCATCTGCAAGAACCCGCGCCATAAACAGCGCCAGGGCTAGGAGATTATTTATGCCAAGATTATTGGGAGTTGAAATTCCGGCTGAGAAACGCATTGAAGCGTCGCTCACTTATATTTACGGGGTCGGACTAACCACTGCGCGACGCATTCTCGAGCAAACCAATATCGATCCGAATTTGCGCGCAAAGGATCTCACACCGCAGCAGATCAACGAAATCATTCACGCCATCACGAACAACAAGATCCAGATCGAGGGCGATTTGCGGCGCGAAGTGCAAGGTAATTTGAAGCGCTTGCAGGCGATCAATAGTTATCGTGGCGTCCGGCATCGTCGCGGGTTGCCGGTGCGCGGCCAGCGAACTTCGACAAACGCGCGGACGCGCAAGGGACCGCGCAAGACGGTTGGCGTGATTCGCAACAAGGACGCAAAGGCAGGCAAAGTTTAACAACTAATTTCAATGCCAGACTCAAAGAAACCGACCAAGCCCAAAGCGGAGAAGCCGAAGGCTAAGAAGACAAAAGCCGAAGGTTCTCCAAAGGCGGCAGCGGCATCCGCGGCGCCCGCAGGTGAAGCGGTCGCGCCCATCGCGGTCGCGCCGGAGCCCGCCAAGTCGAAACCCGAAGCTGCGGCCAGACCGGCGAAGAAGACTGAGAAGCCGAAAGAAGAAGCAAAGCCGGCTGAAGCTCCTCGCGAAAATCTTTCGCTCGATCCCGATGACGTAGAAAAGCCAAAAATCGTCAAAGCCAAGGGAAGCAAGAACGTTCATTCGGGCATTGCGCATGTTCTTTCCACTTTCAACAACACGATCGTTACCATCACCGACTTAAACGGGAACGTCATCGGATGGTCGAGCGCAGGGAAAGTTGGCTTCAAGGGTTCGCGAAAAAGCACCGCGTATGCGGCGCAAATGGTGGCGCAAGATGCGTCGCGTCAGGCGATGGGCCACGGCCTCAAGGAGGTCGAGGTGCTGGTACGGGGACCCGGAGCCGGACGCGAGTCGGCGGTGCGCGCTTTGCAGGCGATCGGACTCGATCTGACGCTTATTCGCGACGTTACGCCGGTTCCGCATAACGGTTGCCGGCCGCCAAAACAACGCCGCGTTTAGATCGACATTTTTCTCAACTCTCAACCTACAACTTTTCATGGGCAGATATACCGGACCGAAAACCAAAGTCAGTCGCCGCTACGGCGTACAGATCTTTGGGCCATCGAAATCGCTCGAGCGAAAAAATTATCCGCCCGGCATGCACGGACCGAAAGGTTCCAGGCGCAAGCAATCGGAATACGCCATTGCGCTAGGCGAAAAGCAAAAACTTCGTTACCAGTATGGACTGCTCGAGCGACAATTCCGCCGCATCTTCCAGAATGCTTTGCGCAAGCGTGGCGTCACCGGCGAAACGTTGCTTCAGCTTTTGGAAACGCGACTTGATAACGTGATTTTCCGTCTCGGTCTCGCGAATACCCGAAATGGCGCGCGCCAGCTCGTTTCGCATGGGCACGTGCAGGTTAACGGCCGGAATGTGAACGTTGCTTCATTCAATGTGAAAGCGGGCGACGAGGTTGCAATCAAGGACAAGCCAAAATCGAGACAGCTCGCCCTGCGCAATATCGAGCTCACACAAATAGTGCCGGTGCCCGATTGGCTGACGGTGGACCGCGATGCGCTTAAGGGAAAAGTTGCGCGCATTCCCTCGCGCGATGAAATGCAGCCGATCGTCAACGAACAGTTGATTGTCGAGTTGTATTCCCGATAGGGCGATCGGGAAATTTCGGCGGTCAGGAACCGCTGCTACAGGGAATTTTCCAAAAACTCGAGCGCTTTGTCATAGCTGCTTCGGTCGAGAAAATGAGCGAGCTGAGGATGGATCGGCTTCGGCAATTGTAATCGCAGTTCTTCGATGCGTTCTGAAATTTTCTTCAGCCGCGCCATATGCTTCTCCGGGTCGCGTCGGCTGGTTTCGTCACCGATAATGGCAAGTCGCTCTCGTAAGGCTGTAGCAAGATTGGCAATTGAATTTTCCATGGTTTCGAGCGGCCGCGGGCGTTGAGTCCGAAAGTTAAGCTTGAAACGGCTGGCCGTTTGGCGCAAGCGTGCAGCGATGGCTAACACGCCAAAAAGAATTCTGATGGTGGACGACGACGTCGCGCTCCTGCGTATCGTCCGCGAAGCGCTGACTTCGTGTCTGCGCTGCGAGGTAGATACTTCCCCGAAACCAGAATACGCCTTCGAGCTTGCCCTCAAGAAAACCTACGATCTGCTGATTTTCGATTTCTCAATGCCGATGATCGACGGCGCAATGCTCTTCTTTCTTATCGGCAAGGCCTACGACAACATGCGGCCGCTGCGGGATCTTCCGCCATTGCTGCTTGTTTCTGGAAGAGCGGATGAGCAGCGCGCCCAGGAATTGTTAAAAGAACCTGGGGTCGCCGGACTCATCGCCAAACCGTTTCCAATGAATCGACTTCTCGAAAAGGCAAAGGAATGCGTTCCGGGATTGGAGTCGCTTCAATAACGCGACAAGCGCGCTGTCTTCCTAGCGCGGTCCCAGCTCAGAGAGAAGCTGCCGTTTCGCCTCGAGCCAGTCAGTGTCCGCATCACCAGCCAACTCAAGTCGGTGCCGGCGTTCGGCAATAAAGTAAGCGCGAATCCGGATTTCCTCGTCAGTCGGCTCGATTGCCGCCGCCGCCTTTGAACCCTTTGTGCCCTTTGTCTTTGCGGCGGTCTTCTTCTTTGCGGTCGCCGGGGATTTCCTGGCGCTGGTTGATCTCTTGCTCGGCGCCTTCTGGTTGCTTTTCTCTTCGGTTAGAGGTGGCCCATTCGCAGCGGAGCGACGATTTTCGTCTTGGACAATTTTGCTTTTTTTCGCCACAGATGTGTTCGGTTTGAAATCTCTAATCCGATTACCGTGGACGAAGCGCTTGGCAAGTAGATTCTCGACTTCGTTTTGCACGAAAGCGCTACTCAACTAAGCTTGCATATGCGTCACTTTATCTTTCGCTGGATATTTACCGCGATCGCTGTGTTCGTTGCCGCACCTATCGTCGGCATTAATTACGGTGACAGCCTCGGTTGCCTGCTGGGTGCATCACTGCTGCTGGGCATTGTGAACGCTTTCGTTCGTCCGATACTTCTAATTTTGAGCGCGCCCTTGATTTTGCTGACTCTCGGCTTCTTCATTTTGATTGTTAACGCGCTGATGTTGAAGTTCGTGAGCGAGATCGTGCCGTGCTTTAAGGTTTACGGTTTTTGGAATGCTGTTTTCGGTGCACTCATCATTTCAATAGTGAGCTGGATTTTGAGCGCGTTCTTTCGCGGGAGTGACGGACGTGTGCATGTGCTTACCCACCACACTCAGATCAAGCGTGTGCGGGGTCGCGTTGTCGATCCAAACGAACGCTAATCAAATGACTGACTGTCTGGGAATGCTTTGCCCACTCGCGACATCAGCAAGTCGATTGGTTTTGCTACCGCTGCGTGATCGATCGCCGGTCGTGACCAGCCGCCGGTAGACCTTGGCAGGAACGGGAAGTCCAAGCGCGTTTACGACCACTAATTCAGCGGCGGCCGGGTCCACAGTTCCAAAGACTTATGGCGAAAGGGGTATCGACCTCGTGGGGCCGAAATGTTCCTAGCGCACCGTGGAAAGTCCGGGAGGGGTGGTCTGCTTCCTGCTTCAAGCATTGCCGCAATATCTCACATCCCGATATAATTATGTTTACTCTTCTAAAACGATTGGGCTGCGCGACAGCAACTCTGCTCAGTGCAGCGTCTCTGGCGCAAGCGCAAACCGTAGCTCAGCCAGCCGCGGCTGGGACTCCCGCGGTAGTCCAGCCAAGTTCTACCGATCCGAGCGGTCCCGCAAAGAACAGCGACCTGTTGTTAGTGCAGGCTTCCGCGCCATCCGGGTCGCCTGCGGCTATAACCAATCCCACTGCGACCGGCCCGGAAGCCGCTGCCGCACTAGAAAACGGGGGCGTTGGCATTCGTGAATTTCAGGGCGATGAAATCGGGCAAGTGCTGCGATTGCTCGCGCGACAGGCCAAGGTCAACATGGTCGTCAGCGAAGCTGTTACCGGCACGGTGACAATGCGGTTGGAAGATGTGACCGCGCTTCAGGCCATTACCATTATCGTAAAAGCGAAATCACTCTTCCTGGATAAGATCGAGAACGTTTACTACATCAAGACTGCGGCAGAACGCACAGCTGAGCCCACCGAAAGCGACAGTTACCAGTTCAGCTATTCACGCGCCAAAGATGTCGCCCCGCTGCTTGCTTCGCAGCTGGCGAGCAAAGATCCGCCGCAGGTGGACGAGCGGATCAACATGATTTTCTACCGCGAAACGCGTAGCAACATCGAGAACATTCGCAAATTGCTTGTCTCAATCGATAAGCCGACCAAGCAAGTGATGATTGAAGCGCGATTAGTGGAAGTGAGCGCGAATCCAAAACAAAGCTACGGAATGAATTGGTCCGGGGTGTTCGGTAACTCTACAACTGCCCAGACGTTCAGTGCCGGAGCCCCGTCGCCAGGTTCAAGTACTATCGTTCAGTCGACTAATCCTACAACTGGCGTGGTTACCTCGACTGTTCAGCCGGGCACGTTGCCAACGGTAACCACCACCAATGGACATTTCTCGCCAACGGATTTTCTCTTCAATTCGTCGCTCAACGCGATTGGCGGCCAATTCGCAATTTTATCTGTACCACAAATGTCGGCGACGCTTCGACTAATGAACGAAGACTCCGACGCAGAATTCCTCGCTAATCCGCGAGTAGTTACAGCCGATAATCAACAGGCCAAAATCGAAATCACTCGGAGCCAACCGGTCGCGCAAATGACGTTTAACGCACAAACTGCGACATCCGAGTTTAGCGGGTTTCAGGATAAAAAATACGGCAACACCTTGCTCGTGCGACCGTCGGTCAACAAAGATAACTTCATCACTTTGATGGTGAAACCAGAGATCAGCAATAAAGTCGGCGATCAAGCATTTACTCCTCCTGGAAACGGCGGCACGATTTTAAGTCCTATCATCGACACCCGCTCGCTGGATTCGAATGTTCTAATCAAGAGTGGCGACACTCTTGCGATTGGTGGCTTGTTGCAGGATGAACAAACTAAGGCACGCAACAAGGTGCCCGTGCTTGGAGATGTGCCCGTTCTTGGTTATCTTTTTCAGGAAAAGCTAAACGCGCGAACGAAGCGCAATCTCCTCGTGTTCGTTACGCCCACGATCATCGATCCGCGATATGGAACCGGATTGGAAGAACAGGTTTCGGGCTTGCACCATAACGGCGATGAGTACGCTGATCCAAACGGCTGGCGCAACAACGCTAAAGGCGCTGTCCGTTTAGTTCCGACGGCAAATCGTCAACTGGCCGCTGACTACGCCAAACCTGGGATACCGCCGCCTCCGGAGGAGTCAAGTGAGGTGCAGTTCAAGAGTTCAGCCAAAGATCGCGATTTCTAAAAATTTGCAGATGTGGGGTTGAGAGGGGGCGGATACTCGTGAGAGGTCCGCCCTCTTTTGCTTTTTCATTTTTCAAGGTAAATGCGCAGACGTTCGCGCAGTTCTGTCCGGGCTCGGAAAAGAACGCTCTTCACCGCGGGCACCGAAAGATCGAGAATCTCCCCGATCTCTTCATAGCTCATCTCCTCATAACGGCGAAGGATGAGCGCCATGCGCTGGCTCTCGGGAAGCTGCGTGATGGCACTTTCGATTGCCTGCTGAAGTTCAGCCTCCAAGAGCGAAGCGTCGGGCGCTTGTGCCGCTTCGTCTTCCAGAGGCCTTTCTTCGGCTCCAGATTCAGTCTGAATCGGAACCTGGGCGTGCCGTTTGGAACGTCGCAGTTCGTTGAAAACGAGGTTGCGCGTGATTTTGAGCAGCCACGTCGTGAATTTCGCGCGCGCCACATATCGTCCCGCGCTTTTCCACACTCGAATGAAAACTTGCTGGGCGATATCTTCGACATCCGAGTTGCTCCCAAGCATTCGGGCGACCGTGCCGGCGACTAGGGATTGATGGCGCTCGATTAGTTCCTCAAAGGCTGCGGTATCGCCGCGACCCACTAGCCGCATGAGTAGCACGTCCTCAGCATCGCTTTCCGATCTCCCAGGGTCCTGTGGGCTATGGCGGGGCATCGCTTAGATAGACCTTCGCAATGACGCTTACGAGATTAACATCGGCTGCTCGCCGCCCCTTCCTCGCTTGGCACTTTCGTCGCCATGCTTTTTGTTGCAAGCCCGAAGCCCTCTGTGCATGCTTAGTTCTGAAATCCTTTCCCTATCTCGGCGCCGCAAAATGAATTCCCTATTAATCCCGAAAGAACTTAGAGCGATCGCCGAAAAAATCGAGGCGAGAGTGCGCATTTCCGACGCAGACGCGCTCGATCTTTATCGCTCGAACGACCTAAACGCCCTCGGGGTCATGGCCAGCGCAGTGCGCGAGCGAAAGAATGGTAATTACGCCACCTATATCCACAACCGATACATAAATTACTCGAATATCTGCGTTCTCTCCTGCCAGTTCTGCGCCTTCGCGGCTAGGAAGCGAGACGCTCATGCCTTCGAATACGCAATTGAAGAAATCGTTCACACGGTGGCGGAAGCGCTCCGCCTCGGCGTTACTGAAGTACACATGGTCGGCGGCTTGCATCCGACTTTGAAGAAAGATTGGTATCTCAGACTCGTGCGCAGCCTTCGCGCGCTCGATCCCGATTTGCATATCAAAGCTTTCACCGCCATCGAAATCAGGCACCTCGCGCGACGGATTTTTCGCATGCCGATTCGCGATACTCTGGAGCTTTTGCGTGAGACTGGTCTCGGTTCGATCACCGGCGGCGGCGCCGAGATTTTCGATGCCGCGGTGCGTGATGAGATTTGTCGCGGCAAGGAAACGGCGGAGGAATGGCTTGATGTCCATCGAACCTGGCACGGAATGGGAGGCCGCAGCACTTGCACGATGCTCTACGGCCATATCGAGACCCTCGAACACCGTGTCGACCATTTGCGACAGCTTCGCGCATTGCAGGATGAAACTGGCGGTTTCACCGGTTTCGTCCCATTTGCTTTTGAGCCGCAAACGACGGTGCTCTCTCACATAAAGGCCGCTTCCGCTTTTGAACAGCTTCGCAATCTCGCTGTCAGTCGCATTTACCTCGATAACGTTGACCATCTCACGGCTTACTGGGTGAGTATGGGCCTGCCGCTCGCGCAGGTTGCGCTCAGCTATGGCGTGGACGACCTGCACGGCACGATCCTTGAGGAGAAGATTTTCCACATGGCGGGCGCTACTACCCCACAACAGCAAACCGCGGCGGCGCTCGAACACGCCATCCGGGAAGCCGGGCGTGAACCGGCGCAGCGCGACAGTCATTATCGCCGCATTAATTCCACACAGGTCGCACCGGTCAACGGTGCCGAGCCGGTGGGAGCCAAATTAGCCTGCGCCTGACGAGTGCAGGATCAACAATGGAGCCGGCGGGAGCCGAGCAACATGGACGGGAAGGCCCGAGAGGGTTCGCGGGATGGGAGTCGAGAGAATCAATCGCTCCGGATCGGCTGCGTAAAGTATCTTAATGCGCGCCCGCTTATTCGCGGCTGGGCTGGCCGGGTGATGTTCGATCATCCAGCGATCCTTTGCGCGCAGCTGGCCCGCAATGAACTCGATGTGGCGCTCGTCTCGAGCTTCGAATTTCTGCGCAACCCGATCTATGGAATCGTCGACCATGTCTCGATTTGTTCTGCTGGCCCAGTTTACAGTGTGTTTGTTGCGCATCGGGGATCCATCTCGGAAATAGAGGAGATAGAACTCGATCCGGCGTCGGAAACATCCGTCAATCTGCTGCGTTGCTTGCTCGCCGAATTAAAATTAACTCCGGATCTGACTCGCACATCGACATCAATAGTCACGGATCGTCGAGCGCGTCTGATCATTGGCGATCAAGCCATTCGCTTTCGAAAGGAACACGCGAACGAATTTCATTTTTGGGATCTTGGCGAACAGTGGAAGAAACTTGTCGATCTTCCATTCGTTTACGCGCTCTGGCTGGTCCGGCCGGAAGTTGTCGACGTAAGAACGATTGGCGATTGCTTGCGCGCGCTACGCGATGAAAACCTGGCAAGCCTCGACCGCCTCGTCGCTGAAGAGAAAGAGTTCGATCGCGATTTTTGCCTGCGCTATTACCGAGAGCACTTGCGATTCAACTTTGGAGAAGAAGAAAAGGAAGGGTTGAAAGAATTCCAAAGGCTATGCGAAAAGCACGGCTTGCATCCAAAGCGCGACATCGAGTTCAATCTCGTGTAGCCACGATCGCCGCGTAAAAGGTCGCTGCGTTCTACGCAGCTTCGCTCACGCGGTCGTGGGCAACGGATGGGCTCCGAAATGGTGTCTCAACTGTGCCCGCAAGAAACGCCGGCCGCCTCCACTCTTCAGGTATTTCTCGCGGCCCAATGCGTCAGCTTGTTCCAAATACGCTTCGTAATAGATAAGCTCTCAGGGTCCGCGAAAGGAAGTGGCAAATGAGGCTCCTCGTTTGTGCTGAGCTAGCCTGCGCTTCAAATCGCTCGAATAACCGATATAAAGCCCGTGATCGAAGCGTGACTGCAGGACATAGACGTAGTGCATGAGGACGCGCTAAGGCATTCGCGAGATCATCTAAATGTTAGGCGTCAGGAAGCTGAATCCTCGGCGCGTGTGCGTAGCGTTTACGCGCCAGTCAGTGTAGGCTTGCTCGGTGCGGATGCTGTAATGCTTCCGCCGGATAACATCGCGGACTTGGTCGAGCAATTTGGGTTTGCCTGGGGAGACAGGCGCGGATAGATTCGCCGCCATGTCCCCCGATCCTGAACCGACCGCGTCAAAATTCAAGCGGATTAGACCCAAAAATTGCGTCTTTAAAGGCGCAATTTTTAAGCCGAATACTCGTTAGGCCTTATGATCACTACACCACGCTTACTCCTTGCGTCAGTCGCATTGCTAATCAGTGCGAGCGTCGGCTCAGCCGCCACATCGTCGGCAGATCCGGACAAAGACCCTCAGATGGCCAGTCTGCTCCAAGAGGCGCGCCGTCTGATCGATCACAAGAAGCCGGCGGCGGCGATTGAAAGGTGCGACAAGGTTATCACCGCCTTCAAAGCGCGATATGGAAACAGCAAACAGAAGGTCACCTGCGGGCGAACGTCAGCCGAGGTTCTAGGTTCTCTGCTGCAAGCAGCGGCCGAGAAGAACAATGCCATCGCACTCTCGTCCACGTGGGCGGACGCCTACTACATGAAAGCGTACGCTTTGCAGGACTTAGGACGACTCCCCGAGGCGAAATCCAATGTTCAGCTCGCGTTGGCGATGTCGCCGTTCAATTCGCAATATCGGTCTGAGCTTGGTGAGATTTATCAGCTCGAGAAGAATTGGGCCAAAGCTAAGCAGGAGTTTGGAGAGGCCGAAGACAATGCCAAGCTGGCACCCGAAGAAAGCAAGGCGGCCGAATTGGGCCGCGCGCGGCGCGGCCTTGCCTATGTCTTCGTCGAGCTTGGCAAGCTCGATGAAGCTGAGAAAAAGTATCAACAATGCTTAGCTGCAGACTCCAACGACATGAGGGCAAAGCGCGAGCTCGAATACGTTCGGGGACTCAAAGCGAAGAAGAAATCACAATGACGCTCTTTCTGCTCGTAACGCTCAGGCCTAACCAGGCGATGCAGCGAACCGCTGGCCGCTCTGCGTTCTAGCTTACGATGACTACCACACTTCCCTCGCAGCCACGCGCGCTCTCACCAGGTCGCTGATCTTGTGTCTCGTTAGGTCTTAAACGCTTATGAAAAAGTTCTTCATCGTCCTTGGCTCGATCTTCCTCGCAATCGTCGTATTGGGAGCGATCGGAATCGCGTTCGTCGCAGTGCGTGGCAACGCGCTCGACAAAGAAAGCAAGGCGTATGCTGATGCTGCTATTCCCGCCATCGCTAATGGCTGGAATGAGAAGGAGCTTCTCGATCGTGCGAGTCCCGAGTTCAAGCGCGCCGCGACACAGCAACAGTTGGATCAGATGTTTCGCTGGTTTGGAAGCCTTGGCCGCTTTCAGAAGTGTGAGCCAGCGCAAGGACAGGCTCTTATGTCAGCGACCACCCAGACCGGCAAGGTGATTTCCGCGCAGTACACCACGAAGGCGACGTTCGAGAAAGGAGAAGCCACAATCACACTCGGCCTCATCAAGCACGGCGATCAGTGGCAGATTCTCAGATTCGATGTTCACTCTCCACAGCTCGTTCCGCACTAACAGACCTAACCAGGCGATGGAGCTAACCGCTGGCCGTTTTGATATCTACTTTTCGATGACTTCCACATTTGAATCTGCTGCGAAGCGCGCCGTCGCCAGCGGTAGCTGATCTTGTTCTCGTTAGGTCTTGCAACCCAAAACCGACCCGAGTTCCGTCGTCATTCGCATCTTCAACGGCCACTTGCCCCGATGCCCAATTTCATCCTAAGGTGTCGCTCTTGGCAAACACCACCTACGAAGCCTGCCCGACCGAACTCGTCAATGCTCCAGTTGACGTCGTGTGGCGGCTTCTCACAAACCTCTCGGGCTGGGGCGACTTCTACGATGTTCGCGTGAACCGCGTCGATCCAGTGGGACCAGCGACGGTCGGCCAGCTTATGTCCGGCGAATCGGGACCTCGTTGGCTCCACGTCAAGGTGTCCTTCCGATTCACAAACATCGACCCGACGTCACACAAGCTCGAATTCGATGTGACCTTGCCTTTCTCCGTATCCGTTCACGAGGACCTGGATTGTGTTCCGCTCGACGACGGACGTTGCCGCGTGAACTACCATTGCAATTTTAGCTTTCCGCAGGGTTGGCGTGGCGCCGCCATCCGCGCCCTCCTTGGTTCCGAATTGCGGGACGGCCCGGCTGACTCGCTGCAACGCCTGAAACGTGCGGCCGAGGCCGCGCATCGCGGCCATGCTTGACGCGTCGCCGTTGGAGCCCGCCATGACGTTCTAGAAAGCCGGCTTGGTCTCTACCTTTGAACACCCAATTCGCACAAAACCAAAAGCGCTGTGCCGCGCTCCGTTTCAGAGATCGCCTGCGAAACAAGTTAGAAACGCGACCAGCTTGGCTCTGTTTATCAATGCAGGTAGTTGTCGATCTTGTCATCGAATCGGCAGCGATTAAGGTGATCGGTGCAAAGCCGATGGATTATTGCGCCGCCGGAAGAGCTGAACGGCGGGCCGATTTCGTGGAGTGAAATCTGCGGAGCTGAATGCATCTCGCGCCTGCTCTTGCGCAAGGGTTTCGCGAACATCGAGGAAGTGGAAGATTTTCTGCGGCCGCGTCTCAAATCGTTAAGCGATCCGTTTTTGTTGCCGCAAATGGACGCGGCCGTTGCACGAATTTTCACCGCATTGGACCGAAGTGAGCGGATCGTGCTGTTCGGCGATTACGATGTCGATGGTGTGACATCGCTTGCTCTCTTGTCGGAAATCTTGCGCGCGTACGGCCCCGCCGCGGCGGGGCCCGATTTGTTTTTGCCGTCGCGGATGGAGGAAGGTTACGGCTTGAGCCGCGAAAGTGTCGAGCGCTGTCTCGAGAAGCATCAGCCACGACTCTTGGTCGCAGTTGATTGCGGCACATCGTCCGTGGCGGAGATTGAAGATCTTGGGCGGCGCAGCGTTGACGTGATCGTGCTGGATCACCATGAGCCGAAAATTGAGTTGCCCAATTGCGTGATTGTTAATCCGAAAATCGATCCTGATTCCGGACTTCACTATCTCTGCAGCGTTGGGATTGTTTTCAAGCTTTGCCACGCGTTGCTTAAAACCCGGCCGATTGAAGGCTTCGATCTTCGCTCGAAACTCGATCTTGTCGCGCTTGGGACCGTGGCCGATATCGTTCCGCTCAAAGGCGAGAATCGGACGCTGGTGCAGCACGGTTCGCGGGAGATCGCGCGCACAACGCGGCCAGGTTTGAGAAAACTGATGGAACTGAGTTCGGTGCGCCCGCCGATCCTTGCGGAAGACATCGGTTTCCGGCTTGGGCCGCGGTTGAATGCTGCGGGGCGATTGAGCACGGCGGAAAAATCTTTGCAGCTTCTACTCACCAAGGACGAGAGCGAAGCTGCGACGCTGGCCGAGTTTCTCGACAAACAGAATCGCGAACGACAGGAAGTGGAGAAACAAACTTTCGCCGCAGCCGATGAGCAAATTGCGCGCTATTTCGACCCCGTTCGCGACGCGGCCATAGTTGTCAGTGGCCGGGGCTGGCATCCGGGGGTGCTTGGAATTGTCGCTTCACGAATCGTTCGCAAGTATTACCGGCCGGCGATTGTCATTGGAGTCGACGAAAATGGATCAGCTAAGGGAAGTGGCCGTAGCATTGAAGGTTTCAACTTGGTCAAAGCGTTAGATCTTTGCGCCGAGCACCTGGAAAAATTTGGCGGCCACGAAATGGCGGCTGGTCTGACCATTCGCGAAGATAAGATAGAAAAATTCGCCACCGCTTTCAGGCGCGCCGCGCGCGAGCTGCTTTCCGATGACGATCTGCAGGCGCGTTTGCGGCTGGATCACGAACTGACACTTGCCGAACTCAACGTCGATCTGCTCCATTGGCACGAAATGCTGCAACCGTTTGGCAACGCCAATCCACAGCCGCTTTTTCTTGCGCGCGGGGTTGAACCCGCAGCCCCGCCCCGCGTGATCAACGACAAACATCTCATCCTTCGTCTCCGCCAGCGCGATTCTCACCGGCGCGCAATCTATTTTGCGGGGGCGACGGAACCGCTTCCTTCGGCGCCGTGGGATATCGCGTTTCGGATTCGCGCGGACGACTACGAAGGCGAAAGGCTGGTGGGGATCCAAATCCAGGCGTTGCGCCAGTCAGCGCCGATTGATTAATGGAAATCTTGCAAAGCCTTGAAGAGCTGGAGTGGATCCCGCGCCCAAAGCTGCTCGCGCTTCGCCGGCTTGGGATCGAGACCGCGGACGATCTGCTCACTCATTACCCGCGGCGCTACGAAGATCGCCATCAGTTTCCGGAGTTTCCGCGCGAAGAGAGCGATAAGCCGATCTGTTTATGCGGCGAAGTAACCAAAACGCAGCTGCGGCGCTTCGGCGGCTGGAAAAAAATCTTCGAAGCAACCATTCAAGAACCGAACGCGAACGCCTTAAGTCAGCCGCTCGTCTGTCGCTGGTTCAATTTGCATTACGTGCAAAAGATGATCGCGACCGGACAGCAGCTCGTTGTTTTCGGCAAACCCCGGCTGCGCGGCAAACGCATTTGCATGGAGCACCCTGAATTCGAAGTGATCGAGAACGATGAGGAGATGTCGATCCATTTCCGGCGAATCACGCCGATCTATCCAGCGACCGAAGGTCTTTCGCAGCGGCTCTTGCGCAGCATCATCCACCGACTCTTAAGCGAACTCTCCGATGAACCGTTAGAAACGTTGGCGCCGGTTGGGCTCATCCCCGGTGAGAGGCGGCAGGCAATCCGCACAATTCATTTCCCCGAAAGTTGGGAGGCGCGCGATGCGGCTCGTGAGCACCTTGTCCTCTCCGAGTTTTTCGCGATGCAACTGCTCATTGCTTCGCGTCGCGCGGAATCGAGCGCTCGGCCTGGCGTGGCGCATTGCGGGCCAGGGGAACTTCTCGAGAAATTTTTGCGAGCGTTGCCGTTTGAGATGACCGCAGCGCAAACGAAAGTGATTGCCGAGATCAGACGGAACCTCGCCGAGAAACAACCAATGAACCGTTTGTTGCAGGGGGACGTTGGCTCAGGCAAAACGGTGGTGGCGATTGCGGCGATCCTGCTTGTAGTCGAAGCCGGCTTTCAAGCCGCGTTCATGGCGCCTACGCAAATTCTGGCGGAACAACACTACGCCGTTCTGCGGCGCTGGCTCGAGCCGCTCGGCGTGCGATTGTCGATCCGCACCGCGGCGCGACAGGAGGAAAGTTTTCTTCCCCTGGTTGCGGGTGACGACAACCCGAATGTCATCATCGGGACGCATGCGCTTCTTTACGACAACGTTTCGTTTTCGAACTTGGGACTCGTCGTAATTGATGAGCAGCACAAGTTTGGTGTTGCGCAGCGCGCGCGATTGACCGGACGCGAACCCGCTCCCGATGTGCTGGTGATGACGGCAACGCCAATTCCGCGGACGCTGACGATGACGGTTTACGGCGATCTCGATGTCTCGATCATCGATGAGATGCCGCGCAATCGCGGCAAAATCGTTACGGCGGCGCGCGATGAATCGAAGCTGGGCGAAGTTTTAGGATTTCTGCGCAAACAATTGGAGGCTGGCCGCCAAGCCTACATTATTTATCCGCTGATCGATGAGAGTGAAAAGCTCGATGTCAAAGCGGCGGCGGCGGAGTTCGAGCTCTGGCGCGAGCGCTTGCATCCGTTTCGCTGCGAATTGTTGCACGGCCGCATCCCGGCGCCGGAGAAGCAGGAAATTATGGAGCGTTTTCGACGCGGCGAAACCAAGGCGTTGATTAGTACGACGGTCATCGAAGTGGGCGTCGATGTTCCGAACGCGGCGGTGATGCTGATTGAAAACGCCGAGCGCTTCGGTCTCGCGCAACTTCATCAGTTGCGAGGGCGAATCGGTCGCGGCGAACACAAGTCCTATTGCATCCTGCTAACTGTGGATCAATCGGCGGAAACCGCCGCCAAGCTCGCTGTCCTGGAGAAGACGATTAACGGATTCGAAGTTGCCGAGGCTGATTGGAATTTGCGTGGACCGGGCGATTTACTTGGGACGGCACAGAGCGGCTTGCCGGCGCTCAAGATTGGAAATCTTATACGCGACGCGCACTTGATGCGGCAGGCGCGCACCGCCGCGATGTCGATCTTCGATACTGATCCGTGCCTGGAGTTGCCTGAAAATCAACGTTTCCGGCATTTGATTGTCGAACAACAGGGACGAACCTTTTCCCACGTCAGTTGATGAAAAATTTCGCTAAATTTTTGATTTTCGTTGTGCTCTTGAGCGCGGCGGTTTCGCTGCTCTACGATCAGCGGATCAAGCGTGGCGAGCTAAATCCGGTTTTGCAACGGACGCCGGAGAAATACACGCTCGCCTCGGCGCCAAGTGTCGACTCCAAAGACGTGGCTTCGCTGGAGGCGTTAAATCGCGAGCGACGTGTGCTGGTAAACAGCGTTATTCCATCAGTTGTCGCAATCAAGACGTCCAAAAAGATCGCGGTCCGGCGGCAGGGAGCGCTTGACCCATTCGAGTTTTACTTCCGTAACCATCGGCAGCCGCTTCGAAATCCGCGTGACGAAGCGGTGGTGCAAAATTCGCTTGGTTCCGGCGTCATCGTGACCGACGAGGGCCACATCATCACGAACAATCACGTTGTCGATCAAGTGGACGAAATCGAAGTGCAGTTGAGCGATGGTCGGACCAAAAAGGCGCGCGTGGTCGGCGCGGATGCGCAGGCCGATCTTGCTGTATTAAAGATCGACGATCCGGCCGTCAAACCGCTGAAGCTGGCTGACTCGGATAGCGTGCAAGCCGGGGATTTTGTTCTCGCCATCGGGAATCCATTCGGATTCGAAGAGACGGTTACGGACGGAATCATCAGTTCGAAAGGACGGCCGAATCGCACTGACGGTTTCGGCGATTTGCTGCAAACTAATGCCGCAATTAATCCCGGCAATAGCGGCGGGCCGTTGATCAATTTGCGCGGCGAAATCGTCGGCATCAACACGGCGATCATTTCGCGCAGCGGTGGTTCGCAGGGAATTGGTTTCGCCATTCCGTCGAATGCAGTTCGTAACGCGCTTGAGAGCTTGTTAAAGCAAGGACGGATCATTCGTGGTTATCTCGGAATTGAGGCGAACCAATCGCCGCTGGGCCAGCCGAATACCGACACGGAAGGCGTGGTGGTCGCTAATGTGTTCCCCGATTCGCCGGCGGCCCAAGCGCAATTACAAAAAGGGGACGTCATTCGCAAATTCAATGGACGTGACGTGAGGAGTTTGCCCGAGCTGCGCAACCTCGTTTCGCAGGTTGAGTTGAACAAGAATGTCGAACTGGAAGTTGTCCGAAACGGGAACCCGATGAAAGTGACGACCGCGATAAAAGAACAACCGATCGATTATCAGGCGACGCGAGTCGTCCCGCGCCAAGACCAGCCGCAGCCGCAAGAGTCGCCGCGCTCGGACGAACCAGACCAAAGCGAAGGCGGCCTCAGATCTATTCATGTGAGTGACTTGACTCCGGAGATGGCACGGCAATTGGATTTGCCGAACGGCGTCCGCGGAGTTGTCGTTACGAATGTCGATCCTGACAGCGGTGTCGCGGATTTGCAGAAAGGCGATGTAATCGAAGAATTGAATCAGCAGCCAGTGAGCTCGGTCGTGGAGTACAACAAGGTTGTTGGATCGCTTGATTTAAATCAAACCCAGGTGCTATCCGTTTGCCGGCACCGGGCGCGATCATTTATTGTTTTGCGGCCGCGCTGATCCGATTTGGATCGGCCGCGTTGTAGGCGAATCAGAGGTGAATAAACGACGGGAGCGTCGAGTCCAACCTCGAACATTCAATCACGCTATGAAACGCTTCCTTCTTTTCTTAACCATCGTCGCTCTCGTTCTGCCTGCTGTTCCGCGCGCGCACGCAGAAGATGTGTCGGTCGATTTTTTCTACAATAATCTTTCCGGCGGAAGCTGGATCGAAGTCGGGGACTATGGCTACTGCTGGCAACCCGACGTTGCCGCGAGCGATTCAAATTGGCGGCCTTACTCCGATGGTTATTGGACCTACACCGACCTCGGCTGGACGTGGGTTTCGTACGAAGATTTTGGCTGGGCCACCTATCATTATGGCCGTTGGGCCCGGCTTTCCGACTTGGGTTGGGTCTGGGTTCCAGGCAGCGATAGCGAGCTTGAATGGGGTCCCGCTTGGGTGTCGTGGCGCACCGGCGGCGATTATGTTGGTTGGGCGCCGTTGCCCCCGCACGGCCATGCCGTCGATGAGGGCCGCGCGATCAACGATCACGTTGATGTCGAATTCGACATTGGCCCTTCTTACTACAACTTCATCGACGTGCGTTACATCGGCGAGCCGGTCCTGCGCGAACGGATTATAGAACCGTCCCAGAACGTCACTTACATTAACCAAACTGTGAACGTGACCAACATCACCTACAAGAACAAGGTCGTTTACAATTACGGACCGGACTTCAACACGGTCAGCGCTCGTTCCAACCGCCCTATTCAGCGGCTGAAGTTGGAGCGCCAGAGCAACGTCGATTTTTCAATCGCGGCCAAGTCCGGCGCGATGACGAAAGTTGAAGGAGATAGATTGGTCGTAGGCGCTCCGCTCACGATTAGGAAGTCGGCCAGCCAAGTCGCGCCGCCAACCGTGAAGGTTAAAGTGGCGCAAGCAAAGCTCGACCATGGTTGGTCTGGTTCCGATCCGAAAGCGGAGGAACAGCTAAAGAAAAAAATGCAGACGGAGGATTCGAAGAAAATTCCGCCACCGACTGGCGGAGCGTCTCCAGCCGCGCGAGCTGCCGGCAACGCTTCGCCCGCAGTTTCCCCAAGCCCGGCGACGTCAGCTTCAACGGCAACGGCTACTTCACCCATTGCTTCAACGGTTCCGGCGACATCGGCTTCACCGGCTGTCTCCGCTTCGCCATTCGGCAAGGGAAAAAGAAATTCTAGCGCGCAAACTCAGCCTAACGCTTCGGGTACACCCATCGCCACGTCGAGCGCTTCGGCTTCGCCTGTTACGACTCCAATTGGCAAGGTCAGACGCGGTGAATTGCAGAATGTTCCCGCATCTCCAGCCGCCACATCGACGGTCGCTCCGGAATCCACCCCGTTCGGCGGCAAACCGAAAGCAAAATTCGAGCGCGGAAATCCTAGTGTGACGCCGCCTCCAACCGGCGCGACTTCATCTGAACCGCCGCAAAATCGATACAAAGCGAAACAGCTCGAAGCGACAGGGACTCCAAGTGTGGGCGGCGCTCAATCCACCGAAAGCGGGCAGGGGATGAAACATAAGACGCAAGAAACAAGCGTTCCATCAACTAATACACCTTCGGGCGCCGCGGGCGCGCCCGTCGAGCACAGTCAGGGAAAACCGCAGGGCGGAAAGGGTAAGAAAAGCGAAAACGCTTCTCCCTCTCCGAGTCCGTAAATTCGCAAATAATTTGGCCATCGCGGCCCCGGTTTATCCGGGGCCGTGGTGCGTACATCGACAAGCGTTGTAGCGGCAGCCGTGTCGGCTGCATCGATCTCTTGCTTAGAGAAGCTCGGCGATTTGTACCGCGTTTAGTGCCGCGCCTTTGAGCAACTGATCGCCTGAAACCCAAAACGACAAACCGTTTTCAAACGCACAGTCGCGCCGGACGCGTCCGACTGCGCAATTATCTTTGCCGGCTACATCCAGCGGCATCGGATAACGATTGTTGTGCGGTTCATCGATCAGTTCCAAGCCGGGCGCTTTCGCCAGAACCTCGCATGCTTGTTCGACCGAGACCGGTCGATCGAACTCTGCGCTTACCGCCACCGAATGCGCCCGATAAACCGGAACGCGTACGCACGTGACCGATGCTTTGAAGTTCGGCAAATGCATAATCTTCCGTCCTTCATTTTGCAGTTTTTCCTCTTCGCTTGTGTAACCAGTCGGAAGAAATGAGCCGACGTGGGGCAAAACATTAAAAGCGATCGGGTGCGGATAAACTTCAGGTGTTGCTTGGCGATTGTTCGTAGCGGCTTCGATTTGTTGCTTCAATTCCGCAATGGCGCGCGCGCCGCTGCCGGAGACCGCTTGATAACTTGCGGCGATAACACGTCGAACTCCAAAGGCACGGTGCAACGGATAGATCGCCATCAATGCCACGGCTGCCGTGCAATTCGGATTAGCAATTAAACCCCGATGATCGCGCACGTCGTCCGCGTTAATCTCCGGTATCACGAGTGGCACGTCGGGATCCATCCGGAAAGCCGGTGAGTTGTCGATCGCAACCGCTCCGGCTTGCCGTGCCACCGGCACGAAGCTTCGCGCGACCTGGCTGCCGGCGCTGAAGAATGCGATGTCGATCTTGTCGAACGAATGTTCGTTCAGCTCTTCGATGGTAAGCGATTCGGCGCCAAAGCGGATAGATTTGCCGGCCGACCGCGAAGAACCGAGCGGACGCAAGCTCGCAACGGGGAAGCCGCGCTGTTCGAGGACCCGCATGAATTCGGATCCAACCGCGCCAGTCGCACCCACCACCGCAATGTGATAGTTTTTCATCGGCAAGCCGATTGTATAGCTGCTGCACTCACATGCAAAGTCCACGCGCGAAGATCGACATCTCTATTCACGATCAACGGCTCACTTTGAAACGCGGCGATGAAATAGTCCGCTCTTATCCGATCTCCAGTTCCCGTTTCGGCATCGGCGCGGAAGAAGGCAGCAACAAAACGCCGACCGGAAGTTTTCGCGTGGCGGCAAAGATCGGTCACGGCATGCCGGTTGGCACGATTTTTCAAGGCCGCGTGCCGCTGAAGCCCGACGATCCACTTCCCGCGAGCGAGGACTTGATCACGTCGCGAATTCTTTGGCTCGATGGTTTGGACGAGCACAACGCGAACACGCGCGACCGCTTCATTTACATTCACGGGACCAAGCACGAAGACAAAATCGGCCGGCCCGACAGTCACGGCTGCATTCGAATGCGCAACGCCGACGTGATCGAACTATTCGATCTCGTGGATGAGGAAACGCCGGTGGTGATTGAGGAATAAATCCCGGATTTGGAGCTCCTAAAAAAGTCGAGAAAAGCGTTGCTTCCATCGGGTTCCCTGCCTAAACAAGCGGAGCAACTAGCGGAGAAAGGAGGCGAGATTAATTGAAATTTTTGAAAGCGATCATGATCGTGGCCGTTTTGGCCAGTGCTTTGAGCCTGGGAGCTTGCGCACAAAAGAAGGAAACGACCGCCACAACGGCGAGTTCCACACGCGGATACTCAAAGTAACTCAACCACGAGTTGTCCATTTCGAGACAGCTTTACCAAGGGGGCCAGGTCGCGTTCGACCTGGCCTTTTCCTTTGTCGCGGCTTCAGAAGAGAAATTTCGGCGACTAGCTTGCCGCGCAGCGAGATCCTGCGCTTTAAACTTACTAAGCGGATTTAGCTATGGGAACTATTCATGTTTTCCAGCGCGATTTGTCGGGCCGCGGACTGGAATAAGCTGCAATGAGGATCTAAAGGCGCTTCTCCTCGTCCAAAGATAACCCGGCTGATCAACTTGTTAGCCTTGGAAAGCCGTGCGCCTCACGGAAATTTCCTAGCTACTCGTGAATTCCAAAGACTCTTTAATAATAGAGCGTCAGCCAAATATGGAGCAAACAGCCATTCTCGACGGCGACCCCGTCGCGGTGGAGATCGTCACCGAGGTCCGACGCGAAGAGGCGCTGCTCAAGGCGGGAGCCCTGCAGAGCGCGATTTTCAACAGCGCCAACTTCTCGAGCATCGCCACCGACGCGAAGGGCGTCAT
>ODAK010000238.1_pt1 | contig 62622 bp, 53 predicted proteins | sample 1539591 | NCBI WGS metagenome assembly ODAK01 (sample SAMEA3539303, study PRJEB22396) | soil metagenome | biome: tundra; feature: field; material: soil | place: USA | collected 2010-05 | depth 0.15 m | reverse complement strand
AGCAATTGCTTAAAGACGGGGACTGAGTTGGTATACATAGGGCTAGTCATGGTCGTTCCTCGGTTGGTTTGAAGGGTAATGGTATTCAAAGGGGCACTACGCCGAATTGCCAAATTACCGCGCAAGTCCCAACGCAACTAGAATCGACTGCCGCCGTAAACTGAGGTTTTGGTTGATTCACTTTTCGAAGGCCATCTTGACGTTGGAGTCAAGCGAATTCAGATTTTTGATCGACTTCTTCGCAGTACGCGTCTCGCCTGCATCCTACCGACATCCGGCTCGCAGTGAGTGCGCTTCCGCCGCTGCGGTGGACAGGCCGAAATGAGCCGCTCGTGACCGACGGTTTGTGGCCGACCCCGGATGCCAAGAGGCGTGGCCCCAACGTCGGCATAGAGTTCGATAGCGGGCCTGCGGAGTTTGGAGGTCTGCTGTGCAACCTTGCCCCGCCGTCCGGCCCAGGTCGCCGACAGGGCAAAGCCGACCCAAGCCTGACGGTCGCATTGTCCATGAGCGGACTCTCGCGCATCGCAGCGGAGGGGTCGCTGCACGTATCGTATGCGGTCACGGCCGTGTCACCGCGGCATTTGCCGGTGCAATCTCTAGCCCCGCCTTGCGCCAGCCGTCGATCAGCTGCTCGACGTACTCGGGGACCCACCACTGCGCGAGGAGACCGCGTGCGATGGAGGCAAAATCCGGCCGCAGCTTGAGCAGGTCCCGCACGGCCTTTTCTGCAGCCTCCCGTTCCCCGAGCTGGCCGTAGGTGGCAGCCAGCACCATATGTGCGCCCATGTGGCCGGGCAGATTGAGATTGAGCGCGGCAGCGAGCGCGCTGCGGTAGTCCTGCTGGCGGTACGCGTTGTAGAAGTCCGCAAACCAGTAGAAGCCGGGGTGATTCGGATTCAACTGCTTGGCGCGTGCCGCAAGTGCCGCGCCTCGCTCGCAGTCGCCCGAATACGACAGCAGCTCTCCGAGAAACGCGAGGGCGTTGCCGTCCATGGGATTGAGCGCGACGGCCCGTTCCGCCGCATTGCGGAAGCTCTGGAATTCCTTGAGGAAGAATAGCGCTTGGGCCAGACCGTAATGGGACAGATGATTGGATGGCGCCACCTCAACGGCACGCCGCGCGGCCGCCAATCCCTTCTCCAAGGCGTCGGTCTGAAGGTTGAATCCTTGCGCGAAATCCTGGACGCACAGCAGCGCCAGCATGGCCCAGGCATCGCCGGAAGCCGGCGCCTTGCGTACCGCCGATTCCAGTCCGGAGCGCGCAGCGGCGAGATCTTCGCCGGTGATCCGATCGAAGTAGCCGAAACTGCGCAGCAACGCCTCGTAGGGGCTGAGTTCCACGGGGTTTCGGTTGCGCACAGCCTCGCTCATGCTTCGGGGCAGAACCCCGTGCATATCCGCAACCGTCGAAACAATTCGCGGAACCAGTTCGTCCTGCAATTCGAACACGGTTTCCGGGCTGAAGGTGCGTTCATAGTTTTCGGCCCAAAGATGGGCACCGGAGATCGCGTCAATGAGCTGGACCGCGAAGCGCAGCCTGGGTCCCGCTTGGCGCAGACTCCCCTCCATCACGTAGCGCGCGCCCAGTTCCTTGCCCACAGTCCGCAGATCTGTTGCTTGGCCTGCGTACCGCGATGTCGAGCCGCGCGCGATCACCCGGAGATAAGAAAAGCGGGACAGTCCCGTCATAATCTCGTCCGCAAGCGCTTCGGCGAGCGCTGCAAGATCGGTGCTGCCGCCAATGCATTTGAGCGGCAGCACGGCGATCCAAAAACCTTCGTCAGCTTGAACCGGTTCCGAAGCAGTTTCCAGGCCGGCCTTTCGCAACCCGTCCATGATCTGTCCGACGAACTGCGGTTCAAACCATTTGCTCAGGAATGCTTCGCCGGATGCCGCGAAGTCTTGCTTCTGGGCTAGCAGTTCGCGCAGGGCCTTGTTGGCAGCGGGCAGCTCCAGCAGCTCGCCATACGCGGCGGCGAGCAGCATATTCGTCCAGAAAAGATCAGCCGCGTTGGCTCTCACGATCTCATCGACGGCGGCGCGATAATTGGCCATCCGGTACTCGTTCATTGCCAGCACCAGTCCGTACCAGCGCGGGTGATGGGGATTGATCTCCATCGCACGGCGGACCATTGTGCAGCCGCGCTCCCATTGGCCGGTAAAGCTGAACAGGAACATCGTTTCGCTGCTGCCGTCGAGCGGATTGAGCGCGAGCGCGCGCTCTGCAGCGCTCAGGCAGCCCGCCGTTTCCTTGCGGAAAAAAAGTACAACCGCCAGGGCCTGCTGCGCCAGTTGATTCGATGGGGCGAGGTCCACCGCCCGCCGCGCGGCTGCCAGCGCCCGCTCGAGGGAACTCGGGAGAACGTTGAGGCCGTGGGCGTGTTCGTGCGAGTAGATCCACGACAGCATCGCCCAACAGTCGGCATTGGCCGGCGCACAAACGACCGCGCGCTCCAGCGCCTCACGCGCTTGCGCGTGGTCGGTCGCAGACAGACGGTGGTGGTAACCGAAACCGCGCATCAGCGCCTCATAGGGACTGAGTTCGCCAGGATTTCTGCTTCGTACAACGTCGCTGATGCTACGGGCGAGCACGCCGAAGCGATCGCCGCAGGTGGAAACGATACGGGCGACTAGCTCGTCCTGAAGGTCGAGGATTCGGTCGGACTCGAAGGCCTCGGTGTAGGTCTCCGCCCACAAGTGGGCGCCGGATGCTGCATCCACCAACTGTGCCGCGACGCGTAGGTTCGCACCAGCCTGTTGCACGCTTCCCTCAATGACGTAGCGTGCACCGATTTCTCTCGCAATCGTGCGTACGTCGACCGTGCCGATCGCGTACCGAGACGTAGAACCGTGCGCGAGCACGCGAAGATAGGAAAAGCGGGACAGCCCCGTCACGATCTCCGCGGAGATCGCCTCGGCGAGAGCCGTCAGGTCGCCGTCGGCACCGCGGTACTTGAACGGCAACACCGCGACTCCGAAGCCTTCGTTCGCACGCGCCGGGTCGCCGTACGCACCTGCGACCGCACGCACTAGAGTCGTTGGCGCTGTCGCTCGATCGCTCGCGAGCAGACGCATCACCCATTCGACGAAATCCGTGGACGCCACGCCCCCCGCCATCCTGGCCCATTGCCGCTCACGAAAGCGGTCCGGTACGCGAGCCATCATTTCTGGGGTATCGTCGATCACCACCGGAAGCAGGAACGGCTGATCCTCTGCCATGTCCAGCATCCGGTTCACTGCGAGATTCCATTCGCGACGGAAATAACCTTCGCTGCGCGCATCGGTATTTACGGAGATGAGCGGCAGGAAGAGCGCGCACTCCTTGACCTGCTTTCGGATCGCCGCATCCCATGCATCCCCGCCGCGGAGGTCGCTCTGGTCAAACCAAACCTCGACTCCGACCGCACGAAGTGCGTCGCATATGCACCGAGCCGCCCGCAAATCTTGCGAGGCATAGCTGATGAAGACGGCTCGCGTAGTGCCGCTCAAGTTATGCTGCTGGCGTTGGCCATCGTGAACATCCATCGCTACCCTTCCGGAATGGTCGCGGATGCTTCACCGCTTAGCAACCGCCGTGCCGCCGCCGTCACGGAACGACCGCTTACAGGCGCGGATTTCGTGTGACTCGAAGACCGGTAATGGCCGCCTGCTCACCGATTTGCTCCTCCGAACCTGCCATTCAGGACGGCGAACCCGGAACCGTCTGCATCCGGCAAATCTCGACCCCAAGCCGTCCGTGGTCACCGTCGGCTTTGCGGCACCCTAACGGGCGATTCGCTCCAAAAACAGACTCGCAAACCCTGCAATTTCGCGGGTTGGGTGACAGCTATATGACGACAGCAGACGCAACGCGAAAGACTACCAAGGCGACTCGGCGCACTGCGCCGATCATCGTTCTTGCGTCAGTCGGGCGCGTTTACCGTGCAGGGGTATGGGCCACGAAGTCGGCGGCGCAGCGGCTCGGCATTGAGCCAAAGCGTCTCGCGAATGATCGGGGCTACGTATCAATAGAGCAAGCCGAAGCCATTGCGGAAGAGCTGAGCGAGCGCGTCAAGGCGAACTGAGCTATACCGCCCGAACCTCCGTCCTACGACCCAATGCTCCTCGATGTACTCGCGAAAGTGTTCGCCGAGGCGGCACTCGAGCGGCTTATGGAGGAAGCAGCGGCATCTCCGGCGGCACCCCCGGGGGCATCTCCGGCGGCACCCCCGGGGGCATCTCCGGCGGCATCTCCGGTGGCACCCCCGGGGGCATTTCCGGCGGCATCTCCAGTGGCACCCCCGGGGGCATCTCCGGGGGCATCTCCGCACACACTTGAAACGGATTGAGACTTTTAACCATAGAACACCCCATAGGACACTGACGATGAATTCCGAAGTGAAATTGTTGAAAAGTAATGCGCACTCATTAGGAGATTTTTTAAGCCTGCACCGCCCAAAGTGCAAAGCGGTGCAATGAAAAATTCGCGATCGGATTCTAGAAGGCTACTACACATTGTCTTCTCACGCGTCTGATCGCATGGGGCCGCGTGGCATCACACTTAAAGACTTACTCGACTGTATCAAAAACGGGCGCATTGGCGGCGACCAGCCGGTGCTCAGTGCGCCGACCGAGCACGTCGGCGGCTTTATGGATGTTACTGGCCCGAATGATCCGCGTGTGCGTGCAGGAGCCGCCGGGGCGTCGAAGGACGACGGGATGATAGCTGCCGCCCTCGATGCGATCAGCAAGGATTTGAAGCGTCCGCGCCGCCTGCTATGACTGAAGTCGACCGTTACGGTCATTGGCGATCGTCGGCTATTGGGCCCTCATAACGGCGTAACTTTCGCGTTAATCTATGGACCAAAGCCCTTCCACTTCCAAAATCCCAGAGTGATGGCTCCCAATCTTGATCATTGTCGTGGTCATCCTGTTGCTCGGCGGCGGTGGTGGCTATTACGGGTATCGCCGGTATGGCGGAGCTGGGCTCGGGGGCACTCCGGGCTTGATACTGCCCATCCTTCTCGTGCTCTGGTTCTTCAGCGGCATGCTCAGGCGCGCTCGGCAAAGAGGATTCTGCAATCGACTGGGATCGCAACGTGATCGATTGGCGAACCACAGAACAGAGCACAAAAAGCAATTCGGGCAGACCATGAAGCGTTCGTTGCCGTACAGACTCGAACGTGTGCTGCGTGGTTGAATGTAGTGATTGCCGGCGCTGATTATCGCGCGTGCGATATTTGATGCGAGTGGTTTTGATTTTTAAGCATGGCCATTGCGTGTCTTGATGGATCCTTCGCTCGGCAGAATTTGGCCTGTAATTACCCGCCACCGCCTGGCACGAATCAACCACAATAGGAGATTGCGCACATGGACACGATACCCACATCCTGGATCGTTTTTGGGACTATTCTGGTCGTTGCATTGCTTGTAGCTGCGGCATGGGTCTTGTCTCAAAGGAAGAAGCGATCCCTGAGGCTCCAGCAGCGCTTTGGTCCGGAATACATCCGCACTGTCGATGAGTTCGGAGGCCGAGCAAAGGCCGAATCGGAACTCAAGGCGCGAGAAAAGCGCGTTGAGCACCTCAGTATTACAACACTGGCGCCATCTGAGGCGGCCAGGTTCAGTCAGGCGTGGAACGCTTTGCAGGGCCGGTTCGTCGATAACCCCAAAGGAGTTGTCGCCCAAGCGGATCAGTTGGTTCGTGAGTTAATGCTAGCGCGCGGCTACCCGATGGGTGACTTTGAGCGCCGATCGGCCGACATCTCTGTCGATCATCCTGCCATGGTGGAAACCTATCGGGCGGCGCAAGCCATCGCAGTGCGCGATCAACGCGGCGAAGCTAATACGGAGGAATTGCGCAAAGCGGTCGTGCACTTCCGTGCTCTTTTCGATGAACTGCTCGAGGTAAGGGAAACTAAGCAAGAGGACAGTTCCATTGCGGCTTGATTAAGAAGCTTTTTTTCCCGCAATTGACGGATCTAAAAAGGACCAATCTCAACTTTGGGCTTTACGAACTCCGCCGTGGCTCTAATGGCGGGGGCGGGTCAATTTGCTGGTTTAGCGGGTGACTCCGAACGGGTAAATTTGACCCAAACTGCCTGTGGTGAACGGCAGATATCGGGCAATCTAGTCAGGTGTTGGGTGCTTTACCCAGGACTTGTGGTGATAGTCGTCGCAGAAATGTCTTCCTGAGCGGAAATCACGGGGTTATCTCGTCATGGCCAGTCGATCGGTAGACTTTCGGTAGACGTTGCAGTCTATCGACCGGCAGACCAGATTGAAGTCCTATAGTCCTTGGTACGCGAGTCGCCTATCTCGGGGGTAACACCGCAACTCGCATATGCCGCCCTTTTTGTTGGTGATCGAAAGATTTTCACCTGTCCGGGGATTCTATCGATGACCCGCCGGACTAGCGGGTGGAACCTGCTCATCGAGTCGTATCTTGAGCACGCTGAATCGCTCCGTCGCGGCCAGCGTGTTCGAGTCGATGAAAGCCAGGCCAGCCGTGTTTTCCAGGCGCCCGGGCAACGGGCCGAGCTTAATTCCGGCCTCTTCGGTCGCACCGGCAACCGTTGAGACGAGACCGTTCGGCGTAATTTTGCGAATTGTATTGCCGTCCGAAACGTAGAGAGTGTTGGTGTCATCGACGGCAATGGCGAGAGGACCCGAAAATTCAGCCTGAGTGCCGGTGCCGTCGGCGCTGCGCGGTACTCGTTTCGGGGCGGGGTTTGGCCGTCCCGCGAATGTGCTGACGATTCCATCGCCAGTAATTTTGCGGATCGTTCGATTGCCGTAGTCACAGACATACACATTGCCCGCATGATCAATGGCGATGCCCGCAGGAACCACAAATCGGGCCTGATCGGCAAGGCCGTCGGTGGATCCGCGCTGTCCCGTCTTGTTCGCCCAGGTCGTGACCTCACCGGCCGGTGTGACCTTTCGAATGTTGTTGGCCCACCCATCGGTGACCAGCAGATTGCCGGCGCCGTCGATCGCAATATCGGATGGAGTACTGAATCGCGCCGCAGTACCCATGCCGTCGACACTTCCCCTCACGCCCGCGGTGCCGGCGAACGTGCTGACCCATCCATCTCGGGTGATCTTACGAATCACACTGGAAGCGGAATCGGCGACATACAGTGTGCCCGAGCCATCCCGAGCGATCCCGCTGGGGTTGTTAAAGAGGGCTTGGTCTCCGGGCCCATCTTGGTGCCCGCTGACACCCGACTTTCCAGCCAGTGTCGTCACCTCGCCCGCGGCCGTGATCTTACGAACGGTATTCGCCGTGGTATCGGTCACGTAGAGCGTGCCGGCCCGATCCGCGACGATGCCGGAGGGGGACTCGAAGCGCGCGGCCGCGCCGCTGCCGTCGGGACTGCTGGACGGATTGCTTGCGTGGCCACCGAGCGTGCTCACCACACCCGCCGCGTCAATCCGGCGGACGGTCGCGGAGGGTCCGGCCTTCACGTATTTTCCCGTCGCGGGGATTGGGATGTACACGAAGTCGGTTAGGTACAAATTGCCCCGGCGATCGACCGCGAGAGCCCCTAATGCGGCGAAGCGCGCTGTGGGACCGGGGCCATCTTGTGTCCCCGGGTGATCTGCGAGGCCCGCGAGTGTTGTCACGGTTCCGTCGGGCATGATCTTGCGAATCGTAAGGCTATGCGAATCGGCGACGTAGAGATTGCCGCCCTTGTCGATCGATAGGCCGCTCGGATACGCAAAGCGTGCCGACGCACCCGATCCGTCGCTTGATCCCATCGTCGGTGGGCTGCTCTGGCCTGCAAGAGTCGTCACGCTCCCGCCGGCGCTGATCTTGCGAATCGCATGCGAAAAAGTGTCGGCCACGTAGACATTGCCAAGGGTGTCCACGGCAATACCTTGCGGAAAGCTGAAGCGCGCCACGGTGGCGGGTCCATTCTGACTTCCATCCTGCTCCGCGCGACCGGCGAGCGTGCTAACGACACCGGCCGGTGAGATCCTTCGGATCGTGTAGTTACGAGTATCCGAGACGAATAGGTTTCCTGCTGCGTCCACCGCAATCCCGGACGGCCTGAAGAACCGGGCCTTGGGCCCTCGGCCATCGCTTGCGCCCGCAGATCCCGCGGCGCCGGCTACGGTGCTCACCATACCCTCGGGCGTGATCTTTCGGATCGTGTGATTATCTCGATCGGCGACATACACGTTACCTGCGGCATCAACCGCGAGACCTTGCGGGTTGTTGAATCGCGCGATCGTGTCGGCACCATCGCGGGTTCCCCATTCACCGACCCTCCCGGCAATGGTCGTGACGGTACGGTCGGTGGAGATCCTGCGAATCGCGTGTCCGTCCGCGACATACACATTACCCGGCCCGTCGACAGCGATACCCGTGAGGGCGCTCAAGCGCGCAACGGCCGGTGGGCCGTCCACGACCGCCGCATCACCCGCATCGCCCGCAATCAGCTGCAGTTCGCCTCCCTGCACAGAGCGCATCGCGGCGAGCCCAATGAGAAACGCCAGCGTCAACGCGAGCGCGAATCCGGGTATTAGACTCGATCGAGGGCGCTGTCGACGCAGCACGTAAAGCTCAAGGCCGCCATGCGTTACAACAATCACGGTGCCGACATTGACATGGTGCACCGCTGCTCTTCACATTGACCGGAGCGCGGCACCGCAAAAGCCGGAATCGCGAACAGCGGGAGCGAGAAATACCCTCGTGAATCGGCATGGCCGCGCCTAAGCCCGACGAGCATAAAATGGCAACGACCGCGGATCGGAACACGACGGAGCTGGTGCCGTGGTCTATTTTTTGCCATTTCAAAGGAATTTATCCGGAACTCCGTGCGACCGACTCGAACGATGCATCATCATCCGAAATAGACTCGATTTTAAAGGGGTTGGCAGCGGCGATGAGGTGCTACCGATGCATTTCTTGATGCTTTGGCTCGATTTGCCCCAGGTACAAACGCATGCCATCTGACTCTGATCGACCCGAACTTGACTGTCGCGACCGTCCGGTATCGGGCAGCCGAAATCGATCTGCGAACGTTGCACCAGCGGCGGCCCGACTCAATGGGTGGCACGCCCACCGGGCCTCGGCAAAAGCGCCGAAACCCCGTCGTGATGCTAATTCGGGTAGTTGAGAATGATGTTGACCCGACGGTTTTCCTGCTGCCCCTCTGCGCTCGTGTTGTAGGCGAAACGGCGGGTGTTGCCGAATCCTGCCGCGGTGAGCCGCGAGCGAGCGATACCAAAGTTATCCACTAGGTAATTGACCACGTTCTGGGCGCGGCGCTGCGAGATTTCCAGCGCCAACTCGGGGGTCGCCTGCAGATTGGCGGTGTGCCCTTCCACCGTTGCCGTGACCGAGGGATTCGCGTTCAAGAAATCCGCCACCTTGCGCAGATCGTCACGATACTGCGGTCTGATGTCGGCCTTGTTCTGGTCGAATTCAATTTGCATGGCCATGGTGATTCTGGCGGGTATCACCGTGAGCCCTGCGATATCCGTCACGCACGCGATGACGGCATCGATGCGCCGGTTCAGCCGCTTGCCTTCCTCGGTGCGATTGTCCGCCACGGGGCGCGTGTCTCCGTACCCCACTGCGGTCAGCCGGGAGGGGCTGATCTGGAAGCTATCCACCAGGTAGTTCACTACGCTTGCCGCCCGACGTTGGGACAGTTCCCTATTGTGCTCGGGCGTTCCGACGTTGTCCGTATGACCTTCGATCACTGCCGTGGTGTCGGGGTATTTCTTCAAGAACGTCGCCACGACAGCGAGCTTCTCTTTCTCTTCGCGCTGGATTTCATTCAGGTTGATCTCGAACTGGATGTCGAGAATGCTGCAGTACTGTTTGGTCTGCGCAGGGACCGGCACGACGACCAGCACCGGTGCGGCCGCGACGACGGGCGTCGGCGCAGGCGTTGCCACGAGCGCGGCCGATGGCGCGGGACCACCACCGAATCGATAGCCAAAGCCGACGCCGTATAAGAACGGGTTGATGTGCAAGGTCGAGACCCTAACTTCACCCGGCAAGTACACATTGGATCCGAGGACAACATATTTGATATCGGCATTCACATACCAGTGATCCTTGATCTTGTAATCGAATCCCGCCTGCACCGCAGGTCCCACGCTGGTGGAATTGAGATACAGCTTACTGACGCCGGGAACGTTGAGACTGACATCCGAAATGATCGTGAAATTGATGCCCGCGCCCACATACGGCTGGAAATTGCTGTCCGGCAGAAAATCGTATTTAGCGGTCAAGACCGGCGGCAGGTGCTTGAAGGTACCGATCGGGGTACCGCCCACGTACACGTCCTGAGTCTGCGGATAGGTGAGCACCAATTCCGTCGACCAATGGGGCGTAAAGAAGTACTCGATATCCAGGTCCGGCAGCACCTTGTGATTAATTGTAATCGCATTCTCCGGAACCAGGCCGGTGATGGCATCCGAAGTATTTTTCGGAGACAAGTACACCGCTCGCAGACGAACTTCCCAAGGGCCGTCATCGGCGCGGACCACGCCCATCGCCAGCAGCCCCGTAACCCCCGCTGCGATCACAAGAAGAACAGCGCTCAACGGCGCAAACAGATTGCGAGTGTTCATATCATCCCCTTAACTTCGGTTGTTGCTCGCTATTGCGATCCGATGGGTAAGATAGGTTTAACGTCGAACCATCCCATCGGTCGCGTCAGAAAAAGGTGTACAGATTGAATTCGTTGCTTTCTTGACAGTACGCCCGGCTCGAATCAAAAGTCAACGAACATCGTGCGGCAGACGATGCTACGTATCCCAGCGGCGCAGCGGGCATATTCGCGCAACGGTTGCAATCGATTCTCAATCAATTCCTTCCTACCCGACCGCCTGTTGCTTCGATTGACAACTTATTTTTACTGTTGCTATCATAAGCAACATGAAGGCCTAGCTACTGATGCGCGAACGGTTCATTTTGAGCAGTCGCGCATTCGTAGAAATTGTGATTTGGAAGCTGTCGCAGCCACTTCCGGACAGCGGACATGACTTCAAGTACCGCTTCGCATACGTGGCGAATCAACGTTGTGTACTTCGCTTCGACAATGAAGCGGGCAAAGGTGATCACAAGCATTTGGATGAGATAGAAGTACCTTACATCTTCAGCAATCTCGCCACTCTGCAAGCGGATTTTTGGGCTGAAGTAAACAAGCGGAGGAAACGAAAATGAGTACCGTCACAATCGGCGTAGCTTCTCTTAGTGACACCCAGCGACGTGCATCGGCCGCATTTCACGGCAAGAAACAAGGCGCGCGCATTTCATTCGCGTCTGAAGACCTTCTCTGGAAGACTCTGACGCCCAAACGCTGGGCGCTACTCAAGCTGATGGCCGGCCAAGGATCTATGGCTATTCGGGAGATTGCTCGTCGGGCGCAGCGCGACGTCCGCGCGGTCCACAGCGATGTTCATGTTCTGCTTCGGGTAGGCGTATTACTGAAGGCTGAGGAAGGTGGCGTTGTGTTTCCTTATGACGCCATCCATGTGGATTTCCTCTTAAAGGCCGCCTGAGCGAATGCTTCGAGCTTGGCAGCGACAATCCCGCCGGGCCGATGCAGGGGTATCTGCAACAAAAAGGGCAAGCGGATGGACGTGATTCGTCATCCGAAAACGTCCGGCAACAGCCACCTCTCGTAAAGGGTAGTTTTGGGGGTATCGACACAAACCGAAGTCAGAACTCCATAAATTATCGGTATTTTCTGCGTGATTTCGGTTCCGTCCCGGGATTCCGAGGACATGGATAACACTCGCAGGGTCCGGCGACGGGCCGGATCACTTGGCGACGTCGGCGAACCCTTGCTGGGGGTCAATAACAGCCGTCATATCGGCTTCGAGACCGACCGTGGCGATGACGCCATCGGCCTTCTGCAGTACTTCGCGCGCGTAGTCCCAATGAATGGCGAGCGTACTGTCCCCCACCGCGAGTTGCAGCAATTCAGAGAACTGCTCGAGATTCGGCTCGACACTTTGTCCCTGCGCATCAATCGGGGGATGCGCTTCGAGCAGCAGCTCGCCGTCGATCCAGGCCACCTTCACAGGTTCATTGATCAGGCGCACCGGCATACCGACGGGAATCAACGGAAACAGCGCGGCCACGTCTTCCGGATACATGCGGATACAGCCGTGCGTCACCGCAAGTCCGACGGCGATCGGGTTGTTGGTGCCGTGAATCAGATAAGTACCCTTTCCCGCCGCCAGGCGCAGCGCATATGCTCCCAGGGGATTTTTCGGCCCCGGCGGCACCATCGCGGGAAGTGGATCGTCGTCCTTGAGATGCTCCTGTCGGACCGATTCCGGCGGATACCACGTCGGATCCTTCTGCTTCGCCATCACGCGGGTGAGGCCGAGCGGCGTGCGCCAATCCATCTTGCCGATGCTGACCGGGTAAGTGATGACCAGCCGGGGGCCGTTATGCTTGGGCTTCGGATAGTAATAGAGCCTGTGTTCGGGCAGGTTGACGACGATGCCCTCGCGCGGTCCGGGCGGCAGGACATGACGGCCTGGAACGATGACCTTTTTGCCCGCGCCGGGCAGCCAGGGATCGATCTGAGGATTCACCCGGATCAACTCCTCGGAGCCGAGGCCGTAGGTTCGCGCGAGGTCGTAGAGCGTGTCTTCATACACGGTCTCGACGGTCTGGTCCTCACCGACCATGGCATCGCCGCTGCTCGGAATCACGTATTGCGCGGCCTGCGCCTGCGGCACGCAGCCGAGTGCCAGAAAAGCGAGTAATGCCGCCGCCGGGCCGCCACACCAATTCTTCTGCATCAATTTCTCGCGCACCTAGACGAAATCCATGCCAATAGCCTAGCACGCGTACTCATTGGGCAAAAACTGCAATTAGGATGTCGGGGTCGGCGATTGTCCGACCCGGCTGATCCGTCGCGGGAGACTAGCTCCCGTTTCTATTCCAACCCGATGCCGAAATATCTCCACCTTGACCGGCACCACCTGCCGGTACGGCTAGACCTTCTCGAGAATATCGCGCACCTTTGCAAGCATCGAGAAGCCGCGATCCGCGGGTCTTGCGCCCCGCTCATTCAATGGCGTCCACCAGCGAACTGCAGGCGCTGGAAGCGGTCCTGCAGCGCGGCGCGATCTCTTGAAGCGAATCCTCGAGTCGATTGAGCAATTCGCGCAGCAGCTCCATCGGAATTCCCAGGGGCGGCTCGATCCGAATGGTTCGCGCTTTGGAGTAAGTCCCCGCGACCAGGACCCCGCGCCGGAACAGCGCGCCGGCACACTGGTAGCCGACCGCGTCGGAGGGGAACTCCAGTCCGATGAGCAACCCCCTGCCACGCACGCCGCGCAGAACGCTCGGATATTTTCGTTGCAAGGCGCCGAGTTCGCGCAGCAACAGCCCTCCCTTGGCCGCGGCTTGACCGGGCAGATCCTCATCGAGGGTCACGTCAATGGCGGCGATTCCGGCGGCACAGGCAATCGGGTTTCCGCCGAAGGTGGTCGAATGCAGGATCGGGTTCGGAATGAGCACTTCCCATATCTGCGGAGTCGAGATGAACGCCGATAGCGGCATGACTCCTCCGCCGATGGATTTACCCAAGCACATGATGTCCGGCACCACGTTCCAGTGGTCGACCCCCCACAGCTTTCCGGTCCGTCCCATGCCGGTCTGAATCTCATCGGCGATCAGCAGCGCCCCGTACCGGCTGCACAGCTCGCGGACCCGCGGCAGGTAATCCTCCGGAGGCACCACCGCGCCCGCTTCACCCTGCACCGGCTCGACCACAAATGCGGCGATCGGCGTGCCCACCGCCTCGGCCTTCGCGAATTCATGCTCCAATGCAACCGCATCGCCATAGGGCGCAAAGCGCACATCCTGCAGACCGCCGATGAAAGGCTCCCGAAATGACGCCTTCCCCATCAGCGACAGTGATCCCATCGACTTGCCGTGAAACCCGCCCAGCGTCGAGAGAAACGTATTGCGCTTGGTGTAAAGACGCGCCAGCTTGATCGCCCCTTCGATGGCGTCGGTACCATTGTTGATGAAAAAGCAGCACCCCAGCTCTCCCGGTGTCACCGCCGCGAGAAGGCGCGCGAGTCCCGCTCGCCACGGCTCCAGCAGCTCCTGACTGTTGAGCGCCATGCGCCCCATCTGGTCCTGAACCGCCTTGACGATGCGCGGGTGATTGATGCCCGCGCTGAATATCCCATAGCCCCCCAGGCAGTCGATGTACTCCCTGCCCAAGAGATCCTGCAGCAAGGAGCCGTGACCCGACCATTCAAGCGCTGCGAACTGACCGGCTTCGGTGACGGACTTGCGATAGGAGATGAAGCCACGATTAACGTGCTTCTCGTATGCCTCGACCGTCTCGGCGATAAACGCCCGCTTCTCGCCGAGGGACATCTGCTGCCCCCCGATCAAGTCCAGATATCGGCGACTGAGGCGCAAACTGTCTGCTTTTGATTGGCGCATTTGGCTGTCTCTCAATTACCGGCGTCGCCGCCCTGAAGGCGCCGCAACGCTCTTGTTATTGCTGAACGAAGTTGCGTTCGGATCATGGCCGAGCCTACTGAGCCTCCCGCGTCGGCCGGAGCCTTGCGATCAAAGCCGCCGGTCCGAGCAACTACCCCCCGCCCATCATAGCCGCTCGGCCGGGTTATCGGCTCAACGGCCGCGGTCGAAGTGAGGCTTGCTTGTCCGGGAAGCCGATGTTATCTCGTTGAAACTTTGGGCGCCAACGCCTCAGTCTGGTCCATTCGGACTCTGCTGGAAGAACAGTTATTATTTATAATACAGATACTTATAGTAGCTTCTTAATGTAATCATTCTGTCACAATTGAACATATTCATGGGCTTCGAACCGTCACGACATCAAAAGGCGGCGCTGCTCGCCGCGCCGCTTGGCGACGGCGCCAATCCACAGCACAGGCCCGGCAAGCGCAACAACCAGGAACGGCAGGTACACCAAGAGATGCCCGACTCCGCCGCGGAACGGATTCTTGGCGAAATCCGCTATGAAAGCATAGGTCCAAATCACCGCTATGCCGAAGAATTGTGAGCGATGAGCGCGGGAACGACGTGTCGGCGGTGAGCATCCAGGCAACCAGACCGACAAGAACGAGATGAGCCGATGCGAAACTGAGCCCGAGATCCCGGCCCCGCTGCGCCAAAGGACGGAACCTGGAGCCAAAAAGGGTCGCCAGCGCGCCGCCGCAAGATGCCGGTCAAAAAATGAGGAATGACCAGCATGCCGTCGCGCGCAGGGCAACGACCAGTTTTTCCCCGGGCGGCGCAAACAGACGGACCGCAAGAACAAATGGCCAGCGCCGCCCAGAGGGCCGCGGCCATCCAATCCGTCGTCATTCGCCTCTGTGCTGCTGCTGCTGGGTATCCCCTTAAACCCTACCCCCGCCCCTGCCTGCAGCGCTCCGTAAAGGTGCGCCGATCGGCTTCGGCATCCAACTCGGTCGCCAAATCCGCCACGAGTTCCTCCAAATCGTTCGATCGTAAGGCTGCGCGCTTGGCACTCGCGGTGGCGCTGGCGAAGGGCACCGAGACGACCTGGGCGCCGACGATTTCGTTGTCTTGCCAACCGAACCCGTTGTCCCCACCGTAGCGCGCAAGCAGCGTCGGCGGTGCGATCGCCGGCGTGCTGTGGCAGGCCGCGCACTCGTGCTCGGTGCGTATGGGCCGCGCGAGGTAGAGCGACCTGCCCATCGGGGTTTCCCGGTCGCCGACGACCTCTTGAGCCGTTGCATCGTTTCTGAATCGCTGGATGATGTCGGCCTCCCAGTCGGCCGCCCGATCGCGTGGATTGGTCGGGTTGAGCGTCGCCTCCTTGTACGCGTATTCCGGATGCCGTTCGCGAAGCTTCATGAAATTCTGGGTCGCCGCGTAGAAGGGAATGCTTTGCGGGGGAAAGGATTCCCACACCCGTTGCTCGAGCAACGGTAGGATTTCGTTTGCCGTGTAAGCCCGCGTGGCCAAGGCGCTGTCCATCATCAGGCCCGCTTCGGCAAGCACTTCCCGGCGAGCGTTGGCCTCGAGAATGGACCAGCAGCAATACCCTGCGATGAATGCCGCGCCGATGAACACGACGCCCATTGCCGCATTGATTCGAACCAGTAAACTCATCTTGAAGCAGCCGAGCCGAACGTTGAATATGCACGGTGGAATACGTGCACTCGATTTGAAGCGAGATTAACACATCGGCCGGGTCGATAATTTGGACCGATCCGGGGCATCTCGCAATGGCCAAAATTTAGGAATTCCTTCATGCCAGAAATGGTTTGCGTGGATCGCATCGAGATCGACCGGCGCCTCTACGATTTCGTGGTTCGCGAGGCGATCCCCGGATCAGGCGTCGCGGCAGAGGGTTTTTGGCGTGGTTTCGCCGCCCTGGCGAGCCGTTTGGCTCCGCAGAATGCCGCCCTCATGCGGCGGCGCGACCAGCTTCAATCGCAGATCGACGCTTGGCATCGCGAACATCCGGGCGCGGCATTCGACCTTGCGAGCTACCGGGCGTTTTTGCTGCAAATCGGTTATCTGGTGCCCGAGCAGGGACCGTTCCACGTCACGACCGCCAACGTCGACCCTGAAATTTCCCAGCTGTCGGGCCCTCAGCTGGTCGTGCCCATCAACAATGCGCGCTACGCCTTGAACGCGGCCAATGCCCGGTGGGGCAGTCTGTACGACGCTCTCTATGGGACGGATGCGCTGCCGGACGACGATGGCGCAGGCCGCGGCGCCGGCTTCAACCCGCGGCGCGGCGCAAAGGTCGTTGGCTTTGTACGCGGCTTCCTGGACGAGCACTTTCCACTGAAGGATGGCAGTCACCGCGATGCGGTCGCCTACCGTATTTCGGCCCGCGGACTCGAGGTTGGTCTCAAGCAGGGCGGCGCCGGTCCGCTGAAGGATCCGAGCGCATGGATGGGATTTCAGGGCGCGCCCGAATCGCCGTCGCTGATATTGCTCAAGCATCACGGTCTGCACGTGGAGCTGTGCATCGATCGCGGACACCCCATCGGCCGCAATGATGCCGCCGGTCTGAGCGACGTCGTGCTTGAATCCGCCGTTACCACGATTCAAGACTGCGAGGATTCGGTCGCTGCGGTCACCACCGACGACAAGGTGCTCGTGTATCGCAATTGGCTGGGTCTAATGCGCGGGACGCTGCAAGCGCAGGTCGACAAGGCGAATCGATCAGTGCTGCGACGCTTGAACCCGGACCGCCGTTATCGCACGCCGTCGGGAGCAGAACTGGTGCTGCCCGGCCGCAGTCTCATGCTGGTGCGCAACGTCGGGCACCACATGCTCTGTGATGCGATCACGCTGAACGGCGCACCCATTCCCGAGACCTTCATCGACGCCGCGGTGACCTCGTTGATTGCCCTGCACGATGTGCGCGCCCCCGGTGATGTGAGAAATTCGCGCACCGATTCGGTGTACATCGTCAAACCCAAGATACACGGGCCCGAAGAAGCGGCCTTCGCGGATCGGTTATTCGCCGAAGTCGAAGATTTATTGGCGTTACCGAGGCACACCCTGAAGATCGGGATCATGGACGAAGAGCGCCGTACCAGCGTCAACCTCACCGAATGCATTCGCGCCGTCCGTGAGCGGGTGGTGTTCATCAATACCGGGTTCCTGGATCGAACCGGGGATGAAATACACACCTCGATGGAAGCCGCGCCCGTGCCGCGCAAGGGCGATTTTAAAAAGGCCCTTTGGCTCGATGCCTACGAATGGCACAACGTCGATGTCGGACTCGCCTGCGGCCTGCCCGGTCACGCGCAAATCGGCAAGGGGATGTGGGCGATGCCCGATCTCATGTCGGACATGCTCAAAGCCAAGATCGCCCATCCGCTGGCCGGTGCGAACACCGCCTGGGTGCCCTCGCCCACCGCCGCGACGCTGCATGCCTTGCACTACCACCAGGTCGATGTGGCGGCGGTGCAGGCGAAACTATCGGCGCGCAGGCGAGCATCAGTCGACGACATACTGAGGCCGTCGCTTGAATCCAATCCGCATTGGAGTGTCGCCGAGATCGAAGAGGAACTAAACAACAACCTGCAGAGCATTCTCGGCTACGTGGTGCGCTGGATCGACTTCGGCGTCGGCTGCTCGAAGGTGCCGGATTTCTACAACGTTGCGCTCATGGAAGATCGCGCCACGTTGCGCATTTCCAGCCAGCACGTCGCCAACTGGCTGCACCACGGCATATGTTCCGAAGAACAGGTTCTCGCGGCCTTGCACCGCATGGCGGCTGTCGTCGACCGCCAGAATGCCGACGACCCGGCGTACAGGCCGATGAGCCGCGATGCGCAACGCAACATCGCGTTCCAAGCCGCCTGCGATCTCGTGTTCAAGGGCCGCAAGCAGCCCAATGGCTATACCGAGGAAATTCTGGCGGCTCGGCGCAAGGAAAAGATCGCCGCACAGGCCGTGACGCCTGCGGTCACCGCGCCGCCCGCCGGCCCCTCCGGAACCGCCGATTGAGTTCGGTTGAGCTGCCGCTCCACGGCTGTTCGCGTTCGAGCCACGTGGCAAATGCCAGGAGCCGCGCGTCCTCGCCGAGCGGCGCCGCGCATTGCACACCCATCGGCAACCCGGCGCGGGCCGTCGCGAGCGGCAGCGATATCGCCCAGCAGAGCGACGTACAGCGCCAGATCCGCCACCCACATCAGCACCGGTCGTGAGAGGGTTCCGCCCGGCCGTAATTCATCCGCGCCTATGCGCTGTTTGACCACCGCCGAAGCCTTGCCGATCTCCTCGACGGTGCATGTGTTCTGTGGAAATTCGCGCGCCAGGAATTCGATGATCTGCACCTTATTCGACACGCGAAACCTCATTATGAGCGGGGCGCGGGCAACCGCACACACATTACGTCCGCCATTCGCATACTCCGCCCGCAGCTCGTGTTTCAGGGGGCCGGCTGGACGGCGAGCGCGGCACACTGTACTATCTGCGCAGCTAATTCAGGTAGGCGCTCGGTCAGTGCCACCCTAGCTCGCGGTCCGTCTTCGACGCACTCCGTTCATTTAACCCCCTCGCTGCTGGCCGCTGCGGAGCTCAAGGCTCTGTCGTGCGAGTCCAAATTTATTCAAGGATTTATTAATGTCATTTTCCGATCTCGGGCTATTGCCCGAATTGCTGCGTGCTGTCGCCGATAAAGGCTACGACTCGCCCACGCCCATCCAGGCACAAGCGATCCCCGCAGTTCTCGCCGGCCGCGACGTGCTGGCAGGCGCGCAAACCGGCACCGGCAAAACCGCCGGTTTCGTACTCCCCATATTGCAGCGGCTGGTTGCCGATGCGGCGCAGGGATCGATCCGTGCACCGCGTGCGCTCGTGCTCACCCCCACTCGCGAGCTCGCCGCACAGGTCGCCGAAAGCGCGCGCGATTACGGCAAGCATCTGCACCTTCGCGTGATCCAGGTATTCGGCGGCGTGAACATCAACCCGCAAATCAGCTCGCTGCGAAGCGGCTGCGACATCCTGGTCGCGACACCCGGCCGATTGCTCGATCTGGCGCAGCAGCGTACGGTGGATTTGTCCAAAGTGCAGGTGTTCGTGCTCGACGAAGCTGATCGCATGCTCGACATGGGCTTCATTCCCGACATCCGGCGCGTCATCAAGCTGCTGCCCGCGAAGCGCCAGAACCTGTTGTTCTCGGCGACCTATTCCGACGATATTCGTACGCTCGCGGAACGGCTGCTGCACGAGCCGCTGTCGATTCAGGTCGCACCGCGCAACGCGCCCATCGAACTGGTCGAGCAGCGCGCCTACCGGGTGCAAAAGGAACAGAAGAGACACTTATTGGTGCATCTGATTCAAGAAGGGCAATGGCACCAAGTGCTCATTTTCACGCGCACCAAGCATGGCGCCAACCGCCTCACGCAGCAGCTCGAGGGCGCGGGAATCAGTGCCGCCGCGATTCACGGCAACAAGAGCCAAGCCGCGCGAGTCAAAGCGCTGGACATGTTCAAGCGCGGGCAGGTCACTGCGCTGGTTGCCACCGAAGTGGCCGCCCGCGGCCTCGACATCAAGGAGTTGCCGCAGGTGGTCAATTACGAGTTGCCGAACGTGCCCGAGGACTATGTGCATCGGATCGGGCGCACCGGCCGGGCAGGCGCTGCCGGCGAGGCGATTTCACTGGTGTCGACCGATGAAAACGGCCTGCTGCGCGATATCGAGCGGGTACTGCGCCGCAGTATTCCCACCGTTCAAACACCGGCATTCAAAATCGTGGAGGCACCGCCTGCGACCCCCGGGAATCGTCCGGCGCAGGTGCAGGGCCGGCCGGCCCACCATGCGGGAAACTCGCACGGCAATCGGGGACCGGATCGGCGCGATTCGCGCCGCAACTCGAACGCAGGTCATCGATATCAGGGGCAGCAACGCAGCGGACGCACACACTAGGCGATCCTGGGCACACTCACATCATTCGCAGAAGCGTGCCGTCCTTGCGGATGAACTGATGGTAGAAACCCGCCGCCACGTGCAGGGCGATCGTGACGGCGAGCACCATGGCGAGGTCCCCGTGGATATCGCCCAACTCGTGTCCGAGCTTTGAGCCCGCCGCCATGATGCGCGGCAGATGCAGCGGGCCGATACCCACGACCCAGTCGCGGGAACCCGCGTGCGCCCAACCCAGAACCGGGACTACTATCATCAGAAGATACAGAAGAATGTGCGTCGCGGACGCGAGGCGCCGCATCGCGCCGCGATCGCCGTCAGTGCCGGTTGGGGGACGCACCGCGCGCCACACCACGCGCGCGGCAATGAGCAGCACGATGAGCACACCGATCGCGAGGTGCCAACCAATCTCGCCGTCCGGGCGCGTGTCCTTGTGGATCTCCGGCATCGTCCAACCAATCCCGAGTTGAAGCACGATGAGCACCGCAATCGACCAGTGCAGGATCTTCGCGACTGCGTTGTAGGTGCGCGCACCGCCGGTAGCGGCTCGTGTCATCGACTGGTCTCCTGATCGAAGCCAAGTGCGGGGAGCAATCGATATCAGAATAGCCGAAGACCCTGCATTCCGCGAGCGCGAACCTCCGACGTCCCCCCTGTATTGAGTACAGGCAGATATGCCGCAATGGTGACCAAAGGTTTAACCAAGCGGTGGCAACCGCAGATCAGAGCTTCTGCGTCAAGTCCTTGAGATACGCCGCGAAGTCGGCGCCCAAGTTCGAGTGCTTGAGTCCGTATTCCACGGTCGCCTGCAGGTATCCGAGCTTGCTGCCGCAGTCGTAGCGCTTGCCCGCGAATTCGAATGCGTATACGGATTCACGCTGCATCAGACGCGCAATGCCGTCGGTCAGCTGAATTTCGCCACCCGCGCCCTTGCCGATCTTCGCCAGATCTTCAAATATGCCGGCGCTCAATAGATACCGTCCGACCACGGCCAGGGTGGACGCAGCCTTGTCCGGCTTCGGTTTCTCCACGATGTGCGAGATTTTTCCCAAGCGCGCGGCGATCTGCCGCTCCAGGGTCACGATGCCGTACTTGTCCGTGTCCTGCTTCGGCACCGTCTGTACGCCGAGCACGCTGCCGCCATGGGTCGAAAATACTTCCGTCATCTGCTTCAGGCACGGCACCGCGGCGTCGATCAAATCGTCCGCGAGATGCACCATGAAGGGAGCCTCGCCGACCACCGGCCGGGCACACAACACCGCGTGCCCCAATCCCAACGGGGCCGGTTGGCGGATATACACGCAGGTCGCCCAGCTCGGCAGAATGCCTCTCAGGGTATCGAGCAGATCCTGCTTGCCCTGCGCCTGCAGCACGGCCTCGAGCTCCGGGTTGCTGTCGAAATGATCCTCGATCGCCCGCTTGGAACTGCCGGTGATGAAAATCAGCGTCTCGGCACCCGCGGATAGCGCCTCATCCACGGCGTATTGGATGAGCGGCTTGTCGACGATCGGCAGCATTTCCTTCGGACTCGCCTTGGTGACCGGAAGGAATCTCGTGCCGCGCCCGGCGACGGGAAATACACAGGTGTTTACCGCTTTAGTGTTCATGGCGAAATCATAACGGATTTTCAGCGCAGTTTTACGATGGCGTACGGCTCAGAGCTGTCCCAGGACTGGCAGGCCGGACAATGCCAGTAGAAGTTTCGTCCCGCAAAGCCACACTCGCCGCAGCGATATTTCTCGGCCTGCGACAGCAAAGCGCCGACCTCCAGGGCGATGCGCTCGAATTGCCCTCCAGCCGCCTGCCATACGGCATTCAGAGTCGCATCGGTCTTGAACACCGTCTCGATCACCGGCCGCAGCGGTGCGGCGGTGGCCAAATCGGCCGCGATCGCGGCGAATGCCAAACGCTTCAACTCGTCGACATGACGCGATTCGGCGAGCGCCACCAGCTCTCCCAGCACCAGATCGCGACGCTCGGGACCCACCAGTCTCAACAAATGCGGCAGCTCATCCTGCAGGAGCTTCGGCGCCTCGTTCAACGCGCCGCGCAGCAGGCGCGTCGCCAATTCCGGCTCTGCGTCGCGCTCGGCGATCTGGGCGCGCAGTACGGCGGCGCGCGGAAATGGCGCTACTTCTTGCCGCGCCATGCGCAACAGGCTCCGTGCTTCGCTGCTCTCGCCGCGCTCGAGCGCCAGGCTGGCGAGCTCGCACAGATAATGAGCGGCCACGAATTTGGGCGGCGCAGCCTTGATGCGCGCCAGCTGCCGGTAGGTATCAAGCGCTTGCTGCCACTCGTGCTGACGTTCATAGACACCGCGCAGCGACTCGAGTGCGATGGCGCGCAGCCGCGGCACCTCGCTGACTTGCTGGAACAGCTCCTCTGCTCGATCGAGCAGACCCGAACGCAGGTAATCCTGCGCCAGAGCGAGCAGCGCCTGCTCGCGGTGTTCGGGTGCGAGATCCTCGCGCGCCAGAAGAGTCTGGTGAATGCGAATCGCGCGCTCGACTTCGCCGCGCCGCCGATACAAGGAACCTAGCGCGAAGTGAGTTTCGATGGTGTCGGCATTCGCATCCATCAGCTTCAGGAACATGTCGAGCGCCCGATCGGGCTGCTCGGTGACGAGGTAATCAAGGCCGGTGAGATAGTCCGGGTGCAGCTTGCCGAACGGTCCGCGCCAGCGTCGGCCCCAGCCGAAATGACCGGCGAGAATGCCCACAATCAATGCCGCCAGAACGGCGAACCAAGTCAGCAACGAGATCTCGGGCATGCGGTCGGGGCCGAGTCAGCGCACCGGCTCAATCGCGGATCGGTTGATCTGCACCGTCGTTGACGCGCTCGCGCAGGTCTTTGCCCGGCTTGAAGTGCGGCACATGTTTGCCTGCAAGCGCCACCGCCTCACCGGTCTTCGGGTTGCGGCCCTGTCGCGGAGGACGAAAGTGCAGCGAGAAGCTGCCGAAGCCGCGGATCTCTATCCTTTCGCCGGTGGCCAGCGCATCGCTCATGATTTCCAGCAATTGCTTCACGGCGAGCTCCACATCCTTCGCCGGAAGATGCTTTTGTTTGGCCGAAATGATCTCAATGAGTTCCGATTTCGTCATTATCGATCCGTGGGCATCACTAGACATACGTTGGAATGCAGCTCGGCGGCCGCCATGGCCGCCGGGCTGCCTTCAGTCCTCAATCCTGACCTGAGATTTGCTCTTTGAGAAGATCCCCCAGGCTGGTCCCGGTGGGCGAATCGGTCCGGTAATTCTGCATGGCCTCCTGCTCTTCGTGAATATCCTTCGCCTTGATCGACAGCGAAATGGTGCGGCCCTTGCGATCCACGCCGGTGAATTTGGCCTCCACTTCCTCGCCGACTTTGAGCAGCAGGCGCGCGTCCTCGACGCGGTCGCGCGACAGCTCGGAGGCGCGCAGCTGACCATCGACCCCGTTGCCGAGATCGATGATGGCGCCCTTCGCATCGACTTCGCGCACCACGCCGTGTACCACGCTGCCTTTCGGGTGCTCGGCGATGTAGGCGGAGAAGGGGTCCTTGGCAAGTTGTTTGATGCCCAAGCTGATCCGTTCGCGTTCCGGATCGATCGAAAGCACCATCGCATCAACCTGCTGCCCTTTTTGGTAGCTGCGCACGGCTTCTTCGCCGGGCATATCCCAGGAGATATCCGATAAATGCACCAAACCGTCGATGCCGCCGGCGAGCCCGATGAATATGCCGAAGTCGGTGATCGATTTGATTTGACCGCTCACCTTGTCGCCGCGGTTGTAGTTCTCAGCGAACTCCTTCCACGGGTTGGTCTTGCATTGCTTGACCCCGAGGCTTATGCGGCGGCGCTCTTCGTCGATGTCGAGAACCATGACCTCGACCTCCTGGCCGACGTGCACCACTTTCGCCGGATTCACGTTCTTGTTGGTCCAATCCATTTCCGAGACGTGCACCAGGCCTTCCACGCCTTCCTCTATTTCCACGAAGCAGCCGTAGTCGGCGATGTTGGTCACCTTGCCGAACAGGCGCGTGTTGGCGGGATACCGCCGTGCGATGTTCTGCCACGGATCGGCGCCCAACTGCTTCAATCCCAGGGAGACGCGCTGACGCTCGCGATCGAACTTGAGAATGCGCACGTCGATCTCTTCACCGACCTTGACCACCTCGGAGGGGTGTTTCACGCGCTTCCATGCCATATCCGTGATATGCAGCAATCCATCGATGCCGCCCAAATCGACGAAAGCACCGTAATCGGTGAGATTCTTGACCACACCCTTGACGACCGCGCCTTCCTGCAAATTGTCGAGCAGCGCGGAACGTTCGGCGCTGTATTCCTGCTCAACCACCGCGCGGCGCGACACCACGACGTTGTTGCGCTTTTGATCGAGCTTGATGACCTTGAATTCCAGCGGCTTGTTTTCAAGATAAGACGGATCGCGAACCGGGCGCACATCGACCAGGGATCCCGGCAAGAAGGCGCGCACATTGTCGATCTCGACGGTGAATCCGCCTTTGACCCGACCGGTGATGATGCCGATGACCACTTCTTGCTTCTCGAACGCGGCCTCGAGTCGCGTCCAGGTTCTCGCGCGTTTGGCTTTCTCGCGGGACAGGCGGGTTTCCCCGGAGCCGTCCTCGACGCTGTCCAATGCGACCTCGACCGTCTCGCCGACGGCGACCTCGATTTCACCCTTTTCGTTCTTGAACTGATCGGAGGGAATGACCGCCTCGGACTTCAAGCCGACATTGACTATGACGTAGTCTTGTCCGACTTCGACGATCAATCCGTTGAGGATGGTGCCGGGGCGAATCCGCTGACTCGCGATGCTCTGTTCAAACAATTCCGCAAAACTTTCTGTCATATGCTCTCTATAAAAACGCTTCCCTGGCACCAGTCCCGTGTGCACGAGGGGTTACCGATAACAACGGCGATCGATCCCTGATCAGCCGCAACCTAATCCGACAAAACTCCCGGCGACAGACGCTTCCGGGCAATACCTAAAACGCGCTCGACCACCGCGTCGACGGACAGGCCCGTCGTATCGAGAAGGATCGCGTCCGCGCTTGCGACAAGAGGCGAGGCGGAGCGCGTAATATCGCGCTGATCACGCTCCGCTATCTCCAGCGAAAGGGCGGCAAGGGTAGCAGTAACCCCCTTTTCTTTCAACTGCTTATGACGCCTCTGCGCTCGCTCGGCCGGGCTCGCCGTCAGGAAAATCTTCACCGGAGCGAGCGGAAACACCACGGTCCCCATATCGCGGCCGTCGGCCACCAGCCCGGGAGGTGCGGCGAACCGCCGCTGCCGCTCCAACAGCGCGGCGCGCACTTCGGGGATGGCGGCCACTTTGGAGGCGTCATTGCCCGCCTCCTCGGTGCGGATATCGCGGGTCACGTCCCGGCCGCCCAGCCATACGATTTCCTCCCCGGCCTCCCCTGAGCCGAAACGCATGTCGATATGCTGAGCGAGGTTACTTAATGCAGTGGCGTCGTCCAACGCAATACCCGCGCGGCGGCCCCCCAGGGCCACCAAGCGATACAGCGCACCGCTGTCGAGCAGGCGCCACCCGAGAGCCATCGCGACGGCGCGGCTGACGGTCCCCTTGCCGGATCCGGAGGGGCCATCGATGGTGAGGACGGGTACCGCGGTCATGACGGGGTTTAAAACTTAAGATTCCGCAACATCGAGGCCCACAGAGCGGGCGAGTTCGACGAATCCAGGGAACGAGGTCGCCACGTTGGCGACGTCCCGAATCCCGATGCTCTGGGCCGCACGCAGGCTGGCAACGCTGAAGGCCATGGCGATTCGATGATCGCCGAGGGCATCGACCTCGCCGCCCCCGAAGGCCGGGCCGGCCGCGCGGCCCTCGATGCGCATGCCGTCGGGCGTGACGCAATGTTCGACCCCGAGGGTTTTGAAACCGGCGCTCATCGCGGCAATTCGATCGCTTTCCTTGACGCGCAATTCCTCCGCACCGGTGATGACGGTCTGCCCCGCGGCGCAGGCGGCGGCGATGAATAGCACCGGAAATTCGTCGATGGCCAGAGGCACCAACGCCGCCGGCACGGCGACTGCCTTGAGCGCCGAGGCCCGCACCCGCAAATCCGCCACCGGTTCGGCGCCGCTGTTGCGCAGATTCAGGATTTCGATGTCCGCGCCCATGCCGCGCAGAATATCGAGCAAACCGGTGCGGGTCGGGTTAAGTCCCACATTGTGCAGCAGCAAGCCGTCCCCGGCGCCGCCCAGAAGACCCGCCACGATGAAAAATGCGGCGGACGAAAAGTCCCCGGGGACCTCGATTTGCTGGGCCGCGAGCCGCTCCGGCGGATGAATCGTGGTGCTCAAACCCCGGCTCTCGAGCCGCACTCCGCAGCTCAACAGCATGCGTTCGCTGTGATCGCGGCACACCGCGGGCGCAATCACGGTCGTAGGGCCGTCGGCATAAAGACCCGCCAGCAGAATGGCCGACTTCACCTGCGCACTTGCCACCGGCATGCGGTACTCGATGCCGTGCAGCCGCCGTCCGCCTTCTATGTCCACAGGCGGCTTGCCGTCGTGGGTGCGCACCAGGGCGCCCATCTCACGCAGCGGTTTCGCAACGCGTTCCATCGGCCGGCGCATCAGCGATTCATCGCCTATCAGTCGCGACGAAAACGCCTGCGCCGCCAGCAGGCCGGTGAACAACCGAATGGCCGTGCCGGCGTTGCCCATGTCGAGCGCGTGCGGCGCGGCCTTCAAACCTCGCAATCCGACTCCGTGAATCCGCACCTCGGTGGGGTGCGGTTGCTCGATTCGTACGCCCAAGGCGCGCATTGCCGCGAGGCTCCGCAGGCAGTCCTCACTCGGCAGGAACCCGTTGACGCAGCTGGGTCCCTCGGCCAGACCGGACAACATCAGCGCACGGTGCGAAATGGATTTGTCGCCGGGCACGGTGAGCGTGCCGAAGACTCGGCGCGCGGGTCGCGCGTCGAATTTGCGCATCAAAGAACGGCCCGCGGATAGGAGCCCAGGATCTTGAACAGCGAAGCCCGCTTCTCCAAGGAGGCCAACGCCTTCGCCACGGGCGGATCGCTCACATGGCCCTCGATGTCGATGAAGAACACGTAGTCCCATTTGCGCTTGCGGGACGGGCGCGATTCGATGCGCGTCATGTTGATGCGATGCTCGGCCAACGGTTCGAGCAGCCGGAACAGCGCACCCGCATCGTCGGTCTTGCTGGCCGACACCAGCAGCGTGGTGCGGTCGGCGTCGCTCGCATTGAAGAGCTTTCGACCCACGATCAGAAACCGGGTGGTGTTATCGGCACGATCCTCGATATCGTTGGCGAGCATCGACAGCCCGTAGATCTCGGCGGCGGCGCTGCTCGCGATGGCCGCCGTAGCGCGCTCATCGCGAGCGCGGCGGGCCCCTTCGGCATTGCTCGATACGGGCACCCTCTCGACATCCGGCAGGTGTTCGTCCAGCCAACCGCGGCATTGGGCCAGCGCCTGCACGTGCGCGCACACGCGCCTGACGTCGGTGATCGCGCTCATGCGGCCCATCAGGTGGTGATTGATGCGCAGCTCCACCTCCCCGCAGATCTTCAGGGGCGAGCCCAGGAACATATCGAGCGTGTGATTGACCGTGCCCTCGCTGGAATTTTCGATGGGGACGACCCCGAAATCGGCGATGCCGCCCTCCACCTCGTGAAACACCTCGTCGATCGCCGGCAACGGCAGCGCCCGCACCGAGGAGCCGAAGTGCTTGAGCACGGCCGCTTGAGTGAAAGTGCCCTCCGGACCCAGGAACGCGACCTTGAGCGGTTCCTGCTGAGCCAGGCAGGCGGACATGATTTCGCGAAATAAGCGCGCGATCTCTTCGTCCCGCAAGGGCCCCCGGTTGCGTTTGAGCGCCTTTCGAAGCACCTCCGCCTCGCGCTCGGGGCGGTAGAAATCGACCGCCTTGCCGCTCGCCGTCTTGGAGATCCCCACCAACTGCGCGAACCGCGCCCGCTCGTTGAGCAACTCCTGGATGCGCGCATCGATCGAATCGATGCGCTCGCGGATTTCTCCGAGATCGGCATGCGTGGGCCGCACCCCGGATGTCCCGCTCAGCGCGGCGGTCCCGCCCGGCGCCCTCGAAGCACGCACAGCGGCGGAGCCCTTTTGAGCTTCTCGTTTACTCGTTTTTGCTTTACGGCTTGCCATGCTGCGACCTCACGCGTGCTTGAATTCGAACTCGCGCATGAACCCGATCAGCGCTTCCACGCCGGCGAGCGGCATCGCGTTGTACAAACTGGCGCGCATTCCGCCGAGAACCCGATGGCCCTTGAGATTGGCGAGGCCGGCCGCAGCCGCCTGTTCGATGAAAAGCGCATCCAACTCCGGCTTTTTCAAGGTGAAGGTGGCGTTCATCCGCGAGCGCGAATCGACCTGTACCGTATTGCGATACAGCGACGAGCCGTCGATGGCCGCGTACAACAGCCGGGCCTTCGCCCGGTTGCGTTCGGCCATGGCGGCAACCCCGCCGTTCCTCTTCAGCCACTTGAACACGAGTCCCGCCACGTACCACGCGAAGGTCGGCGGAGTATTCAGCATCGAGTGCTCGTCGGCGACGGCCTTGTAGTCGAACAGCGACGGCGTTTCGGGCCGCGCCCGGCCGATGAGGTCCCGGTGCACGATCACCACCGTCAAACCCGACGGACCGATGTTCTTCTGCGCCCCGGCGTAAATCAGGCCGTACCGGGACACGTCGATCGGCCGCGACAGGATATTCGAGGACATATCGGCCACCAGCGGCACGCCGCCGGTCTGCGGAACATAGCCGAACTCCACACCGCCGATGGTCTCGTTCGGCGTGTAATGCACATAGGCGGCGTGCGGGTTCAGTTTGAGCTCGCTCTGCGGCGGCACGCGCAGATAGTCGCCGCCCGCATCCCCCGCCACCCGCACCTTGCAATAGCGCCAAGCTTCGGCAAGCGCTTTTTTGGACCAATGACCGGTGTTGACGTAGTCGGCCGTGGACGCAGCGGTGGTGAGATTCAAGGGCACGAAGGCGAATTGAGCCGACGCGCCTCCCTGCATGAACAAGACCTTGTAATCGCTCGGCACGGCCATCAGCTCGCGCAAATCCTCCTCGGCCTCGGCCGCAACCCGCATGAAGGCCGCTCCGCGGTGGCTGATTTCCATCACCGACATGCCGCTGCCGTTCCAGTCGAGCAGTTCCTCGCGGGCCTGCTGCAGCACTTCCAGCGGCAGCACGGCCGGTCCGGGAGAGAAATTGTAGGGCCTCATCCCGATTCCGGTTTACGCGTCGGGGGAGGCGGCCGCTGCACCATCGGAGCCGTCGGCATCGGTGACATCGGCGTCATCGCCTTCGCCCGCGAGCCCATCGATGCGTTCCAAGCCGGAGAGTTGGTCGCCCTCCTCCAGCCGGATCAGGCGCACGCCCTGGGTATTGCGCCCGACCACGGATATGTCCTTGACCGGTGTGCGCACCAACGTGCCGCTCTGACTCATGAGCATGATTTCGTCATCCAAACCGACCTGCAGTGCGCCGATCATGCGGCCATTGCGGTGCGTAACCTGCAGCGCGATCACGCCTTGGCCGCCGCGGCCGTGCCGGGGAAAGTCCTCGAGCGGGGTGAGTTTGCCGAAGCCGTTTTCGGACGCTGTGAGGATGTAGCCCTGTTCGGCCACTATCAGCGCATTGACCCGCTGATCCCCGCTGAGCTTGACTCCGCGCACGCCCGCGGCTTCCCGGCCCATGGGCCGCACTTCGTCCTCAGTGAAGCGAATCGACTTTCCGCCGCTGGTGAACAGCAGGATATCTTTGGTGCCGTCGGTGATTGCGGCGCCGACCAGCTTGTCGCCCTCATCGAGTGCGGCGGCGATGATGCCGCTCGCGCGCGGTCGTGAAAACAGGGCAAGCGGGGTCTTCTTCACGGTTCCAAAGCTGGTCGCCATGAACACGAATTTGCCTTCCTCGAATTCCTTGATCGACAGCATGGCGCTGATGCGCTCGCCTTCCTGAAGCGGCAATAGATTAACGATCGGCTTGCCGCGCGAACCCCGGCTCGCCTGCGGCAGCTGATAGACCTTGAGCCAGTAAAGCTTGCCGTGGTCGGAAAAGCACAACAGGGTGTCGTGGGTATTGGCCACGAACAGTTTGTCGACGAAATCTTCATCCTTGACGCTGGTCGCCGCCTTGCCGCGCCCTCCGCGACGCTGCGCCTGGTAGGTGGAGACCGGCTGCGCCTTGGCGTAGCCGCCGTGCGACAAGGTCACCACCACTTCCTCGGGCGATATGAGGTCCTCGATCGTGAGGTCCTCGTGATTGACGATGATCTCGGTACGCCGCTTGTCGGCGAAGGTGTCGCGGATGTAATCGAGTTCGCCGCGGATGACCGCGAGCAACCGCTCCGGGCGCGCCAGAATGTCGCTCAGGTCGCGGATCAACGCCAACAACTCCTGAAATTCCGCAATGATTTTGTCCTGCTCCAGGCCGGTCAGGCGATTCAGGCGCATGTCCAAAATCGCCTGCGCCTGAATTTCCGTCAGCCGGTACGCCCCCGCGATCATCCCCAGCGGCACCGTCTCGGCTTCGGGGCGAGTGCTGATCGCGCCCGCGCGCGCCAGCATATCCGGCACGGCACCCGGCCCCCATGCTCTGGAGACCAACGCGACCTTCGCCTCCGCGGGCGACGGCGACGCCTTGATCACCGCAATGATTTCATCGATGTTGGCGAGCGCGATTGCCAGGCCTTCCAACACGTGGCCGCGCTCGCGCGCCTTGCGCAGCTCGTAAACCGTGCGCCGGGTGACCACCTCGCGCCGGTGGCGCAGGAAAGCATCGAGCATCTCCTTCAAACTCAGCAAACGCGGCTGGCCGTCGACCAGCGCCACCATGTTGATGCCGAAGACCGTTTCCATGGTGGTCTGCGCGAACAAATTGTTCAGCAGGATCTCGGGCACTTCGCCGCGCTTCAGCTCGATCACCACGCGCATGCCGTCCTTGTCCGACTCGTCGCGCAAACCGTCCGAAGCGATGCCCTCGATCAGCTTGTCGCGCACCAGATCGGCGATGCGCTCGATCAGCTTGGCCTTGTTCACCTGATAGGGCAGCTCGGTGATGATGATCGCCTGGCGATCGCCCTTGCCCACATCCTCGGTATGGGTGCGCGCGCGCACGTGCAGGCGGCCGCGGCCGGTCTTGTATGCGGCGACGATCTCTTGGGCGCCGTTTATCAGGCCGGCGGTCGGGAAATCCGGACCGGGAACGATCTGCATCAGCTGCGCGAGCGTTATTTCCGGATCTTCGATCAGCGCGATGCACGCGCTGATGATCTCGTTCAGGTTGTGCGGCGGAATATTGGTCGCCATGCCGACCGCAATGCCGGAGGAGCCGTTGATCAACAGATTCGGTATGCGTGTCGGCAGGACCGCCGGTTCGCTCTCCGATTCGTCGTAGTTGGGAGTGAAATCGACCGTTTCCTTGTCGATATCGGCAAGCAACTCCGCGGCCAGTTTCGACATGCGCACTTCGGTGTAGCGCATCGCCGCGGGCGGATCGCCGTCCACCGAACCGAAGTTACCCTGGCCGTCGACCAGCAGGTAGCGCATCGAGAACGGCTGCGCCATGCGCACGATGGCATCGTAGACCGAGGCGTCGCCGTGCGGATGATATTTGCCGATCACATCGCCTACGACGCGTGCGCTCTTTTTATACGCTTTGTTATAGTCGTTGCCCAATTCGCGCATCGCGTACAGCACGCGCCGGTGCACCGGCTTCAAGCCGTCGCGCACGTCGGGCAGTGCGCGCCCGACGATCACGCTCATTGCGTAGTCGAGATAGGACTTCCGCATCTCGTCTTCGAGATTTACGGGCAATATTTCGCGTGCGATCTCGGCCATAAGCGAGAGTCCCGATGAGCCGTCGGGCTACAAATTAAGCGGGTTTAATGGAGGCGAGACATGGTCTCAACATCGGCTAATTCTAGCACAGATCCTCTTCAGTTTAAGCCGCCGATGCCGATAAGCCGATATACTTTGGGCATGCCCGCTATTCCCGCCGATTTGAGCGTCGAGGCCCGCCGGATCCTGCCCGCGGCCGGGCGCAGGAGCCGTACGTGACTGAGCCCGCGCAAAATGCCGATACGGCTGAAATAGCCAAATTCACCGCCCTCGCGCAGAGCTGGTGGGATCCGAACGGCCCGTCGAAAATGCTGCATGAACTCAATCCGCTGCGGCTGCGATATGTGGATCGCGCCATTGCGGTGCCCGGAAAACAGGTTCTCGATGTCGGCTGCGGCGGTGGAATTCTATCCGAATCCATGGCGCGCGCCGGTGCGCGCGTGCTCGGAATCGACCTGTCCGCCGCCCTGATCGAGGTCGCCGAATTGCACGCGCTGCAGGCGAAAATCCCCGTCGGATATCGAACGGCGGCCGTGGAGGATCTCGCCCGCGAGCGGCACGGCGCGTTCGATGCCGTCACTTGCATGGAAATGCTGGAGCATGTACCGGATCCGGCCGCGGCGCTTCAATCTCTCGCCGCTCTGACGAAGCCTGCGGGCGACGTCATCGTATCGACATTGAATCGCCATCCGCAGGCGTTCGCGGTGGCGATTCTCGGGGCCGAATACATTGCGCAAGTTTTGCCGCGCGGCACGCATGAATATCTGAAATTCATCCGCCCCTCCGAGCTCGCGCGATGGGGAAGAGCCGCCGGCCTCGAACTCATCGACCTGTGCGGCATCGCGTACAACCCCTTGACCCGGGCATTCCGCCTGTCGCCGAATACCAACGTGAACTATCTGGCGCATTTCCGCCGAACCGAACCCGGCTCGAGCGCCTGCTGACATGGCCTCGCCGCTGCGCGCGATTCTGTTCGATCTGGACGGCACGTTGCTCGACACGGCGCCCGAGATGGTCGATGCGCTGAATGCAGTGCGCGTCGAACAGGGGCTTGCACCGCTGGCGTTCGAGGTGGTGCGCCCCTCGGTCAGTCATGGTTCCACCCGCTTGATCAATCTCGGCTTTCCGGATGCGGATCCGCAGCAGTTCGCGGCCTTGCAGAGCCGATTCCTGCAGATATACGCCGCGGGCGTCGGCCTGCGCACGCGCCTGTTCAGCGGCATGGAATCGGTGCTGGCTGAATTGTCGAACCGCGGCTTGAATTTGGGGGTCGTCACCAACAAACCGGCGTGGCTCACCGACCCGCTGCTCGCGCAGCTCGACCTGCGCGATCGATTCGCATGCGTGGTCAGCGGGGATACCGTGAGCGAACGCAAGCCGCATCCGCTGCCGATGCTGCATGCGGCGAAGCTGGCCGGCGTCACCGCCGAGGCCTGCATCTATGTGGGCGATGCCGAGCGTGACGTGCAAGCGGCCCACGCGGCCGGCATGCCGGCCCTGGTGGCGACCTACGGTTACCTGGGCGACGATGAGGATTGGCAGTCGTGGGGCGGCGACGGTTCGGTCGCGCAGCCGGCCGAGTTGCTCGGTTGGCTCGACCGCAGCGGGCGCACATGAGCTTTGGCGGCTTATGGCCGGCACTGCTGGCGGGAGGCATCGTCGGATTCGCGCTTGGGGCTCTGGCGGCCCTGTTGTTGCGCGCCAGGCGCGAACAGGCGCTGCGTATCGAATTGACGACACTGAAGGCGCAGATCAAGACCGAAGAGGTCGCGCGCAGCGAACGCGAGCAGGCGCTCGAACGCGCGCGGGAGCAGTTGCGCGCAGTCTTCGGCGAACTCGCCCAGGACAGCCTCAAGAACAACAGCGAGCTTTTTCTGCAGCTGGCGCGCGAGCGGCTGACGCGCCAGCAGCTGGACGCATCCGCCGCGTTGAAGGAACGCGAGACCGCCATAGAATCCATGGTGCGGCCGATCCGCGAAGCGCTCGCCAAGACCGAAGCTCAAATTCAAAGCATCGAACGCGATCGCATCGATGCCTTTGCCACCATCAAGAGCCAAATGGAGACGTTGGCGAGCGGGCAAACCCTGTTGTCGCGCGAGACGCGCAATTTGGTGACCGCGCTGCGCCGGCCTGACGTGCGCGGCCAATGGGGCGAGATCACCTTGAGGCGGCTGGTTGAACTGTCCGGGATGAGCGAGCATGTGGATTTCACCGAGCAGCAACACCAGTCGACCGAGAGCGGTGCGATCCGGCCCGACATGATCGTGCACATGCCCGAACGCCGCGACATCGTGGTGGACGTGAAGACGCCGCTCGAGGCGTATCTTGCCGCGGTGGAGGCGCAAAGCGATGAAGAGCGCGCCATGCAGCTGCGGCGGCATGCGCAACTCGTCGGCGCGCGGGTGCGCGAATTGTCGTCCAAGCAATATTGGTCGCAGTTCGAGCACAGCCCGGATTTCGTGGTGCTGTTCCTGCCCGGCGATCAATTTCTGTCCGCGGCGCTGCAGGAAAATCCCGGCTTGATCGACGAGGCGCTGCGGCAGAACGTCATGCTGGCCACACCCACCAGCCTGGTTGCCCTATTGAAAGCCGTCGCCTACGGATGGAAGCAGGGGGTCCTTGCCGACAATGCCGCGGAAATCCGCCGGCTCGGCGAAGAACTCTACAAGCGCCTGGCGGTGTTCGGCGAACATCTGGCGAAACTGGGCAAGTCGCTCGGCAACAGCGTCGACTCGTTCAACAAGGCGGTTGGCTCGCTCGAACAGCAGGTGCTGCCGGCGGCGCGCCGCTTTCCGGAGCTCGGGCTGCGCGTCAGCCGCGAACTGGAGCCCATCGAGCACATTGAAACGCTGGCGCGCGCACCGCGTGTTGCGGACGCGGCGCAATCCGGCGCGGCCGCCGATGAGACGCCCTCCGAGCCCTCTTGAAGAGCCTTACCGCGGCCGCGCCTTGCCGCCGGAATCGAGGGCGCGGATCTGGTCGCAGCCGTCCCATCCCCTAACGCATTGCGGAGCCTGCATGCCGATACCCAAACATTACATTCCCGACCCCGGCGTGCTGCGCGGCCGTGTCATCATGGTCACCGGAGCCAGCGGCGGCTTTGGCCGAGCGCTCTCCCTGGAATGCGCGCGCGCCGGTGCCAGCGTGATTCTATCGGGACGCAACGGCACCAAGCTCGATGGCATTTACGATGAAATCGAGGCTCTGGGCGCACCGCATCCCGCCATCGCCAAGCTGGATCTGGCGACCGCGACGGCGGTGGACTATGACCATTTGGCCAAGACCATCGCCGATGAGTTCGGCCGGTTGGACGGCCTGGTGCACGCCGCGGCTCTGTTGGGCGACCGCACGCCTTTGGAGCACTACGATGTCCCTACCTGGTGCCGCGTGCTGCATGTGAATCTCACCGCGCCCTTCATCCTGACCCAGGTCTTGCTGCCTAATCTGCGCAACTCGACCGATGCCTCGGTAATATTCGTCAGCAGCGGCGTGGTGAAAAACCAACGCCCTTTTTGGGGAGCCTATGCTGTGTCCAAGAGCGGGTTGGAGTCGGTCCGCAGCATGCTCTCCCAGGAGCTCGAAAGCGAAGAGAATATCCGGGTGAACAGCGTCAATCCGGGCCGCATGCGCACCGGCATGCGCGCCGCCGCGTATCCGGCGGAGGATCCGAACACGTTGCCGAGCCCGGCGTCGGTAGCCGGGCCGTTTCTGTATTTACTGGGTCCGCACGGGCGCGGCATCAACGGTGAATACTTCGACGCGCAATGAATCAACGCAGGAGCGCTCCAAGATGACCCCGCGAAGCTCGTTAATCGCCCTGGCCGCGGCCTATTGCGCGGCGGCGGCATGTCTTTGGCTCGTTCCGCACGCCGTGCGCGCCGATGCCGCCAACCTCGCGCTCAAATCGACCGAAGGCGACTATGTCGTCGCCAACTTCCGCTTTGCCTCCGGAGAGACGCTGCCGGAGCTGCGACTGCATTACACGACGCTCGGCAAACCGCACCGCGATGCGCAAGGCCGGGTCAACAATGCGGTGCTCGTCCTGCACGGCACCGGCGGTTCGGGGCGCAGCTTTCTCGTCGAGCGGTTCGCCGGGGTCCTGTTCGGCAAGGGTCAATTGCTGGACAGCAGCCGCTTCTACATCATCCTGCCGGACGGCATCGGCCACGGCGGATCCAGCAAACCGAGTGACGGCCTGCACGCGCACTTTCCGCAATACGACTACGACGACATGGTGGCCGCGCAGCAGGCGCTGCTGACGCAGGGCTTGCAGGTGGATCATTTACGGCTGGTGATCGGCACTTCCATGGGTTGCATGCACACCTGGATGTGGGGCGAGCGCTATCCCGATTTCGCTGACGCGCTCATGCCCCTCGCCTGCCTACCGGTGCAAATCGCCGGCCGCAACCGGCTGTGGCGCGATCTGCTCATGGATGCGATTCGTTCGGACCGTGAGTGGATGCAGGGCGAGTACCGCAGCGAACCGATGGGCGCTTTGCACGCCGCGGCCGGCATGCTGCTCATCGCCGGCAGCTCGCCGATCCAAATGCAGCTGGCGCTGCCTACCCGCGACGCCGCCGATCAGTTCCTGCAGAAATACATGCAGCGCGAACTGGACGACCTGGATGCGAATGACTTGCTCTATCAAGTCGACGCCTCGCGCAATTACGACCCTTCCGCCGGCCTCGACAAGATCGGCGTGCCGGTCATGTGGATCAATTCGGCGGATGATTTCGTCAATCCGCCGGAGCTGGGCATCGCCGAGCGCGAGATCAAACGGCTGAAGAACGGCCGCTTCGTGCTCTTGCCCGCCTCGAACCAGACCCACGGACACGGTACGCACACCTGGGCGGCGGCGTGGCAACAGTATCTGAAGGAATTGCTCGCCTCCTCCGAACCGAAGGCCGGCGGGTAGGAGCCTGTCGGAGTATTCCCCTAGGGCGCAGCCGGTTCGGGTTGCGATTGCGCCTCGTGGGCGGCTTTCGCGGCATCGATCTCGTTCATCAATGCGTTGCGCTCGCTCGCCAGCATGGCGCGCGAATGCCCGCGCGGCAATTCCCTCGACAAATGCACCGGACCGAAGCGCACCCGCATGAGTCTGCTGACGATGATGCCGCGCGCGGCCCACCAATGCCGCACTTGGGCGGAGCGAGTCGCACGCACCGTGACATGAAGCCAGTGATTGAAACCCGCGCCGTACTGCGCGTCGGCCTGCAAAATGCTCATCGGCTCTCCTTCGCAGTCCTCGGCCGCTCGAAACTCCTCGACCAATTGATCGGTGAGCGGTCCGCGCATGCGCAGCAGGTAATCGACGGTGAGCGCATGCACGCCGCGCGACACCCGATGCGCCCACGACCCATCATCGGTCAGAATTTCCAGACCGCCGTCCACTGGCGGCATGGCTTGTACGGCAAGCCAACGGCCCGAGGAGCGCGGCAGGTTCAGATGCTCGGCGGCGCGCGCGGTCGCCGCCTTCAGATCGAGCGTCTCGCCCGGCGAGCGGTGATAAAGCAGTACGCGCGACTCATGGGACTTAGGTGCATGCAGGCGCACCGGACGGCCGTCGAGGGTGATCCGGTCGCGAGGCGCGAGCCGCGCACCCAACGCCGGTACCGCGCCGTTGACCTGCAGCCGTCCTTCGCGGATCCAGCGCTCTACTTCGCGCCGCGAGCCCACACCCGCCGCCGACAGCAGCTTTTGCACTCGCTCGAGGGGCGCCGGCTCCTTGCCGGGCGTCGAGTCCTTACGCGGCGTCGGCCGCCGGCGTGGCGGGCGCGCTCGCATCAATACGCATCGTCTGCCGCGCCGCGGGCGACCAACCCTTGCGGCCGTGCCAATGCCGCATCGGCCGGCTCCGGGTCTTCCTCGTCCGCCGCGGCATCGGCAAACTCGCCTTTAGGCGCGGCTGCCGCGCTCTCGGCAGCCCGCGCGACCTCTGCGACCGGCGCATCTGCGGCATTGGCGCCGGGCAGAGTCAATTGCACGCGCAAGTCCTCGAGTTCCTTCAGTTGCGCAAGCGTCGGCAGATCGTCCAGCCTTTGCAGGCCGAAATAATCCAGAAATTCCCGGGTGGTCCCCAGCAGTTCCGGTCTGCCCGGCACGTCGCGCTGGCCGACGACGCGAATCCAGCCGCGCTCGAGCAAGGTTTTGATGATGTTGGGGTTCACCGCCACGCCGCGAATATCTTCGATTTCACCGCGTGTGATCGGTTGCCGATAAGCCACCAGCGCCAAGGTCTCGAGCAACGCGCGCGAATACTTGGCCGGCCGCTCCTGCCACAGCCGCGACACCGGCTGCACCACCGCGGCCCGGATCTGGATTCGATAGCCGTTCGCGACCTCCACCAGCTCGATCCCCCGGGTCTGGTAGTCATGGCGCAGCGAGTCGAGCGCGGCTTGTACCTCATCGGCGTTCGATCCATCGCGTTCGTCAAACAGACCGATGAGCTCCTCCGCCGTGAGCGGCCGCCCGGCGGCAAGCAGCGCCGCTTCAATCACATTTCTTACGTATTGATCGTTCATTGGGTTCTCGCAAGGTCGTCGTTCGCCGCATCGTCATCGGCCACCAGTTTCAGGTGTCGAGCCGGATTGCCCAGGCGCACGTGCAGCGGACCATAGGCTTCCGATTGAACCATTTCGATCAATCCTTCGCGCAGCAATTCCAAAATGGCCACGAAGGTCACGGTAACGCCTCGACGCCCCTCTTCGGGACGAAACAGCCGTACGAAATCCACGAATGCGCTCGTGGTCAGGGCCGACAACACGTCGGTCATACGCTGCCTTACCGAGAGCGGTTCGCGCTGCACGTGCAGGTGCGCGAACATGTCGCTTCGGGACAGCACTTCTTGAAAGGCCACCAGCATTTCCTGCAGCGTCACCCGGGGCGCGATCCGCACCACCTTTCGCTCGACCAGCTCGGCGGAGGCAACCCAGGTATCGCGCTCCAACCGCGGCATTCGGTCGATTCCCTCGGCGGCTCGTTTGAAGCGCTCGTATTCCTGCAGCCGGCGCACCAATTCCGCGCGCGGATCCGCCTCATCGGCGACGTCGGCCGTGTACAACCGGGGCAATAGCATGCGCGACTTGACCTCGGCGAGCGTCGCGGCCATCAGCAGGTATTCCCCCGCCAACTCCAATTGCAATACCTGCATCAACTCGATGTAGCGCATGTATTGTCGGGTGATTTCGGCGATCGGAATGTCGAGGATGTCGAGGTTTTGGCGCCGTATCAGGTACAGCAGCATGTCGAGCGGGCCCTCGAAAGCCTCGAGAAACACCTCGAGCGCCTGCGGCGGGATGTACAGATCACGCGGCATTTCGGTAATGGGTTGGCCCTCCACCACGGCAAACGGCATCTCGGCCTGCACATGATCAGGCACGGCCGCCGGCGGATCAGCCGGCGCGTTCGGCACCAGCGTCAGTTCAGGTCTCATCGGTAGTTCATCGACATGGCTTGACGCACCGCATCCATCGTGCCGCGCGCCGCTGCGCGCGCGCGCTCACACCCCTCCGCGATGATACCTCTTACCAGTTCAGGATTCTCCTCAAACTCCTGCGCGCGCTTGGTTATCCCGGAGATTTCTTCGACGATCTTTTCGATCAGCGGCGCCTTGCACTCCAGGCAGCCGATCCCCGCGCTGCGGCAACCTTTCTGCACCCACGCCTGGGTGTCGGTCTGGGAATAAACTTTATGCAAATCCCATACCGGACATTTTTCGGGATCGCCCGGGTCGGTCCTGCGAATGCGGGCCGGATCGGTCTGCATGGCTTTGAGCTTTTTCACCACGGAATCCGGCTCTTCACGCAGCCCGATGGTGTTGCCGTAGGACTTCGACATCTTGCGTCCGTCCAAACCCGGCACTTTCGGAGTGGCGGTGAGCAACACCTCGGGCTCCGGCAGAATCGCGATGCCGGTTCCCTCCAGATAGCCGAGCAATCGGTCGCGATCGGCGACGGTGAGCCGCGCATTCGATTCCACCAACGCGTGGGCCTTGGCCAGCGCCTCGGCGTCGCCTTTTTCCTGGTACTCCTTGCGCAACGTGCGGTACATCGATGAATTGCGCGCACCCAAGCTCTTGATGGCCTTCTCGGCCTTTTGCTCGAACTCCGGTTCGCGCCCGTAGATGTGATTGAAGCGCCGCGCGATCTCGCGGGTGATCTCCACATGCGCCACCTGATCCTCGCCGACCGGCACGTACTGGGACCGGTAGAGCAATATATCCGCCGATTGCAGCAACGGGTAGCCGAGGAACCCGTAAGTGTCCAAATCGCGATCCGCCAGCTGAGTCTGTTGATCCTTGTAGGAAGGCACGCGCTCCAGCCAGCCGAGGGGAGTGATCATCGACAGCAGCAAATGCAATTCGGCGTGCTCGGGCACTTTGGACTGGATGAACAGCGTGGCCACGCCGGGATTCAGGCCCGCCGCAAGCCAATCGATGGCCATGGTCCACGTGTACTCCTCGAGCTTGGACGTATCCTCGTAGCCGGTGGTCAACGCATGCCAGTCGGCTATGAAGAAATAGCATTCGTACTGGTACTGCAGCTCGATCCAATTCTTGAGGGCACCGTGATAATTGCCGAGGTGCAGCATGCCGCTCGGCCTCATGCCGGACAATACTCGCCGATTCTGCGTGGCTCCAATCATGCCGCCGCTCCGACCAAGACGTTGATGAGGCGGCCTATCACTCTATATGCCGGCTCGAACAACCACCCGAACATTCCCAATGCGGACAGGCCCAACACCACGAACAACCCCACCGGTTCCATTTTCTCCAAGCGAGCACCCAATCGGGGCGGCAACAGGCCGGCAAGCACGCGACCCCCGTCGAGCGGCGGGATCGGCAATAAATTGAAGATCGCCAACACCACGTTGATCCATATACCGGCCTGGGCCATCAGTGCGATCCAATCGATGACCGTCGCATTGCCGTGCACCCGGGCGATCGCGCCCAACACGCCGCACCACAGGGCCGCCATCAGCAGATTGGCCGCCGGTCCCGCCAATGACACCCACACGACGGCGCGACGCGGATTGCGCAGCGCCTTGGTGGCCACCGGCACCGGCTTGGCCCAGCCGATCAGCGGCGCGCCGATCGCCAGCAGAATGCCCGGTACCAGCACAGTGCCGATGGGATCGATGTGGCGCAGCGGGTTCAGGCTCAGACGGCCGAGCAGCTCCGCCGTCCGATCGCCGAAGTATCTGGCGGTCCAGCCATGAGCAACTTCATGCAAGGTGATCGCGAATAAAACCGGGACTGCCCAGATCGAAATCTTCGAAAGAAAATCAGATAATTCCAACGCTTATACTCATTATATACAATTAACGCGAGCTATTCGAATCGCGTCTGGCAGCTATTATACGGGTGCCGCGCTCGCAAAAGGGGCCACGTCGCCCCGACCGACGCGCACCACAACCGCATGGTCGCCCGACAAATCGATCACCGAAGTCGGCACCAGCCCGCAATTGCCGCCGTCGAGCACCAGATCGACGCCGTGCTGCAGCCGCTCGTAGATTTCCTTCGCATCGGTGCGCGGCAGTTCCTCGCCCGGCAGCAACAAAGTCGAACTCATCAACGGCTCGCCCAGCTCGGTGAGCAACAGCTTGGGCACCGGGTGATCGGGTACCCGCAGACCAATGGTGCCGCGCCGCTCGTGTTTCAAACGCCGCGGCGTCTCGCGTGATGCCTTGAGCAGGAACGTGTAAGGACCGGGCGTGTGGGCGCGCAACAAACGGTATTGCCAGTTATCCACCAAGGCATACCGGCCGATGTCCGCCAAATCGCGGCACACCAGGGTAAAATGATGATGGCGATCGGTGTCGCGAATGGTGCGTATTCGCTCCAAAGCGGCCTTGTCGCCGATGTGGCAGCCGAGCGCATAGCAAGAATCGGTGGGATAGACGATCACCCCGCCACCGCGCAGACAATCGACCGCCTGGCGAATGAAGCGTCGCTGCGGCGATACCGGGTGCAGTTGCAGATAAATACTCATGATCCTTGGGGCTATGATACGCGCATGAAACCGTTCCTCGATTGGTCGCCGCTCGTCGTTTTCTTCCTGATTTTCAAACTGTTCGGCATCTACTGGGCCACCGCTTCGCTGATGGTCACTTGCACGCTGGTGCTGTTCGCGCACCGTTGCAGCGCCGGCAGCTTCAAGACCACGCACCTGATCACGGTCGCGGTGGTGCTGGCGTTGGGCGCGGCAACCCTGCTGCTGCACGACAAACGCTTCATTCAATGGAAACCCACCGTGCTGCTCGCGCTTACCGCCGTCGCCTTTCTCGGCAGCATGGTCATCGGCAGACAGCCGCTGGCGCGCCGCCTGCTCGAAAGCGTGTTCAAGGAGCCGCTGGACATCTCGGCTCGCGCCTGGCTGTTCATCAATATCCTTTGGGTGGGTTGGTTCGCGCTGCTCGCAGCGGCGAACATCTATGTGGCGCGCAACTTTGCCGAGAGCGCGTGGGTGAACTTCAAGGTATTCGGCATCAGTGCGGCCATGCTGCTGTTCATGATCCCCCAGGTGCTGTGGCTGAACAGCCGGGTCAGGCCCGCCGAATCGGGCGCCGCTCCGCCGTGACTCCCGCCGCGCGCGAACAGCGCCTGCGCCGGCAACTCATAGCCCGTTTTTCGCCCCTGGAGCTCGCAGTCGAGGACGAAAGTCACCGGCACGCCGGCCATGCCGGAGCGGCCGGGGGAGCGAGTCACTTTCGCATACGCATCGTGGCCGAAGCGTTTCGCGGCATTTCCCCCGTGGCGCGCCACCGCCTGGTCTACGCGGCGCTCGCCGACATGCTGACAAGCGAGATTCACGCCCTGGCGATCGAAGCGCTGCCGCCGGCCGATTGAGTGCGCTGCCGCAGCGCTTTTTTCGCCAATTGACGCAATTTGCCTTAAACTGCCGGCCCCGGGCGCGTCGGCCAGTTCGGCCAAAGTCGCTTTTTTTTGCCTAAAGGACCCAAATGAGCCAATTTTTTCGTACACCGTGGACCGTCGCGTCCACCGTGCTCGCCATTGTCGTGCTGGCGGCGTGCGGCAAGACTCAGCAGCCGGCGGCCCCCGCGGCCGCGGACAAGTCGGTGCCGGCGGCTGTTCCGGTCGCCATCGTCAACGGAACCGCGATATCGCGCACCGAATACGACATTTACGTGAAGGGCCTGCTTCAGGGTAAGCAGCAGGAATTGACGCCCGAGCAGAAGAACCAAGTGCTGGACGAGATGATCAGCATGGAGCTCATGGCCGCGCAGGCCGCAAAGGACGGGTTGGACAAGGACCTCGACACCGCCGCGCAGCTCGAGGTGTTGCGCATGCGCGTGCTCGCCGACGCGGCATCGCAAAAGATTATGAAAGGCCAAGAACCCACGGATGCGCAATTACACGCCGAATATGAAACCGCCATCGCCTCGATGGACAAGACCGAATATCATGCGCGGCACATTTTGGTCGCGAGCAAGGATCAGGCCGAGCAGATCATCAAGAAGCTCAAGGGCGGCGCGAAGTTCGAAGATCTGGCGAAGGCTCAGTCCCTCGACACCGGCTCCAAGGCGACTGGCGGCGACCTGGGCTGGTTTACCACCTCACGCATGGTCAAGCCGTTTGCCGATGCGGTCAAAGCCCTGAAGAAAGGCGAAATCACCCCGGAGCCCGTGCAGACGCAGTATGGCTGGCACGTGATTCAGCTCGAGGACACCCGCGAGGCCGCTCCGCCGCCGTTCGATCAAGTCAAGGCGCAGCTGGTCAACTCGGTGATTCGCAAGAAACTGCAGGCCTATGTCGAGGATTTGAAGAAAAACGCCAAAATAGAAAAGAAGCTATAGACAAAGAAGCTCTGATCGATGCGCTCGCCTAGCGGGTCTGCAAGGACCCGCTAGGCTCGCAGCAATTTCAAGAACGCCTGCTCATCGAGCACGGCAACGCCGAGCTCGCGAGCCTTTTTGAGTTTGGAGCCCGCATCCTCGCCCGCCACCACGTAGTCGGTTTTTTTCGAAACGCTGCCGCTGACCTTGCCGCCGCGCTGCGCGATCTCCCCGGCCGCCTCCTCACGCGTCATGTTGGCCAGCGCTCCCGTCAGCACCAAAATCCGGCCCGCCAACGGCGACCGGCCCGGCCGAACCGGCGCCGGCCACGTGATACCGCTCGCCAACAAGCGATCGACGAGCTTCGCATTTTCGGCGTTGCCGAAATAGGCGCAGATGTGTCCCGCCACCACCGGACCCACATCCGCCACTTGCTGGAGGTCCTCCACCGATGCAGCCCGCAACGCCGCGGGATTGCCGAAGTGCTGCGCCAACGCGAGCGCCGTCGCCTCCCCGACATCGCGTATGCCGAGCGCATACAAAAAGCGCGCCAGGGTGGTGCGTTTCGCGGCGGCTATGGCCGCTTGCAATTTCTGCGCGGACTTCTCGCCCATGCGTTCGAGCGTCGCAAGCTGCTCTGTTTTGATGCCGAACAGATCCGCGGGCGTCCGGACCAAATCCTGGTCGACCAACTGTTCGACCAGCTTGTCGCCGAGCCCTTGGATGTCGAGCGCGCGGCGCGAGGCGAAATGTTTGATTTCCTCCTTGCGCTGCGCCGCGCACGCCCTGCCCCCGGTGCAGCGCGCGACGGCTTGTTCGGCCTCTCTGACCACCGGAGAGCCGCACACCGGGCAGTGTCGCGGCAGCTTGACCAGTTTCGCGCCCGAGACACGGCGCTCGACCAATACCCGCGCCACCTCCGGGATGACATCGCCGGCGCGCCGGATGACCACAGTATCGCCCGGCCGCACGTCCTTGCGGGTCATCTCGTCGACGTTGTGCAAAGTGGCATTGCTGACCGTGACGCCGCCGACGAACACCGGCTCGAGCCGCGCCACCGGGGTCAGTGCGCCGGTGCGTCCCACCTGAAATTCGATGTCGCGCACCGTCGTCAGCGCCTCTTCGGCCGGAAATTTATGTGCAATGGCCCATCGGGGCGCGCGCGACACGAACCCCAATTGCCGCTGCAATTCGATGTCATCGATTTTGTAGACCACGCCGTCGATCTGATAGGGCAGTTTGCTGCGTGCGGCGCCCATTTCGCGGTAATACTCCAGACACCCGTCGATCGACTCGACCACGCGGGACTGCGGACAGATCTTGAACCCCCAGCGGCGCAGCAACTGCAGCACTTGGCTGTGATGCGCAGGCACCTTGCCGCCCGCCACCTGACCGATGCCGTAGATGAACAGATCGAGCGGCCGGGCGGCGGTCATGCGCGGATCGAGCTGGCGCAAACTGCCAGCCGCGGCATTTCGCGGATTGACGAAGGCCTTCTCGCCGCGAGCCACCGCCTCCTTGTTCAACTTTTCGAATCCGGCCAGCGGCATGAACACTTCGCCACGCACTTCGAACACCCGCGGCGCATCCGCCGCCCGCAACTTGAGTGGCAGCGAGCCGATGGTCCGGAGGTTTTGTGTGATGTCTTCGCCGGTTTCGCCGTCACCGCGGGTGGCTCCCTGCACGAAGACCCCGTTCTCGTAGCGCGCGCTGACCGCCAAACCGTCCATTTTGGGCTCGGCCGAGTAACGGATCGGTTCCTCAAGCGGCAGGCGCTCACGGATTCGCCGCTCGAAATCCCGCACGTCCTGTTCGCTGAAGGCGTTTTCCAACGACAGCATGGGGATACGGTGCCGCACGGCCCCGAATGCGGCGGCCGGGGTCGCACCGACGCGCTGCGTCGGGGAGGTCGCGGTGAGCAGTTCGGGATATCGGGTCTCGAGTTCGCGCAGCTCGAGCATGAGTCGATCGTACTCGGCGTCCGGCACCTCCGGATTGTCGAGGACATAGTACTGATAGTTGTAGCGGTCCAACAGTTCGCGCACCTCGGCGACTCGTGTCGCCGCTGTGCGCCTGGTCGCGTCCGCCTTGCGCTTTGCGGTCATGACGCTCCTAGGACAAACCGGCCTGGAAACGCGCCACCTCTTCGCGCAGCGCCGCGACCCGTTGCGGCGAAAATGGCACTCCCTGGGCGTCCTGCACGGTTCCGGAAAGTTCGCGCGCCAAATCACGCGCAGCGGTCATGAGCGCATCGACGGTGCGCAACGGTTCGAGCGGCCCCGGCAATACCGCAAACAAAGTCACGCCGCGAAATTCCTCTTCAGGCATGCGTTGCAAATCGAAAGCGCCAGGTTCGACCAGACTCGCAACACAGAATATGCTGCGGCCGTCGCTGTGTTTACGGTGATAAACGTTGTAGCGCCCGTACGCCAGTCCGTGCAGCTCCAGCGCCGCCATCAACGCCACTCCCGACCAACGCGAATCGCCGACGCCGCAAACCCGCACCGTGATGATTTTCTGCGCCTCGCTGGCATTCGGGCCCGGGGGCGCGGCCAGACGGTCGCTGTTCTCGGCGTTCGGCGCCGGCGCTGACCTCGGCGGCGGCTGATGCTCCGTCGGCGACTCCTGCGGCGGCGCCGACTGCCGCTGCCGCTCGAGATCTGCCGCCTCCATATCGATGGTCAGATCCAGCGGATCGGCCTGCGTCATCATCGGCTCATCATCCAACAGCGGTACCGGCTCGAAGTCGGCGGTGCGGATGTCGAGCGGCTCCAACGGCGGCACGCCCCAGTCGCCAATACCGCTCAAGTGGGATCGCTTTTCGGCGGCTACGGATTCGGCGGCGACCGGGCCGAACGCCTGCGGCGGCGGCGCGGCCGATTCGCGAAGTTCGGGATTTCCCGGGGTTTGAGCGGATCGGCGTGCAGTCCACCACCAAATGGCGCCAAGCGCCATGATTCCCAGGACCGACAATATCCAGCGCAACTCGCCCAACTGATCGTGTCCTTACATCGCGGCCATGCGCACGGCCTCGTCCACATCCACCGCCACCAAGCGCGACACGCCCGGTTCGCTCATGGTGACGCCGATCAGCTGCGAGGCCATTTCCATTGTGGTCTTGTTGTGAGTGACAAAGATGAACTGCACGCTGCGCGACATTTCTCGCACGATATCGCAGAAGCGGCCGACGTTGTTCTCATCGAGCGGCGCATCGACCTCGTCCAGCAGGCAGAACGGCGCCGGATTCAAATCGAAAATCGCGAACACCAGCGCCACCGCCGTCAACGCCTTTTCGCCACCCGACAATTGGCTGATAGTGCTGTTGCGCTTGCCCGGCGGGCGCGCCATCACCGACACGCCGGCCGCCTCGGGCTCTTCGCCGGTCAGTTCCAGATAAGCATGCCCGCCGCCGAACAAGCGCGGGAATTTTTCCTTGAGCCCGGCGTTCACCCGGTCGAACGTATCCTGGAACCGTGTGCGGGTCTCCCGATCGATCTTGCGCATCGCCGATTCCAGCGTCTCCAGAGCGTCCGTCAGATCCTTGCACTGGCGGTCCAGGTATTCCTTGCGCTCCGATTGCTCCTTGAACTCGCCGATTGCCGCGAGATTCACCTGACCCAGGCGCTCGAGCTTGCCCTTCGTTTCCTCGAGCTGCGATTCCCAACCTTCCACCGTGGCCTCGGCCGCAAGCCCCGCGAGCAACGCGGGCAATTCGAAATGAGTGCTCGCCAATTGCTCGGCGACTCCCTCGCGGCGTACGCGCACCTGCTGCGCCGCCAGCCGCGCCTCGTCCATGGCCGTGCGCGCCTCATCGACCCGCTGCTCGAGCGACGCGCGTTGCGCCTCGCGCTCGCGCAGCAGCGCTTCGAGTTCATCGCTGGCGATTTTTGCAGCGTGGAGCTCCTTCTCGACCTGTGCACGTACCTGCAACGCCTGTTCGAGCGTCGCGAGTTGCGCCACGAGCGGCGCTTCCCCATCCTGCAGCTGTCTCGCCAATTCGTCGCGGCGCTGGGTCAGTTCCTGCAGCTGCTTCTGCAGGCGCTCGAGCGCGGTCTGCAGCGAGGCGTGCGACGCGCGGCGTGATTCAACCTGCAGCGCGAGCTCACGGGCTCGCTGTTGCGCCGCCTGCGCCGCGGCGCGGGCCGCCGCCAGCTCGGTTCGCATGCGCTCGCGTTCCTGTTCGAGCTCCAGGCGCGCCGGCTCGAGGGCCACCAGTCCGTCGATGGCCTTCTCCATGCGCCCGCGGGAGACCTTGAGTTCTGCTTCGGCACGCGCAAGGTCGGCGCGCACCTCCGCCAGATGCGCCTCGAGCTGGCCCATACGGCGCGCAGCGTCCTCCTTGCGCGCTTGAGCCGCATCGAGTTCCGCCCGCCGGTCCACATGCTCGCGATGCAACCGGTTGACGTCGACCTGGATTCGATCGCGCCGATCTTCGCGATCGCGAACCCGATCGCGGGTGATGCCGAGCTCATGCTCGAGATTCTTGACCTCCTCGGCGAACCGGCTCACCTCGGCGCGCAGCGCGCGCAGCGATTCCTCGCGTTCGATCACGCCGGTGTGCGGCTCGCGGTCGCGCGACAGGCGCAACCAGTCCCCGGCCATCCAGATGCCGTCCCGTGTGACGACGGATTGGCCGGCGCGCAACCCGCGCCTTATCTTGAGCGCCTCAGCCAACGACTCGGCGGTCAACACCGACGACAGCATCGAGCTCAAATAGGGCGCGCCGTGCACTTTCGCCCGCAGGCTCGCGGCATCGGAACTTACCGGCCCCTCGTTACTCGGGCTCACCACCGACAAATGGCCGCCGTCGAAACTGTCCAACAGACCGGTCACCGCATCCAGGCCGTCCACGCACACCGCCTCGAGGTACGAGCCGAACACGGTCTCTACCGCCCGCTCCCAGCCGCGCTCCACGCGCAGTTGTTGCGCGACCCGCGGCTGCTGGTCTAACTCATGCGCTTTCAACCATTGCGTGACTTTGCCGGACACCTTGCCGAGTGCGGCCTGCTGCAGCGCTTCGGTGGACACCTGCGAACCGAGGGCCTGCTGCCAACGGGCGCGCAGCGCCTCTAGCGATTGCGATTGTTCCCGTTCGCGCTCGCGGGCGACCGACAATTCGACGAGCACATCGGCCAATTCGGCCGCCGCCTTCTGGCCCGCCTGTTGCGCCAGGTCGCACTGCGAGGCCAGGTCCTCCAAAGCCACCGCCGGCTGCAGCTGCTCGAACGCTGCACGCTCGCTTTCATCCCGCTCCTGCTGTTGCATCAGGCGCCGCTGCTGGTTTTCCAGCTGCTCGATTCGAGCGCGTTCGACCTGAGTCTCGCGTTGTCCCAGTGCGACCGATTGGGCGTGTGCGTCCGAAGCGAGCTGCCAGGTCGCGAGTGCGCGCTCGCAATTCTCCAGGACTTGCCGCGCCTCGCGTTCCTGGTCGTGCGCCGAATCGAGACTGGGAATCATGGTCGCCAGCTCCTGCGCCAGCGCATCGAGCTGTCCGTGATCGCGTTGGATCACGCCGGTCAGATCCTGAACTTGAACCTCGGCTTGTTCCAAATCCGAACGCTGCCGTTGCTGCAGTTCACGCGCATACTGAATGCTTTGTTCGGTTCGGGTGACTTCGGCGCCGGCTTCGTAGAAGCGCGCCTGGATGGCGCGGAGGGCGTCGGTCTTTGCCGACTGGTCGACCCGGATCTGTTCGATTGCGGATTCCATGGCGCGCAGATCCGCCAGCACCGCGTGCATCGCCGTCTCGCAGCGCGCGGTCGCCGAGTCGCGGACTCCTGCCTCGAGGTCCAGACCCTGCAAGCGCAGCGCCAACAATTCCGCCTGCAATTTGCGCTCATCTTCCTTCAGTACCTGGTAGCGCCGGGCGGTGGCGGCCTGGCGCTGCAGGTGGCGAATCTGCTTCTCCACCTCTTCGCGCAAGTCGTTCAATCGATCGAGGTTTTCGCGCGTCTGGCCGATGCGGCTTTCCGTCTCGCGGCGCCGCTCCTTGTAGCGTGAAATGCCGGCCGCCTCCTCCAAGAATGCCCTCAAGTCATCCGGCCTCGCCTCGATCACCCGCGAGATCATGCCCTGCTCGATGATGGCGTAACTGCGCGAACCCAAGCCGGTACCGAGGAACAGCTGCGTGATGTCTTTGCGGCGCACCTTGGTGCCGTTGATGAAATAATCCGAGGTGCCGTCGCGGCTCACCGCTCGGCGCAAGGCGACCTCGTTGTAGCTTGCGTAGGCACCGCCGATCTTGCCGTCGGAGTTGTCGAACACCAGTTCCACCGAAGCGGTACCCAACGGCTTGCGTGCCACCGAGCCGTTGAAAATCACATCCGCCATCGACTCGCCGCGCAGGTGCTTGGCGGATATCTCGCCCATCACCCAGCGCACCGCGTCGATGATGTTGGATTTCCCGCAGCCGTTCGGTCCGACTACGCCGGACAGGCTGCTGGGAAAGCCGACCGTTGTCGGATCGACAAAGGACTTGAAGCCTGCAATCTTCAGTTTCGTTAGGCGCATCGGTTGTGATCGACCTCGAGTTATTGGGGCCTTGATGTTGCGAGTTGCGTGACCTGAGGCGCGTGGCCATGAATGTGGCGCGTAGTGTAAAGTAAACGCCACTTTCGTAAACCCCTGACGCAGTGAGCAGCCGCCCCGACGCGATGAATACATCTCTCGAAATCTTCGCAAATCCGACGCCTGAGCGGGACTATACGATCCGGATGACCATCCCGGAGTTCACCTGCCTGTGTCCGAAGACCGGACAGCCGGATTTCGCCACCTTGAAACTCGAATACGTCCCCGATGAACGCTGTGTCGAGTTGAAATCCTTGAAGCTTTACATTTGGTCGTTCCGCAATCGCGGCGCCTATCACGAAGCGGTGACCAATGAAATTCTTGCCGATTTGGTTGCCGCGACGGCGCCCCGGTTCATGCGCCTGGCGGCCGATTTCAATGTCCGAGGCGGGATCTGCACTACGCTCGTGGCCGAGCACCGCCGGCCGGGGTGGTTGGGCCCCGCGCCGGTCACGCTGCCGTAGCGCCAGCGACGATCCCCCGCGCGGACCTGGCGTCTCCGCCGATACTCTTTCCAATCATAGAGTTAGAGAATCGAAATAAAGTTAGTGGATGTTGCCTCGACGGCCTGTACAGGCGGCCTTGCGTCGGTATAATCGCGCGCTCTTTCGTTAGGAGGCGGAAACTGCATATGCCCTCGAAAAAACCGAATAGGACGGCTAAGAAGCCGGCAAAGGCCAGCCCGAAGAAAGCGACGCGCAAAATCGCCTCTGCCAAGGCGGCGCGGCCCTCGGCGAACGCCCGGGCTACGGCGGGCACATCCAAGCCATCGGTGAAATCGCACAAGCCCGCCGCAAAGTCCGTACTCGCAGTAAAACCCGCGGCCAGGCCCACGGCGGCTAAATCGGCCGCTGCCGCTTCGGCACGCGCGAAATCGCCCCCCGCACCCCCCAGGGCCGAGCCGAAACCGGCAGCCCGCAAGACAGGCCCCGGGAAGCCCGCTCCGATCAAATTCGATATCCGGCCGCTGGTGATGCCGGGCCGCGCGGTGCCTCTCGACGATGAAGCCGAGGGCGAGCCTGGAACCTCCGCCAGCCTGTTGGCGGGTCCGCGCAATGTAAAACCCTACATCGCGCGCCGCGGCGAACAATACATGAACAAGGAGCAGTTGGAGCACTTCGCTCGCATACTCCAAAACTGGAAGCGCGATCTCATGGTCGAGGTGGACCGCACCGTGCTGCACATGAAGGACGAGGCGGCCAATTTTCCCGACCCGAATGACAGAGCCACCCAGGAAGAGGAATTCAGCCTCGAATTGCGCACCCGCGATCGGGAGCGCAAATTGATTCGCAAGATCGACGAAGCGTTGAAGCGAATCGAGGACGGCTCGTACGGCTACTGCCTGGAAACCGGCGAAGAGATCGGCATCAAGCGCCTCGAGGCGCGACCGGTCGCAACGCTCTCGGTCGAAGCGCAGGAGCGGCGCGAACGCCGCGAAAAGCAGTACGGCGACCGCGACGACAGATACCGCTAGCGCGGGGGCTCATACAGCCCGGACGATTCCAGGCTACGTCGGCCGGTTTGCGCCCTCGCCCACCGGCGATTTGCACCTGGGATCTCTCTATACGGCGGCAGCGAGCTATCTCGATGCGCGGGCCAACGGCGGCCGCTGGCTGTTACGGATCGATGATTTGGATCGACCGCGCGAGGCCCCCGGATCCGCCGCCGACATCGTACGAACGCTGCGGGCATTTGGATTCGAATGGGATGCCGAGATCGTCCGGCAAGCGGATCGGACGGCACACTATGCCGCTGCCGTTGACCGGTTGCGCACAAGCGGCTTGACCTTCGAGTGTTCCTGCAGCCGCCTCAGTCTGGCCGAATCGGACCGCTACCCGGGCACCTGCCGCAAGGGCCCGCTGATCCCGGGCGCGGCGACAGCCACGCGTCTGCGGGTCGATCCGGGCTACGTCCAGTTCTCGGACCGCATTCAAGGTACTTATCGCCAAGACGTGGCGGCTGCCGTAGGCGACGTGATTCTCAAGCGTCGAGATCAGCTATTTGCCTACGTATTGGCGGTGGTAATCGATGATGCCGACGCGGCAGTCACCCACGTCGTACGGGGCGCCGACCTTCTGGACAACACCCCGCGGCAAATCTACCTGCAGCGGCTGCTCGGATTGCCGACACCCGTCTTCGCGCATGTTCCGGTGCTGGTGGAAGCCGGCGGAGCCAAGCTCGCCAAATCGGCCCGCAGCGTGCGCGTGGACGGTGACTCGGCGCTGCCGCAGCTGTTGCGCGTATTCGAGCTTTTGGGCCTTGGGACACCTGCCGCTCGAGAGGCGTCCAGCATAGGCACGGCGTGGCCCTGGGCGACGCAGCGCTGGGACATCGGGCTCACGCCCAGGCGCCTGACCTTGCCGTTGGCGGGGTCAACAGCGGCGGCCGGTTCGGCCGATAATGCCGGTTTGCCTTAGCCGGGCATTGCGCTATCCTTTGAGTTCAGTAGCCAAGGATTGGTCATTGGTAGCCAGGCACGAACCGGCATCTTCCGGCACCGCGTCGGCCACACGAGCGAGGAGCCCTATGAGCGATCCGCGAGTGATTAAAAAATATCCGAATCGCCGCCTCTACGATACCGTTGAAAGCAGGTACATCACTTTAGCGGACGTGAAGCGGTTGGTCGTCGAGAAAATCGACTTCGTCGTCGTGGACAAAAAGAGCAACTCGGACATCACGCGCAGCATCTTGCTGCAGGTCATTGCCGAACAAGAGCATCTGCCCGAACCGCTTCTGACGCAGGACTTTCTGATCGGCGTGATTCGCTCGTACGGCAGCGGCGTGCAAGGCCTGGTGAGCACTCACATGGAGCAGACCTTGAGGCAGTTCCTGAGCCAGCACCTGCCGCCCCGTGAACGCGCCAAAGGGTTCGGCGTCGCGGAGGCGCCGCCGCGGCCGCGCACCCCGGACGAAGGCTACAAGGCGCTGTCCCCGGCGCGCATCCGCGACACCGAGATGGATCGCGACGAAACGAATCTCACCAAATGAGGCAGAGCTGCGCGAAAGATTAGGTGCCGAGGGTCAGGCCGCGTCGACATTGCGCATCGACAGGCGCACACGACCCTGCCGATCCACTTCGAGCACTTTGACGCGCACCACGTCGCCTTCCTTCAATTTATCGCCCACGCGCTCCACGCGCTCCTCGGATATCTGCGATATGTGCACCAAACCGTCGCGGCCCGGCAGTATGGTCACGAACGCGCCAAAGTCCATAAGGCGCGCGACTCTGCCTTCGTAGATGCGGCCGACTTCGACGTCGGCCGTGATCAATTCGATGCGCCGCTGCGCTTCGCGGCCGGCCGCACCTTGCACCGAGGCGATTTTCACGGTGCCGTCGTTCTCGATGTCGATCGAGGTGCCGGTCTCTTCGGTGATCTGACGGATGACCGCGCCGCCCTTGCCGATGACGTCGCGAATCTTTTCCGGATCGATCTTCAATGTGATGATGGTCGGCGCCCACTCGGACATGTTCTCGCGCGGTTTGGCGAGCACCTTGTTCATCTCGCCCAGGATGTGCAACCGGCCGGCGCGCGCCTGCTCCAGCGCCACCTTCATGATTTCGCGGGTGATGCTCGTGATCTTGATGTCCATTTGCAGGGCGGTAATGCCGTCTTTGGTGCCGGCCACCTTGAAATCCATGTCGCCCAGGTGATCTTCGTCGCCCAAAATGTCGGTGAGCACCTGAAAGCGCGAGCCTTCCTTGACCAAGCCCATGGCCACGCCCGCCACCGGCCCCTTGATCGGTACGCCGGCGTCCATCAATGCCAAGCTGGTGCCGCACACCGAGGCCATTGAACTCGAGCCGTTGGACTCCAGAATTTCCGAAACCACGCGAATGACGTAGGGAAATCTCTCCAAGCCGGGCATCACCGCCTTGACGCCGCGCTTGGCCAAATTGCCGTGGCCGATCTCGCGCCGCTTCGGCGATCCCATCATGCCGGTTTCGCCGACGCTGAACGGCGGGAAATTGTAGTGCAGCATGAACGGCTCTTTGCGCTCTCCGGTCAAGCCGTCGATGATCTGCGCATCGCGCCCGGTGCCGAGCGTGGTCACCACCAACGCCTGCGTTTCACCGCGGGTGAAAAGCGCCGATCCGTGAGTGCGCGCCAAAACGCCGGTGCGGATATTGATGGGACGGACGGTTTTGGTGTCGCGGCCGTCGATACGCGGATGTCCCGCCAGAATTCGCTCGCGTACCAGCCGATGTTCGAGGTTGAAGAATTCCGTGCCGACTTCCTCCTTGGTGAACTTCGGCGCATCGCCTCCCGCCAGCGCCTCGAACAGCGCGTTCTTGACTTCACCGATCTTGGTGTGGCGCTGCTGCTTCTCGGTGATCGCATATGCCGCGGTCAGATCCCTCTCGGCAAAGGCACTGACGGCCAGCTTCAGATCGCCGATCTCCAAGGGTATGGACCAATTCCATTTCGGCTTGCCGGCCTCGGCCGCAAGCTCCTTGATCGCCCGGATCGCGGTTTGCATCTGTTCGTGCCCGAACATCACCGCGCCAAGCATGATTTCCTCGTCCAACCCGCTCGCTTCGGATTCGACCATCAGGACGCCTTCTTCGGTGCCGGCAACCACCAGATCAAGCTTGGAGGTGCTGAGCTGCGTCGCAGTGGGATTGAGAATGTATTTCCCGTCCTGGTAACCGACACGGGCGGCGCCGATCGGTCCCATGAAAGGCATACCGGAAATCGCCAGCGCCGCGGAAGCGCCGATCAGCGACGCAATGTCGGGGTCCACTTCGGAGTTGACCGAGAGCACCGAGGCTACGACTTGCACGTCATTGGTGAAACCATCCGGGAACAGCGGCCGAATGGGCCGATCGATCAAACGCGACGTGAGGGTTTCCTTCTCGGTCGGTCGGCCTTCACGCTTGAAGAAGCCGCCCGGAATGCGTCCCGCGGCGTAGGTCTTTTCCTGATAGTTGACCGTCAGAGGAAAAAAATCGCGACCCGGCGTCGGCTTCTTGAGGCCCACCGCGGTCACCAGCACCACGGTATCGCTCATGCTGACCAGCACCGCACCGTCCGCCTGACGCGCGAGTTCGCCCGTTTCGATCGTTACGGTGTGGTCGCCATATTGAAAACTTTTCTTAGGATGGCTCACATAGGCCCCTTAGTCGGAAAAAAATGTAATGCACCAGCCGTCGCCCCTTGCAGCGCAGGCCGGCGGCGGCGCCTGTTAGCGGCGTAACCCTAGACGTTCGACCAATTGCGTGTAATTGTCCGGCGTCGTGCTCTTCAGATAATCGAGCAGCTTGCGCCGCTGATTGACCATCTTGAGCAATCCGCGACGCGATGCATGATCGGCTTTGTGCGTGGTGAAATGCTGACTCAAGCCGTTGATGCGCTCGGACAACAAGGCAATTTGAACTTCGGGAGAGCCGGTGTCTTGCGCGCTGCGCTGGAATTTACCGACCACGCCCGATTTTTCTTCGCGAGTAAGTGGCATAGAAATAATCAAACCTCAAAATCAATAACTTAGACCCTTTAGGAAGCCGCGCATTGTACGCGTCGCGGCACTCGCCCTCAAGCTCGATTCGTCGCCGCGGAAATCAGCCGCAGCGGCACCAATCGGCCCGCCGGCTCGACCGCCCCCAACCCCAAAAATCCGAGCCCGGCGGCATATATTCGTACATTTTCGGGCACATTTTCCGGCCGATTCGCGCGCTCAATGCCCGGCAGCGGGACCGGTAGCGGAACGGTCTGGCCCTGCCGGAACGCATTGACGCCGTCCGCCGGCAAATCCAATCGCCGCCAGTCGGTCAGGGCCGCATCGACCGGCAGCAAAGCCGCTAAACGCTGCGCGAGCGGCATGGATTCGAGGGTCTCAAAGGTCCATTGCGGCTCGCTCGCGAACGGTGCCACCCCCAATCGGCGCAGGCCGACGACATGGGCGATGGTCTGCAGACGCGCCGCCAGATCCTCCGCCAACACCCGTATGTACGTGCCTTTCGTGCAGCGCACATCGAACCACAGGTCGGGCGCCCGCCAATCGATCAGGCGCAGCTCGCGAATCACTATCGCGCGCGGCAGCCGCTCGCGCCACTGCCCGGCGCGCGCATATTCATATAACGGCTTGCCGTCCTGCTTGATTGCCGAGTGCATCGGCGGAACCTGCGCGTATTCGCGCGGGAATTCCTCGAGCGCCTGCAGCATCCGTTGCAGGGAAAAGTGCGGCAGCTCGCGCCGTTCGATCACCGCCGACTCCTGATCGGCGCTCGCGGTTCGCTCTCCGAGACGCACCGTGACACGATAACTCTTGTCCGCATCGAGTAGCTGCGCACCGAACTTGGTCGCTTCGCCGAAGCAAATCGGCAGCATGCCCGAGGCAAGCGGGTCGAGCGACCCGGTGTGGCCGGCCTTGCGCGCATTGAACAGCCGCTTGATGCGCGCCACGGCTCCTGCCGAACTCACGCCGAGCGGCTTGTCGAGCAAAAGAATGCCGTGAATATCCTCGGGCATCACTCCGCCCCGCCGCCCGGCTCGCGCTTATTGGCCGCGTCGATCAACTGAGTCAAGCGCACTCCGTGCTCGATCGAGGTGTCGAGTGAAAAGCTCAATGTGGGCGTGTAGCGGATCATCAGGGATCGCGACAGCGCATTGCGCAAAAAACCCGCCGCGCTTTCCAATCCGCGCTGCACTTGCGGATCCGGGCCCTGCTTGCCGAACACCAGATAGTGGACGCGTGCCGAGCGCAAATCCCCGGTGACGTCGACCGCCGTGATGGTGACGTTGCCGATGCGCTCGTCCTTTACGTCGCGCCGCAAAAGGTCGGTCAGCTCCCGTTGGATCTGCTCACCCAGCCGCCGAGCGCGCGGATTGTCCTTCGCCATGCTTCCCGCCCAAGGTGCGCCGCCCTATAGCGAGCGCGCCACTTCCACCCGCGAATAACACTCGATCTGGTCGCCTTCCCGCACGTCGTTGTAGTTCTTCACGCCGATGCCGCATTCGGTCCCGGCCCGCACCTCGTTCACGTCGTCCTTGAAGCGCTTCAACGATTCCAACGCGCCTTCGAATATGACGACATTGTCGCGCAATACCCGAATCGGAAAATTCCGCCGCACGTAGCCGTCGATCACCATGCAGCCGGCGACCGTGCCGAATTTGCTCGAGCGGAACACGCTTCGAACCTCGGCGAGGCCGACGATTTGCTCCTTCACCTCGGGCGCCAACATGCCGGTGAGGACCGCGCGAATATCGTCGATGGCTTCGTAGATGATGCTGTAGTAGCGCACGTCGACGCCGTGGTCCTTGATCGCGGCACGCGCCGCGGCATCGCCGCGCACGTTGAACGCGATGATTCGCGCCTTGGATGCCGCGGCCAAGGTGACGTCCGATTCGGTGAGCCCGCCGACGCCGGAAGCCACCACGTTGACGGCGACTTCGGCGGTCGACAAGCCGTTCAGAGAATCGCGCAATGCCTCGACGCTGCCCTGCACATCCGCCTTGACCAAGAGCTGCACCACATTGGGCTTGATCTCGCCCATGCTGGAGAACACGTCCTGCATGTTCGCGCTCTTTTTCGCGAGCATGACGTCGCGCGATTTGGCCTGGCGATGCATGGCCACTTCGCGCGCCTTGCGTTCGCTCTCGACCACCAGCAGCTCGTCGCCCGCATTCGGCGCGCCCGACAGGCCCAATACCACGGCCGGAATCGAGGGTCCGGCCGAATCGACCGGCTTGCCGGCCTCGTCGAACAGCGCCCGCACCCGGCCGAATTCCTGGCCGATCAGCAGCGGATCGCCGAGCTTCAGGGTGCCGCGCAGCACCAGCACGGTGGCGACCGGGCCGCGGCCCTTCTCGAGACTGGACTCGATCACATAGCCTGCGGCGAGACCCGCGGTCGGCGCCTTCAATTCGAGCACCTCGGCCTGCAGCAGAATGGCGTCGAGCAGCTGTTCGACGCCCTGACCGGTACGCGCCGATACCGGCACGAAGATATTCTCTCCGCCCCATTCCTCGGGTATCACGCCGTGCTTGGTGAGTTCCTGCTTGACTCGCTCCGGATCGGCCTCCGGCTTGTCGATCTTGTTGAGCGCCACCACGATCGGCACCTTGGCCGCCTGAGCGTGTTGTATGGCTTCGATCGTCTGCGGCATGACGCCGTCGTCGGCGCCCACCACCAAAATGACGATATCGGTCACCTGCGCGCCGCGCGCGCGCATGGAGGTGAACGCGGCGTGGCCCGGGGTATCGAGAAAGGTGACCATCCCTTTCGGGGTTTCCACGTGATAGGCACCGATATGCTGGGTGATCCCGCCCGCCTCGCCCGCCGCCACTTTGGTGCGTCGAATATAATCGAGCAGTGAGGTCTTGCCGTGGTCGACGTGTCCCATCACGGTCACCACCGGCGGCCGCGGCAATACTTCGAGCGACGCATCCGCCTCGCCCTGCAAGTCGTCCTCGATGACATTTTCCTTGCGCAGAACCGGGGTGTGACCCATCTCCTCGACCACCAGCACGGCGGTGTCCTGCTCGATCATTTGATTGATCGTCGCCATCACTCCCATGTTCATCATGACCTTGATGACTTCGGTGGCCTTCACGGCCATCTTCTGCGCGAGCTCGCCCACCGTCATGGCTTCGCCGATCGGGACTTCGCGCACCACGCGCGCCGTCGGCATTTCGAAACCGTGCTTGGTGTCGCCTTCGCCGCCGACCGAACGGCGCCGGCCGTCGCGGGACTTTTTCTTTTTATGGCGCGAGCTGACGTCGCCGACTATGTGCAGTTCCTGCCGGCCATAGCGGGTGGTCTTGTCGTCGGGGACTTCGCGCGCCGCCTTGCCCGGCTTGGCCGCAGCCGCGGATTTACGCTCGCGCTCGGCTTGTTCCCTCGCCTGCAATTCGGCCTGGCGCCGGGCTTCCTCCTCCGCCGTTCTCTTGCGATTTTCCTCGTCGCTGCGGCGCCGGCTCTCCTCTTCGAGCCGTTCGCGGTCGATCCGCTCCTTTTCCAGCCGCTCGCGCTCGGCGCGCTCGAGCGCGGCTTTCGCCTGCTCTTCGGTTTCGCGCTGCCGGTCGATCTCCTCCTGCTGGTGCCGCGCCTGATCCTCGAGCACCTCGCGCTTCACGTAAGTGCGCTTGCTGCGCACTTCCACGTTCACTGTGCGTGCACGGCCCTGGGGGCTCGCCAATTTGAGCTCCGATTGCGATTTGCGCCGCAACGTGATCTTTCGCGGCGCCGAATCCACCTGCGCGTCGTCATGCCCGTGACTGCGGCGCAGGTGCGTGAGCAACTCGTGCTTCGCATCCTCGCTGATCATGTCCTCCGCGCTGTCGACTTTGATCCCGGCCTGATCGAGCTGCTGCAGCAGCCGATCGACAGGTACCTTCAGCACCTCGGCGAATTGCGCGACGGTTACATCTGCCATTGTGCTGCTCCTAAGCCTTAACTTCTTCCGCGAACCAGTGTTTGCGGGCGTCCATGATCAATTCGCCGGCTTTCTTCTCGTCGATACCACCCATTTCGACCAACTCATCGACGGCCAGATCGGCCAAGTCCTCGCGCGTTTTGACCCCCTTGCGAGCCAGGACCTTGCTCAAAGGCTCGCCCGCCAATTCCACCAGATCCTCCGACGGCTCCGCGCCATCCATTGATTCCTCACTGGCAATGGCTTGCGTCAGCAACACGTCGCGCGCCCGGGTGCGCAGTTCCTTGACGATTTCCTCGTCGAACTCCTCGATGCCGTTCAGTTCGCTTGCGGGGACGTAGGCAATCTCCTCGATGGTCGAAAATCCTTCTTGGACCAAGATACTCGCGACATCGGCGTCGACGTCGAGCTGCTTCATGAACGTTTCGCGAAGCGCCAGGGACTCCGTCTCGCTCTTCGCCTCCGCCTGCGATTCGCTCATCACGTTCAATTCCCAACCGGTCAGTTCGCTCGCCAGTCGGATGTTCTGGCCGCCGCGCCCTATGGCCTGCGAGAGCTTGTCCTCGGAAACGGCGATGTCCATGGAGTGCGAATCCTCATCGACCACGATCGAGGTGACTTCGGCCGGCGCCATGGCATTGATGACGAATTGCGCGGCGTTTGCATCGAACGGAATGATGTCCACACGCTCACCGGCGATCTCGTTGGAGACCGCCTGCACTCTCGAGCCGCGCATGCCGACGCACGCGCCCACCGGGTCGACGCGCGGATCATTGCTGCGCACGGCTATTTTGGCGCGCACACCCGGATCGCGGGCGGCCGCCAGAATGTTGATCAGGCCCTGGCCCACTTCGGGCACCTCCAGCTTGAACAGCTCGATCAGAAACTCGGGCGCGGTGCGCGACAAGAACAGCTGCGGACCGCGCGGTTCGCTGCGCACTTCCTTGAGGTACGCCTTGATCCGGTCCTGCGAACGCACAGGCTCGCGCGGAATCAATTCCTCGCGCGCGATGAACCCCTCCGCGTTCGCCCCGAGATCGACGAACACGCCGTTGCGGTCGACGCGCTTGACGATGCCGCTGACCAGGGTGCCGGCGCGATCCTTGTACGCATCCACCATTTGGGCCCGCTCGGCCTCGCGCACCTTCTGCACGATCACCTGCTTGGCGGTTTGCGCCAGAATCCGCCCGAACGGCACCGATTCCATCGGTTCTTCGACGAACCCGCCCGGCTCCACGTCCTTATCGATGTCGCGCGCGTCGTCCATGCGCAACTCGCGCTCGGGAACCTCGAGTTCGGTGGAATCGTCGGCAAATACCTTCCAGCGGCGGAAAGTGTCGTAGCCGCCCGTTTTGCGATTGATCGAGACCCGCACGTCCAATTCTTCGCCGTGTTTCTTGCGTGTCGCCGAAGCGAGCGCCGCCTCGAGCGCGTCGAATATGATTTCCTTATCGACGCCTTTTTCGTTGGAAACCGCGTCGACCGCCATCAATATTTCTTTGTTCATAATCCCAAGACTCCTTCACTCCGGCCGCAGCCTTGCCTTCTGTATCCGCTCGAGCGGCAGGCCGTGAGCCTGTCCGTCCACTTCAATCACAATCGAGTCGCCTGCGATCGATTTCAACAACCCGACGAAGCGCCGCCGCCCGTCAATCGGCAGCTTCAACTCGGCAAAAATCCGCGCACCCACGAACCGCTCGAAATGCGCGCGCTTGCGCAATATCCGGTCGAACCCCGGCGAAGAAACTTCCAAGGTGTAGTGTCCCTTGATCGGATCTTCGGCCTCGAGCACTCGGCTGACCGCATGACTCACCGCCGCGCAGTCATCCACCGTGATGTTCAACTCCGTCTCGTGCACGCCGATTTCAGCGCCCGCGCGGCGACCGCTGCCGGCCCCGCGATCAATATAGATTCGCAAAACCCCGCCACGGCCCGCCTGCGCAAACTCGATGTCGATCAATTCAAAACCGAGCGCCTCTATGGGCGGCTCCAATAAACGCATCAAGGCTTCGCGCATCGGTCTAAAACCCTTCGTCAACGACGCTTCGCCATGAAGCGCAATTCCAAACAAAAAAGGGGACCATCGGCCCCCTGAGTCTTCAATGAAAAGGCCCCTTCGAGGGGCCCATTCCGCAACAAGCGTTCATCCGTACGGTCCCTCGAGAACCGTCCGCTAAGAATCGAGGCTCGCCTCCGATCCAAAGCCTACGGGCCGCGATTATAGGCAAACCCGCCTTGAGCGTAAACCCTGATTAGGGGATCAATCGCCGAGAAACGATTGGGGCCGCATCGCTGCGGCCCCAGTGCTCGCTCAATCCAACAAGCGCAATTACCAGCGCTTCGGACCCCGCGATCCACCACCACCACCACCACCGCCGCCACCGCCGCCGGTGCGCTCCTGAGCCTCGTTCACCTTCAGCGCACGCCCGTCTACGTCGTGACCATTCAAGGCCTGCATGGCGCGCGCGGCATCCGCGCTTGCCATTTCAACGAAGCCAAAGCCGCGGGGCCGACCGGTGTCGCGATCATTGATCAGCGCAACCGACTGTACAGCACCGTGCTTTTCGAACAGCGCACGCACCGCGGACTCGTCCATTGAGAACGGGAGATTGCCAACATACATTTTCGTCA
>ODAK010000237.1_pt1 | contig 62682 bp, 59 predicted proteins | sample 1539591 | NCBI WGS metagenome assembly ODAK01 (sample SAMEA3539303, study PRJEB22396) | soil metagenome | biome: tundra; feature: field; material: soil | place: USA | collected 2010-05 | depth 0.15 m | reverse complement strand
ACCTCCGGCAGGTCAGCTGCCGGATCAGTCGGATTCTATTTCTTTGGATCGCTGATCGTCCTTGAATCCTGCATCTCCCTGCTCGCAGGATTCTTGTTTCAGCGAATCGTTTGAACAAGGTGCACGTATGGATGACACCAATCTCCAAGTAGACCCTGCGAAAGTATTTTCCTGCAAACATCCTGATGCCACCTGCCGAGCTCCCATCGACCGTGCGCGAGGCTGCTCAGGGTCTTTGCATCAGCACCTCTCGGCCTTAAGCAAATCCCGGTTCAGTGGGAAGACCCTTTATGTGGCGGCGGTTACGTGGTGCTCTCGAGATTCAAATAACGCCGTATGACTCAATTTGCGACAACAGTGGAATTGATTGTTCTTGGTGATGCGTATGACTCCGGAACCCTTTGTATCGGCCAATGCAGCGGCGCAGTTTCTTTCCATCACGCGGCGTTATCTCCTTGCGCTCGCGCGCAGGGGTATCGCCGGAGCCTATCCTGTCGGGACCGGGAGCATGCGCAGGGTCTGGATCTTTCGGCTCTCTGAACTCGCAACCGCTCTTGAGAAACAAAACCGCCTGATCCCAAAATCGCAAAAGTGCGTTACGATCCAGTCAGGCAGTCTCCGCGCTGAAAGGATCAAATGAGCTATCAGCGTGGATCACTTAAACAATTGCACCGCAAGGAAGGAGAAACCTGGGTGCTGCGTTACCGGGTCACCAACACGGACGGCAAACGAGTTGAACACATCCTGCCAGTCGGACTCGTTCGGGACTTCCCGAAAGCGAGAGACGCATGGCGCGAGGTCGATAAACTCGCGCTTCTTACCCGTGTCAATCACGACACCCGCGACACCCGCATCCGTTTCAATGCTCTTGCCGAGCACTACCTCAGGAACGACTTCGGGGCCGACGCCGTTCGACCGAAGACCGAGCGGACGACCCTTAACACTCAGCAAATCGTTCGCGGCTACCTCATTCCCCGCTGGGGGAAGGAAATCGCGGATGACATCAAACCCTTGGATATTCAACGCTGGCTGAAATCACTACACACGGAGAAGAACCTTGCCTGGACGACGATCTCGAAGTTTCGCGGAACGATGTTGCGCGTCTACAAGGTCGGCATCCTGCATGAGCACGTAACCCGCAACCCCGTGCTTGCGGTCGAGACACGGTGCACAACCAACTATAAGGCGATTCTGGTGACCCCTCAGCAGACGCTGGCGATTCTCCAGAGCCTGCAGAACATCCTGCACCGCATTCTCGTACTCACCTGCGCTGCAACGGCCCTCCGTGCATCCGAGTTGCTTGCGCTGCGCTGGGCAGACGTGCTCTGGAAACAGGAGAAGATCGCCATCACCAAACGCTGGTCTCGGGGCAAGGACGGGCCAACCAAGAGCCGCAGGTCAGAAGGCCACGTTCCCTTGCACCCTGCCCTCGCTTGTCACCTGAAGGAATGGCACGCACACACGTCCTACGCCAAGGAGACGGACTTTGTGTTCCCGTCGCTCAAAGCAGAAGGACGTGTGCCGATCTCCCCGGCAGTCTTCGTTGCCGACCATCTCCGGCCGGCAGCCAAGGCCGCAGGACTGCAAATTGCCCACGGCCAAAGGTTCGGGCTTCACAACCTCCGGCACTCGCTTTCCAACTGGCTTGTGAACAAAGCGAAGGTCGAGCCCAAGACGGTGCAGAGCATCTTGCGTCACTCCCGCATTCAGACGACGCTGGATATCTATACCCAGGGCGATGGCGATGAAACACGGGCCGCGCAAGGGGCATTCCTGAAGGAATTGGGAATGGCTTCAGAGATGGTGCAGTGAGCAGCGAATTGTGGGTTGAGTTGTGGGTTGGGCTTTTCGGTCGAATTCCCCGTAAGCCCTTGCAAAATATGGTGGGCGCTACAGGATTCGAACCTGTGACTTCCACCGTGTGAAGATGGCACTCTACCGCTGAGTTAAGCGCCCAACTATTTCCATTCAACCAGTTAGAGTCGTTTCCGTCAATTGCGTGGGGACGTTTGGGAACGGGTCGATTGCACCAAGCGAGATTGGACCTCCCGCTTCGCAGGTGTCACGGCTTGGACATACCTGTCCATCATGATACTCGCGTTCGCGTGACGCATCAGCGCCTGAGTGGTCGCAACATCTGCACCCTCGCTGCTGACCAGCGTTCCGAAGGCTCGTTCTAATACGCCAGGTTCTGGGTGCCTTTGCGCAGTACTCGTCATGATTGTCCAGAAAATAAGGGGAGCACGTCAGCGCATACGCGCCAAAGTTGGACGCTGCGAAGGACACAAGCCCTATGGCACAGGTTCCGGTGAAGCTGAAGTTATCGAACGGATGGAAGAACTTCGCCAGCAGGAAACGGCAGTGGATAGAATAGCTGAGACACTGAACACCGAAGGGATTAAGCCGCGTTCGGGACAGCAGTGGTACGCAACCAGCGGTTTCCCGAGTGCTGAAGTGTGCAAACGCTCTGTAAGGGATAAGGGCAATGACGCTCTCGTGGGCAACAAGAGCGGGGTTATGGGGGTGCGATGAATAATGCAATTCGCACATCAGCAGTTCTGGGGATTCTCATTTTGCTTTTGCTGGCCAGCGTCGGATGCGCCAGCCAGAAGAGCGTAGATGACCTGAGTAAACAATTGGCGGATGTGAACGCCAGATTGACAAAACTGGAGCAAGCAGAGACTCAAGGGTCTCGTGAAACCGCTCCCAAGGACAAGAATAAGATTCTTCTGGAGAAAGCCATAGCAGACGCAGGTAAACGTAGACAGGATTGCAAAGCTGCGGCGGAATGGGAGTTTAACAATTGGGTGCGAGTTAACGGAACCCCGCTTCCGGGGAAGAAAGAAGTGTATGAAGCGACTCCTGAAGCCATCAAGCAAGCCCACGCCAAGCAGGATAAAGCAGAAGCAGACTGTCAGAAAGACTATGAGGACGCCTTGCAAGCAGCACAACTTAAGTATCCGCAATGAACATTTGGGAGACAACAGGGGCTTATGGCACTGGAAGAGTACAAGCGCAAACGCGATTTCAAGCAGACGCCCGAGCCTCCCGCGAAGGTGGAACGCGGCGAGCGGCATCGCTTCGTGGTGCAGAAGCACCGCGCCACCCGCCTGCACTATGATTTCCGCCTCGAAATGGAGGGCGTGCTGAAATCGTGGGCCGTGCCCAAAGGGCCGTCGCTCGACCCAGCCGAGAAGCGCCTGGCCATGGAGGTGGAAGATCATCCCGTTTCGTACTTCGATTTCGAGGGCATCATTCCGGCCGGCAACTATGGAGCGGGCACCGTCATGGTGTGGGACATGGGCACCTGGGAGCCGCAGGGCGATGCCGCAGCGATGCTGCGCAAGGGCGACCTGAAGTTTCGACTCAACGGAGAGAAGCTGAAGGGCGACTTTGCCCTGGTACACATCAAGGCGCGCCGGCCGGGAAGCAAGGGAAATGAGTGGCTGCTGATCAAGCACCGTGATGCCTACGTGCAGGAAGGCTACGACATCGACGACCACGACTACTCGGTGCTGACCAAGCGCACGATGGACGGGATCGCGGGCGATCAAGGCTCGGCGGAGTGGAAGAGCAGTCGAAAGACGTCGGCCGGTGGCGCCAGCAAAAAGAACGACTGGCTCGCCGAATCGATCGCGAAAGCGGATGCCAGGAAAGCAAAACCGGAGAAGAAATCAGCAGCCTCCAAGTCGTCGTCTGTTACAGCGAAAACGGCTGCCGCGAAACGCGCGCGGACAAATCCCACCCAAGCAAAAGAAGCGTGGGTGGGACACGCAGCCGCTGCGAAACGCAAGGCGGGAAAAACCGCTCGCTCCACTAGCGCCTCCGTAGGCGGCGTAAAAAAAAACTCCTAAGCCGCGACGAACATAGGGCAGACCGGAAGCCCGAAGCAGCGCGCATTGGCCGCAAAACGCCGATGCCGCATGTTATCCATCCCATGCTTGCAACTCTTGTGGATAAGCCGTTTGACGGCCAGGATTGGCTCTTCGAGGTGAAGTGGGACGGCTATCGCGCCATCGCCTTCCTGGAGCGCGGCTCGGTGCGCCTGGTCTCGCGCAACCAGAACGACATGACCGCCGGTTATCCTGAACTTCGCTCCATCCCTGATTCCATCAAAGCGCGAACGGCAATTCTGGATGGTGAGATCGTTGCACTTGATGAGCAGGGACGGCCTTCGTTCAGCCTGATGCAGCAGCGGACGGGAGTTGGCGAAGGCGGCCGTCGCATCCGTCGCACCCGCGACGATATTCCCGCGATGTATTACGTCTTCGATCTGCTCTACCTCGATGGCTACAACTTGATGCAAGTTGAGCTGGAGCAACGCAAGCAGCTACTGGCGTCCATCCTGGCGCCGGGCGATCTCATCCGCTACTCCGACCATTACGTTGGAAACGGCATAGCCCTGTTTGAAGCGGCGGCCCAGCGCGAACTGGAAGGCATCGTCGCCAAGCGCCGCAGCAGTCCTTACATACAAAAGCGCAGCCATGATTGGCTAAAAATCAAAATCGTCAGACGGCAGGAGTGCGTGGTTGGCGGCTACACGGATCCGCGCGGCTCGCGCGAAAACTTCGGCTCCATCGTGCTCGGCCTTTACGACGATCAGGGCCGACTGATTCCCGTTGGCCAGGCCGGCAGCGGCTTTACCGAAGAGTCACACGCTACGGTGTGGAAGCGGCTGCACGCGCTGGAAACCAAGCGCAGCCCGTTTTTCGGCAAAGTGGAAAGCCCGCGGGCGGTCCACTTTGTGAAGCCGGAATTGGTTGCCGAAATCAAGTTCTCCGAGTGGACGCATGAGGGGCAAAGCGGCGGGATGAAGATGCGAGCTCCCGTATTTCAGGGACTGCGCTCCGATAAGAAGCCGGAGGAGTGCAAGTTCGAGCGGCCGGCCAGCGCGTCAGTCGAGGTCAAGAAGGCAGAAGCGGAGGATGCAGAGTAGGCACCTAATCTGCCTCACAAATATTTCTTTACTGCAGACGAGACAGGAAGCTGGGATCGCGGACGAACGGGTCGATCACGACAATGCCGTCGAGGTCCTGGTTGGCCTGTAAATCCTCCGTTAGCAGGTAACGGCAGGAGGATGCCTTCGCCGCTGCGACGATGGCTGCATCCCAGAACGAGAGTTTATAGCGGTCCTGAATCCTCCAGCTTCGCTCAAGAAGAGCAGCGTCCAGGGTCACGGGGCGCCACGCCATCAGGCTCCTCACCTCGGCCCGAGCCTCCTCACGGGCGGCTGGCCATTTGTGCGCAATGTTTACGTAGAACTCTTGCAAAACCTGGAAACTGATCCGGCCCCGGCGGCTCTTCCAGAGTTCCGATCGCCACAGCGCCGCTGCCCGTTGCTTTTTGAGATCGGCAGCGTCGAAAGCGTAAATGAGAACATTGGTATCAACGAAGATGGGTGCGGTCATGGACCTCCTCGCGCGACAGATACCGGCCATCTGTCTTCAAGAAGGGCTTCCGCGCGAGTGCCTGCCGCATGGAGCGTTCATAGCTGTCCTTGGCAAGCATGCGCTCTTTCAATATTTCCCCTAGAAGCCGCGAAACGCTCGTCTCTTTTCGAGCTGCTTCGAGGCGCGCCCAGCGAGCCACGTTTTCCTCGAGGCTGACAGTAACGTTTCGAAGGCGAGACTTCATGACACGAATATAGTGTGTCACGAATATCGTGTCAATGGTGGCAGCGCTACTTCACATCCTTCATCGGCAACACCGACCCGTAATCGTGGCCGCTGGCGTCGACCGCGCGCCCAATCACCGCACTGAAGGCCTCGCGGACCTCGGGATACTTGGCCACAATCGCTTTACTGACCGCCATATTGTCCTGAAACGCCAGACCTGCCTTGGAGGCATCAGCGGTCTCGTAACTCACTCGCAGGTCGAGATTGTTCTCCACCGGGACTGCAACCATCTCAGTCACCTTGAATGTCTTGCCATTGGCCGCAAGGTTCAGCGGACTTCCGTTACCCGGCAGGTCGCCCGGCCGCGCGCTCTGCATTTCTTCGGCGATCTTGTCGAGTTGCGGCGTGCTCATAAAGTTCACCGGTGCCATCAAGTCCCACGCTGTCAGATAGTAGAACCAGGCATTGTGCAATTGCCCTATGGACTTGAAGTCGCGTGCTTTCGTCAGGTACCACTGCCCATCATGACCGCCGATTGCGTCCAATCGCGGGTAATAACCTGCCAGCTTCCACGAGCCATTCACGTCTTGCAGAATCAGGGTCAGCGTAATCGGATCTTTGCCGGCAAGTTTCTGCATCACGAGCGCGTAACGTCCCGCCGGCAAATTGGTAATCGAGAAGACCAGGCGATCGGGCGAGTTATAGATGCCGCAATAGAAATCTGCCCGCGCCAGTGCTCCCTTGGCTTGTGAGGCATCCAGCAGGTAGGTTCCGCTCACTGTCGTTGGGTCCTGGGAGAAGTATTGCCTGTTGGTGACCACGGCCTGCTCGATGCTGCCGAAATCTCCCGCGATTGCTGGGATGGAATTGGCTTTGAGCCCGGCAACATCTCCGCGCTTGGACAGGTCGAGATATTGGCGCGCCGCCGCTTCGATTGCGTTCCTGGTCGGGACGTTCAAATCGGCGCCGCTGGTGCAACTCTGCGCCGTCACCGCGGGCACCGTGATGGTTGCGGCAAGCAGCAGGAGACCCATGCGAAGGAATAACTGGCAGGTCGAGCGATAAGTGAACGATAGTCGAATCATGTTCGTAGCCTTAACGCCGCGTGAATGCCTTTGCGGTCCGCCGAATATACCGGATGGTTGGTTGCTCTCCAATCCTTTAAGATGCCGTTTACCTTTAGTCAGATGTTCCGCCGACCCTCCTCGCCGGAAATCTGCGGCGCGTCGCGAATCGGCAACAGACGCGCCTTGGCCGGGTTTAGAATAGGCACAGTGGTGAGCGTCGAGAAACGATACCGCCATTCGGCCGTCGAACATATTATGGTACGCCTTCGGCACAATTTAGGATTGGCCTTGTTGCTGGCAACCGGACTGTGCCTTGGGTTCGGGGAATCGCCAGCTCAGACGGCTGCCCCGTCCAGCGCGACACCGGCAACCGGTGCGCATCCGCAAAAGGGGCATGCTCGCGGCAAGAAAGCAGCAGCCGCGGCCCAGGTCCCGCAACCGCCACCGGCACCGCTGACACCGGAGCAAATGAATCCCACCCCGCCGCAGGTCACTTATCAGAATGGATTGCTCACCATCGACGCCAGGAATTCGACGTTGTCGCAGGTCTTGCGGGCGGTACAGGCCCGCACGGGCGCGTCGGTCGAGATGCCGTCCAGCGCTGCGAACGAGCGCGTCATGATGCAGGTGGGTCCCGGACCGCCACGGGATGTACTGAATACTCTGTTGAACGGATCCAAGTTTAACTACATCATCCTGGGTATGGTCGACAATCCAGGTGGTGTGCAGAAAGTAATTCTGATTACCCGGCAAAACGCGTCTTCCACTGTGAACACGGCGCAAAGCAGTGTTCCCGGCCACACTCAACCGCAGTACCAGCCGCCATCCGACGAGCCGCAAGACGAAGAGATTCCGCCCGCCGAAGCGGAGGCGGACAATCCCCAGCAGTATCCCCAGCCGGCGCAGATGCCGGGGCGATTCCGGCCGGGCCAGGTTCCCATACCTTCGCCTGACACGAGCCCCGCGCCCGTATCGGACAGCGGCAACCAGTTTAACGGCGGGAAAACTCCGGAGCAGTTGCTGTTGGATTTGCAAAATATGCAAGAACAACAGCAGCGCTACCAGCAGCAGTTAAATCCCGCCAACACCGGGGAGCAGCCGCCACCGCAATAAGAACGATGTGGTCCCTACAGAAGAGCGTCCCACTGGGACGCTCTTTGTGTTTCAACTGAGGATGGGTCTTTGCTTACGCCGTGACGCCCACCGCAGACAACTCGCGCAGCGACTCTTGATACGGCTGCCGTGCGACACCGCGTTCCGTGATGATCGCGGTGACGTAGGCGTTCGGGGTGACATCGAACGCGGGATTCTCAACAGCCACGCCATCGGGCGCGATTTGCTTGCCTGCCAGGTGAGTCACTTCCCGCGAAGAGCGTTGCTCAATAGGAATCCGGCTGCCGTCGGGCGTTGCCAAATCCACCGTCGAAAACGGGGCCGCAACGTAGAACGGAATACCGTGCTCCTTGGCCAGCACCGCGACCGTGTAGGTCCCAATCTTGTTGGCGACGTCGCCATTGGCGGCGATACGATCGGCGCCCACAATCACCGCATCGATCTTGCCTTGCTGCATCATGGCGCCCGCCATGTTGTCGGAGATCAGCGTGGTCGGAATGTGGTCTTTCATCAACTCCCACGCTGTCAGACGTGAGCCTTGCAGAAACGGGCGGGTCTCGTCGGCAAAGACATGCAGCTTTTTGCCGGAGTCCACCGCCGCGCGAATCACCCCCAGCGCTGTGCCATAACCGCAGGTCGCCAACGCGCCTGCGTTGCAGTGGGTCAAAACTCCGCCACTGGAGGGCAGCAGCGCTGCACCGTGCCTTCCCATGGCTTGGTTGGCGGCAATGTCTTCCACCAACATGCGTTGCGCTTCGGTCACCAGTTTCTGTTGAATCCGCGGGATTGGCTGAGTGCTGAGTTGTTCAAACTTGTCGCGCATGCGGCGAATCGCCCAGAAGAGGTTGACCGCGGTCGGGCGAGTGGCGGCGAGGACCTTGCAGATGCGGTCGAAGTCGCGCTGCAGTTCGGCATGGTCCTTGGCCTGCGAGTCGCGAACGCCCAGCGCAACTCCCATGGCAGCGGCCACACCAATGGCTGGCGCGCCGCGCACGATCATGGTACGGATCGCGTTGGCAACTTCTTCGTAGCTCTTGCAGGTGACGTAGGTTTCTTCCGTGGGCAGTTTGGTCTGGTCAATCAAGCGCACGCCCGCGTCCGTCCATTCCATGGTTTTAATCATCTCGTCGTTTCAATCTTACGGCCGATGTACTTCGCAGCGATTTCCCGGCGAATTGGTCGCCGCCGGCCGGTCACAAAGGTCGCACTTGGCACTGACGGCAAATGTAGGCGGGGTGTCGCGTTTCAAGTGTTGGGCACGAACGTCGTTTGCAGTGAACAGCGCGACAAACTCCGCCGGGCTAGCGGCCTTCTCAACATTGGCGCGACCTCCCGCTTCTTCGCGCTCCACCAGGCACAGCACACCGGCGATCTCAAATCCAAACTCACGCGCGGCCTCAATGGCCTGGATGGTCGAACCTCCGGTGGTGCAAACGTCATCCACGATGACCACCCGCGCCGGCTTCTGCCGAAAGCCTTCAATGCGCTGGCCCATGCCATGCGTTTTCTCCGCTTTGCGGACAAGAAAACCGTGTACTGGCTTTCCCTGCTGCGCGCTGACGACGGACGTTGCCACCACGATTGGATCAGCGCCCATGGTCAACCCGCCAATCGCATCGGTGTGCCAGCCGCGCGCGCGAATCTCTTCCAAGACGGCTTGCCCGGTTAGCAGCGCACCGCTCGCGTCGAGGGTAGTAAGGCGGCAATCGATGTAGTAGTCGCTAGTCCCGCCGCTGGAGAGCTTAAATTGGCCCAGACGAAACGACTTCTCCGCCAGCATCGCCAACAGTTGTGCGCGCGCGTTCGCCATCCTGTTAACCATACCATTTCAATTGGTCACTTTTTCCAGATGGCGGTAGTGATCGCTAGCCAGCCATAACAACGCAAACAGCGCGAAGTTGTATCCGCAATGCATGAGGAACGAGCTGGCCACGGAGTTGGTGCGCTCGCGGGCCACGGTGAAGACCACGCCGACCACGAAGATACTCAGGATAGGCGCCCAGGCATAGGCTAACTGGGTTCCGTGAATGCCGGCGAAGGCCGCCGCCGTCAGCACGACGGCTATGGTCAGGCCGAACGCCCGCCGCAGCACTGGGTACAACAGTCCGCGGAAAAACAGTTCTTCCAGCAACGGCGCCAGGGTCATGCCAAAGGCAGCCATCAAGTAGGCGCTGGCTGCATCATGGAAGTACTTGTCCATAGGCAACGATTTCGGGATGGGAAGAAAGCGCGACAAGCCGTCGACAACCACCGCCACAATTGTCCCCAGAACGAAGAATCCCGGCGCGGAGACCCCGGGCCAATTCCAATGGATCGCTTTCCCGAAGGGCTCGTGGCTTCGCGAGCGCACCAGAACAAACATAAACAAAAGAATGATCGGGTAGGCAGCCGCCTGCGCTCCTATCACCACGCGAGCGTCGGTAGCCAGTTCAGCGATCGTCATATTCCGGTATCCCGGGGCGGTGCGTGCGATGAACAGCGCAGCCAGGCTGAAGCCGAAGACGGCAACCGCCGTGACCACCAGCACCGCCAGCACATCCCAACCTGACCAGGCGGGGAAAGACCGGAAGGGGAGAGAAAATTGCGCGGGAAGTGCGATAGCCGGATCCAACGGCGTGGTTGGATTCGAGCCAGGCAGATCGCCGGGCGCTTCGGCTGCGAGCGGATTTTCGTTTGGATCAAACATTGGATTTCACGGCACGCCTCTCGTAACCCCTGCAGCCACGGCTACCCATTGCCCCTCGCATTGGACGAACGCGGCAGCAGTTTGGCTAGCGTCTGTCCGGTGTAGGATTTTTTTACCCGCGCCACTTGCTCCGGTGTGCCTTGCGCCACCAAACGCCCGCCGTCCTCGCCACCCTCCGGCCCCAAATCGATGATCCAGTCGGCATTGCGGATCACGTCCATGTTGTGCTCGATGATGATGATGCTGTTCCCCAGGTCGGTCAGCCGATGCAGAACTTCCAGCAGCTTACTGACATCGTCGAAGTGCAGTCCCGTCGTCGGCTCATCCAGAAGGTACAGCGTCCTGCCGGTCTGGCGCTTGCTGAGTTCGCGCGCCAGCTTGATGCGCTGCGCTTCCCCGCCCGACAGCGTCACCGCCGATTGACCGAGATGAATGTACCCCAGACCCACATCCACCAGCGTCTGCAGCTTCTGCTTGATCTGCGGAATATTCTCCAGGATGGGCAGCGCGTCGGCCACCGGCGTCTCCAGCAGGTCGGCAATCGAGTGGCCCTTGTACTTCACCGCCAGGGTCTCATGATTGTACCGTTTGCCGCCGCACACCTCGCACAGCACGTACACGTCGGGCAGAAAGTTCATGGCGATGCGGCGCTGCCCGTCACCCTGACAGGCCTCGCAACGTCCGCCGGCAACGTTGAACGAGAAGCGTCCGGCCTTGTAGCCGCGTGCGCGCGACTCCGGCAGCATGGCATAAAGATCGCGAATCAGGGTGAAGACGCCAGTGTAGGTCGCGGGATTCGAGCGCGGGGTGCGGCCGATGGGCGACTGGTCGATGCGGATGACCTTGTCGATAAATTCGGTCCCGGCGATTGCCTTGTGAGCGCCGGTCTCTTCGCGCGAGCCGTACAGCGATTTGGCAAGCGCACGGTAAAGAATGTCGTTAACCAGGGTTGACTTGCCCGAACCCGACACCCCCGTTACCACGGTCATGACGCCCAACGGAAAACTGACGTCGAGATTCTTCAGGTTGTTCTCGCGCCCGCCGAGAATGGTGATGGCCTTGCCCGCCGCGGCGGGCTGCCGTCGCGCGTAACGATACGCGATCTGCTTCCGCCCGGAAATGTACTGTCCGGTCAGCGAACCTGGCGCCTCCTCGATCTGTGCGGGGGTACCGCTGGCTACGACTTCTCCACCGTGACGGCCAGCGCCCGGCCCGAGATCGATGACGTAATCGGCGCGCCGTATGGTGTCTTCGTCATGCTCGACCACCAGCACGGTATTGCCCAGATCGCGCAACGATTCCAGCGCATGCAGCAAACGGTCGTTGTCGCGATGATGCAGGCCGATCGAAGGTTCGTCGAGCACGTACAGCACGCCGCGCAGCTTTGATCCGATCTGCGTGGCCAGCCGGATGCGCTGCCCTTCGCCGCCACTCAAGGTCGCAGCCGAGCGGTTAAGCGAGATGTAGCCCAGCCCGACTGCGTTGAGAAAACCCAATCGCTCGGCAATCTCTTTGCGAATTCGTCCCGCAATGCGTTCCTCGCGCTCGGAGAGTTTGATCCGCGCGGCCGCTTCCACGGCACGCGACACCGGCAGCGCAGTGAACTCAGCAATGGACATGCCGTTCACCTTAACGGCCAGGCTTTCAGGACGCAGCCGCTGGCCGTGGCACGCGGGGCAAGTGGTCGCGGACATATGGTCCAACAGCCAGTCGCGGTAGGTTTCGGAGGAACTATCCTCCATCGCCTGCCGCAGATATGCGAATACGCCGAGGAATCCGCCCTTCTTTTTATCGCCTTGCTCCGGCCCGTAGAGAATCAGGTTCTGCGTTTTGCGCGGCAGTTGCTCGAACGGCGTGGTCAGGCTGAATCCGTAAGCTTCTGCGGCCAACTGCAATATGTGGATGAGGTTCTGCGACGCCGAGCCTGGTCCCAGAGCGCCCTCCAGCAGCGGCTTTGACCAGTCCGCAATGACCTTGGCCGGATCGAAATCGTACTTGCTGCCCAGCCCATTGCACTCCGGGCATGCGCCGTACATGCTGTTGAACGAGAACGAACGCGGCTCCAGCACCGGGACGTTGATGCCGCACTCCGGGCAGGCCAGCTTGGATGAGTACAGGTGCTCTTCGCCGCCGACCACGGCGACCTGCACCAATCCGTTCGCCAACTTCATCGCCAATTCGACCGACTGCGCCAGGCGGTGCTCGATTCCCGGTTTCACCAGCAGCCGGTCAACCACCAGTTCGATGGTGTGGTTCTTGCGCTTGTCCAGCACGATCTCGTCATCGGCAATGTTGCGCAACTCGTTGTCAATGCGGGCGCGCGTGAAGCCCTGCTGCGCCAGCTTGTCCAGTTCCTTCTTGAACTCTCCCTTACGGCCACGAACGATGGGAGCCATGATCATCACCCGGTCCTCGGACTTCAGGTCCATCACTCGTTGCACGATCTGGTCGGCTGACTGCCGCGAGATGGCGCGTCCGCAATGCGGACAATGCGGCATGCCGATGGAGGAATACAGCAGGCGCAAGTAGTCGTAGATCTCGGTGATGGTGCCGACGGTGGAACGCGGGCTGCGGCTGGTGGTCTTCTGCTCAATGGCGATGGACGGACTCAATCCGTCAATACTGTCCACATCGGGCCGCTCCATTTGGTCGAGGAACTGGCGCGCATAAGCCGACAGCGTTTCCACATAGCGGCGTTGGCCCTCGGCATAAATGGTGTCGAAGGCGAGCGACGATTTACCCGAGCCGCTGAGGCCGGTGATGACGGTCAGAGTATTGCGCGGAATCTGGACGCTGATGTTCTTCAGGTTGTGCTGACGCGCCCCGCGGACTGTGATGCTGCTGATACCCATGGACTCCGGTTCGAACGTGACTTACCGTTGAGTAGTAACTGCTGGTAGAGCCGGCCTTCAGGCCGGCATCCAGAAAGGCCCCACCGTACTTGCTTCCCGGCACGCGGCGCTGAACCCCGATTGTTTGTCAGATTCTGACGCTGTTAAATACCGAGACACACCAGTGACCCGGCTGAAGCGCCGCTCTACCCATCCTCCCGGACACACCTCTCTGAAAGCGCACTATCGGCCCCGAACGGCAGTTTCAGCGTGATGCAATGCTCTGGAAAGTCCGCGAGAGGGGAAACGCAATTCTACTTACGTATCTTAGTTGCCAACAGCGAGAGACGTCAACGCAAGGTAAAGTGGATTCATCGGAGTAGATGATCGTTCGGCGTGCTGGATTCCACTCCGAACCCAGATGCGCCGATAAACAGGCTCCGGGAAATCCCGGGAAACACCCCGCGGTCCCGGTGCATCGAAAGAAGAGAACGATATGACGCCGTTTCTGCTCTCGACCCTGCTCCTGTTCACCATTGTTGCGGCATTTGCCTTCGGAGTTGCGATGGGATATTGGGTGATTTGCGGACTATTGAACCTGTTTCACCCCAGCCGTACCCAGAACAAACCATCCAGCACGCCAGCCTTGGCGCCTACGGCAAGTGGGGACTAGAGTCGTTCCGGGATTGGTTGATCCGGCTCGGGCCTCGGCCAAAGGCAGGAGGAAAACCGCTGTTGAAAACGCGTTCGGCGTAGCTGAGAATCGCCACACATCTCAAACTTCCGCAGAGAAGCTCATCGGGAACACTGGATGACTGCGGCGATTGTTCGCTCTTCTCTCCGCACTATTCGGGCCAACTGTGCTAAACCGCCACAGCCGCGTTCGAACGCTCGTTCCGATTGTTGCGAAATCCATCACGTCGGCGGGTGACCGCCATCACAGCGTCCCCTAAGTCTTTCTTCCACAATGAAATCGTACTCATGGCGGTTTCATGTGTGCGGGTCTGACAAGAAGCACGCCTCTTGGGTAGCGGTAATCGCTCCAAGGCCGAACCGGACCCAGTATTCATAATCTTTTATTTGGAGAAGTCATGAAGAAGGTCATCTTAGCTGTCCTACTTACCGCTTTCGCGCTGTTCCTGATCCTCCCTAGCCTGTCTTGGGCACAGGAAGACCTCTACAAGGCAAAGTGCGCCGCTTGCCACGGTGCGGATGGGAAAGGTACCGCCGCCGGCAAGAAGATGGGATCTCCGGAGTTTTCATCCCCGGCGGTGCAGAAGGCTTTGAACGCCGATCTGGTTGATTACATTGAGAATGGCGGGCCGCAGAAAAAGCCTTCGCACGCCTTCGCCAATAGGGGCGTCAGCCCGGCCGACGCTGCCAAGCTGGCTACTTACGTGAAGAGCCTGAAGTAGGCCCGCTTCACGCTGGCTTCTTCTCCAAGCCGGCTCCAGGTTATGAACCGGTCTGGAGCGGAACATCCCCGAAGTTCCGAAGTCGCCCGACGGCGCCCTCGCTTTGGCGCCGCTTCCACCTGCCGAGGTCCGACCGGGCCGCCAGGGCGACCTGGAGAAAAGCATGAGCAAGGGAATCCTTTATGATGCAACACTGTGCATCGGCTGCAAGCAGTGCGAGCAGGGCTGCGCGACCGAAAACGGCTTGCCCTACGATGACCGCATTGCCGCCCAAGAGATTACATCTGCGCACAAGTACACCGCCGTCCTGACCAAGGACGACAAGTTCATGCGCAAGTTGTGCATGAACTGCGACGACCCGGCCTGCGCCTCGGTTTGCCCGGTGGGCGCGCTAAAGAAGACTGCACTCGGACCCGTCACCTACGACAAGAGCCGTTGCATGGGATGCCGCTATTGCATGGCGGCCTGTCCCTTCGGCGTGCCCAAGTACGAATGGGAGAAAGCGGTACCCGGCGTGCGCAAGTGCATCATGTGCAGCAAGCGCGTAGCCGAAGGGAAACAGACGGCTTGCGCGGAAATCTGCCCCACCGGTGCCACCAAGTTCGGCGACCGCGACCAACTGCTGGAGGAAGCCAAGAAACGCATCCACGACGATCCGGGCAAATATCTGCCTCACATCTTCGGTGAGACCGAGGTCGGCGGAACATCGGTCATGCTGCTGTCTTCCCTTCCCTTCAACCTCTTCGGGTTCCGGGCCGACCTGACGGAACGGGCGCTGCCGATGTACACCTACCAGGTGCTGTCGCGCATTCCTGACTTCGTCCCCCTGTTCGGCACCTTGCTGGGCGGCGTTTACTGGATCACCCATCGCCGCGAGGACGTTGCCGAAGCCGAGGCCAAAGAGAAAGAACACAACGGAGGTGGGCGATGACGGTGCCAAGAATCCGCTTCACATTCTGGAAGGCGATCTTCCTTGCGATCATGGCGGCTGGCGTGTACTGCACTTTCCTCCGCTTCTTCCGCGGGCTGGGCGCGTCCACGAACCTGAGCGATCAGTTTCCCTGGGGACTGTGGATCGGCTTCGACGTGATGTGCGGCGTGATGCTGGCAGCGGGAGGCTTTACCCTGACCGCAGCGGTCGAAATCTTCAACATCAAACGCTTCCATTCCATCGTAAGGCCCACGATTCTTACCGCATTCTTAGGCTACCTGCTGGTTTGTGCGGCGCTGATGTACGACCTTGGGTTGCCGTGGAATATCTGGCATCCGCTAATCATGCGCAATCCGCACTCGGTGATGTTCGAGGTGGCCTACTGCGTCATGTTCTATACCGCGGTGCTGGCCATGGAGTTCTCCCCCATTGTGCTGGAGCACTTCAAACTTAAGCGTGCGCTGAAGATCATCCGCAGTGTCATGGTGGTGTTTGTCATCCTCGGTGTGCTGCTGTCGACGTTGCACCAGTCCTCGCTCGGCACTCTTTATCTCATCATGCCCAACAAGCTGCATCCGTTCTGGTATAGCCCGCTGCTGCCGGTGTTTTTCTTTCTGTCGGCGATTGCGGTTGGGTTGGCCATGACGATTTTTGAGTCTTCCATGAGCTCGAAGTACTTTGGCCGCGAGTTGGAGCTGCCCATCCTGCGCGATCTGGGACGGGTGCTGGTGGTGGTGCTGGCGCTATACGGAATTCTGCGCTTCGAGGATTTGTATCATCGCGGCGTCCTGAAGCTGGTCCTGGTATCGGGATACGAACAGCGCTTTTTCCTGCTGGAAATGTTCCTCTCGCTGCTCGCGCCGCTGGGACTCCTGCTGATACCGAAGATTCGAGAAAGCGCGCAAGGCCTGTACCTGGCGGCGGTGCTGACCCTGCTCGGATTTGTCACCAATCGTCTGAACGTGACCATCACCGGAGTCGAGAACGCCGTCGGCGGCCGTTACACCCCCAAGTGGACCGAGGTAGTCATCACCGCCATGTTTGTCGCGCTCGGCTTTGCCATCTTCGGTCTGGCGGCGAAGTACCTGCCGATCTTCCCCGAAGAGAAGCCCCAAATCCCGGCACTCCGCGAACCGGAAGCTCGGTTCGAAGAAGTTGCGGTGCCTGTCCATGCCGGAGACTGACAACTCGAACCGGCTCTCACCGGAAACCACCGAGGAGAGCCCGCTCTCATCGCGCCCCTTCTGGTTGCAGCGGCTGGGACGCAGTGTAAGCGCCAAGCTGATGGTCTCGATTTTCGTGGTCATGATCATCATCTTCGCCCTGCTGGGATATTTCAGCACGCAACTGCATCGCAAGCATCTGGAAGCCGCGGCGCTGGTCAGCGCCGAGCAGCAGAGCGAAGTTCTGCGCCGCAGCGCTTCGCATTACATGCTGAACAACGATCGCAGCGGCCTGTACGAGATGATGGTGAACATGGCCGACCAGCCCGGCGTGGTGCGGGTCCGGATCATGAACCCGCAAGGCGTGATCAGCTATTCGACGGCCCCGCCCGAGGTCGGCACCATGGTGGATAAGGGCGGCGAAGCCTGCTATGGCTGCCACACGCAATCGCAGCCGCTCAGCCGCCTGAACCGCTCCGACCGGTTTCGCGTCTATCACGCCGCCAATACCCGCGTGCTGGGAGTGATCACCCCGATCGAAAACCAGCCCGCCTGCTCCAATGCCGCCTGCCACGCTCATCCCGCAAGCACGCGGATTCTGGGCGTGCTCGACACCAATCTTTCTCTCGCCAAGGTGGATGAAAGCCTGCACCGGGAGCGGAGAGAGATGCTGGCCGGAACTGCGGTCGCGCTGCTCGCGGTCGTCTTTCTCAGCGGACTGTTCGTGTGGATCGAGGTCCGCAACCCGCTGCGCGAGTTGAAGACCGGGACCGAGCGCGTGGCCACTGGCGACCTCGGCTATCAGATTCCGGTGCACTCGCCCGACGAAGTGGGCGAACTGGCGCAATCGTTCAACGAGATGAGCAACCGCTTGCAGGTGGCACAGGCGGAAATCACCGCCTGGGCCCACACCCTGGAAGAGCGTGTGGAGGAAAAGACACGCGAGTTGAAACAGGCGCACCAGCGCATGTTGCACGTGGAAAAGATGGCCACCATCGGCAAGATGGCTGCGGTGGTCGCGCACGAAATCAACAACCCGCTCTCCGGCATACTCACCTATTCCAAGCTGGTCAAGCGCTGGATCGACAAGAACGCTGCCAGCTCACCCAAGAAAGAAGAGATGAAGGGATCTCTCGATCTGGTGGCCAGCGAGAGCAAACGCTGCGGCGAGTTGGTGAAGAACCTGCTGAGTTTCTCGCGGGTCTCGCCCATGAATCTGGCTTGGTGCGATCTGAACCAGGTCATCGATCGTTGCGTGCGCTTGGTGCAGCACAAGATGGAAATGGCCGGCATCCAGCTCAACCTCGATCTCGCCAGCAACTTGCCTATGGCACATTGCGATCCCGCGCTGATCGAGCAGGTGGTGCTGGCCATGGTGATCAATGCCATCGACGCCATGCCCCAGGAAGGCAACCTGTGGATCGCCACCCATGCCAGTGCGGAGTGGATCGAACTGGTCATTCGTGACGACGGGATCGGAATTCCCGACGAGCATCTCGCGCACATCTTCGAGCCGTTCTACACCACGAAGGAATCCGGCGGCTCGGGGCTCGGCCTGGCCATCAGCCAGAACATCGTGGAACGCCATGGCGGGCAGATCGAAGTGAACTCCGTCGTGGGACAAGGGACCACATTCCGAATTGAGCTGCCGGTGGATAGCCAGAATCCCGCCATGGCTGGCGATCGTGACCGCGCAGTGGTGGAAACGAGGTAGAAGAATGACGCAAGGCAAATTGCTGATCGTGGACGATGAACTCAGCGTGCGCGACTCGCTGGCCAAGTGGTTCACCGAAGAAGGCTATGAAGTGGCCACCGCCGAGAACGCCAACGAGGCGCTGACGCGTGTAGCCGAGCAGACCTTCGATGTCGCGTTGGTGGACATCAAGATGCGCGGCACCGACGGCATTGAATTGCAGCGGCGGTTGCACGAGATTTGTCCCGACATGCTGGTCATCATCATGACGGGCTATGCTTCGGTGGAAACTGCCGTAACCGCGCTCAAGAACGGTGCCTATGACTATGTCAACAAGCCGCTCGATCCCGACGAGATCGCGCACCTGATCGCCAAGGCAATGTCTCATCGCCGCACCCAGCAGGAGAATACCCGGCTGAAAGAGACCGTCGCCGAAATTACGCATCCCTCCGACATCATTGGGCAGAGCGCCGCGATGAAGCATGTCTTCGACGCCATCGAAACGGTTGCGCCCACCGATGCCACGGTGCTGGTCACCGGCGAGAGTGGCACCGGAAAAGAACTGGTGGCGCGCGCCATTCATGCTGGAAGCCCGCGACGTTTTCATCCCCTGGTGGTCATCCATTGCGGCGCACTAACCGAAACCCTGCTGGAGAGCGAGCTCTTCGGCCACGAGAAAGGCGCGTTCACCGGTGCGCAGTATCGTAAGAAAGGCAAGTTCGAAATCGCCGAAGGCGGCACCGTGTTCCTCGACGAGATCGGCGACATCAGCTTAAAGACCCAAACCGATTTGCTGCGCGTGCTGCAGGAGCGCGAGATCGTGCGGGTAGGCGGCAATCAGACGATCCACGTTGATTTCCGCGTGGTCGCCGCCACCAACAAGGACCTGGAACAACTGATCGAGGAAGGCAAGTTCCGTCCCGACCTTTTCTATCGTCTAAACGTTTTTCATATCGAGATTCCACCGCTGCGCGAACGCCGCGAAGACATTCCGCTGATGGTGGACCACTTTACCCGCAAGTTCTCGCGCGAGATGAGCAAGAAGATCACGCGAGTCTCGCCGGCGGCGATGAATGAATTGCAACAATACAATTGGCCGGGTAATGTCCGCGAATTGGAAAACGCGGTCGAGCGGGCCATGGTGGTGGCGCAGGAACCGGAACTGCGCGAGCAGGATTTTGTTCTGAAATCGAGGAACGGCGCGGGCCCGGGAATAGGCGATGTCCGCAGCCTTGACGACGTGGAACGCGCGCACATCCTGCGGGTGCTGGAGGAGTGCAGCGGCAATCAAACGCGGGCCGCCGAAGTTCTCAATATCGATCGCGTCACCTTGCACCACAAGCTGAAGAAGTACGGCTGGAATAGAAAAGAAAAAGAGCAGTTAGCGATTAGCAATTAGCAATTGGCTTTTAGCTCTTAGAAACCAGAAGTCCTTAGTGGATGCCAAGCTGCATCGGTGACGCCGATTGCTAAAGGCTAAGAGCTAAGAGCTAGTTGCCAGTTTAGTTGCTCCTTGGACGCCCGTGAAAAAGCTACAACTGCTGCCGGTGGGAACCGTGGACGCTCGGCTGCTCGAATGGTTGCAGCATGAGCTCTATGAGAAGTTTCGTGTGCCTACCGAAGTCCTGGGGCCAGGGATCGATCCCACGTTTGCGCGGCACGCTGAACGCCAGCAACACCACTCGTCCGAAATCCTGGCCAGGATGCAAAAATACGTCAACGGCAGCACCTGGCGCCTCGTCGGAATCACGGAATTGGACCTGTACATCCCAATTCTGACTTTCGTTTTTGGGGAAGCCCAGCTGGGCGGGGCCGCAGCGCTAGTTTCCTATCATCGTTTGCGGCAGGAATTCTACGGTCTGCCACCGGATGCGGACGCCCTCGCCAACCGTCTATTGATCGAAACCGTGCATGAACTGGGACACACGTTGAGCCTTACCCATTGCCAGGACTATCGCTGCGCCATGGCCGCCGCCCACGCGGTGGAGTGGATCGACATCAAAGACAGCGGCTTCTGCGAAGACTGTCTCTCGCGGGTTTTGCAGGCGGTATAGCGCGCCCCACACGGTCGCGCCGAATCGAGACCGCGCGGACTATCGCTTCGACGGTTTTGGCAGGTCGCTCCACTTCCAGCTGAACAGCTTGCCGTGATGCTCGGCGACCATCGCCGAAATGCCCATCACACCCATCACCAGGAAAATCAGGAAGAAAACGACGGCAATCACAAGCACTGGCATACCACACCTCTGACGCCATTCTGCTCGGCGGATGAACTTGCTTCCGTGACTGCGGTCACAGGTGGCTGTGAGCTAGGCGGAGAAGAGCGGCAGGGCGGCTCCCCAGACCCTGCCTCCGCTAAAGAGTTACCTGCTCAGCTGTGTGCCATTGGTTATCGCTTGGCTTCCATGGCAACGGCGCGCGGGAAGAGGATGTTGTTTTCCAGATGAATGTGCTGGTGCAGGTCGCCTTCAAAGCCCTGTAGCGCCTCATACAGCGTGCGATAGCTGATGCATGCGTCTCCCGGGACCTTGTAATTCCTGGTAATCGCGCGCAGCGAACGAAGTGCATCGCCCGCGCCGTCGTGCTCCTGCATCATCATGCGTACGGGATTTACTACTGTACCGAACGTCGCCGGTGGCGCGGGTTCTCCGGCCAGAGCGCTTTCTTCCATGCGCAGCAGGTAGGGAAAGAGGACTTGCTCTTCCTTCATCAGGTGAACGCTCAGTTCCGCAGCCAGTGCGGAAAAGATTTCCTGTACCTGGAGCAGTTCCGGATGGTTCTTGCCGTGCACTCCGACCACCTTGCTGGCGAGCGCTTCAATGCGCTGGCTTTCTTCGCGCACAAAGATGTGATGGGTGTTGGTGATGTGAGCAATCAGGTCGGCGAGCAACTGCTTTTGCCAATTCTGGCTGAACTCGGGCTGGGTGGATGCCAGGCTTTTCTCCAGGCGTGCGATAGCCTCGTCAACGGAGATCTTGGCTTCGGCGCATGCCTCGCCCAGGGTGCGGGTTCCGCCACAACAGTAGTCGATTCCGAGCTTTTCGAATTCGCGCGTCGCGTTGGGCGTTTCGGCTGCAATCTCGCCTACAGTTTTGGTAGTTGCGATTGTCATTTCTATTTCCTCCTGCGGGTAGCGGAGCGTTGCGCCGCTTCTCGCCTTCAATTGCAGACTACTGGCCCTGCCGCGCCGCAGCTATGACTTCTGTCACGGTGCTGAAAAATTGTGTGTGCTGTGAAGCGAAGCTCGCGGACTCAGCCGCCGGAAGCCCGCAGTTCCGCTTCCAGGCGCTTCAGCGAAGGAATTTCAAGCTTGCGGTTGTCAACCTGAATCAGTCCTTCGGCCTGCAGCCGGCTGAGGTTGCGCGACACCAGTTCGCGTACGGTACCGATCTGTGCCGCCAGTTCGCTATTGTTCGCCGGCAGGGTCAGCGTGATGACATCGCCACTGCGAACGCCGTCGGTCTTGCCCAGTCGCACCAGCAGCGCGATGAGCCTGTGCCGGACCGTAGTGAACGAAAGTTCTTCGATGATGCCCACTAACCGGCGCAGCCGCCCGCCAATCACCCGCAAAACTTTCAGCGCGACCTGCGGATGCTGCAAACAGAGGGCCTGAAAATCCTGCCGGCTGAAGAAGAGCAGCGTGCTATCGCTGACCGCCTGCGCTGAGGCAGGATAGTTTCCGCCATCGAAGACGGGCAGTTCGGCGATTGAACTACCGGGACCGTCGATCGAAAGGACTTGCTCGCGCCCCCCGGCCGAGCTCTTGAAGATGCGCACGTTCCCCAGCTGCACGACGTAAAGCCCAGCGCACGGCTCGCCTTCGCTGAAGATCAGTTCGCCAGCGCTGTAATTGCGTTGCACAAGGTGCGAGATCAGAAAGGCAAACTCCTGCTCCGACAAGCTGGAGAAGATGGGAACGCGTTTCAGCACCGCGAGCGAGGCGGCTTCCTGGCGTGTGGGCATGGCGATGATTTTACGCGCTGCCGTGCGGCAGAGAGTCGAACCTGCCGGACCGGGACCGCCGCTCACTTGCAGCGCAGCGCCTCCATCCGTGGTTGGTGCGCTCTTGTGGGGTGCGAGGTGCGGCGAACGCTTTCAGTTCACCCACGGCGGGGTGGAGTCGCCATTTTTCTTGCGCACATCGCGGGTGCTGGGATCGCGGAAGTTGCCGTGCTCGTCGAAGTAGTCATCGTGCCGGTAATCGTTGCGATCGTGCTTGCGCATGTAGACCTCAAACTTGCGCGCGGCGCGCTTGCGTTTCCAGCGGTAATAGGAGTTGCGCAGGCCGAATGCGCGCTCCGAGGCGGCATAGCCGAAACCACGGCGCGGAATGAACTTCAGCCAGATGTAGCCAAAAAGCGCGCCGCCGAGGTGCGCCATGTAGGCGATCGACTGGCCGCCACCGTGTGCGGATGACAACGCACCGTACATCGCCAGGGCGATGATGCCCATGACGAAGTACTTGGCTTTGATGAGGAAAGGAAGCGGGAAGAGCATCACTTGCGACTCGCCGTGCAGTATGCCGAAGGCCAGCAGCAATCCATAGATGCCGCCGGAGGCGCCCACAGTCGCGGTGTACGGACTGACGCCGAGCAATCCGGTGAAGGAAACTACAACCGTGACCAGCGCGGCGCCAATCACGCAGAAGAAATAGAACTGCATGAATAGGCCATAGCCCCAGTCGGTTTCGAGCTGCGCCCCAAACATCCACAGCGCCAGCAGGTTGAACAGAATGTGCAGCACACCCGCATGCAGGAAGGCGTAGGTCACCAATTGCCAGAGCTCGCCATGAACAACCGCGGCGCCTTCCAGCCCAAGATGGACGTAGGCCCACTCGCCGAACAGGGCTGTGGCGCTAAATGCCCGTAGGAACCAGAACAGCAGAAAGACGACACCATTGGCGATGAGGAGTTCTTTCACCGCACGGGTAAACGGCGGAAAACTCATGGACATGGTCGACGAGCCGCGTGGCATGACTTACTCCGTTCTCTGCATCGCCGGGGACCTCAGCGTTCCGGCAGCGGTACGATCGCCAAACTGCGATGGTCCCTGGCATCGAGGGCGCGTACAGCAAAGACTACATTGTCCTTGGAAAGCGGCAAAGTGGCCCTAGTGACATTGCCCACCCGCTTAACATGTTGCCAGTCGGCCGCGGCGGTATCGCGCCACAGGACTTCATAGGCCGTGGCCCGTCCGCCGGCGGAAGCCTCCCAGGCCAGCGTGGAATCGTTTTGCAGCTCTTTGGTCAACAGGCGCACATTGGCCGGCGGCGCCGGAGCTGACGCCAGCGATGCCAGAGTCGCCGCATTCAAGCGCGCCACATTCGCGGCGTAATCGTAGTCCACAAATTTCGGCAGATCACCGTATTCGATGCCATTCTCGGTGCGCACGTTCTGGTGCTGATGGTTGTAGTTTTCGCGAAATTCGGTAAACCGCACCGCCGCGAATCCCTGCTCGTTGAACGAGAAGTGATCGCCGCCGCGCAGGTAACGATCGTGCCGGAAGACCAGCAGGGGACTTAGCGTAGCGGACTGTAGATATTCCTTGGCGACGGACGCGACATAGCGCGCGAGTTGCCGCGACGGGCCGTCGCTCTCACCGCCCAGCGAACGAACCAGGCGCAACTCCTTGTCTGTCGCCATGGTCGCAATGCCTTCGGAGAAGACACGCACTACATGCCGATCCTCCAAGGTGTCTCCCGGAGTGCGGTCGCCCCCCACGATATCGTTGTTCAACACCGCCTCAAGGTCCCAGCCGGCCGCCTTGGCCATCTTGGCAAAGTGGGCGCTGCCGTATAGCCCTTGTTCCTCTCCGGCCACGGTGAGAAAGATGATGGTGGCGGGAAAACGATGCTGGCTCAGCACGCGCGCGCATTCCAGGCTCACCGCCGTGCCGCTGCCGTCATCATTCGCGCCGGGAGCGGCCCCCTTCGTGTCGTTGTTGTCGCTGTCGCGGGAATCGTAGTGACCCGTCACCAGGACAATTCGACCGGCATTCGCAGAGTCGGTCCCGCGCAGCACCGCATAGACGTTGGTGATCTTGGTGGGGGTCGGAAGGCGCGGCCCCGGCTCTTGCGTAAATTCGTCAGTCTTCACTTCCAGGCAGCCGCCGCACGCTTTGGCGTAGCGTTCGAATTCGCTTCGGATCCACTCCGCTGCCGCGGTCGCACCTTTTCCGCTGGAGGCCGGCATGTCGGACGAAAGCGTCGACCGCGTCTCGAAGCTGACCAGCTTCTCGATGGTTTGCTGGATGCGCTCAGGAGAGACCTCATGCAGGGCCGCAGCGATCTGCGGGTCCGGCGTTGCCGGGGAGATGTTGTCCGGCGGCTGAGAAAAAAGAGCAACCGAGAGGACGATGGTCAGCATCAAAACCGCGATTCCGTTTAGGATTGAATTCAGAGCGGGCATCGGAACTCCAGGAACCTCAGGAAAGCTGATGCGTCTATTACTTGACGCTGCCAAGAGATTCTAAATATAAATGCAGGGACGTGCGGGCCTAATTCTGACGGCGCGGCAACATCGAGAACTGGGAGGCTAATGATCATGGTTATTTGTCCTGAATGCGAGAGCGATCTGGACATCGAAGAAGATGAGGTTGACGAGGGCGAAATCGTTTCCTGTCCGGAATGCGGGACCGATTTTGAAGTCGTGGCCGTGGAGCCTCTGGAACTGACTCGCGTCGAGGATGAGGACGAGGAGGAAGAAGAGGACGAGGAAGAAGAGGACGATGGCGACTACTGAGCGGCCTCGCGGCGCCCTCAGACGCGCAGTGTTTGCTGGTTGCGCTTCCCTGCTGTTTCTGGTTTCGGTTGCTGGCGTCGGGCTGCACGCGGCTCCCCCCGCTTCTAACTTTGTTCAATCCGCTTCGCAAGCCCCAAAGAATGACTACGCCTTGATTTACGGCACGGTGTGGGATGCGGACCAGCATCCGGCGACTGGTGTTCCGGTCACCATCCGGCGGGCCTCCGGCAAGAAGGCGAAGTGGGAACTGGTGTCCGACAGAAACGGGGAATTCGCCCAGCGCGTGCCGGTCGGAGGTCAGGATTACATAATCCAGGCCAATATCAAAGTGCCCAAGGGGCAGCCTAAGCCTGAGATCAAAGTCCACATCGACGATAATGAGCGGAAAGACGTTAGCCTGCATCTAAGCAGGTAGAGACCCTGGCAAATTGTGGCCGAAAGGGAAACCCTATGAAGAGGACACTCGGCACCGTCGTGGTTCTACTGGTTGCACTGAATTGCCTTGCCTGGCAATTGACGCTGCCCCTCGGGGGATCGTCCTCTTCTTCGGATGGGCGTAAGGCCACTCGCGTTACCTCGCGCACTCTCACCGGCGTAGTTTTGGGCAAGAGCGACGCTCCCGTGAGCAATGCTGTGGTCTATCTAAAGAACTTGAAGTCGCTGGTGATGAAGACCGTCATCGCTGGCAATGACGGCAGCTATAACTTCCCTGAGCTCTCGCCCAATGTTGATTATGAGGTCTATGCGCAGCGCGAGGGCAAAAAGAGCGCCACGAAAACCTTGAGCCAGTTCGACGACCGCCAGAACGCCAACATCGTTTTGCGGATCAAATAGAGAATCCTGAGCGCAGGCGCGCGTCTTTTGCGCCGGAGTCGAATGACACCGCGCTGGCCATTCGAACCAGAGACGCCGACATGCAAAATCAAAGGCCGCCATTGCTGGCGGCCTTTTCGCTGTGCGCGAAAGCCAGGCTTAGTTGTTTTCGTTGCTGGCGCGCTTCCACGACATGAACTCGCCAATCGTAGAGCCACTGCCGGAAGAGGCGGTAGCGGGGGCCTTGTAAGTCTCGACATCTTTGCGCGGGGCCTCTTCGCCCCCCACGGCACGGATGCTGAGTCCCACTTTCTTTTCGGTAGGGTTCATCTTGATGATCTTGAACTCGAACTCCTGGTCGGGTTCCAGCTTGATGGGAGTGCCGTGAGCGTCCGCCGCTTCCGAATTGTGGCATAGACCTTCAACACCCTCGGCAATCTCGACGAACGCACCGAAGCTGGCCAGGCGCAGCACTTTCCCGTGGATGACGTCACCCACGTGGTGCTGCTCGCAGAAGATGTCCCACACATCGGGTTGCAGCTGCTTCACGCCCAGTGACAGGCGGCGCTGATTCGGCTCGATTGCCAATACGATGGCCTTTACCTTGTCGCCCTTCTTCAGCACCTCGGAAGGATGCTTCACACGTTTGGTCCAACTTAGGTTGCTGACGTGTACCAGTCCATCGATTCCGTCTTCGATTTCAATGAACGCACCGAAGTCGGTCAAGTTGCGGACTTTGCCTTCCACCACTGCGCCCACCGGGAACTTCTCGTGCAAACTCTCCCAGGGATTCGATTCCAGTTGCTTCAGGCCGAGGCTGATGCGCCGCTCCTGCGGATTTACGTTCAGCACCACCGCCTCAACCTGGTCGTTAACATTGACCAGCTTTGAGGGATGCTTCATGCGCTTGGACCAGGTCATCTCGCTGACGTGTACCAGTCCTTCGATGCCCTGTTCCAGCTCGACGAACGCGCCGTAGTCGGTCACGCTGATGACCCGGCCGTGTACATGCGCACCGATGGGATAACGCTCGGCTGCGTCCAGCCAGGGGTCCGGCGTGAGCTGTTTGAAGCCCAGCGACACGCGCTGCTTTTCGCGGTCGAACTTCAGCACCTTCACCTGGATCTGGTCGCCCACCTGCACCAGGTCGCGCGGGTGGGTCAGGCGGCCCCAGGACATATCGGTGATGTGCAGCAGTCCATCAATGCCTCCCAGATCGACGAAGGCGCCGTAGTCGGTCAGGTTCTTGACCGTGCCGGTGAGAATGCCGTCTTCATGCAACTGATCCAGGGTCTTGGTGCGCTTCTCGGATTGCTCTTCTTCCAGCAACTGCTTGCGGGAGGCGACAATGTTGCCGCGCTTCTTGTTCAGCTTGATGATGCGGACCTCGATCTCCTGGCCCTTCAGACCGTCGAGGTTACGCACGGGACGCAGATCAACCTGCGAACCCGGGAGGAAGGCGCGAGCGCCCAGAATGTCGACGGTCAGGCCTCCCTTGATGCGATCGATGACCCGGGCCTTGACCGAAGCCTTGTCGGTGTAGGCCTTCTCAATCTCGTCCCACGCGTGCAAACGCTGGGCCTTGTCGTGGGAGAGGTGGATGTAGCCTTCTTCGGTGTGGCCGGGCTCGCGCATGACCGCGATCTCGTCGCCGCGCTTGACGGTGACGTTGCCCTCGGAGTCGGTAAATTCCGCGACCTGCACCACGCCCTCGGACTTGTAGCCAATGTCGACGACCACGTACTGCGCCGTGACCTTCAGCACCGTGCCGGTAACGATCTGTTCTTCGTTCAGCGCGGCTTCGGTCTGGGCTTGTTCCTGCTCGAAGGTTTCAAGGGCGGTGGCGAAATCTTCCATGGTCGGTTCTTTTTCGGAGCGAGGAGCGGCAGCGGTCCTCTCGGCAGGTGGCGAGCTGGGCTCGGAGGCTTGCTCGATGTGAGGCTGCTCGGAAGGAGCGCTGGGCTCGGTTGCCTGCTGGGTTTGCGGCTGCTCAGGAGCGCCGGAGTCTTCGGTTTGGGTGGTCGGAGCGTTGGGGACTTCTTCAAAAGACATGTGGTTGCGTATGTACACTCGCGCGTTTTGAAAACACGCAGAGAGCCTTAATAAGAAATAAGAACGGACTGCTGGCTTGAATCTTCAGGGGTGATTGCCCGCCAATAGCGGGTTTGGACAACCCAGCGGCCGGATCTATGGAACCAGCTTCGCTTCCATGGAACTTCTTCGAATATAACAACCGTGCCCAGCAGTGTCAAACTCCTAAGTTCAATAATCGCACTGATTTTACAAGCTTTTTCAGGATTATTAACGCTCCTGTCAAGTTCCTCCGACACCGGCCACTGTGACGGCGATGCACGGACCGTTGGGGAACGCTAAGACGGTTTGGTACTCTGCTCATGATATGGATTATCTGTGGACCCCGTGGCGTTACACCTACATCACTGCCGGCGAGGCGGCGGCTTGCATCTTCTGCGAATTGCTGCGCTCCGAGGACGACCAGAAGTCGCTGATTGTGTACCGTGGCGAGCATAACTTCATCATCCTGAATGCCTTTCCCTACACCTCGGGACACGCCATGATCGTGCCCTACGAGCATCTCAACCGTCTGCATAAGCTTCCGTCCCCGGCGGCAACTGAAATGATGGCCCTGTCGCAGCGCCTGGAAGTGGCCCTCATCGAACTCTATCGGCCAGATGGAGTGAATGTCGGAATGAATATTGGCAAAGCGGCAGGCGCCGGCATCGCGGAGCATATCCACATGCACGTTCTGCCACGCTGGGTGGCCGACGCCAACTTCATGACCGTAATCGGCGAGACGCGCGTGTTGCCTGAGTCGCTGGAAACCACCTACCAACGCCTGAAGTCAAAGTTCTAGGTGGCGCGGGTGCCCCGCTCAAGCTTGCTTTGTGTCCAGTCCCAACACATGCTTCCTTTGCTTGGGTGGGATAGGGTCTCGCAGCTACGGCGCGAAGTAGCTGGAGATGTCGAGGATCAGTTGCGTGATTCCGGACGCGTAGGCATCGACCTTTCCGTTGGTGCTGGGCACGATCGCCATGTTGTTGGTGATCGACCCGTCCAGCGCGTTCAGAGTCGAGACCGTAGGCCGGCCGGTGCCGTCGGGCCATAGCGTCAGATAGCCCAGCGCGCCTGTTGGCACCACGCTGGCATTGAAGACATACGCTTGCGCCGTCGCGGGCGGTCCACAGAAACTCCCCGTCACGTCCACAGGAGGCGTCAGGGTTCCGCTGAAGGGCTGACCGCTGCCCACATGGCGAGTGTCGATGACCCGGCAAGGCGCGACCGCATAGAGCGACAATCCGCCCGGGCCCGCGGCTGCGAAGTAGCCGTTGATGTCGATGACCAAGTCGGTGTCGTTGGTCGGGTAAACCGAAACCTCGCCGCTGGTGCCCGCAACCACGATGGCGGCATTGGCGATGATCTGACCCGGGATGTCGTTCAAGGTGGAAACTAGCGGCCGGCTTTCACCCGTGGGCCACACCGTCATGTAATACAGCGCGTCGCGGGGCACGACGGAGAAGTTCAGCGAGTAGGCGGCCGCGCCGTTGGTGGGGATGTTGCAATTCGTGGCGGCATTCAATATCGGGAATTGCCGTTCCACGCCTCCCGTCAGGTACGGCGGTCCCAGACCCGGGGGATAGGTGCTGTGACGCGTATCGGCGACACGGCAGGGCGTCAGCGGATAGAAAGCCAGCGTGGAGCCAGATACCGGCGCAAAGTAACCGTTGATGTCGAGGATCACATTGGTCGTATGGGTGACATAAATGCTGACCGCGCCCTGATAACCGGCCGGCACAATGGCGGCGTTGGCCTTAATGCGTCCGTCGAGCGAGTTCAGGGTAGCGACAATGGGCCGGGCCTCTCCGGTCGGCCACATCGTGAGATATCCCAGCGGGCCGGACGGGACCACGGAAACGTTCAGCGAATAAGCTGCGGCAGTGTCGGGAATGTTGCAGCCGCCCTCTTGCGGAATGGGGAAGCTTTCGGAAGTGCCACCCGGAATCGGCCCGTTGCCGCCGCGATCTGGTCGCGTGTCCACCAGCCGACAAGGTGTGACGGGGACGAACTGGAGGGCAGTGGCGCTGGCACCGGCAATCACCGAAACAGTATCATCATAATAATTCGCCACATAGATTCGGTTCGTCGCAATGTTGACATCGATCGCAATCGGACTATTGCCGACAGGGACTGTTGTGGTGTCGTTGTTCGTCCCGTCGATCATTGTCATTGAGTTGTCTCCGTAATTGGGAACGTAGATATCGTCAGTGACTGGATCGACCGCAACCACAAGGGGATCGTACCCAACCGGAACTTGCGAAGTCAGAAGTGTCGCTCCGTCAATGATGGTAATCGTGTTGATGCTTGGGCTCGCCACATAAATCAAATTCGTGACTTGGTTGACCCCGAGCGATAGCGGAAAAAGATTCGTTGGAACAGTATTAGTGCCGTTGGTGGCGCCGTCGATCACGGTAACTGTCGAACTGCGGTTATTTACGACATAAATCTTATTGGTCACAGAGTTGAGATCTAGTGCACCAGGGCCAAGCCCAACGGGAATCGTGGCGGTGGCAAGGGTAGCTCCGTCAATTGCTGTCACGGTATTGCTACTGTTGTTGGCGACATAGATCTTGTTCGAGATCGGGTTAACCGCTACACCCCTGGGACCCCATCCCACGCCGACTTTCACCATTTGATTAGTGCTTCCGTCGATCACCGCCACTGCATCTTCGCCACTAAGGGTGACGTATATCTTGTTTGTGACCGTATTGACTGCCACTTTGAACGGCCAATACCCGAGAATCAGCGTGGCAGTATCATTGGTCGCACCGTCGATGACCGTCAAGGTGCCGGTGCAAAATGGCGGATTAGGGCAATCGTTGACCACATAAATCTTGTTAGTAACCGGGTTCACTGCAATGGCCCAGGGTTCTGTTCCCACCCCCACGGTCGTCGTTTGACTGGTTACGCCGTCGATTACCGTTACGTTGTTGCTGTCGTAGTTGGCGACATAGATCTTGTTGGTAACGGAGTTGTGGGCCACTGCATCAGGGCCCATTCCCACACCAACCGTTCCAATCAAGGTCTGAGCGGTGGCGGGTAAGACTGTCAGTACAACCGCGAGGACCAGCAACGGAATGACTAGTGCTGAACCATGTACGCCATACCAATTCTTTCTCATCTATGCTTCCCTGCCCGCGTCGGGTGATTTCCGCCTTGGGAAAGAGGCTAACCGATGATGTTCTGCCCCGCGACGGCGGGCCGTCAGTGACGGGGGTCACGGTGCGGCGTACAGAGACACGGGGAGGCGAGCTGGGCCGCTGGCAGGTGTCGTCGGGTTTGGCTTTTATCTTGCGGGGCCGGGCTGGGGCCGGCCCATCACTTCCCCTTCATCGCCTCAAGAATCCGGTCGAAATCCTCTAGCGACGAGTACTCGATCAGGATCTTGCCTTTGCCATTGCGATCGGTAATGGTGACACGGACGCCCAGCGCTCTTTGCAGCTCTTGCTCGGCTTCTTTGACGTTTGGGTCCACTATGCGGACCTTTTCGGCCGTTTCAGGGGGGTGAACCAGATTAGTAACTGCCTGTTCAGTCTGGCGAACCGAAAGCGAAAACGCGACGATGCGCTGGGCCAGCTTCTCAATAACTTCGGGCGTTTCCAGTGCCATCAGCACCTTGGCATGGCCGAAGCTGAGTTGGCCCTGGTCGAGCATGGCCTGCACATTGGACGGCAACTTCAACAGGCGCAGGAAGTTGGCCACCGAGGAACGCTCCTTGCCGGTGCGCTGCGCCATCTGCTCCTGGGTGAGGCCAAACTCGCGCGACAGCCGGTCGTAGCCGCGGGCCTCCTCCATGGGAGTCAGGTCGAGGCGCTGCAGGTTTTCGACGATGGTCATCTCCATGGCCTGCTGGTTGGAAACCGGCCGCACCACGGCGGGGATGGTTTGATGGTGGAGCATGCGCGCAGCTTCGCAGCGACGCTCGCCGGCAATGACCTGATAGCGTCCGCCTGGCACTGGCCGAACTACGATGGGCTGCAGCATGCCCACGGCTTGGATGGAAGCGGCCAACTCGTTAAGCGCGGCCGGGTCGAAGGACATGGTGCGCGTCTGGTAGGGGTTGCGGTCGAGGTGGTCGAGCGGAATCTGATGCAGCGCTTCGCCGGGGCGATCACTCGGCGCCGGGGTGGACGCCGCGGCCGCGACCGTGGTCGGAGCATGAGGCACTTGTCGCGGCGGAAGCAGGGTCTCCAGGCCGCGACCAAGAACTTTGCGCTTTTCGGTCATGGGAAGTCCCTAGCATATAGCAACTCGCAACTGGCGGATGGTATTTTTGTTCGCGGCGAACGCGGCCCTAATGCTGGATTGCTTCATGAGGATCTTAGGTATTGAAGGGGCATGGCTTTAGCCATGCCGTAGACTGCCGTCATCATGATGGCTTTGGCCACTGAGGGACTTTGGCGTTGAGACGAAGCGCGACTTCCCTCAGGGGCTGAAGTCCAATTCTCCGCGCACATAACGGCACGGCTGAACCCGTGCCCCTTCAAAAGCGTTGGAATCGCCCTGGCCGCAAAGAGAAAACCCGGGAAGTGCAAAAAAGAAAGCCGGACGATTTGTCCGGCTGTTTCTTGTGCTCACGAGGACCTTAGCGAAGGTCGCGGCTAATGGGGACCGCAGCAGGCTCGCTTGCGTGCTGGCTCAGCAGGTACCCGATTCCGAAGAAAGCTGCGCAAAACAGCAGGTCAGAGACAACTCCTGCGCGGAAGAACGGCAAGCCGGCTACGTAGCACGTCACCAGGCCGTTGAAGCTCTTGGGATACATGTCGCGCCAGACCATCCACACCGCGAAGTTACTGATCAGGAAAAACGAAACCGAGGCGGTCAAGGAGGCGGCGCCAATGCGCAACGCCGAGAAGCCCTTGATCATCACTCCACCCAGCAGCAGCATGGCCGCATACCAGGCCCAGGTGACAAAATGATCGGCCGTGAGCGGATAGGCGTAGGTTACGCGCGTCAGATACACGTCGGAAGCAATCAGCAACGCCACCGGAATCCACATCTGCTTGCGGGGCATGCGCGCCCCGAAGTACAGCAGGGCAGCGGCCACAGGCGTGAAGCTGAAAGGCATTGCGAAAAACTGCAGATGCACGGCCACGGCAACAAGTACGAAGAGATATGCCAGCATGTTTACCTCACTACAGGAACGCCTCTTGATTCTGTACGTCGCGTCGCCGTTCGTCAAGAGGAGCCAGCGGGCGACGACAAATTATTGGCGGTGAAAGAAACCGAATCACGGCCGGTCAGGGCCGTGCTCCAGGCTGTCCACCGAGGGTGATCGGCTGGAGTTCATTCCCTGCTCCAGCACGCGCAGGTCGGGACTGAGCACGACGTAGCCGCCCAACGGCCTTCTGCCGCGACTCTCCGGAAAGGTGTAGCGCAGGTCCTTGAACTCGGCAAGATAGCCGCTGTTCTCGCCCTGAAATCTCTGTACCTCTACAAAGGGAAACACCGCCCAATCGAGGTACACCTGCCCAAGGTACGAAGACTTTGCCGCGCGACTGGCATCGGTTTTCGGCGGCTTATAAAAAACCTGCCCGCGCGCGTCATCGACATCCGGCGCCAGCGAATTCACCGGAACGGTTTCAAAAAAGTCAGCCGTTTCCACCACGCCGTGCCAGCGGAATGGGTTGATCATGTAGGGATAAGCCGCCACCCGCAGCGGCGCGGCCCCGTGGTAGAGGAGCGAATTCATGGCAGTGACGGCGTGGCGATGCTGGTAGTCGCGGACGCCCCACACGAGTACCAGACACGCCAACGCGAAGACCGCTCCCGCCCGGCCTTGCGGGCCTTTGCTGCGCGCGCCGATTTCCTGGTTGATCAACCCGAAGAGCGAAGGCAGAACCAGTCCGGCAATGAGCGCAAGCAGCATGACAGGCTCGACGATGGAAACGATGTCCCAGGAGTACCAGCGGAAGTTAAACGGTTCGAACAGGCGAATGCCGTACGCGGTCGTGTAGTCAAGCAGCAAATGGCCGAGAGCGGCCACCACCGCACAGAAGTAGAGATATCCCCAACGGATGGGCAACAGCGGCGGAGCCAGGACGGAGCGGGCACGAGGCGGCCGGAGTCGCAGCTTCAGCCGATGGCCGAGATACACCAAGACCAGCACCGCAGCCGCAATGAACGGCACACCCACGAAACTGTGCGTGATTCCGCGATGATGTTGTAGTCCTGCGGTGGAGCTCTTGAGTGCCCACAGCACGTCAATGTCAGCAGCCTCGGCGGCCAGCACCATAGTCAGTGTCGTGAGGGCGCTCTTACGATTGAAGCCTGCGCGCCCCATACACGCGCCGGTCAGAAAATGTGTGACAGGATCCAAATCTTTCCCCATGTGGTTCTTGGCACGGCAAGAGAGCTATTGTACGCAGGCGCCAGATGGAATGAATGGAAGAGCCTACTCGTCGCGGGGCGGATGCGCATCGTCATGCACGGTTTCACCCGCCAGCAGATCGAGCGCGTGGGGCAGAATCTCAATGACGGCCAGCAGCGACTCCGATGCACCAGCAGGACTGCCCGGCAGGTTGAGAATGAGCGTGCGCCCCCGCACACCGCAAACACCCCGGCTCAGGAGGGCGTAGGAAGTATTGGCCGTGCCCTCAGAGCGCATTCTCTCCGGAATGCCTTCGATCAGCTTGGAGCACACGGCGCGCGTGGCCTCAGGTGTGACATCGCGAGCGGCAATGCCGGTTCCACCCGTGGTCACAATCAATTGCACCTGGTCACTCAAGCTAACCAGCGCCGCTTCGATGATCGGCTGATCGTCGGGGACGATCTCCTGATGGGTGACATCGAACCCCTCCTGGCGAAGCAGTTCGGCGGTGGCCGGCCCCGATCGGTCGGCGCGTTTGCCTTGCGCGCAGGAGTCACTGATGGTCAAGACAGCGGCGGTTCTCATAGTTCAGGTCGATGCTTAGGTCGAAGGCACCATATCACAAACGGACCCAGGGGAATCTGCTGTTTCTTTCCACCGCGACAACTCCGCATTGGAACCTCTAACTCCCTTGCACCGCCGGCTTATCCCACATCGCGGGCTCGGCGCGATGTAGCTTCACGATCCTCCACAGAAAGAAAATTGCCGCTACCAGGCAGACCATGACCGCCACAATCGACGCTTCCGGGCCGAACGCACCCCCCGTCAGAATTTGCGGCCCACTCAGCGATCCGCGCAGCACGCCTTGGGTCATCGTATTGCCGGAGAGCGTCATGCCGAACAGCGAGCCTTCGGTGAAGTTCCAACCGATGTGCAGCCCGATCGGCAGCCACAGCCGTTGCGTCGCGGCGTAGGCCGCACCCAGCAGAACGCCGGCTTCCAGCGCAATCGCCACCGAACTGCCGATCGTGGCTCCCGGATTGAGTTTGTGTGCCAGACCGAATAGTCCCGATGTAAAGATCAAGGCGCCCCAAGTCCCGACGATCTTCGAACTCAATCGGAAAAGCAGTCCGCGGAACAGGATCTCTTCCATGATCCCCGCCATTACCGCGAAGAAGAGTCCTTTGGCGATCCCGCTGGTCGTGCCCCATCCCGCCGGATGATAGACGCCTACTGCGAACAGGATTGCCATCACGACAGTGAACAGCAAAAAGCCAATGACGATGCCGGCCGCACCTTCAGGTAAGGCGCGATTGGCAGCGAGCTCCGTGGGGATGCGCCGCTCGATCAGTCTTGAGGCCGCGATGTAGGTAGCGAGACAGAGGACTGCCAGCACGGCCGCTCCCGCCGCGGGCATGTACTTCCGCAGCAGCGGCTGGACCAGCGCTATGACCAGGACGACGGCCACCAGGTTCAGCAGCCCAAGGCCAACTTCTTTCCATTTGTTGCGCAGAATGTCCTCCTGGAATCACGAGATAGTACGTTCGCGTGTCGAATGAGGTTCCGGAATTGTACAGAATCGCGGTCGAGCTGGTGGGTCAAACCGCTTATGCTGGAAGCGCCGCGGAGCTTACCTCGTCCCCAACGCTCTGCGCCGCGCTCGGGATTCTCCCGCTGAGCAGCGCTTCGAAGAATCGGTCCACTTCGTCGAGGATCTCGATGGCGCGCTTCGACTCGTACACCGCCTTGCGCAACTGCGCGCCATGCGGCACGCCGTGGGTGAACCACGCCGCGAACTGCTTCATCTTGCCTTCGGCGCCGCCAGTCTTCTCTTCCACCAGCATGCTGAAGTAGGTGCGGATCATCTGGTAGCGGTCGGCGTCGCTGGGCAGCTCGTACGATCCGGTGCGAGTGAATTGCTCGATCTGGCGAAAGATCCACGGATTCGAAGCCGCGCTACGCCCGATCATTACTGCGTCGCATCCAGTCTGCGCCACCATGGCGGCGGCATCCTCCGGCGAGCGCACATCTCCGTTGCCGATGACCGGAATCTTGACTGCGTTCTTTACTGCGGCAATCCACTCCCACTGCGCCTGCCCGCTATAACCCTGCTCCCGCGTGCGAGCGTGCAGGGCCACTGCGGCCAGTCCACAGTCTTCGGCCATCTTCGCCAGGTTGATGTGGACGATTTCCTTGTCGCTCCAACCGGCGCGGAATTTCACCGTGAAGGGAATCTTCACCGCTGCGCGCACCGACTCGAAGATGTTCTTGATGAGCGGCAGATCGCGCAGCAGCCCCGAGCCGCCATTGCACTTCACCACTTTCTTGGCCGGGCACCCGAGGTTGAGGTCCACCAAATCGAAGCCCAGGGCCTCGACGACGCGCCCCGCCTCGGCCAGCGTCGCCGGGTCGCTGCCGAACAGTTGCGCCGAAATCGGGTGCTCATTTCCGTAAAACGTGAGGTACTGCTTGGCCTTCTTGTCTTTGTGGCGGATGATGCCGTCGGCCGAGGTGAACTCGGTCATCATCAGGCCGCAGCCGCCCAGGTTGCGTATGAAGCGCCGAAACACCGTGTCGGTGATGCCAGCCATGGGCGCCAGTACGGTGGCGGGCCGTATTTCGACTTCCCCTAGCAACACCGAAGCGGGCACGCGGGCATCAGCCGACGCGCTGCGCTGGGCCGGATTGTCGAAATACTTGTGCACGGTACGATTGTAATCGAACGCTGGACTACACCGAATTGAACAAAGCAAAGCCCCCGCCGCAGCGGAGGCTTTCGCTCGAACCCTTGCAGACGTCAGTTCTTCGCAGCTTCGACTTTCGCGGCTTCCACTTTCGCCGCCTCGGCCTTCGCGGCTTCGGCCTTGCCCGCATCGCTCTTGGCGTACTTGCGGCGGAAGCGCTCGACCCGGCCCGCGGTATCCACCAGCTTCTGTTTACCGGTGAAGAACGGGTGGCACGCGGAACAAATTTCCACGTTGATGTCGCCCTTGTGGGTTGAACGGGTGTTAAAGGTGTTGCCGCACGCGCAGTGCACGCGCACTTCGTCATAAGCCGGATGGATGGCTGCTTTCATAAGAACTCCCTGACTCGCTGGTGGCAAACTTTTATTCTATCGGAAATTGACCGGTAGCGGCAATCGCCGCGCGGGTTCAGCGGCGGCCAATGTCTCCAGCATTTGATTCGGACCAGGACAAAACGATTCGGCGAGGCGCACCTGGCTCTTGCGTCCAGCCCCGCGTTCCCGCTCGACCTCGCGGTAAAAAATAACGCGGCAGACCTTTCGCTCTGCCGCAGCATGGGCAATCGCTGTTGGCCCAGATTCAGTTACTTCTTGTTAACGGCCTTCTTCAACTCGACGCCGGGAGTAAACTTGGCAACTTTCCGGGCCGCAATTTTAATGACGCCGCCGGTCTGCGGGTTGCGTCCGTTGCGCGCCTTACGCTGCGAGACGGAGAAGGTGCCGAATCCCACCAGAGTCACCCGATCGCCTTTTTTCAGGGCGGCCGTGACCGCATCAATTATTGTGTCGATCGCGCCCCCGGAGGCAGTTTTGCTGATCCCGTGGGCGGCCGCGATTTTCTCAATCAGATCCCCTTTGTTCATGCTCGCTCCTCGCCAGGTCAGAACCTGTCGCGCCAGTATTTACTTGCGAAAGGGTCATATGTCAAGAAAAACCGTGAAAGCTTGCGGTTTTTCTACAGGGCGACCCGCCAGTCAAGGTTCCAAGTCGAAGGAGTCTGTAATGGAGTTGAGGAAAAATTGTGTCAGCCCAGCGCCCAAAATCAGCGCGAAGGGCGAAACAATAGCAGCCTCGGACGTAAGTCAGGATTATCGGCTTGACACAACACGGATGAGCACCGATCTAACGCTTTATTCTAGAAGTTATTTAAGACTTATCCGTGTTAAGTCTTATCCGTGTCATCCGTGTAATCCGTGGTTGCTTTTTCCCAGAATGGGTCGAACTCTCCCTTCTTTAATCACGACATCTTCCAATCCTTTGACCGGGCTAAAAGGCGCGCACTACACTGGCTGTAACCAAGCGCGAGGCGGCCCCATGATCCGTGAAGATATTCTGCAGCAATTCCCAGAGTTATTCGGAACCAAGAACATCAATGGCCGACAGGTCAACGTCGAAGAAACGATTGCGACGCTCACTCGCGAACTGCGTCCTGCCATTGCCGAGGCCCTAAGCGCCCGGCGAGCGCTGCTCGAGAGTGCCGAGCCGGTGCGTAGCAAATACGGCTGGCCAGCGTGGGAGGAGACGTTCGACGACCCGATCACGGGACGTTCTTGGACATTTCGCCAGATTGTACAAGGCATGATCGACAACTTTCTCGGCCGCGAGAGCGAATGGCGCTGGCGGCTCAACGACGAAGTACCCATCCCCGCCGACGTGCATCCGTTGAACAACCCCGGATTGGAGCTTACCGGTCCCTGGCACCCGCTGGATATGGCGTTCAACGCTTTGAATAGCGCCGCGCCCATGAACATGCCCGATTTTGAAGACGCCTCACCGTCGCACTTCCAGCCTCAGGGCGCACCCAAGGGCCAGCCGGTGGGAATGTTTGCCGCCTTGCAGAACGCCAAAGACATTTTCCAAGGCCGCTGGACCGGTAAGCCATACGAAGTGCTGAAGAAGGACAACAAGCGCTCTTACCGAATCAACCCGCCGCCCCAGCAGTGGCCCACGCGCCTGGTTCGTCCGCCCAGCATTCACGTGCTCTACGATCATGTCACCGTCGATGGCCAACCCGCCCCCGGCCTGATTGCGGTGGTCGTTCTCTGGGTGTTGAACAACTACGAGGCCCTGAAGAGCGCCGGCACAGGCGTGTATTTTTACATCCCGAAGATGCAGACGCCCCGCGAGGCGCTCATCGTGGAGAAGTTGCTGGCGCGGGTGGAAGCAATCATCGGGGTCCCGGCGGGCACCTTCAAGATCAAGATTCTCTACGAGGAAGGCAATGGCGGCCGTTATCTGCCGGCCATCGCCTGGGTCTTCCGGCGGCGGCTGCTGGGTACCAATGTCGGCCGCTGGGACTATCTCGGCAGCCTCATCGAGATGTGGAAAGACGACCCCAACGGCGTGTTTCCCGATCCGCAAACCATCGGCATGGCTTCGCCGAACATGATCGCCTACCAGCGCTACAACGCGCTCACGATGCTGATGGCAGGCATGAAACATGGCGAACTCACGCAGGGTGCGCCCATCGGCGGGATGGCGGCGGTGATGATCTATCACCCCAGCGATGTCTATGGCCGCTCGCGCTATAACCCGGTGGCGCTGCGCGCGGTGGCCATCGACAAGCTCCGCGAGCGACTGCTGGGACTGATGTTCGTGACTGACGAGCCCATCCCCTCGGGCCAGCAGGTTACGCTCGACGATATCCTTGCCGGACGCGTCAAAGGCCAGCTTTACGACGCGTATCGCCAAAGCTGGGTTGCCAGTCCGGAGCCCGCTTACGTGGCCGCCGGAAATGGGCCGCTGCGCGTGCCGGTAGCGGAATTGCAGGCGGTGCTGGATGCGCCGCGCGAGACGGTGGACGCAAATGGCAAAGCGGTGCCCACCGTCGCCAGTGGCCTGATGGATTCGGAGCGGGCGCTGCTCGAATCCCGCGGCTTACTGGACCCGCAGGGCAGGATCACACCCAGCATCCTTAGCAAGGACGCATTGGACACGCCGGAGAAGATCTTGTCGCAGGAGCTGTGGAGCGCCATCTACAGCGTGCCGAAAGGCGACATTACAATCGAGCACATCCAGCACGCCTTCTACATGGCCGCGAACTACGGTTTCCAGATCCTGAACGGCAACTTCGCTGCCGCCATCGACGACTACGAACTCAAGCAGCGCTTCATGAACGATTTGGCCACCTACCGCATCGACGTTTCCTGGCTGTGGACGCTGCTTGCTCATCAGGCGGTCATCACCAAGGATGGATATTTTCAGCGGTCGGCGCTCACCGAAGACGGCGTGGTGCTGGCGCCCAGCGCCGAGCAGGTCAAGGCGGGGACGCGCTTCACTAAGGATCTGTTCCAGAAGGTATGGGATTATCACAACGAATGGACCGCGGAGTTCTTCGCCGAACTGGATCGGCGTGGCGATCCGGGACGCTTCGACCGGGCGAAAGCACCGGTCATCATGGAACTGCTGAAACGGCAACTGCTTTCGCCGAAGTACATACAACACAGCGCGCGCGTGCTGTTCTTGTTGGGGCAGGCCACGGATGAGGAGAGCGAGCAAATCCTGGCAGCGATCTTCGACCTTCCGCGCCAGGAAATCGTGACGCGGCTGCAGGCAGGCGCCTTGAAACCCGCCGCTTTGGCCGTTCATGATTATGTTTACGACATTTTCCCCGTGCCGAAAGAGCATCTCGTAGCCATGCCATAACATCTCGAGGCGGTGCGAAAAGGAACAAAAGACAACCGCAGATTGCGCAGAGGACGCGAATCGTTTGAGGATTTTCTTTTATTAAGGTTTATCGGCGAAATCCGTGTGAATCCGCGGTTAAGGTTTTTCTTTTCCCGATTTACACAGACCCACACAGCTTTTCCTGTTCTTTCATTCGGTCCACCCGTTCGTTCCCGTTGCGCATCGCCCCGCCCGGCAGTAGATTCAAACTCGTGACCACCCCGACCGAGACATGCCCCATCTGCGACGGCACCGGATGGCAGACCATCGAACGCGGCAAAGAGCGCGAAGCGGTGCGCTGTGAGTGTCGCGTGCGAGACCGCGGCGAGCGCCTGCTGGCCGCCGCGCAAATTCCTGCCCGCTACCAGCATTGCGAGCTCTCTAACTTCCAGTACGATCCTGACAACAAGGGCCAGCAGAGCATCCGCGACGCGCGCTTCCTGGCCGGGCGTTTCGTCGAGGAGTATCCCACCGACAAGACCGGCCTGCTGTTTGTCGGATCGGTCGGAGTCGGCAAAACCCACCTCACGGTCGGCATCATGAAGGACTTGATTCGCGAGAAGGGCATCCACTGCCTGTTCTGCGACTATCGCGAGCTGCTGAAGTCCATACAGAATTCCTACAACTCGTCGGTGCAGGCAACCGAGATGGAGATTCTGCGTCCCGTGTTCGACGCCGAGGTGCTGGTGCTCGACGAACTGGGGGCGGTGCGCAGCACCGAGTGGGTCTTCGACACCGTCAACTACGTTCTCAACAGCCGCTACAACGACAACAAGACCACCATCATCACTACTAACTTTCCCGACAAGCCGGAACAGGACAAAGTCGAGATTGACAATCTGAGCAGCCGCTCGGCCGCCGATCGCGCTGCCCGCCGCGAGACTCTCGGCGATCGCATCGGCGAGCGCATGCGTTCCCGCCTGCATGAGATGTGCAAGAAAGTGGAGATCGACGGCCCCGACTTTCGCCAACATTCCAAACAAGCGCAATTTCGTCGGCACGAGTCGCCAACCCGGCTGGCGCTGCGCAACAAAGCAAAACCGTCAGCCACGGATTAACACGGAGTTTCACGAATTTTTTTAACTTACGTGGAGCGTATCTCAGGGTCTGGCCACTGCAGCATAGTTGGATCAAGAATCGCTTCCCAAAATAATTCCCTTTTGATCCGTGAAGATCCGTGTCAATCCGTGGTTAAGAAACCTCTGTGTCTCTGTGTCTCTATGGTGGACTGCTTTTCCCTGTGTCATGCTGAGCGGAGCCTGCCCCGTCTTTTGGGCAGGCGGAGTCGAAACCCGCCGCTCGCTCAGGGTGACAGGCGTTGTTGGTTGCTTCCGTTCCTCTGTGTGGACTCGAATCTGGTTGGCGCAGATCAAGAGTCACTTACGGACCTCGCTCACTTTTGATCCGCGAATATCTGCGTCAATCCGTGGTTGAAAAATCCTCTGTGTCTCTGTGGTGGACTAGAATTTCTTCGTGCCATCCCAGCGCCTCGAATTCGTGCCTGACCGCGACTCTGACCTGTTCGCCCCCGCTCCGGCGAGCGCGGCTGTGTTCGTGCTGCGTGGGGAGGACGAGGCCAGCGAGCCCTACGTCAGCAAGACTTCGAACTTGCGGCGCCGTTTGCAGCGCCTGCTAGGCCCCGTCGACGGTCAGAACCGCAAGCTGAACCTGCGCGATCGCGTGCGCTGGGTCGAGTGGACCGCCACCGGCTCCGATTTCGAAGCGTCGTTCCTGCTCTATCAAATCTTGCGCCGCGAGTTTCCCAAGGCCTACGACAAACGCTTGCGCCTGCGTTTCGCGCCCCTGGTCAAGCTGATCCTCGACAATCCTTACCCGCGGGCGACGGTCACCACGCGCATCAGCGGGGTGAAGGGCACCGCGCAATATTTTGGACCATTCGCCACCCGCGTCGCTGCCGAGAAGTTCGCCAACGATGCGCTCGACTTGTTCAAGATGCGCCGCTGCACCTTCGACCTCAATCCCGATCCCACATTTCCCGGCTGCATTTATTCCGAAATGAAGATGTGCCTCGCGCCCTGCTTCAAGGGCTGCAGCAACGACGAATACGCCGCCGAAGTGGGACGCGTGCAACAGTTTTTTGAAACCGGGGGACAGTCGCTGGTGCGCGAGATCGAGCGGCAGCGCGACGGAGCCTCCACCAATCTCGATTTCGAGGCCGCCGCCGGCCTGCATACCCGGCTGGAGAAAGTGAAGGCCGCGGCCGCACAGTTGCCGGACATCGTGCGCCGTCTCGACGAACTGAATGGGGTGATGGTGCAGCCCTCGGCGGAGCGCGAATCAGTGGCGTTGTTCAAGATCATTGCCGGGCGCATCTGTCCCGCGGTCGCGCTCAACGTCGGCCAACTGGTCAGCGCCGGGCATCTTACTTCGAAGCCGCAATCCATGGAGTCGCGCATCACCGAGGCACTCGCCGCGGTCGACGCCCCCAAGCTGCGCTCCGCGCTGGAGTGGATGGAGCACCTGGCGCTGCTGAAGCGCTGGTACTACCGCACCATCAAAGTCGGAGAACTGTTTCTTGCAGAAAACGGCGAGCTGCCCATGCGGCGCGTGGTGCGGGGCGTGTCACGCGTCTTCCGCGGCGAGAAGGCCGCCGGCGACCTGAGCGAAACCGCCGGAGATTACTGGAAATTCAGGGCACGCGAAGCCGGGCTTGGTCAAACGTGAACAAAGCAACCGCGGATCACGCGGAGTTCGCGGATGATTTTTGTGTTCTTTTTATCTCTCCAGGTGAAAGGCGTGCGCTATGTTCACCATGAGCGGTTAGTCCTTGTGCGCCACAGATTCGGAGGAGCCTTCCAAGCGGCGATTACGGGCAGTTTCCAGAATCATTCGCCGGAACTGCGGCTTCACGCCGAAGTTCAATAGCAGTCCAACTTCGAATTTCGTCGCTTTCAGGTAATTCAGCAATTGTGCTTCATGATTGCTGTCGATTGTCCGGGCACATTTTAGTTCTACGACAACGCAGCTCTCCACGACCAGGTCGGTGCGGAATACTCCAACAGTTTCGCCACGAAACTCGACATTCACGGTTTTCTCCCGCTCCACCGGTACATTCTTCGAGTGCAGCGCGACAATCATAGCTTCGCGGTACACCGATTCCAGAAAGCCGTGTCCCAGTTCGTTGTACACATCGTAAAACGCACCTATGACGGCATCGGTAACGGCGAAGTATTTCAGCCGAGTAGTTTCAGAACAGGATTCGATTGCCATAAGACCTCATGAAATCCGCGTCATCTGCGCCCATCCGCGGTTCAAGTTTTTTTTGGGTGTTTCTTGTCCACCACCCGGACGCCATGGCGCCAGCGCTCATCCACCTGCACCAGCGTCCACTCGATGCGCGGCGAGAGATACCGCAGCAGAACATCGCTGGCGGGATGCACGCGCAACGCCGGTGCGACCAGGAACAACAGCGGCGGGGCGCTGGACAGCTCGCGTCCAGCGAAGTAGCCGTTGCGCGCAAATTCGCCACGCTGCTGATGCCAGCACACCCGCGCCCAGTAGTCGAGTCCTTGCAGCGGCAGGTGAATGTCCTCGTTGGCTTTCAGCTCCAGGATGGCAGGCCTGCCCTCGAGCGTGCAGGTGAGCACGTCAAGCATGGCGCGATCGGAGGCCGCAAACGCCGGCACCTGCGAGTACACGAAGCGGCCGTCGAGCCGCTCGTCGATCACGCGGACTTCGCGCGTGATCAGGGTTTCCAGCCAGCGCTCAGGGGCCAGCCGGAAAAACAGGTTGGTAGGCGAGCCGTCGGGCTGGCGCTGATCGAGGATGCCCTGCACCAGTTCGCGGAACAGCGCTTCGGTGCTTTCGTCGAGGACGTGCTCCGCCGAGCCGATGCCGAACAGAATCGACTCGGCATTGCGGAACGATCCAGAAACCGGCGTCAGGCAAGCGCGCGCGAATTCCAGCCCGAAGAGCCGGAACACGATCTCGGAGGCGGACTCCACCGTGATCTCCGCCGCAGGGGCCAGCGCATGAATGCGTGCAATGGAAGCAGCGAAACGCTGGCGTGCACCTTCCACGTCTACCGCATGCGCCAGGCGAGTGACGATGTTGCCGGTATCGCCAAGGTCCAGAAGAGCGCAGATCTCGGAGCGTTCGTCGAGTTCATACAGCTGCCACTTGGCTGCCTCGGGATGAAGATGCGCCGCGCGCTGGCGCACGATTTCCGCTCGTCCCGGTGGCAGGAAAAGCTTCAACCCTTCCACGTGAGCTCGTCCGGCGAGTTGTTGCCGCTGGTAGTCCATCCAGAGAATGCCGAAGGTGAGTACCGCATCCACCGACGACTGCGTCTCCTCGGCATTGACCCCGAGCACCGCAAACGCCGATTGGCCCGCCCGCACCACTGCGCGGGTGTACACCGGGCTGAACGAATGTTCCAGATCGGGGCTGCAACTCAGGTGCTCGACCTTCATCCCGGGATACTCACGCCGCAAGACAAGCTCCAGCAGGCGTTGATACTGGATGCGAGCGGCGTGCTTGGCGGCGCCCTTGCGCCGGTCGGGGCCGGCGCAGATCTCCAACGTCCTGGGTTGCGCCTGCCCAAAGCGCATCACGCTCAAGCGCAGGTTACCGCCCTTCACTTCCGCGTTGAGCACCCGGCGAACGGCATTGCGCTCCTCCGACCACAGATGCAGAATGCACTTGCCTTCGCCGGAGACGGAATACTTCGCGGTGGCGAATTCAAACAACAACTCGCCGTCTTCGATGGCCACAGCCTCGGGAGCGTCGGCCAGAAACTGCCCCAGCATTTTGGCGAGAGACGCGGGAGAGATGGTGCTGTTTTGCATGATGAACGCGGAGATTCACGGAAAGCGTAATCCAACCCTGAGCAGACCGCACCCTCGCACCGCACAACCCTATGTGATAATCAAGACTCGGGCCTCGGCCGTCAGCCGCGTCTTCTCCGGCAGCCGAACATCCAATAGGTGTGACTATGGACAAAAAGTTCTTCTTCGACCGCTACGGAATGACGCAAGCCGATGTTGAACGCTACCTCAGTGCGGCGCTCTCCGCTGGCGGCGACTTTGCCGACCTCTATTTTGAATATCAAACCTCCACTTCGGTTTCGCTCGACGAGAGCATGGTGAAGTCGGCCACTGAGGGCATCTCGGTGGGCTGTGGGGTGCGGGTGTTGTCGGGGGAACGCACCGGTTACGCCTACACCGACGACCTTTCGCCGCAGCGTCTCCTGCATGCCGCTCGCACCGCGGCCCTTATCGCCAGCGGTCCGGCGAAGCAGCCAGTAGTGGGCCTGACCAACCGGCCTGCGCACAATCTTTATCCGGTGCCGCTGCCCTCGGTAGAAGCCGAGGTGCTGGCCAAGGTTGACCTGGTGCAGCGTGCCGATAAGGCGGCGCGCGCCTACGATCCGCGCATTCATGAAGTGCGCGTGAGCTACGCGGATGAACTGCGACACATCCTGGTGATTGGCTCCGACGGCAGTTTTGCCGAGGATGACCAGCCGATGGCGCGCATGAGCGTCTTCTGCATCGCCAAGGATGCGACTGCCGGCTCGGCGCGAGGCACGGCCGGTGGCGGCGGTCGCGTGGCGTTGGAGTATTTCCAAGGGGAAGCGTCGCCCGAGCACTTCGCCAAGGAAGCGGCACGGCAGGCGATCATTCAACTCGACGCGCGCGAGGCGCCAGCGGGTGAGATGGAAGTGGTGCTCGGTCCGGGATGGCCGGGGATCCTGCTGCACGAAGCCATCGGACACGGCCTCGAAGCCGACTTCAATCGCAAGAAGACTTCGGCCTTCTCGGGAATGCTGGGGCGCCGCGTCGCCAGCGACAAATGCACGGTGGTGGACAACGGCACCATGCCCGGCCGCCGCGGCTCGCTCAACGTGGACGACGAAGGCAATCCGACCGAGAACACGGTCCTCATCGAGAACGGCATCCTCAAGGGCTATCTCTCCGACAAGTTGTCGTCGCGCCTGATGGGCATTCCCAACACCGGCAATGGCCGTCGCGAGAGCTATCAGCACATCCCCATGCCGCGCATGACCAACACCTACATGCTGGCCGGGCAGGACTCGCCGGAAGACATCATCAAGTCGGTGAAGTACGGCGTGTACGCGGCCAACTTCGGCGGCGGGCAGGTGGACATCACCAATGGCAAGTTCGTCTTCTCCGCTTCGGAAGCTTACTTGATCGAGAACGGCATCATTACTTCGCCGCTGAAGAACGCGACGCTCATTGGGAACGGGCCGGATGTGCTGACCAAGGTCTCGATGGTCGGCAGCGATCTCCAGCTCGACGAGGGCGTCGGGACCTGCGGCAAGGATGGGCAGTCGGTGCCCGTCGGCGTGGGCATTCCCACGCTGAAGGTGGACCGCCTGACGGTCGGCGGAACCGGTGGTTAAAGAACAGAACTTAACCGCGGATTTACACAGATGAACACAGATCAGGACTTAAGAACTGAGGTCATCGCGCAAACCCGGTTTTGAAGGGGCTCGGCTTCAGCCGTGCCGTAAATGTCCACTGGCAGCCTGGGCTTTAGCCCCTGAGGTACTTGGGGTTTGGCCGCTTCCGGTATTTTTATGACAGCTGACACGCCACCTGAATGGGTCAATCGGCTTCGCGAAACGAACAGCTTTTCGCTCTAAGTCTTATCCGTGTTGATCCGTGAAAATCCGTGGTTAATTTGTTTTTTTTATGTCCCGCAATGTGGGACTATGAAGGACCAGGCTGAACCCTATGACTGTTTCTGCTCAAGAAAGCCCCGACGCGGCCCAGACCGCCTCCCCCGACCTGAAGGAGATTGCGGCCGATGTGGTCCGCCGCGCCATGCAGGGCGGAGCTACCGCTGCTGAGGCCGTCGCCATGGATGGTAGCGAATTCTCCACGGTCGTTCGTCTCGGCGAAGTGGAGACGCTGAAGGAATCCGGCTCCAAAGCCATCGGCGTGCGCGTCTTCTTCGGACAGCGCGCCGCCAGTACCTACTCCAGCGACCTGACCTCGGAAGGTGTGAAGCAGTTGGTGGACTCGGCACTGGCGCTGGCCAAAATCACCAGCGAGGACCCGTTTGCCGGTATTCCCGAGCCGGCGCAGCTCGGGAAACTGGAGGGCGATCTCGACCTTTATTACGACGACGTCTATTCGCTGTCCACCGCCGATCGCATCGACTATGCGCGCCTCGCCGAGAAAGCGGCCCTTGACGCGGACCCTCGCATCGTCAACTCCGAGGGGGGCACCTTCGACGCGGCCATTGACTACAAGGTACTGGCCAATTCGCACGGGTTCGTGGGTGACTACCAGCGCTCCTATTGCTCGGTTTCGGCGGTGCCCATCGCGCAGGTGGAAGGTTCGTCCATGCAGCGCGACTACTGGTATTCGGTCGCGATGACGCTGAAGAAGTTGGAATCGCCGGAAGAAGTCGGCAAGATTGCCGCGCAGCGCACCTTGCGGCGCATCGGAGCGCGCAAGGTCAAGACCGCAAGAGTTCCCATCGTGTTCGAGCACACCGTCGCCGGATCTCTCGTCGGCCACATCTTCGAGGCGGTCAATGGCGACTCGATCTATCGCGGCGCGTCGTTCCTCACCGGCAAGCTGAACCAGAAGATTGCGGGCGACAACATCAACGTGGTGGACGACGGCACCATGCGCGGCGGCTTCGGCACCAGCCCGTTCGACTCCGAAGGCGTGCCCAGCCGCAAGACCGTCGTGGTCGAGAACGGCGTGCTCAAATCGTACCTGCTGAATACCTACACCGCGAAAAAACTGAACTTGCAGACCACCGGCAACGCCTCGCGCGGGCTGGCAGGAACGCCGGGCATCGGCCCGGGCAATTTCTTTCTCCAGCCCGGAGCGAGGAGCCTGCAAGAGATCATCGGCGACATCAAGGAAGGGCTGTTCGTCACCGAGTTTCTCGGCTTCGGCGTGAACCTGGTCACCGGCGACTTCTCGCGCGGCGCCAGCGGCCTGTGGATCCAAAATGGCGAGCTTACCTATCCGGTGGAAGAGATCACCGTCGCCGGCAACTTGAAAGACATGTTCTTCAACATCGCGGAGATCGGCAACGACCTCGAATTCCGCGGCGCCATCGCGTCCCCCACGCTCAGAATTGATGGCATGACAGTGGCGGGGGAATAGGCCAGCCAGAAGTTGTGAATCACTTTGTAGGTCTGAGCCTGTACCGGTTGCGCGGTGAGAGTCAGGAACAAAAGCACAAAGATAAGGAACAGGAGCAGGACCAGGATGGCGAGCGCTGCACTGTCCAGTCGCAGGTTCGCGCCGAAGAACACATTGGGAAATCGCCCCTTGTGATGCATTGGATTCTCCTCCCTGCCAGGTGGCTCGAATTGCCGTGAACCAACACGGGCGCACTCGAACGCCGGGGAGAAGGAAGTCGAGGTCTTGTTCTCGCCGCGCGAACTCGACAGGAGTGGATGGGAAAAAGGCCGGGAAATCTTCTCCCGAGACACCCACCAGAATTTCACACCTGCGGCGAACGTTTGTCAGTGACGTATGGGGCAGCGGCAAGTGATAACAGCAAGACTAGAAATCCGTGATTGGAAGCGCAAGGCGAAAGCCAGGTCATCGGCAGGGCAGGGAACACATGCTCCAGCTGACACGTGGGTGCTGACGGCTTATGGCTGACGGCTAAGAGTTAACGGCTAATTGCTAATTGCTGCCTCTCACAACGGTATATTCCCGTGCTTCTTGGGCGGGTTCTTGGCGCGCTTGTTCTCCAGCATGTCGAGCGCCTGGATCAGCTTGCGGCGCGTGTCGCGCGGACGAATCACCGCATCGATGTAGCCGCGCTCGGCCGCTACATAAGGATTAGCGAAGCGCTCGCGGAACTCTTCGATCTTCGCGGCGCGATCGGCTTCGGGGTTCTCCGACTTCTCCAGTTCGCGCCGATAGACAATGTTCACCGCGCCCTCAGGCCCCATCACCGCAATCTCCGCGGTTGGCCACGCGTAGTTCACGTCGGTGCGGATGTGTTTCGACGCCATCACGCAATAAGCTCCGCCATAGGCTTTGCGGGTAATCACGGTAATCTTGGGCACGGTCGCCTCGGAGAACGCGTACAGCAACTTCGCGCCATGCGTGATGATGCCGCCGTACTCCTGCTGCGTGCCGGGGAGAAATCCCGGAACGTCTTCGAAGGTAATGAGCGGGATGTTGAAGCAGTCGCAGAAGCGCACAAAGCGCGCGCCCTTTATGCTGGCGCTGATGTCGAGCACGCCCGCTAGAAACGCGGGCTGGCTGGCGACGATGCCCACCGGCTTGCCGTTCAGGCGGGCGAAACCGATGACGATGTTCTTCGCGTAATGCTCCTGCACTTCGAAGAAGTAGCTGTCATCCACCACGGCGTTGATGACGTCCTTGATGTCGTAGGGCATGTTCGATTCTGAGGGAACGATGGTGTCGAGGTGTTCGTCGGCGCGGTCGATGGGATCGGTGCAAGCCTTGCGCGGCGGATCTTCCAGATTGTTCGAGGGAATGAAGCTGAGCATCTCGCGAATCATGCTGAGGCACTCGGCGTCGTCGTGCGCCATGAAGTGCGCCACGCCGGACTTCTCGTTGTGCGTCATCGCGCCGCCGAGTTCGTCCTTGGTGACTTCCTCGTGGGTCACGGCCCTGATGACGTCCGGCCCGGTGATGAACATGTAGGAAGTGTTGTTCACCATCAGGATGAAGTCGGTCATCGCCGGGGAGTAGACGGCGCCGCCGGCGCACGGGCCCATGATCGCCGAGATTTGCGGCACCACGCCGGAAGCCAGCACGTTGCGCAGAAAGATGTCGGCGTAGCCCGCCAGCGACATCACGCCTTCCTGGATGCGCGCGCCCCCGGAATCGTTCAGGCCTATGACCGGCGCGCCCACCCGCATGGCCATGTCCATGATCTTGACGATCTTGGCCGCGTTGGTCTCCGATAGCGAGCCGCCGAAAACGGTGAAGTCCTGCGCGAAGACGAACACCAGCCGGCCTTCGATGCGGCCATAGCCGGTGAGAAAGCCGTCGCCGAAATACTTCTGCTCTTCCATGCCGAAGTCGGTGCAGCGGTGAGTGACCAGCTTGTCGGTCTCCTCGAAGGTGCCCTCGTCGAGCAGAAACTCGATGCGCTCGCGCGCCGACATTTTGCCCTGCTTGTGTTCGCGCGCCCGGCGTTCTTCGCCTCCGCCGGCTTCGGCCAGTGAGTCACGGCGCTTCAGTTCGGTCAATTTCTGTTCCAGGTTCATGGGCGTGATTATAAACAGCGAAGGCCGCGGAGTCGCAAGAGTTTGCCATTACAGGCTCACCCGGCAATGTGACGAATGTACTTGCTGGAGGGTCGAGGAAACTCTCCCGCGGTATTTCTCACCCGAAGTGCTCCCATCCGGCAGGCTTCAGGGGCTGCGTTTTGCCATCGGCGGTGGCGAGCCTCATCGTTGTCCCGCTCAGGATCTCGCCAATGCGGGTGATGGGCACTCCGGCAATCTGCTTCGGAATGCGGCGGTTTGGCGGCGCGGTAAAGAGCAACTCGTATTCGTCGCCGCCGTGCAGCGCCAGCGTCAGACCATCCTTGCCACCTACGGCGGGCAGAGATTCGGCGTACACCACCGCGCCGGCGCCACTCTCTTCGCAGATGTGGCCGAGGTCGGTGGAAAGTCCGTCGCTGATGTCGATCATGGCTGAGGCCAGCTTCTTCTCGCGCAGGAACTGCCCGACCGCGACGCGCGGCTCCGGATAGAAGTATTTCGGGTGTGACCTCGGCCGCAGCTTTTTTCCGTCGCGGAGTTGGTTCAGAGCAGCGACTGCCGCGCCGAGCGTGCCGGTCACGTAGAGGAAATCCCCCGGTCGCGCGCCCGAGCGCAAGACGGCTCTTCCCGCCGGAACCGAGCCCAGCACCACGATGTCAGCCAGGATGCCGGCGGGCGACTGCGCCGTGTCGCCTCCCGCGAGGGGAACGGAAAAGTACGCTGCGAGCTTTAATAGCCCTGCAACAAACTTGTCCACCCAGCCCTGCGGCAGCTCAGGCGGCAGCGCCAGCGAGAGAAACGCCGCCCGCGGGATCCCTCCCATGGCCGCGATGTCGCTAAGGCCACGGGCCAGGCAGCGATGGCCTACGGAATCGGGCGGATGCCACTCGCGCCGGAAGTGTATGTCCTCCAGGCTAAAGTCGGTGGTGACCAGCGCTTCGTGCCCGCGAGGAAGCGGCAGCACCGCGCAGTCGTCGCCGATGCCATAGCCAGCGCGCTGTCCACGCACCGTTGCCGCGCGACGAATTCGTTCGATCAGCGACTTTTCGTTCAGGGGCACTGCGCCTCCGTGGTGAAACTGCCAGCCCAATATACCCGAGGCCACGCGGTGGGGCTACCGGACATATCACACTTTAGTATCAGTCACTTGTCCCTTATTCGTTGACAGGTTATTAAGGCTCTGTTACGGTTTGGTGTCATTCATTACACCAGCCATGCACCCAGCCAGTTAGCCAATCGGCTGACGGTTGGGAGGAGAACCGTTAACCCACGGTTGTCCAGGTACCCGTAAGCGGACAGTTCGGACCGGCAAAGGCCTTAAGTTCCGGATTTTCATAGTTCATTGTTTCGCGATCCGGAACAACTTTTAACTGAGGGTCATAAGTTTTGCGAAAACGCTTTTATATTCTTTTCGTAGCTCGCGATGCAGAAGGCCAGCTACGAAAAATCCCCATCCCCATTCATTACCTCTACGTATTCATGGCTGGCGCCCTGATCGGCATGTTCAGCATTACCGGCATGGCCGGCTCTTACACGCGCATGCTGTGGAAGGTGGCCAGCTTCAATCAGTTACGCTCCGAAAAGAATTCGCTGCAGAACCGCTACAAGCAGTTGGAGCAAGTCAACCACGAGAAGGACATCCAGGTAGCTTCGCTGGGCTCGCTGGCCAACGAAGTCTCCATGATCTACGGGCTGAAGCCGAATCCCAAGCTGTTGAATGCGAGCGACGGAACCATGAAGGCGGAACAGGTGACTTCTTCCCTGGACCAGCTTTATGCCTTGCGCAACTCAGCCCTGACCGGCGCGGCTACGGCTGGATTGGGGTTGGGCCTGACTCACCAAGCCTCTCTAACCGACTGGGTAAGGGCAACCACCGCGCCAACACTCTGGCCGGTGATGGGTCCGATTACGGGGGCGTTCGGCGAGCGCGTCGACCCGTTCAACGGGGAAGGCGCGTTCCACTCCGGTGTCGATATCTCCTGCCACTATGGGCAGCCGGTGCTGGCGCCCTCGGACGGAGTGGTGACCTACGCCGGACCCTACAACGGCTATGGCCGCATGATTCAGGTTGATCACGGCAATGGCGTCACCACTCGCTACGGACACTTGTCCGGCTTCACGGTGGCCGACGGCCAGACGGTGCGCCGGGGACAGGTCATTGGCTACGTCGGCCTCAGCGGACGCAGCACCGGGCCCCACCTGCACTATGAAGTGCGCATCCACGACACGCCGGTGAATCCCCACAAATTCCTGCGCAGCACCACCATCAGACCGGGAGGAATTCCAGCCGGTTAGCCGGAATCACTTGTGAGGTTTTTTGGCCGCCGGAGCGTTCTGCTTAGGCGGCTTTTGTGTTTCCGGTCCCAGTTCCACCGGCGGCTCGCTGAGTACCTTCTTGAAGAAAGCATACGGAACCTTGGCGGTCAGTACGGCCTGGTCTTTGTCCTGATGGATTTCCAGGCTGTCAAAGGCGGCCTTCACGTCCGGGTCGGGACCACCGCCATCGATCGAGATATTGAGCGACTTGAAGAGCGCGAGAAAGGTGTTCACGCGATCGGTGAAACCGCGCGCCTCGGCTTCGCTGTGAGTGAGGACTTGTGCCCGGAGGTGGACTTCGTTGAGCGGCCGCGCGGATGCAATCACGGTGATGTCTGGCGGCAGCAGTCCGCTCCAGCCTCCGGGCAAGAGCAGTTCGGCATGGTTTTCCGAGGAGCTGGCGGACGGCGGGCGCGCAATCGTCCAGATGATGCTGCCCAGCGGCACAAGCCGGTAATATTGGCTCACCAGCGGCGGCCCAGCGAACGGCAGGGCCGCTTGCCGGTAACGATCGATCATGCCGTGGATGGCGTCGGGGCCTTCGGTATTCGATGCGGCGGCAACGTCCACTCCGAGTAGCGCCACGCGAACGGTTCGGCCCTCCAGTGGAATGATGTAGATATCGAAATTGCCGTAGTGCTCCACGCTGGCTGCCAGCTTGCGCAGGTATGCCTCCACCCGTTCACTATCGAAATGTCCCTGCAGAATTTCGCTGTAGCGCGTCTCCGTGGATTGGCCTCGGATAGAAGTGCCGTAGTGAATGGCCAGGGCGACCTTGTCCAGATCGCGCTCGAACTCAAAGCCTGTCTGGCGAACAAAGTCTTCGTATTGCGGATCGCGGTCTTTGACAGGATGCTTGCCGAGATCGGTGAACAGGCGGATGGGCTCGAGGTTGATGTAGAGGACGGCGTCGGAATCGGGCAGCAGGCGCACGGCGTCCGGGGCAGCGCGTTTTCGCAGCAGAACGGCGCTAACGATGCCACCGGCGATGACCAGGACAACCGCTAAGGCAACCCACAACCGCTTTCGTCGTGTTCGCATGGGTAAGAATTTGATGATACGAGAAAAGTCGGCGTGGTGTAGTTGCAACCAAAAAATGTCGTATTAACTGCAACGAGACTCTGTCACCCCGTTATCGTTTAAGTAATGGCCGCTAAAGCGGGGCGGCCGAAGAGGTTGTGAAGGGGCGCAGCTTTAGCTGCGCCGAAACCGCCGCCACTTCTTGTGGGGCTTTAGCCCCTGAGGTTTCCCCGGCATGCGCCAGCACTGCCTCGGCAATCTGATCACCCACTCTCATCACCGGATTGAGCGCGGTCATTGGCTCCTGAAAGATCATGCTGATTCCGGCGCCGCGGACGTGGCGCATCTCCGCTTCCGGTATGGCGAGCAGCTCTTCTCCGCAGAATCGAATGTAGCCGCGAATGCGAGCCTGTGGCGGCAGCAACCGCAGAATGGCCAGCGCGCTGACCGACTTCCCCGAGCCCGACTCCCCCACAAGCCCCAACACCTCGCCCGGCGCGATCTGAAAGCTCACATCGCGGACCGCGGTAACGCTTCCCTGGGCAGTGGCAAACTCGACAGTGAGATTTCGGACTTCGAGCAGCGGGGGCACACTTCCATGCTAGGAGGTGGATTACCCCATCCCACACAGCTCTCACTGGCGGGGATAGCGTTTGACGGGGATAACTATTGGAGCGGGAAAATTCCTACACGTTAACTAAATAGCAAGATTATTCACTTGACAAAAGAAGTAGTCGCGCCCATTCTGGTTGCGTGCGCCTCGCTGGGGGGGCAAATGAGGAGCATCCAGAGGAGACGCAGGGTGACACTTATTGCGGCTTTTAGGACGCGCACGGGGTTTGTTGTCGCCGCCGACAGCGAAGAAAACAGCGGCGGTTACAGGCGTGCGGTTCAAAAGATTAAACCATTCAAAATTGGACAGGCGCAGGTTATCGTTGCCGGTTCTGGAATAGGGACGCTGATTGAAACCTTCATCCTTAGAGTCCAGCGAATAGACCAAGACAAGGCATCAAATCCGGAAACCTTCCGCGACTTGATTGAGGGAGAGCTTGTCAATTTTTATGCTCGCGACGTGGCGACATACCAGGCCGACGAAGACGAAGAAAAGGAACAGAAATTCATTATTGCGGCGCAATGGGAGGATGCGAAGAAGTGTGGTGTATGGGTCAGCCAGCACTGTGCTTTGAGTCCGGTTCTATGTTGTGAAATGGCTGGCGTAGAAGATGTCTTTTACGACAGACTAATCCGAAAGCTGTATCCGACTGTCTCCGAGATGCCGCAAGCGGTTCTCGCGGGGGTCTATTTAATGGCGGTTGGAAAAGAAACTTCCAGCCTGATCGGCGACCCAGTAATCGTTGCGGCGATAGACCCTCGCGGCATATGGATTGAGGACGAGAGTTATGTAAGCGACCTAGAGAAGTGCCTGCGAAACTATGAAGATCGAGTCAATAAAATATTCTTAGATTGCGCTGACACTAGCATATCCGTTCTAGCCTTAGAGGAGCGCCTAGATGAGTTCAAGGAGACTGCAATCGCCCTGCATCGCGAACATATCAACAGAGTGGTCGGCGATCTCAAAATCCAAGACGTGTTCGGTCAAATGTTCGGCGCTGCATATCCGAAGTACCCACTAGAAACTGGCATAAGCTTCCTCGCGGATGGCGGTTTCGTAGTTGAACCATACCAAGAAGAGGACGCGCGCGACAAAGAGCGCCTCCATAGGCTAGAGAAGAAGTTAGAGGAAGTCAGGGAGCGCCTTAGGCGGTCAGCTTCTCAAAAGTCAGAGGATTAGCGGTGACCATATGACGCAAGGTGTCAAGGAAAATATCGGAACGCTTGCGGCGATCAAAGCGGAAAGTCATTTCGTCAAGATAGGCTTGCAGGTGCTTCGCGCTGAGCTTGTGCCACGTTCCCATAATGCCGCGCTTCAAGAGCGAGAAAGCGGATTCCACGGTGTTGGTATGCACGTCAGTTCCGAAGCGGACGTACTCTTTCCGTGTGTGGTTCACCGTCTCATGTTTGTGACTGCCGACAGCCTTCTTATAAGCAGGAAGTTCATCGGTTACGATCACGTCAACGTCGCTACTGATGTTCTCTTGGATGTATCGCGCCAGGGTACCGCTCTTGGCGTCCTCAGCATGGAAGAACCGCAGATCGCCATTGCGCTGACGAATCCCGATGACAACTTCTTTCGTGTGGCGCTCACCGCGCCAGCCGCTTCCGTAACCGCGCTGCTTTCCACCTACATAGGTTTCGTCCATTTCGACCGTACCGTCAAGCATGGGCTGGCCGACCTGTTTCATAGCGCGACGTATGCGATGGCACAGATACCATGCGGTTTTGTAGGAGCCGCCAAGAATACGCTTCATTTCATTGGCGGAGAATCCCTTGCGGGACTCGCAAATCAGGTAAGTAGCGATGAACCATTTCTTCAGCGACAGATGCGAGTCATTGAAGATCGTGCCAGCGGTGACACTGAACTGATACTTGCAATCGCGGCAGAAGTACAGTTCCTTTGCCGTGGCAAGGCGCACAACGTTGGGCATGTGGCAGCGCACACATTCAACCTCGGAAGGCCAGCGGAGCCGCTTGAGCAGTTCACGGCACTTTGCATCGGTGTCGAACATTTCTTGAACGTCTAGGAGAGTCATGACAGAGCCTCGCAAGAAAGAGCCGAAATTGCCGATTGAACGGGTGCCAACTCGGAAACTGATTGCATCCATAAAGCGGGACATTCGGCAGGCTGTACGGGCGGCTGGAGGGGTTCGTAAACCGAAGAAGTGATTAGCCTTACGTCAACCATAAGGTAATACTAGGCCTATGAGTTATTTTTGTCAAGGGAATAATCGTGCTAAATAGTAATCACGGAGCGCCGGAGCGAATATGGAGCGGAGGGCCGGGGGGCGCGCGCGAGCTGCTCGGCGCGTGAGCTGCCCGTTTCCTGGCGGGCGAGCGGTGAGCGGGAGCCTGCAGGGAGCGCGGAGCAACGTCTGGATTTCCGAGGTAGATCACGGGCGCGTTGGGCCCGGCGCAGCGGGGCGCGGGCCATGGCGGACCTTCTCCAGTGGGGCTGGCAGCCTTCACTACAGTGGTAGTGTTTACCCATACGTCCCGCGCTTTCTCAATGATCCGTTCCCGCGCAGCGCGAACACGAATTGGGCCAAACGCAGTCAACTGGTCTACCACAGTTTGCTGTGGATTGCCGGCGCATACCGTTGTAGACTTCCTAATCGTTCCGGCTACCGAGAATCGTGGGACCTGGGTTTGCGCGGGGGGAGCATCGACATCCTCCTCAAATCGGCTTAAAGATGCAGAAGAATCTATAAAGGTGCACCGTTCGGTTCTTTTCACGGCAATGCAAACCAACTACGTGTTGGACACAACTGCTTCCAGCGTATGTTCATATGCCCATGAAATCGTTGCTCTTGATCCTTCTTCCGTTCGGTGTGATTGCAGTCCTCTTATTGCTGTGGTTTGGTCCCAAATACCAAGCTCGCACGGTTCCGCAGAGAGCTCGCCCTGCACTGGAGAATGAGTTCAGAAGAACGTTAGCCCAGATCGTCGGCGGAGTTGCGGTTCTCCTTGGCCTTTATGGAACCTGGCAACAACTCCAGTACACGAGCAAGTCGGTCGCCATCGCGGCGGAAGGACAGGTTTCGGAGAGGTATGCGAAGGCACTCGAACAACTAGGAAATGACCAAATAACGTTCCGCTTGGGCGCGGTTTATTCGCTCGCCGAAATAGCTAGGCGGAAGGACGACCACCTCTGGAGTGTGATTCAGGTCCTAACGGCTTTCATTCGTGATAAGTCACCCTACGACAAAAAAAGAGCAGCGCTTAAGCAACCACCAGATGATATTCAGGCGGCGCTTTGGGCAATCTCAAACCAGAATCTTGGTGATGAAAAAGAGGCGCCGAGCAGACTTCACGTTATGGATCTCAGCAGTACAGATCTCCGATCCAGCAATGTTCCTGGGGCTTGGCTGACAGGAGCCGATTTCACTGGTGCACACTTGGAACATTCGGAGCTTAGCGGGGCCCATCTAGAGAAGGCAATTCTAGTCGATACACATCTCGAAGAAGTTTCTTTCTCGAAAGCTCATTTAGAGGGTGCGAATCTGATAGGCGCTTATATTAACGGAGCTGTTTTGTCGGGTGCGTTTCTCTCGAAAGCAACACTCGTGGGAGCCAATTTGTCAGAGGCAGACCTTCGACGCGCAGATCTCAAGGACGCTCACTAAGAGAAGCCAAGCTCATCGAGGCGCACCTCGAAGGGGCCAACCTGGCTGGTACAGATGTGACTTGGGAGCAGCTGTGCTCAGCCCTAATTGAGGTGATTATTTACTTGACTCCACCACGCATTTAGGCTATGATTTTGTTCATGGAGAGCAAGACCATGAGCGAACCAAAGAGCCTTCAAGAAGCAATCGTTTACTTCTCTAATCCCGATAATTGCATCGACTATCTGGCCGTTCGCCGCTGGCCGAATGGCGCGGTTACTTGTCCAAGTTGTGGCTCTGACAAAGTAAAATTCAGAGCGCATCGCCGCACTTGGACTTGCTCCAGCCATCATGCGAAGCGCGAATTCTCTGTGAAGGTTGGAAGCGTGTGCGAGGATTCCGCCATCGGCCTTGATAAATGGCTTACCGCTCTGTGGCTGCTCTCCAATTGCAAGAATGGCATTAGCAGTTGCGAACTCGCCCGCGATCTCAACGTCACTCAAAAAACCGCTTGGTTCATGCTGCATCGGATTCGTCTGGCTTTGCAGGATGAAGCCTTCGGAAGCAAATTGAACGGCGAAGTTGAAGTGGATGAAACCTTCATAGGTGGCAAGGCTCGCAACATGCACTTGGATGTTAAGCAGCGCCGCATCACTGGTACTGGCGGACGCGATAAAACCGCAGTCATGGGAATCTTGGAACGTGGCGGATACGTTCGGGCGCAAGTAGTTCCTAGCCGCAAGAAGAGTGTTCTGCAAGCGGAAGTCAAGAAGCATGTGGAAGGTGGAGCGGCTCTCTACACTGACTTCCTTCTTTCCTATGACGGGCTGGCTTCTGAGTACGCTCACAAGGTTGTCGATCACGCTGAGAAATACGTTGATGGTCAGGTTCACACCAATGGCCTTGAGAACTTCTGGAGCCTCCTCAAGCGCGGCATCGCGGGAAGCTACGTTAGTGTTGAACCGTTCCATTTGTTTCGCTACCTCGACGAGCAAGTATTCCGCTACAACAATCGCGCTACCAAGAAGCGCAACATAACCGATGCCGACCGTTTCAGCATGGCCGTCTCAAAGATATTTGGCAAGCGTCTTACCTTCGCCTCGCTGACTGGCAAGACCGCCGATGCGACGTGTTTCTAATCCTTATCGCTTGAAGCGCGGGCGCCAGAAGCGCTAGGCTCCGCGCTCTCCGCTTCGCCGCGGAATGTAATCACGTCTGCTATTCCAAGCAGTGCCTTATATGCCATTTGCAATTGGTCAAGATACTTGATGGAAGTATCGCGTCCGACATGACAAATGGAGCAGATAACGGGCGTAAAACCGAACCTGAGTTGATGGTCTGATTCCTTTGCTAGATCCATCGTTATGCTACCGCCGCAACTCTTACACAAGACAGTCACATAGCGTAGGTCGGACAGCGACACAACCACCTGTTTTTGCATTGCAGCCATTTATTTCCTCCCCCTGCTTGATGACAATGGCGGTCTCCCCCGTTTGACCCTTGCGCGCCGGCGCTGCTCTTTCCACAGTTTCTCTCGCCGCACAATCTCATCGTGCGGCACAGAAAAAACCCTTCGAACCACAGCATCAAAGTTCTCGAACTCTTGGGATGTTTTCAATTTGTTGCGCTCCAGTTTCTTTTCCATACTACAGGCGTTCTCTTGCGTTCAGAAATGGCAGAGGACAATATCGCCATGAATGATTTGACGTGGTTGAACGCACTCATGGCCTCTCCGTCGTCATACATATCGCGGTTGTGCATAACCACGTTGCGGAACTTGTTTTTAAACCGCTTAAACTCCATCATGGCTCCGTGATAGAACTCGTACTGAGCCTCTCGCGCAATCGTTTTGGGATAGTTGCGAATGGCGTCTTCAGCATTTTCCAACTGTTTAATGATGTCCTCCCATGTAGCCAAAGCTAGAGGAAGTTTCTTCGGAATCACGACACGCCTATCGCGGGCAAGGGCGCGTAGGCCGAATTCCGCGACCCTCATAAGATGAAAAACGGCAGCGGTGCTACATTTGGTTGCTAAACAGTTGCCCGCCTCGCTAATGTCTGGTTTTGCGCTGGGGAACGCTTCGCTTACTCGGTCTCCCAGTAGGGTGTCGTTGTTAACGTGGCTGGCGAATTCAGGGCGGATCGCAATGAACTTGTGTTTCACGTAATCGGACAGAATCGCGTCGTATGCATTCCGCAGTTCCGACGACAATGCCGAATAGTCGGTATCAAGTTCGATACCAGTTCTGTACATGAAGATGTTTATGTTGTTGAGGTGCGAAGATGCACCCGTGAACCCAACATCCTCGCAGAGCTGCTCTGCGTTTTTCAGGCAGGACTCAATCGCGCCAAACGTGGCTTCGCTAAGGGGCTCACCTGCGGTCTTCCACTTCTCGCAGGCGTGACGCCACTCGGTGAGATTTTCTAGGAGTATAAAAAACTCCCGCGATTTAAATTTCTCCACGATGTCCCAAACGCTCCATACTCCCAGAGTGCTCACAGCGCACCCCCACGGGATGGCGCTTCATCTGCCTCATCACCCCCATGATGTTCCGTTGGACTGGTGGAGTCAAGTAAATAATTGCCCTAATTGATGCAAACACTATTCTTCCCGAATACTTGAAGGCGACCACAAATGAGAATCGATGTGGGAAGTAGTAATTTCAATCGACGTTTATTCATTTCAAAGCTGATAGCCTTCCTGGGACTTGCAACTCTACCTGACTCTCTTGTCGCCACATCTCATAAGACTCTTGAGGTCTTCGTAGAAGAGAGTGGGACTCTGCGAGCGGGTTGCTTATGCATCGGAGCTCTTTTTTTGGAAAACCCACACGCACAGTTAGCAGCCGTGCGTGAACTCCGCAAGCGATACAAGTTCCAGAGGCGCCTCCGGAGGAGCAACACCTCCAAGTTTCAGATTGAATTTGCAGCGGCTATGCTTGACCATTTCCTAACTGACCCTTCGGTACGTTTCCTCTGCAGGGTGATACCTGCACCAGTTGATGCGAGCCAGTCGCACGTCCAGCAACTTTACAATTTTCACTACCGGCAGCTTCTCTCAGATGTTTCGCGTCACGGAGAGCACCTGCGTCTAACCGTCACCCATCACTCCCTCTCGCATAGAGACAGTTTCCTATATCAGTATTTACAAGCAGAGGTTCCTCAAATCAAGAATATTCAGGTTGTTAGGATAAAAACTAATGATTTGCTTCAAGTTTCTGGATTCTTTACCGGATACGTATGGGCCGATTGCCAGGAACCTGATCCTAACCTAACAAACAAAGCAAAGAAACAGATCATGAGCAATTTCCATTTGCATTGTAAAACCACAAGTTTGTCCAAACAATCATTCTCGTATAAGGGAAAATTTCAAGTCTATGTTGCTGGATAAAACGAAAATCAGCTAGGCTTCCCGAGAGGCGTGGATCGTTGGGCAATCGCCTAACAGATGGAGCTTTCGAGAAACTTAGCTGATCCAACATATTTAACTCAACTTCATGTGAAAAACAACCTTTTTCACCCTTATTTTCTTGACGAGCGCAGGTTACCCTTGCCGACCGGGCCTTCTGTGAACCCCAACGCGATTCGCCTAAACTGCTGGCCACGGGTCTTCTCGTCGGTTTTTTAGACACTCCCCTTTTCCTCGATAAACTTGATTGCCTTTCCTTTCTCTTCTCGTCATGAAAATCTTGTTCGTACCGCTGTTGTGAAATCCTCATGATCGCTCCAAGCGAGGACTAGTGGGATTGGCTCACCGCGTTTTTCTGCAAGATCATACTCCAGCTCGCCCAGCATTCCACGCTCGCACCTCACTCACACTCGCGCCCGCTAGCCAGGGAAACCAGCAGCTCACGCGCCCGATCGCCGAACGTGCTCGCGCCCGGCCACGCAAGAGCAAGCGCCCGGTCTCTCGTTTGCTATTTGGTTAACGTGTGGGAATTTTCCCGGCCCAATAGCTATCCCTGCTCTCGTTTGACCTACCCTGCCCAAACACGTTACACTTCTATGGTTTGCCTGTACTAGCAGGTCCCGTCAGGGGCACCCCGCCTTTCCGTGAAGGT
>ODAK010000236.1_pt1 | contig 62794 bp, 59 predicted proteins | sample 1539591 | NCBI WGS metagenome assembly ODAK01 (sample SAMEA3539303, study PRJEB22396) | soil metagenome | biome: tundra; feature: field; material: soil | place: USA | collected 2010-05 | depth 0.15 m | reverse complement strand
GAAGAACTCGTCACCGACCAGCGAGAGCGGCCCGAGCGTGACCCCGTGAAAGCTGTCGTCGCAGGAGATCAACCGCGGCCGACGCGTCGCCGCGCGCGCGAACTTCATCGCCGAGTCCACGGCCTCGGCGCCCGTACTCGTGAAGAACACGGCGTCGAGCCCGCGCGGCAAACGCTGAGACAGCTCCTCGGCGAGCATGCCGGCCAGCGCCGAATAGTGGAGCTGCACACCGTCCACGAGATTCGCAGCGAGTGTGGCGCGCAGGACGTCGCGCACGTCGGGATGGTTGTGACCCACACTGGCGAAGCCCTCACCGGTATGGAAGTCGAGATATGCGCGACCCGCGGCATCGTAGAGGTAGGACCCTTGTGCCGATATGTACTCCTTGTCGAAGCCGAGGATCCGCAGCACGTCGACGAGCGACGAATCGAGATGGCGCGCGGCCAATTTCAAGGTTTCGTCCGCGCGCGCCATGGCTTCCGCAACCACGCCAAGAGAATCGACAGCATCAATGGGTTGAGAGTCGGCGTTCATAACGATTGGCGGCCGATATCACGCGAGCAGCGGGGCTAGCTCTAGTGGGTTCGGCGCTTCCCCGATCGCAGTGTACGTTCTGCCGTTGGGGCGGTCCGCGGTCGCGCCGGTTTGCGTCGTCAGACGGGGCAAGCTTCGGCTGGTGCCGCTCGTCGAGCTGGAGCGCGGGGAGTCGCTATTGACCTCAGCGGCGATCACGATGCGGTCGTCGCCGAGCAGCACATCGGGCGTTGTAGCTCTGCCGTAATCGCGAAACGCCTTCAAGCTCCGGGAGTCGGGTCGACGTCGAGCAGCACCGAACTGGCAGCGCTTTGTAGCGCAGTCTCGGTCTTGCCCGATTGGGCCGGCTCTGCCCACTCGGGATGAGCCCTGCAAGTGCCTTCGTTGTTACATGATCGGGCCAGGCCGGCCTCCGAGTACAGCATTCCGTTTTGCGGCGGTGCGCCGCCGGCAGGGCCTCATGTTCCACGCTTTCGTGCCCTACGCGTTCGGCCGCCGAGCCGTCTGCTTAGCAGCCTCGGGTCCTTCCGAATCGGTGTCCGGCCTCGCTGTCAAGACCGTGCGCGCGGTCTTCAGCTGTCGCGGTCGAGTGCGCGTTCGATCGCTGCATACTCGCCGGGCTCTAGCGGGCCGTGGCTCAGGGCGCCGGCGTTGTCCTCGACTTGGATCGTGTTGCGAAAGCCCGGCAGCGGGATGGTCCGGCTGTGGCGTGCCCAGATCCAGGCGATGGCCCCCTGCGCAAGGCTTCTGCCGCCCGCGGTGAGCATGTCGCGGACGGTGTCGATGCGCTGAAGAAACTCGGCGTTTGGACGGCCGTCTGTGAACCACCGCAGCCACGCGGGTGGTTGGCCACGGATGTCGTCGGCTGGGAGAGTGCTGGCCGCTGTGTAGCGGCCGCCCAGCAGGCCCATCGCCAGCGGCGAGCGACACAGCGCGGCCAGGTCATGGCGGTCGCAAACCGCGAGCATGTCGGGGTTGTCGTCGAGAACGTTGAGTTGGAGCTGTACTGCGGTGCAATGCGGGCCCGTCGCGAACCGCTCGGCCTGCCCGGGGTCATCGGTGCTGACTCCGTACCAGCCGATCAGACCCTCGGCGACGAAGCTTTCCAGCGCGGCGATCAACTCGTCGCCGCGTTGAGCGTCGACATCCGGCGTGTGGAGTTGGTAGAGGTCGATCCGATCGCGCCCCAGTCGGCGCAGAGACGCGTGCAGCGCCTGCCGAACATGGGCCGGCGAGGTGTCCACCCCGGTTAGTTGTCGAGCGTCCTCGTCGAAGGTGTTTCCAAACTTGGTGGCGACCAGAACCTCGGGATGGGCGGCCAGCACAGTGGAGAGCACACGTTCGCTGTGGCCGGCGCCGTATGAATCGGCTGTGTCAAACAGCGTGACACCCAGATCAACGGCACGGCGCAGTGCCCGCACGGCGTCGGCGTCATCCACACCAGCCCACCCGCGGGGTTGGTCGCCGGCAGCCATAGCCCCACCGATCGCCCAGCACCCCAGGCCGAGGGCACTGACGTAGAGATCCGACCGCCCGAGCCGACGGGTCTGAAGACTCATCGCATCTCCGCATCGATGGTGGCTACGACATCCTGGCTGAAGCGGGCCAGCACCTCGGGCTCGGCCGGGGCGAGGATGAGGTGGCGCAGGCCGATTCGGTGGGCACGCTCGGTGAGTTGGTGTCGCATCCGCTCGGGTGGCCCGACGAACACGTAGGGGCAGTCCGCGAGCGACTGGCGATCGATCCCGGCCTGCTCGCACAGCTCGCCCTCGACGGCCTCGACCTCGAGCTCCGAGCAGAAGCGAACCGCGTTAACGAGGACCGAGAATTCGATCTGATCCGCCTCGCGTCCCGCCGCGGCGGCACTCGCTCGCACGCGCTGCACGGAGTCCTCCAGGTCGCTCACGGTCGTGGTGAACCGGCGCATCATGTCCCTCAGGACAGGATGAGGGCCTCCCAGCTTCAGACGGCGGGACGAGCCGTTGAGGTCGACGACATCGCCGTAGCGCCCGGCAATCTCAAGCAAGCGGTCGGAGCCACCACCGAGCAACAGGCGAGGAGGAGGCGACGACGGTGGGCCAAGCGGCAGCTCGCGCGCCGTGACGTGCTCTCCTGCCAGTTCGGCAAAGCCCTGGTCGAAGAGCGCTCGAGCAAGCTCCGCAGCCTCCTCCAGGCGGTCCATCCGCTGCGCAAAGGGCGGGAACTCCATACCCAGCGCCTCGAACTCCTCGCGGTTCCAACCGGCGCCGATGCCGGCCAAGACCCGCTCGCCGCCGAACAGCGCGGCCAGCTCGATGAACGAACGAAACGCCAACGCCGGGTGCCCGAACCCGATATTGACCACGCTGGTCCCGAGCATCAGCCGCTCCGACAGCGTCCCAACCATCGCCAACCTGACGAAGGGATCACCCCCAGCCACAGCCTCACGACGCGGCCTACCGTGGCTGACGAACAGATGGTCCGCCACAAACACGCCGTCCATACCGGCCTGCTCGATCAATCGGACCTGCTCTCGCAGACCGCCCGACGAAGTAACGCTCATGGCGTGAACCCTGATCACGACACCCGCGCCACTAAGCACTCTGCATCGGCGTCAGGGTCCGAGCCGAAGGCAGCGCAACCCTCTCGCGTGCGTCCGTCGGCTTGGCCGGAGGTGTCACGCTTCGCGCCGGCCCCGTCGACTCGCGGATGACGAGCTCGCCGCCGATCAGTAGCTGCCGCGGCGCCACGCTGTCGTCCGCGAGCCGCTCGATCAGCATCTCGGCGGCGAGGCGCCCGGCTTCGAATGCCGGCCATTCGATCCCAGTGAGGGCCGGGGTGAGCATCTCCGCATACTGAGCCGCGATCACCGAAACGACGGAGAATTCGTCCGGGACGTGCAGGTCGGCGGCTCGCAGGGCTCCCAGTAGCCCGGTGAACTGCCAGCCGGTCGTGATTGCCGCGGTGCATTCGGGCTCCTCGGCGAGCAGGCGTGCGGCGACGGCAAACGCTTCCTGGGCCGGATGGGGGCAGGTCAGGTGGAGGCCGCGGATGCCGAGCTCGGTTGTGGCCTCCTCGAACGCAGCTCGAGCGATTAAGGCCGAGGTGTAGCCGGCGTCGAGCTGATCTTTGGGAAAGTTGAACAGCGCGACGCAGCGGTGCCTGAGCTGGACGAGGTGTGCGAGGCTGCTTCGCACGGCGTCTCCGAAGTCGATGTCGACATAGCTGATCCCACTGGTGTCGGCGGTACGACCGATCAGGGAGAATGGCAAGCCCGCGGACTGCAGCTTCTGGACGCGAGGGTCCTCGGCGAGCGTCTCCATCAGGATCACGCCGTCGGCGCGATGGCTCGCGACCAGTCGCACGATCGCCTCGGGATCCGCCGCGGATGTCGACAGCAGCAGCGAATAGTCGCTGGCGCTGGTCGCCTGGGTCGCGCCGGCGACGAAGGTCTGTTGAACGGGTACGAGATCCCAGTGCGGGGAGGGGAGAAACAGCGCGATCGTGCGCGAGGTGCCACTCGCGAGCGCGCGAGCCGGCCCGTGCGGACGGTAGTCGAGTTCGGTGATGGCGGCGAGCACACGTTTGCGCATCGCAGCCGAGACTGGGCGCTTGCCGCTCAGCACGTAGGACACCGTGCTCAGGGCGACGCCCGACCGCTCGGCGATCTGGGCCATCGTGGCCGGCTTGGTTTTCGTCATCAAGTGGGATTCTGGCATGAACGCGCTGGTTGGCACTTGACTCGCTGTGTGCCACGTGTTACGTTCGTCGAAGCGCTTCGCGAAGCGCTTCGACGCCAGCTTTGCTTACCCGAGATGGAGACTCGATAGCGGCGCGATATCGACTCGTGGCGGTCGGTCCCCCGCGGGTTCAGCTTTCTGGCGGGTGGTAGCCCTTGTCGCGCTTGGTGACGCTTCCGTCCTTCTCTAGATGCGAGAAGACGCGGTAGAGGTAGTTCGGCTGGATCTTCATCCGCTTAGCGATCTCCGCGAGCGTGATCCCGGGATGCTTGTGCACGAGCGCCAGCACTTCTTGCGCCCGGCCACCAGTGCCGCGAGGACGCCCCGGACCCCTGGCCGCAGTGGCGGCCCTGGCGGTTCGCGAACGTTTCGCCGCGCCTGCAGCCGTCGACTGTGCCCGCTTCCCCACACCCTTCAACGCATCAAGCGCCTCACGGACCTGCGCGTGCTCCTTAATCAACGGCTCAAGCTCACGCAACCGCTTCTCCAAACTGCTGCGAAGCTCGCTCAACACGTCAGCCATATGGGCCTCCAAGTCGCGGTCGTCTTGCACGATATCCAGGCGCCCGGATCCTTCGCCGGGCGCGCCGCGGATCCACCAGTGGGGCGGCGGGCGCCGAAGCTTCCGGGATCGCGCCGAAGCGGCGACGGGTCAAGCCGCGTAACGGCTCCTGGTGCCTGCTCGTTGGATTGGGCGCAGACCAGGGGTCGGGCGCGCCGGGCGCGCGCCTAAAGGGCGTCGTGCAGCTCCCCGCCACATGTCCATGTCTCATAAGTTTGTAATATTGCGATTTCTGTATGTGGTCTTCTCGTGGCGGTCAGCCTCCGATCTATGCCTTGAAGGCAGATTTCTTCCGGGTGTTGGGCCACCCGGCTCGCGTACGCGTGCTTCAGCTCTTGCGCGAGGGCGAGCGTAGCGTCGGGTCGCTGCAGGACGCACTGGAGCTTGACTCGAGCGGCACCTCGCAACATCTGACCGCGTTGCGCAAGCAGGGGCTGGTGGAGAGCCGAAAGGAGGGCACGAGCGTGTACTACCGGGTCAAGGATCCGCGCACACTCGAGCTGCTCGAGCTCGCGAAGAACATCATGTTGGCGACGCTCGAGGAGAACCGGGCGCTGCTGGACGACCTCGCGGTGGAGGACTTCGGACCCGGGCGGGGTCGCAGTTAGCCGTGGGGGTTCCTGACGGGGGTGCGCTCGCGGGCGTGGCGATGCTCGCGTTCGGTGGGCTGCTTGCGACTTTGAGCGGTCGGTTGCGCGCCGGTCTGGTTGTACAGGCCGCGGGGATGGCCGTGCTCGGCGCCGTCGGCGTGGCGACGCTGGCGAGCGGGGACCTGCTCGGCGCCGCGTTTCGCAGCACGATCTCGCCGGCGTTCGGGCTGGATCCGCTGAGCGGCTTTTTCCTCGCGGTGCTCGCGCTGACGGCCGTGCCGACACTCGCGTTCGCCCGCGATTCCCTGCCCGGAAGCCCGGGTGCGCGCGCGGTCGGAGCGTTGACGGCCGGGTTCCTGCTCGCCCTGGTGGGGGTGCTTGCCGCGCGTGATGTGACGAGTTTCCTGGCTTTCTGGGAGCTGATGACGCTCGTGCCGGCTGCGGCGATCCTGGCCGCCAAGCGCGATCGCACAGTTCGCTCGGCGGTGTATGCCTACCTGGCGATCACGCACCTGGGCGGCGCGGCGGTCTGGATCGCGCTGCTGAGCCTGGCGCACCATGGCGCGATCGGTGACCCATCCGCGCTCGCCGCGGCCGGGAGTAGCGCGCAGACGCTGGTGGCGATCGCTGCGTTGATCGGCTTTGGCACGAAGGCGGGTCTTATCCCATTGCACTCGTGGCTGCCGCGTGCGCACCCGGTTGCGCCGGCGCATCTTTCGGCGCTGATGTCGGGGGTGATGATCAAGATCGCGCTCTACGGGCTGATCCGGGTCGAGTTCGAGTGGCTCGGCTCGACCCCGCGTTGGTTGGGGATCGCGCTGCTCGCAATCGGTCTGCTGTCCTCGCTGGGGGGCGTGCTGTGGGCGCTCGTTCAGCACGAGCTCAAGCGGCTGCTCGCCTATCACTCAATCGAGAACGTCGGCATCATCACGCTCGGTCTCGGCGCCTCGCTGCTGTTCGCCGACGCCCACGAGCCGACCTGGGCGGCGATCGCGTTCGCCGCCGCGCTGCTGCATGTCGCGAATCACGCGATCTTCAAGGCGCTCTTGTTTCTCGGTGCTGGCGCGTTCCAGCGTGCGGTGGGCGGCCTCGAGCTAGACCATCTGGGTGGGCTGCTGCGGCGGATGCCGTGGACCGGTGGTGCGTTCCTGGTCGGCTCGATGGCGATCGCTGGCCTGCCGCCTCTGAACGGCTTTGCCTCGGAGTGGCTCACGCTGCAGTCGCTGCTGCACGTCGCCCTGCGCGCCCCGCTGGGTGTCGCGCTCGCCGCGGGGGCGGCGCTTGCCGGACTTGCGGCGACCGCCGCGCTCGCGCTGTTGTGTTTCGTAAAGGTTGTCGGGCTCGTCCTGCTCGGCTCGCCGCGACGAGCCGAGTGTGCCGCGGCGGCCGACCCGCCCGCAGGCATGCGGGCGGCGATGGTGGCGCTGGCAGCGCTGTGCGTCGTGCTGGGCGTCGCGCCCGGCCTCGTCGTGCCGGCGCTTGCCGGACTCGCGCCGGGTGCGCACGGCACCGTCTTGGCCCGCCATGCGGGCATCTCGATTCCCGGGACCGGGTCGTTCCCGGCGCTTGCGCTCGCGGTCGGGCTTGCGGCGCTCACCGTCGTGTTGGTCCGCTTGCGCGGAGCGCGTCGCTCCGCGCCAACCCCGGCGTGGGCCTGCGGACAGCCGGTTGTGGCAGCGCTCGGCTGGACCTCGGCGGCGTTTACCAAACCGCTGCGACTCGTCCTGGAGGCGCTCCTGCGTCCGCGCCGCACGCTCGAGGTCGTCCGCGCTGGCGGGATGGTGCAGGGCATCACTTACACCGGCCACGTGCCCTCGCTGGTCGACACCCTGCTGTATGAGCCCACGGTCCGCGGCGGCCTGCGTGCGGCCTCGGTTGCGCGTCGGCTGCAGTCGGGGAACGTGCGCACCTACGCGGCCTACCTGCTCGCGCTGGTCGCCGCGCTGCTCGTGCTCGTGCGCGCCGGGGTCCTCGGATGAACGTGCTCGCCGCGATCGTGCAGGTCGCCGCCATCGCGCTGGCGCCGCTTCTGCCCGGCTCGATCCAGACGTTCAAGGCGCGCCTTCAGGGGCGCCGTGGGCCGTCGCCGTTGCAGCCCTACCGGACGCTTCGGCGACTGTGGCGCAAGAGCGCTGTTGACCCGGAAGGGACGGGCATCGTGTACCGGCTCGCGCCGGCGGTGGCGGTCGCCTGTCTGCTGCTCGCGTTGGTGATCGTCCCGATCGCCGGCCATTCCGGCTCCTTCTGGCTAGGCAGCGACGCGCTCGTGCTCGTCGGGTTGCTGGCACTCGCGCGGTTTGCCGTTGCCGCCGCGGCGTGGGACACCGGGAGCGGCTTCGCCTTGATGGGTGCGGCACGGGACCTGACGATCGCCGTCTTCGGCGAGGCGCTGCTGGTGCTCGCGCTGCTCGTCGCCGCGCTTCCCGCCCGCAGCACCGACCTGCGCGCGATGAGCAGCGCCGCCGGCGGCGGGCACATCTGGGGCGCGCCGGCACATTGGTGCGGCGCGATCGCGTTTGTGCTCGTGATCCTCGTCGAGACGGGCCGCCAGCCGATCGATAACCCCGACACGCATCTCGAGCTGACGATGATCCACGAGGGGCCGCTGCTCGAGTACGCCGGTCGCGACCTCGCGTTCCTGCAGTGGGCGGCCGCCGCGCGCCATTGGGTCGTGCTCGTATTGGGCGCTGAGCTGTTCCTCCCCCACTGGGGTGGCTTTGCGGCGAGTCTCGGCCTGCTCGCCGCCGAGGTGCTCGCGCTGTGCGGGGCGCTGGCGCTCGTCGAGACGACGCAGGCGAAGATGCGGATCCTGCGCGTGCCGGCACTGCTGGGCGTCGGCTGCGCGATCGCACTCGTCGGCGTCGGGACCTGGATCGGCGGGATCGGAACATGAGCACTGCGCTCGTCAGCCTGATACTCGCGCTTGGGTTCGGCGTGATCGTCGTGCGGCGACGCTCGATCGCGATCGTGCTGCTCGGTGCACAATCGCTCGCGCTCAGTATCGGCGCGCTCGAGCTCTCAAGCGGGCGCTCGGACAGCTTCCTCGTGGCGAGCTTTGTGCTGCTCAGCAAGGCGGTCGTGTTGCCGGTGCTGCTCTACGCGTTGATGCGCCGCACGCGCGAGGCGCGTCTCGTGGTCGCCGCGGCCGGCCCGCTCGTGCGCCTCGCCGGTGCCGGGGCGCTGGCGCTGTTCGCCGTCGTCGTGGTGCCACCGCTCGGCCTCGGCAACACGCACACCGAGCACACGGCGGTCGCGCTGGTCCTGATCGGTATCGCGATCGTGGTCGCCCGACGGCCCGCGTTCTTTCAGCTGCTCGGGCTGATCGTGGCAGAGAATGGCCTGTCGCTACTGGCTGTCTCGGTGCCGGGAGGGCTGTCCTATGTGATTGAGCTCGGCGCGCTGTTTGACCTTGCCCTGGTCGTCACGGTCGCCGCCGCGTTCGCCCAACGGATCCACAGCGAGCTGGGTACGGGTGACACTGAGCTGCTGCGAGCCCTGCGTGACTAGCATGGTGCCGATCCTCGCCGGGGTTGTGCCCGCCCTGCCGCTCGTCGGAGCGCTGGTCCCGCTGCTCGCGCGCACGCCGCGCCAGGCCGACCGCCTCGGGCTCGCGGTCGCGGTCCCGACGGCGGCCGCGGCGCTGTGGCTCGCAGTGACCGTACTCGCGCGCGGCGGCGAGCCCGCGCTGCGCGGCCAGTGGTATCTGATCGACGGCGCGAGCGGCGTGCTGCTTGCCGTGATCGCGGTCGTCGGGCTTTGCAGCGCGCTCGTCTCGCCCTCCTACCTGCGAACTCACCGACACGGATCCTCCACCGCCACAAGTTCGCGGACCTGGTACTACACCGCGCTCTTCCTCTTCTGGGCCGCGCTCTTGGCAGTGCCGATCGCCGGCAACCTCGCCGTCGTCTGGCTCCTCGTCGAGGCGACGACCGGGGCGTCGGCGCTCCTTGTCGCATTCAGCGGAGCGCGCGAGGCCCTCGAGGCTGGCTGGAAGTACCTCGTGCTGACGACGCTCGGTCTCTCCGTCGCACTGCTCGGCATCGTCGTGCTCGCGATCAACCAGGCCAACGCCGGCCACCACGGTCTGCACGCGCTCGACTGGCATACGCTCCAGGGTGCCGCGCACGCGTTGCCGGCAGGCTCGACACTCGTCGCGTTCGTGCTCCTGCTCGCCGGCCTTGCGACCAAGATCGGCTGGGCGCCCGTCCACAACTGGCTACCCGACGCGCACAGCGAGGCACCGGCACCGATCAGCGCGATGCTGTCAGCGGCGCTATTGCCGAGCGTGCTGCTGATCGCCTGGCGGGTGAAGGAGACGCTCGAGCCCTCGGTCGGCGCCGCGACCACGCGCGCCGTGTTCATCGGTTTCGGCCTCGCGTCGATCCTCGTCGCCGTGCCGTTCTTGTGGCGAGCGCTGCCGTGGAAGCGCCTGCTCGCCTATTCGAGTCTCGAGCACATGGGCGTGATCGCGCTGGGGATCGGGTTCGGCACACCGCTCGCGATCGCCGGCGTCCTACTCCACATCGCCGGCCACGCCCTCGCCAAGTCGCTCGGCTTCTATGCCGCGCTGCCGCTGCTGCGCCACGACCCCCACGCGGCCAAGCACGCGCCCACCGGTGTCGCCGAGGCGAGCCCGTCCACCGCCGCGGCAATGGGCGTGAGCCTCGTCGCCCTCGCCGGCCTGCCGCCGTCGCCGCTGTTTCTCTCCGAACTGCTGATCCTGCTCGGCGGTGTTGCAGCGGGCGATCCGATCGTCAGCGCGATCGCGGTCATCGGCCTCGCGCTCGGGTTCCTCGGACTGCTCCACGCCCTGCTCGAAGGCGTGGTCGGCGAAGGCACGCCGCACACCCGGCGCACGCGACTGAGGGGCGAGCGTCCAATCGTCGCGCTCACGGCGATCCTCGGCGGCGGGCTGCTCGCGCTCGCCGCCGCGGGTCTCCTGCTCCCCGGATCCGGCTTCGTCGAGACCCTCGCACGAGGCGGCCTGTGAGCGCGATCGAACATGTCACGCCGGAGGCCTTCACCGCGGTGATCGCACAAGCACTCGGCGACGGCGAGCGCTTCGGCGGCGGGTGGGTGAGCGGGCGCGATCGAGACCTCAGCTGGCGCGCCCTGCTCGTCTCGCCGGAGGAGACGCGCGTGATCTCGTGCGAGGTCCCCACCGGCCCGCTGGAGAGCATCGTCGAGCTCGTCGAAGCCGCGGGATGGGACGAGCGTGAGGCCCACGACCTCTACGGACTCGAGTTCACCGGCCATTCACCCCTGCGCGCGCTGGTGACCCACACCGACGACCCCGGCCGGTGGATGACGCCAGTCGGCGGTCACGGCGTCCACGAGGTCGCGGTGGGGCCGATCCACGCCGGCGTGATCGAGTCCGGGCACTTCCGCTTCCACGTCGTCGGCGAGCGCATCCTCGCGATGGACCCGCGGCTCTTCTACAAGCACCGCGGACTCGAGCGCGCCGCCGAGGGCCACGACATCGACGACGCACTGCGCTATGCCCAGCGCGCGTGCGCCGCGTGCGCGGTCGCCAACACGCTCGCCTACGCGCACGCAATCGAACAGGCCAATGGCCTGCGGCCGGACCGCGAGCTGCGCGTCGCCCGCACAGCCCTCCTCGAACTCGAGCGGCTCTACAACCACCTGCACGACATCGGCGCGATCTGCTCCGGCGTCGGCTTTGCGCCCGGGACGATGGCGTTCGCCGCGCTCAAGGATCGCGCTCAACAGATCAACGCGAACGCGTTCGGACATCGCTTCCTCTTCGGCGCTGTCACAGTCGGGCGCGGCGCGGTCGAGCTGGACGGACCGACGACCGACGCGACGCGAGCCGCGCTGCGCGAACTGCGCACCGACACGGCCGCCGCGTGGCGCGACCTCGAGTTCGCCGGCTCCGTTCATGCACGCCTGCACGGTGTTGGTGTACTCGGGCTCGATGACGCGCTCAGACTCGGCGCCGTCGGGCCGCCGGCGCGCGCGGCAGGGATCCGCGAAGACCTCCGCCACGCCGATCGCCAGCTCGCTTACGACGGCTTCACGCCGGCCGCCCTGAAGGAGCCGGCCGGTGACGTTGCCGCGCGCCTGCGACTGCGCGCGATCGAGCTCGAGACCACCTACGAACTACTCGAGGAGCTGCTCGACCGGCCGCTCACCGCCGGAACGACCGCCGCCCACGGCGGCTCACGAGACCAACTCGGCGTCGGTCGCGTCGAAAGCCCGCGCGGCGCAACCACGTGCATCGTCGAGCTCGACGGCTCACGCGTCACGCGGCTGCACCTGCGCACCGCCTCCTACGCCAACTGGCCCGCGCTCGCGCACGCCACCGCCAACAACCTGCTCCCCGACTTCCCGCTCATCAACAAGAGCTTCGAGCTCTGCTACGCCTGCGTAGACCGCTGATGTTCATCCTCCTACGCCAGATCGCCACAATCCGACGCGACGCAGCGCTACCCCGCGGCCAGCCGCTCTCGCTCGCCATCCGCCACGTCGACGCCGGCTCATGCAACGGCTGCGAACACGAACTCGGCGCCACCACCAACCCCTTCCACGACATCCAACGCCACGGCCTCGACATCGTCGCCTCCCCCCGACACGCCGACATCCTGCTGATCACCGGAGCTATCACCACCCGCATGGCCGGCCCGCTGAGGACCGCCTACGACGCCATGCCCGAACCCCGCCTCGTCGCCGCGCTCGGCGACTGCGCCCTCGGCCACAACATCCTTGGCCACCCCGCCGAACTCACCGGCCCGCTCGAAGAGCTACTCCCGATCGACATCCGAATCCCCGGCTGCCCACCCACACCAGACGCCATCGCCAAACACATCCTCGCCGCGCTCGAACGACACGCCTGACGCACGCGAGAGGCCACTGAACCCCTCCAATGGCCTCAACTCCCGTGAAAGGACGCAAACACCGCAATACCCGGTCACCGGTTGGCGGCGGTCGGGTGCGCCCGATGATCGCGGGGTCGCGGCGATCCATCGTCATACTCGCATCGATGGTTGCCTGAGGCGGTGCTGACGACGGAACGGCGGTATTGCCGGATGGGATTTGATCGCGACGAGTACGCACGATTGTTGACGACCAGCGGGCGCTGCTGCGTTCGGCCACCGGCGACGGCGGGAACGTTGAGGACACGTAAGTGGTCCTGCAGCTCGTTCGCTGGACCGAGTCCCGCAGGTGGCCAGAGACGCCGATCGCCCGCGCACAGGCTCCCAGCTTGCCAAACGCGCTTGTGACAACCGAGATGCGCACCTGGGGAAGCGCCACACCCACCGGGCGGCTCGAGCGTGACCTTCTCGGCTTCGCGTTGAGGACCGCCGACGCGCTGGATAGGTGCGAGCGTCTTGGTCGACCGGCGATCTTCGACGGACCACCCAGCCCGCAGGGAATCGCTCCCGGCGGCACAGGCGCTACCAGATCGGCTACATCTCGCTCACCCCTCCCGAGCTGTTCGAGTTCCCGACTGACCCGCAGCTCATCTATGAGCGGCTGCGCGCGGTGAGCCAGAGCGGAGACCACCTCAAGGCCGGCCAGCTGGGTACGGCGGACGTGACGGCCTCGACGGTCGCCAACATCGGCCCAGGGATCGACTTTTACTTCGCCTTCGGGGTGATCGCCGTTACCGCCGGCGTGGCCGCCCCGTTAACGATCCTCGCCGCAGGTGTGGCCGTCGTCCTGCTTGGCTTCGTAGTGGCCGAGTTCACCAAGGCGGAGCCGTCGGCGGGAAGCTTCATCACCTATGTCGAGACCTCGCTGGGACCGAGGGCCGGTGTTGCTACAGCCCTACTGGTCGCGGTGGGGTACACCGTGGCCATCGCGGGGGTCTTCACGATGTCTGGTGGCATGGTGGCGATGACCCTCGCCCACTACGCATCGTGGCACCCCGCCTGGGAGCCGCTGACGCTCGTGCTGACTGTCGGCGCCATCTGGCTGACGATGCGCGGCGTCCGGCTTTCGACCACGGCGGTCGGCCTAGCTGTGCTCGTGCAGGTGGGGATCATGGTCATGGTCTGCGTCATTGTCCTCGTCGACCAGCGCTCCCATCTCTCGGGTATTCCGTTCTCCTGGGCGCACCTCACCGGTGGCCTGACCGGCCTGTCCGCAGGCTTCCCACTTGCCCTTTACATGTTCATCGGATGGGAGAACGGCCCAGCACTCGCCGAGGAGTGTCGCAATCCGAGGCGCACCGTCCCGCGAGCCCTCTACATATCGGTCGCGATCAGCGCCGCCCTCTTCGTCTTCTTCGCCTACGCCACCGTCACCGGCTTCAAGTACAACGTCTCCTCGATCGGTCGATCATCGGTCCCGTTCCTGACCGTGGCGGACCACTATCTCGGCGGAGCGGCCGTCTTGGCCTGGGTCGCGGGAATCGTCTCCGTGCTGGCCACCCTGGTCGCCGCCACGAACTCCCAAGCGCGCATGCTCTTCGACGGCGGCCGATCCGGACTCCTCCCGGCATGGCTCAGTCACGTCCGCCCACACGTCGGCACGCCCGTGAATGCGTTGCTGAGCATGGCGGGCGTTGGGCTCGGGATCATCGGGGCCTGGTGGGTATTGCACCTGATCGGCGCGGACACAGGATCGACGAACCCGGTCGGCCTCTATGCCGAGTGCTCGACAATGGGCACGATCGTGATCCTGTTCGTCTACTTCCTGACAACGCTCGCCCTTCCAGTGTTCATGTGGCGCCGCCACCGTGAGTCGTTTTCACTCGTCCGGCACGTGGTCATCCCGGTCGTTGGGGCCCTGACCCTCATCGTCCCGTTCATCGAGCTGTGCAAGCCGGGGCAGCCCGCGCCCTACAGCGAGTTCCCGTATATCGCACTCGCGGTCGTCGCGGCGGCCACAGTGATCGCCTGCGTTGTCGTGCACCGCCGCCCGTCGACCGGCTCAGGTGAGGGAAAGACATTCTTTGAAGCGTGAGGCCTTCGACGGGCGTCGAGCGAGCACCAACCAACCAACCAACAGTCCCCGATCCTTGGCGCCCGCGACGCGTGCGTAGGGATCGGCACGACGGGCGACTACACCGGCTCTGATGTAGCGGCGCAAGCTCCAAGCGCGCTCAGAGGCGATCGCCGACGCCCTCGACGACCTCGCCGCGGAGTGCGACGAATCCGACCGGGGTCCTGCGACATGGGTGGATTTCGGGCATGGCGAGTGTACGTGCTCACACCGGGCTTGGTGCACCGCTTCGGCGGTAACGCGGACCCTCCAGCGAACCGCATGAAGCCAGATCAGCCGCGAGAATCAGCCTGCGTCTACCTCACTTTTCCAATCATGCGCGACGCTACGTTCTCGCTGGCGGTCACGGTGAAAGCCGTTGGCGACCCCCGCACCATCGAGCAGGGATGGACTTTTGGTCTCGGTGACAAGGGCAAGACTGAATTGGTCTGCGTCGCCGTGCAAGGCGGGAAAGCCCCCAGCGAGCCGGCCACTGATGACCCGACCCCGTTCGCACAGGCCCTCGCAGTGGCGATCGCCGCCGCATCGGTGGCACAAGTCGCGCGGTAAGCCGGCGCTAGTTCCAGGTTCGGCCACAGGGCGTCAGGCGCGGCATGCGCCCGCTCGCGATACGATCGCCCCAGATCATGGCTATCCGCGAGATCGACTGGTCGACCGCCGAGGTCACCGACAAACGCGCGTTTACCGTCGGGCTCGCCGGCGAGTCCGATGGGCGCTGGTGCAAGGAGTTCACCAAGGTCGCCGGACTCTTGGACGCCGCGTCGCACAACCATCTTTGGGGTGAAGTCAGAGCGCGCGCGAGGAAGTCAGGCGACCAGATCACCGTGAGCCTGCTGGAGCTCGACGATCCCGAGCACGTCAAGAGCCTGCGCGAATTCGTCGAAGCCGTCGCGCGCCAGGCGAGCGCCAACGCTTCGGAGACCGACGAGCCCGCCGACGCGGCAGAGGACAACCCGGCGGCGAGCTCGACACGCGCCTTCCGCGCGCTCGCGCAGGACCGCCGGCCTGATAGCACCTCCTGACCGCCGCCCCGACATGTAGCACCGAGAACTCAAGGATCACGCTCGGGCCCCGACGTGATCGGCTGGTCGCCGCGCTCCACGGCTGCCAGCATCTGGCGATACCCCGCCCGCCGAACACGAGTTCCGCTACGCGGCTGGGAGGCACCAAGGGTCAGACGCCACCCGCCTGGGAAAAGAGCAAACCAACCAACGCGGTCTCTGTGTAACCCCGTCCGGCTCACTACGTGGAGCAGGGCGTGGTGCCCCCCGGGTCCGGGAGTGGTTGAGGGCTTGCGGTCGCGGTGGGCTGGGTTTGAGAGGCTGTCTTGGTGCGTTTGCATCGAGACGGCTCGCGTCGGGATACATCGCGGCGTCATTTTGCGCCGAGCTTGGGCGTTCACGACATCGCGATCGACCTAGGCACCGCGAACACGGTTGTGTTCGTCGGCGGTAGGGGCATCGTTGCCTCAGAGCCTTCCGTCGTCGCGACGGACTCGCTGACTGGAGAGGTTCACGCGGTGGGGGTCGAGGCCGAGCGGATGATCGGGCGCACGCCGGCGACGATCTCCGCGACGCGTCCATTGCGCCACGGGGTGATCGCGGACTTCGTTGTGACCGAACAGATGCTGCGCTACTTCATTGGTCGCGCGTTCGATCGCCGCTGGGCGCATCCGCGGCTGATCGTGTGTGCCCCTTCCGGAGTCACCGAGGTCGAAAAGCGTGCCGTCGAGGAGGCGGCGCTCGGCGCTGGCGCGCGGCGCGTGCATTTGATCGAAGAGCCGATCGCCGCCGCAATCGGCGCCGGTGTTGCGATCGAGGAGCCCGTCGGGCGCATGGTGCTCGACATCGGCGGCGGAACGAGCGAGGTCGCCGTGATCTCGCTCGGCGGGATCGTGGTGTCGCGGTCGGTGCGCGTCGGCGGCTACGAGCTGGACGAGGCGATCAGCCACTACCTACGCGACGCCCACCAGCTCGCGATCGGCTCACAGACCGCCGAAGCGATCAAGCTACGCATTGGCTCTGCGGCGCCGCTGGCGCCGGAGCTCACGATGGGCGTGCGCGGACGCCACCTCCTCAGCGGTCTACCGACCGAGATACAACTGCACAGCGAGGAGGTTCGTGAGGCGATCCGCGCGCCGATGGAGGAGATCCTGCGTGCAATCACAGCGACGCTCGAAGAGACACCACCGGACCTCGCCGGCGACATCGCCCGCGAGGGCATCCTGCTCGCCGGCGGCGGCACCCTCCTTCGCGGCCTGCCAACACTGGTCACAAAACGCACCGGCATGGCGGTGTCGCTCGCCGACTCGCCGCTCACCTGCGTCGCGATCGGCTCCGGCCTTGCACTCGACCACTTCGACCGACTCGGCACCCGCAGCACCGCTCGCCACGCCAAGAACGCGTCCAACTGGCGGGCCGCCTGAGACGTCAGCAAGCGCCACGCGGAAACCATTCGGAACCGACACGGGTAGATCGCGCGGGCGGCGCGCTTGGTGACCGTGGGCCGCGCCGCTGAGTCCCGCGCGACCGGAACGGCAGCCGGTCGGATAGTCTCGCTGGATGCAATACCGCGTAGTGATCACCGAGACGAACATCGACGAGGAAGCTCATCCCGAGGCCTTCCGCTACGTGCTCGAAGCCGAAACAGAAGCCGACGCCGCCGTGAAAGGGCGCGAAACGTTCGTCGAACAAACCGGGCGACAGCCGGCGTCCCGCGCGACCATCGACGTGGCGTCGCTCCAGTAGCGTCACTGCGGCCCGCACGCCGCTCATCATCCCCCGTTCCGCAACAACCAAGGTCCAACCGGGAAGTGAGCGCGGCAGGGTTCGGCGGACACGGGGCCAAGCTTTGGCCCTCTTTTCGCCCGCAAGCGAGCGCGTCGGTGGTCGGCGCCTAGACGACCCACTTCCGACGACTAGCGACACACCAGCGCTTGGCTGCCCACGTCCCGTTGTCGCACTGCACGAGCATGTCAAGCGCTGCCACGGGCGAGATCACGCGGAAGTAGTCGCGTGGTCGTCAATGGGGTTGCTGCGCACGGATCATTGCGTCCTCCTCCTAGGGGTACGTGCCCATCCTTACTACGCTCCGAACGCGATTGCATCACGTTAGCCGTAGACACGCCGCATCACGGGGGCAGCCCTCCTCCCGCCTTGCGCGGCCGCGAGAAAAGTGATATCTATTAGATACCACTTTTCTGCGGCACCGCTCCCACGGGAGGAACCATGAATGAGCCTGTCCAGCCTTACCGCCAGCCCGAGGCGGCCCCGGTCGGGCACGCGGGGACCCGCGTCGAAATTCACGAGCGCCCCGCCTGGGCGATCAGCGGCTGGTTCGGCGTGCTCGTCGTCGCCGCCTGCACCGCCGCCGCCGTCTTCATCGCCGAGGGCTCAGCCCCGGCGGTAGCGGTGGCGCCAGTCGTGGCCGTGGTGGTGATCCTGAGGTCGCTCGTCATCGTCCAACCCGGCCAGACGAAGGTCGTGCGGTTCTTCGGAAGCTACGTCGGCACCGTACGTCGTCCCGGCCTGTGGTGGATCTTGCCGCTGACGGACCGCCGCAGCATGAGCATTCGGGTCAGGAACTTCGAGACCAACCACCTGAAGGTCAACGACGCTGACGGCAACCCGGTGGAGATCGCCGCCATCGTCGTCTGGCAGGTGGCCGACACCTCGCGGGCCGTCTTCGCCGTCGAGGACTACGTCAACTTCGTTCAGGTCCAGGCCGAGTCGGCGTTGCGCCACGTCGCGACAACCCATCCCTACGACGACCCCACGGACGCGGGCACGTCGTTGCGCGGCTCGACCGACGTCGTCGCCGGAGAACTCGCCCAGGAGGTGGCCCAGCGGGTCACGATCGCCGGGGTGGAGATCGTCGAGGTGCGCATCAGCCATCTGGCCTACGCCTCGGAGATCGCCCAGGCCATGCTGCGCCGCCAGCAGGCCAACGCCGTCGTTGCCGCGCGCTCTCGCATCGTCGAGGGCGCCGTCGGGATGGTTGAACAGGCCCTGGCCGCGCTGAACGAGCGCGGCATCGTCGAGCTCGACGAGGAGCGCAAAGCAGCGATGGTGAGCAACCTGCTGGTAGTGCTCTGCGCCGAGCAACCGGCGTCCCCGGTCGTCAACACCGGGTCGCTCTATACGTGAGCCATGAGCGCAAACAGGTGCTGCTGCGCATCGACCCGACGGTCCACGATGCCCTGGCCCGGTGGGCCGCTGACGAGTTCCGCAGCCTCAACGCCCATATCGAGATGCTGCTGCGACGGGCGCTCAACGACGCGGGCCGGATGCCCCGACAAGCGGCGCCTATGCCCAAGCGCGGTCGGCCCCCCACCCGCAGCGGCTGACAAGGTCGTCGGCTGTCGCTATCGCGTGATCTCAGCGCTGCTGTCGGTCGGGCATAGCAGCAGCGTGGGCGTGTTATCTACCGGTCGATGACTACAGCGGTGCCGGCCAGCCGGTCGGCTAAGCGCTGCCTGCGCGACCCGCACAGCCCTGGCACGTCTGTTGCGTAGGTGGCCAGCAGTCTCGGGAGCGCCCAGGCGCACGACGACAGCGGCTTGACGTCATGTTCGCGATAGAACTGCGTCGTCGCGCTCTTCAGTGTTTCGCGATCGCCACGGTGCTCGCGTCGCAGCCGTGCCAGCTCGGGCGCCAGCTCGCTCCGCCTGGCGTCGGCGCGGCGTTTCACGGGGGCAAAGATTCGGTCGAGCAGCGCCTTTCGGCCATTCTCCACGATGCCACGAGCGACCGCGGTGCGAACGCCGACCGGTCCGCCGCTCCGTACGTCGACGCGCCGCAAACCGAGCAGACGGAATCCCGGCCCTCGCCAGTTTCGGGTCAGTACGCCCATCGTCAACCCGAAAACTTGCATGCCCAACTGCACGCGCGTCGATCCCAGCACGGCACCGACCGTCGCTGCATCGCGACCGGCGAAACGCTCACGGATGCGCTTGCCAGCCGCTCCGCCTGGGCGCGACTTCCCCAACCGCCCAAGCACGCCGGTCTTGCCCAGGACTGCGACGCTCAGCACGATCGCTGCGACCCCGCCCAGCGCCACCGAGAGGTCGATCAGCCACGCCAGCAGCCGCCGACGCAACGACGCGACGACCAAGCCCGCTCCCAGATCCGCCGCTCGCGCCCGACGACCATCACCCCGCCACAACGAACATCGCAATCCAGCCGGCGCAGCCACACGGCCAGAGTCGCACATCGGTCGGGTCCAGTCATCTCAACGCAGCCCGACCCAGCCGACACTGCACAGATAGGCAGCAGTGTTGGCCTCGTTCAGTAGTCACCGCACGTCCCGGTCGTCTTGATCTCGACGAGACGGCTGGAGAGCGGAGCCGGGCTACGCTTGGCGTCATCGAGGAAGAAGAGGCCGTTTGGTGTGTGCCGCTTGTCGGGACCGCTCCACTTCAGAACTCCATATGCAGCTCGAAGTTGGCTAAGCGTGCTGCCAAGCGTGATCCCGGTCGCCGTAGCCAGTCGCGCAGACACAGCGGTGAGCGATCCCCGGGGCGCGCCGACGCTGTGCTGAAGGTAGCTCCGTGTGGCGTAGCGGTATCCCGAGAACTTGTTCAGGCGGAAAAACCGGGTGTGCCCCTGAAGGAGTCGATAGAGGTGGCTGTGCACAACGGCTGACGGGTCGAACGACAGAGACGTGAGGGAGCCGGCGCAGCTTCTTGGTGGAGCGGCGGCGACCCTGCCCGAGGTCCTCTGAACTCAGTAGGTGTCAGCGTCGGCAGTGTCTCCGTGGCGTGGTGCAACCGGAACGGGGATCGCTGCGCCGCCGGCGCTGCGATCTGCGGCCTCGTCCAAGATCGACGCTGTCGCGGTAGCGCCGAATCTCGTGACCCCGATTGCGACCAGTTCGAGCACGCGGTCCAGTGTGCGCACTCCGCCCGCGGCCTTTATCTGCATGTTCGGTGTCGTGGCTGCGGCCATCAGTAGAAGGTCGTGCACCGTCGCACCTGTGGCGGCAAAGCCGGTCGAAGTCTTGACGAACTCGGCGCCGGCGCGTTCGCTGAGCCGGCTGCCTTCTGTGATCTGCTCGTCGCTGAGATAGGCGTTTTCGAGGATGACCTTGACCAGGCCCTGCGCGGAGTGGGTGGTTCGGACGATTTGGGCGATCTCGGCCTCGACGTAGTCGTGCTTTGTGCCGCGGAGGGCTCCGATGTTGATGACCATGTCGATTTCGCGTGCACCGTCGGCGAGGGCTCGGCGGGTTTCGAAGACCTTGCTCTCGGTCGTGGAGCTCCCGTGCGGGAAGCCCACAACCGCCCCGACGGCAACATTGGTGCCGGCGAGCAGGCGCGCTGCCAATGCGACATCGGCCGGCTTGACGCAAACCGAAAAAGTGCCGTAGCGGGCGGCGAGCGCGCAACCGTTGCGGACGTCGTCCTCGGTCAGTTCGGGACGCAGAAGGGAGTGATCGATGAGGGCGGCGATCTCGCGCACCGTGAGCTCGGTTGGGATGGCCCTGGTAGTGGTCATGGGAGGAGGCCTTTTACGTGAGGGGATCGGACTGCACCGCCAGCTTCCCAGGCTAGCGCGCAGCTCGTGGGCGCAGACCGCGACACAACGACGCTTGTTGTGGACCCCTCAGCCGACGGCAGATGCCGCACGCTGCCATACGGACGCGCGGCGAACCTGCGGTCAGCTGAGGGGAGACACAACACGACGCGAGTCGGACGAGGGCTGAACACACGGCCACGCCCGGATCGCTCCCTCATCCTTCTCGGCGTACGGGTCGATGAAGACAATAGACAGCGCGGCCCCGCGGATGTTGTCATGAACGACTCGCAATCTGATTTGCCTTCGAGCTTCTCCTCGCGAGAGCAGATCGAACGCCTGTGCATGTTCAACCTGCTCGCGAATCCCGACGAAAGGTTCTTCTTCAAGGACCGCGATAGCCGGTTCCTGCTCGTCAGCGCGGGCTGGCTTGCGGCCGTCGCACGGGCGATCGCTCGATGAGGTGATCGGCAAGACGGACTTCGACATCGTCGGCGGGGCGCAGGCGCTCACCGCGTTCGAGGACGAGCAGCGCGTGATCGAGACGGGTGAGCCGATGGTCGTCAGGGTCGAGCGTGACTGGGTCCCCGATCGTCCCGACGCCTGGGTGTCGACGGCAAAGTTGCCGCTGCGCGACGAGCGCGGGAACATCGTCGGCACGTGGGGGATCGCCCGCGACGTCACCGCGCAGATAGACGCGGAGCAGGCGCTGCACGCGAGCGAGCTGCAGTACCGCTCGCTGTTTGAGCACAACCCGCAGCCGATGTTGGCCTACGACCGAGAGACATTCCAAATCATTGCCGTCAGCAACGCCGCCGTTGCGGCCTACGGCTATTCGCGCGAAGAATTCCTTTCGATGACCCTCAACGACCTCACGCCGCCCGAGGACGCCGTGCGGCTGGCCACCAATCTTGCCGCCGTCTCGAGTCGCCAACGGTCCGGATTCGCGGGGGCCCTGCAGTGGCGCCATCGATACAAGGACGGCACCGTCACCGACGTCGAGATCACCAGCGACGATCTGACGCTCGATGGACGCGAGTGCCGGATCGTCCTCTGCCTGAATGTGACTGAGCGCAATCGGGCGACTGCTGAGCTTGCGGTTGCTCGTGATCAGGCCGTCGAGGCGTCAAGCATGAAGTCGGCGTTCTTGGCCAACATGAGCCACGAGATTCGCACGCCGATGAACGGCGTGATCGGCATGAACGAGCTGCTGCTGGATTCCGAGCTGACGGACGAGCAGCGCGCCCACGCTGAGCAGGTCGACCGCTCGGGCGAGCTCATGCTGAGCCTCATCAACGACATCCTCGACATCTCAAAGATCGAATCGGGTCAGCTGGAGTTGGACGTGACTGACTTCCCCCTGCGCGAGACGATCGAGCAGGCGTGTGACGTCGCGGGCCTGCAGGCCAAGGCAAGAGGCCTCGAGTTCGACCTGCAGCTCGCAGACGAGGTGCCGCACCGGGCGCGTGGAGACGGTCGGCGGTTGCGCCAGGTCGTCTTGAACCTCGTCTCCAACGCAGTCAAGTTCACCGCAGAGGGATCGGTCGTCGTCCACGTCGGCGCGAAGCCACAACCGCATGGTGGCGCTCGGATCCGCGTCGATGTCGCCGACACGGGCATCGGAATCGACCCGGCGGCCCTAGACCGCCTGTTCGAGCCGTTCACGCAGGCCGACGCCTCAACGACACGCAACTACGGTGGCACCGGCTTGGGCCTCGCGATCGCACGCGAACTGATCGAGCTGATGCGCGGAACGATCGGCTGCGACAGCACCCCCGGATGCGGCAGCAGCTTCTGGTTCGAGCTCGAGTTCGCCGCACCAGTCGCAACCAACGGCAACTCGCTGCAGCCGGGCGGGGCAGGCATCGCCGCGGCTCCGTTGTGGTCGACCGCGCCGCTTGTGCTGGTCGCCGAGGACAGTCCCGTAAACCAGATCGTCGCGGTGCGCGCGCTCGAGCGCTGTGGATGTCGCGTCGAGGTGGTAGCCGACGGGCGCCAAGCCCTGGAGGCCCTCTCCACGCGCCGCTATGACGCGGTCCTGATGGACTGCCAGATGCCTGACATCGACGGCTATGCAGCGACTGCTGAGCTGCGCCGCAGCGAGAACGGCCAGCACCGCACGCCGGTGATCGCCATGACAGCCCACGCAATGGACGGCGCCGCCAAGCGATGCCTAGAAGCGGGTATGGACGACTACATCAGCAAACCGATGCGGCGCGAGCAACTGATCGACACGCTGCGACGCTGGATCGCGCCACAGACCGACACCTCCGTGGCGGACGATCCTCCCTCGAACCGGTGACCGCGGGGCCACGCGGGAGTCTTCTCGTGGCCGGCTAGTCCTGATGCGCGTCCAACGCATGCGTGTTGTGGGCGTCGACTTCGACGACTGCGCGCACACGGCAGGGTTCGACTTCCTTCGGCCGGGGTTCCTGGAGTCGGTCGCTAGGTGATGTCGCGTCGGGCGGTCAGGGCAAGGCCGATGGCGGCGAGCACGGCGGTCCAGGCGATGAGCGCGATAGCGCCGGCAGTCGGCGTGAGGAGGTGCTGGACGGTGAGGCCCATGACCGCGTCCTGAGCGCGGGTTGGTGTGAACCGCCCGATTGAGGGGACGAGGCCGAACAGCAGGTTGTCCACGACGAAGCCCCAGGCGAGCAGGGTGATCACGGCACCGACCTGGTTGCGGACGATCGCGCCGAGCCCGGCGCCGATCGCGCCCCACAGCGCGATGCCGCCAAGGCCTCCGAGCGCGAGTAGTGCAACGTCGCCGCCGTCCAGCACGAACGTGATGCCGCGCCCGTCGAGGATCGCGTAGCCGACCGCCCAGCCGATTGCCTCTCCGACGACGCCGAATGCGACTCCGGCGAGCGCGCCCGCGACGACCTTTGCGGCAAGAACCTGTGAGCGTTTTGGGGTGAACAGGATCGTCGGGCGGATGGTGCCGTAGCGATACTCGCTGGTCACCAACAGAACGCCCGCGAGCGCCGAGAACACACCCGCGAGGCTGCCGAGGCTGAGGAATTGGCGCTGGTCTTCCTTGGTGGAAAGCGCGGCGGCCTGGCTCAGCAACCCGGTGAGTAGGGCGAAGAGCAGGATCAGCGCGATCATGCCAAGCATCAGACCGATCGTTGTGCGCGTCGAGCGGACCTTCAGCAGCTCCGCCTTGGTCTGGGCGATCACGACTGCGCCTCGGTGGTCAGCTCGAGGAAGATCTCCTCGAGCGAGGAGCCTTCGGTGACGAGCTCGTGAAGGGGGATGCCGGCGGCGAATGCGATCTCGCCGACGCGCTCGCTTGTGGCTCCGTGGACGAGGAGCACGTGTTCGTTGCTCATGGTTGCCCTGAGGTTCTGGTCGCGCAGTGCCGCTGCAAGCTGCGATGGATTGGCGCTACGGACGCGGACCTCGCCTCCGACACGCGCGGTCAGCTCCTCCAGCGAGGACTCGACGACGAGCCGCCCGCGGCTGATGATCAGGACCTGGTCGACGGTTTGCGCGACCTCGGCGAGCACGTGGCTGGAAACGAGGACCGTGCGCCCCTCCGAGGCGAACGCGCGCAGGAAGTCGCGTAGCCAGCGCACACCCTCCGGGTCCAGTCCGTTCGCCGGCTCATCGAGGACGAGCAGCTCGGGCTCGCCGAGCAGCGCCGCCGCGAGCCCGAGCCGCTGGCGCATACCGAGCGAATATCCCTTTACGCGGCGTCGTGCCGCGTCCGCCAGCTCGACCAGCGCCAGCACCTCGTCGGCGCGCGAGTCGGGCACGCCGACCGCCTGTCCCAGCGTCCGCAGGTGGTCGCGGGCCGAGCGGCCGGGGTGAAAGTCGGTCGCCTCGAGCACCGCGCCGATCCGCAGCGCGGGACGCTCCAGCTCGGCGTAGGCTCGCTCGAATACGAGCGCGCGTCCGCTGGTCGGCGCCGCGAGACCGAGCAGCATCCGCAGCGTGGTCGTCTTGCCGGCTCCGTTTGGGCCGAGGAAGCCGGTGATCGTGCCCGGCTGGAGCGCGAACGACAACTCATCGACAGCCAACACGTCGCCGAAACGTTTCGTCAGCGCCTCGGCTACAACGACCGGCGTCACTCGCTCTCGACGCCTTCCATGGGTGCCCGGGCATCGTCTTCAGACGCTTGGACTACCGACCCCATCTGCGCTACGCGCCGGCCTCGTCGCTGCGCCGACTCGCAGTTGGAGAACACGCCCCAGCCTGCCGATCTCATGTCTGGGAACGTTACCAGACTTGATATCGGATGCTACTGTTTATGCCACCGTGACGAGTGCTGACCTACTCCTGCATCCCGTCCGGTTGCGGATCGTGCAGGCGTTCCTCGGGGACCGTGCGCTCACGACCTCCGACCTTCGGTCCGAGCTTCCCGACGTGCCTCCCGCCAGCCTGTATCGCCACGTAGCCCGTCTCGTCGACGCCGGCGTGCTCGCCGTCGTCGCCGAGCGGCGCGTCCGCGGCGCAGTGGAACGTACCTACGTTCTGCGCGGAGCCGCCGCGAGGATCAGCCTCGACGAGCTCGCCATGATGAGTCTCGACGAGCATCGCCAGGCATTCATGGCGTTCGTCGCGGCGCTCCTCGGTGACTTCGACCGCTATCTCGCCCGCAGCGACATTGATGTTCTGCGCGACGGGGCGAGCTATCAAATGGCGGGCATGTGGCTTGATGATGCCGAGTTCGCCGACCTCTTGCGGGACCTGGCTCGTGTGCTCCAGCCCCGTCTGGCGAACGCGCCCAAGGCTGGCCGGCGGCGACGGATCCTGGGGAGCGTGCTGCTGCCTGGCGAGCACGCACCGGGTTGATGTGGCGCGCGAGTTGAGCGCAGTACGAACACTGATGAAGCTGATCCGCAGCGATCCCGCCAAGACGCAGCGCAAGCGGCTCGCACAGATCCGGGCAAGCTCGGACGACGTGATCCGAATCCAGGCGTGCGCGTTAGGGCTCGCCGGCTGCGATCCGGCGTCTCGTTCACGGACCGTGCTACGGCTACATCGTCGACGACCTCAGCGACCTTCTCCGGCCCGACCTCGACTCACGCGGTCCACGCCGCTACCGTCGCGCGGTTCGCCAACCCGTCAGCCCCAAGCTACTGGCGCTAATCACTGAATGGATCAGGGCTCAACCGGTTGTCGACCGTGAGAGCCCGAGGGCCTGCTGAGTCGTTTCAGGGGACCTGGATGAGTTCGACGGCGTGTTGTATTTGACCGTCGGGAGGGTTCGCGACCAAACTCCGGACCCATGGGCCCGTCAAGGCGTACGGCGCGACGAAGGCGCTCGCCGCGATCGATCTCGAAATCCCCGCCGGGGCCGCGGTCGGGAAGGAAGCGGGCGACGGCGGAGTCTTGCGCTTAGACGATCAAACACCGATCTTTGGAGAAGACGATGAAAATACACAGAATCGTGCTTGTGGCCGTAGCCCTTGGAGCGGTCACACTGACCGGCTCAGCCTTTGGCCAGTCCGCCCATTCGAGCGCCGCGACCGTCGTCACGACGAAGAAGGCTTCGCTCGGGACGATCCTCGTCACAAGCTCCGGCCAGACGCTGTATCTCGACTCGGGCGACAAGCCCGGAAAGCCCGCCTGCACCGGCGGCTGCCTTTCGATCTGGCCGCCGCTGAAGGCGAGCGGCGCACCCAAGGCCTCGGGAAGCGCGAAGGCGTCCTTGCTCGGCACGACCAAGATCGCCGGCGGCATCAAACAGGTCACCTACAAGGGCCATCCGCTCTACACGTTCGGGTCGGACACGAAGAGTAATCCGACGAGCGGCGAGGGCATCAATGGGTTCTACGTCGTGAGCCCGAGCGGCGCCAAGATCACCAAGTCCACCACGACAACGACCACCTCGACGTCAACCACCGCCCCCGGTTACTGACGCTCGACGGCGGCTGGCGCTGCGCCAGGACAACCGTCCAACCGCAGCGCCCGCCGTACCGGAACACACGTCGTTCTCGCGTGAAGCGACCTCGAGAACGCTGACGCCAACTGACCCTCGCTCGCTCGCGCGCCCGTCTGCAGCGCGGTGCGTGTCGCGCGGAAGATCGGGAAGGAACCGAGGCACGGGGAGTCTTTGGCTGGGCAAGCCTCTGCACACCAACACGATAGGAGACTCCTCCAGTGTCCAAGCCCTCTCTCATCGCCGTGGCCGGCGGAATCGTCGCCGCCGCGGCGCTCGTGGCGTCAAGCGGCGGCGCCGCTGCCGGCGCGAGCGTTCGCAGCGCCCACGCGAGCTCGGCGCCAGGCGCGTTCGTTGCGTCTCTGCACACGATCAGCACGGTCGGCTCCACGGTGCCGGCAAACGGCGACGTGAACCCCTACGGCCTCGCCGTCGTCCCGACCAGCGTCGGCTCGCTGAAGGCCGGCGACTATCTCGTGAGCAACTTCAACGCCAAATCAAACAACCAGGGAACCGGCACGACGCTCGTCGAGATCGCGCCGAGCGGCAAGCTGTCGCTGTTCGCGACGATCAACGCGAAGACGCTCCCTGGGTCCTGCCCCGGCGGTGTTGGGCTGACCACCGCGCTGAGCATCCTGCCAGGCGGCTACGTCGTTGTGGGCAGCTTGCCGACAACCGACGGCACGTCGGCAAGCGCGCAGTACGGTTGCCTAATCGTGCTCGACCGCAGCGGTAAGGCGGTCGAGACGATCGCCGGCAAGAACATCGCCGGCCCGTGGGACATGACCTCCGTGACGCAGGGACCGACCACGACGCTGTTTGTCAGCAACGTGCTCAACGGCGGCGCCAAGGCCGGCCTGCACACAGTCGACAACTCGACGGTGCTGCGGATTCGCCTGAGCTCGGCCGCGGGACACACGCCGGCGGTCCGGGCTGAGCAGGTTGTTGCGGCTGGGATCCCGTGGCGTGACGACAAGGCGGCGCTCGCGATCGGACCGACCGGAGTCGCGCTCGGGACAAACGGCACGCTGTATGTGGCCGACACGCTCGAGAACCGGATCATCGCTATCCCGAACGCGATGACGCGCAGCACGCCGCTTTTCGACAAGGGCATCACGCTGACGTCCGGCGGGCATCTCAACCAGCCCCTCGGCCTGACCCTGGCACCGAACGGCGACATCCTGACAACCAACGCGGGCGACGGGAACATCCTCGAGACGACGCCCTCGGGGCAGCAGATCGCCACGGTCGGAGGTGACGCGAAGGCGGGCGCCGGCTCACTGTTCGGACTCGCGATCGCACCCGGCGGACGGACCCTCGCCTACGTCGACGACGCGTCGAACACGGTGCGCCTACTGCACTGACCGCCGTTGACCCGGCTGGAAAGGAGATCGCTGAATGGGCCACTGGGGCGTCCCAGTGGCCCAAGCTCCGGCGCGAACGCGACGCGCCCGTCGTTCAGGACGTGGCGGCCGCGGCCGCAGACCGACTCGTGATGCGCCGCCTCAGGGCGCTTGCAGCACTCGACCCCGAGGTCAGCGCGGCCATCGCCGCGCGCGACGCCAGACGCCGCAGCGGGCTCGGGGTGATCGTCGGCCGGCTCATGAACCGGCGGCCAAGCCTCAGTCGGTGATGGTGACCGGGACCCCGGAGCTGATGTGGTCGCCGAGCCAGGCGATGTCTGCTGTTGGGAGACGCACGCAACCGTGGGAGACGGCGGTGCCGGGAGTGCCACCGATGTTGGCGATGCCGTGGAGGGCAACCTGTCCGGGGCCGCCGTCGAACTCCGCGAGCGCGTTCGAGCGGGCGCTGAGCGCAAGCGCGAACGGCGCGCCGGCTATCTGGGGGCCGAGTGGAACCGTCTCCTCGACGAAGAAGTGTCCAGTCGGGGTCGGGGTCGACGGCTTGCCGACCACTGCCGGGAAGGCGCGCATCACGTGGCCACCGTCAAAGACGGTCACCTCGCGCGTGGACAGGTCAACGACGATCTGCCAGGAGGTGACCGTCAAGGACGCGACTCCCGCCTGGATCCAGCCGGTGTGACTGTCTGGTCTGCCGGGAAGGAGCACTTCGAGCCACTCTTGGCCGCCGGCGGTCGTCGTGGCGACGATCGGGAGCACGGTGCGCTCACCGGTGATCGGACGCACCTCGTTGACTTCGCCCGCCGACCCGGAGCTGGCGCTTGGCTTGCGGAACGCTTCAGTGTCGTGGTTGAGAACAGCCAGCTGTTGGGTCGCGGGCACGCGCTGCACGCGGCTCGGGGACGGCGCTCCAATTGCGGCGCTCGCAGCCAGCAGTGATGCCGCCGCGGCGAGCGCGCCGGCCGCGCGCAACGTTCGTCTTGACGAGGGCCTCATCGGGGTTCAGCCGGTGAAGGCCGGAGGTTTGTTCGCTGTCGGTACGACGGGGGTCGGCGTAACCGGCTTGCTTGGCTTGACGGTCTTCGGCTTGACCGGCTTGGACACCTTGGGCTTGTGGGCCTTGGGCTTGGACACCTTGGGCTTGGACACCTTGGGCTTGGACACCTTGGGCTTGGTGACGCCAGTGCTGCCGGTCGCACCGGTCGCACCTTTGGTCGTCCCCGACCCGGTGCTCGAGCCGCTTCCGCTGCCCGAGCCGGTTACACCGGGGGTGCTGCTGCCGCCACCAGAGCCGCCGCTGGATTGCGTGCAGGTGGCCTTGGTGATCGTGTTCGTGTCGAGCGTGACGGCACCGTTGCGGGCCAACACGCTGCCCTGCAGCGTCGCCCCTGTCGTCATCGTGATCGACGTGAGCGCGAGAATGTTGCCAACGAATGCGCTGCTTGTGCCGATCGTCGCTGAGCTGGCGACCTGCCAGTAGACGTTGCAAGCCTGCGCTCCGCCGATCAGGTTGACCTGGCTGCCGGAGCCGACGATCAACGACGAGCCTGCTTGAAAGACGAAGACGGCGTTCGGATTGCCTTGGGCGTCAAGCGTGAGATTCCCGCTGAGGCCGAGTGAGCTGGCGGATGTGTAGACGCCCGGCGTCAGCGTGCGCCCGGCCAGGTCGCCGGACACGGTCGCGCTCGAACTGCGACCCGCGGCGTCGTTGTAGCCGGTGACGAGGTCATTCTTGGCCTGGAGGGCCACGCCGTTTGCGACCTCAGTCGTTCCGGCGAGCACGATTCCCGGCGGAAATCCGGTCACGGCCGAGCCCGGAGCCAAACCAACGCTGCCGCTGATGACGCTCGGACCGGTGTTCGTGACCGTGCTGCCCGCCAACACGGCAAAGTTTCCAGCTGTTCCCAGTTGCACCGGCGCTTGGGCGCTGAGCGCCAGCGGCGCGGCGAACAACAAGCCGGCTACAAGCAGGCCTGCGACGGCAGCCGCGCGGCGGGGAGCCCGCCTCCTGCCGTCGTGAGCTTCCGAGCGGTGGTGGACGGAGCCGAACATGGACCCTCCCTGCTGCGGCGCACTGGCCGCCAATAGAGCTACCTGGCTGAACACGGAGGCAGAGGGTCGGCTCAGTCAACTCCGGCTGAGGTCGGCGGACAGCGACCGTCAACAACCATCATCGACAGTCGCGAGCCACACCATGACCAAAGGCGCCGTTCGTCCAGCCGAATTGATAAGCGCCGACGTACGTCGACCCTGCGGTTCGTCCCGCGTCTCCCGGTCAGTTGGCGACGACCGCGATGAAGTCGCGGCTGTAGGGCGCGAGCAGCTGGCCGGCGATGCCAAGCTGGCCGGGGACAACCGGCGCCGCCGTCGGTCCGCTGGAATGGTGCACGTAGAGGTAGCCGGCAACCCAGTCGGGGTTGATGTCAAGCTCGATCGCGCGCACGGCGCCGGCGGCGATCAGCGCGTCGGCAAGTCCAGCTGGTGAAAGCTTTTCACCGGCGGCCCAGACCAGCTGCCCGCTGGCGGTGACTCCAAGACCGGATCGTGCAACCACGGTGAGGCTCTGGATCGTGTTCCCCCAGCAGACGGTCACGCAACCGACGACCGTGGCGGCGGCGACGCCGCGGTCGACGAGTAACTGCTGGTTCTGCAGTACCGAGAACACCGTCTTGCGCGTCGAGGGTACGCCGCTCTCCCAGGCACCGATATCCGACGTCCCGTCGGTGTAGGTGACGAGCGAGGCCAGGCCTGGCTTCAACGCGACCGCGACATGACCGCCGGACATGAAGCCGACATTGCCATAGGTCAGCTTGAAGCCGCCGTTGAACGCCGCCAGCACGAGATGAATCTCACGCGGCGTGATCTGATCACCGTAGGTCCAGCCGACGACGCCGCCGTCGCTGGAACCCGCATGCAACGTCAGGTGTACGAGGCTCTGATCGAAGCGCAGCAATGCGACGCCGGCGCGTTGCTCGAGCCAAGCGGCCGGGTGGCCGTAAACCTGCGCGACGCTCGTCCAGTTCGCCGGTATCGCAGCTGGCGCGGTCACGGCGACGTGACGCGTGGCGGCGCGGACGGCCAGCCGCCGCGCCGCCACGCTACGCAGCGGAGAGCCGGTGGCGACCGCACCGGCGGCTCGCGGCGCTCGCGGGTCGCCGGCGCTTGTGGCGACGTATATGCCACCGGCGCCGACCAGCCCGATCGCCGCCAACAGCCCGAGCGCTCGCGCCGCATGCGGGCCGGGCGAGGACCGCCGTCGCGGGCGCGACGGACCGCGCCGTCCGTCGCGCGAACGCACGCGTGGATCGACACCGAACGGGGGCTCATCGCGCGCCATCGAGACCGCAGCCTGTCCGATGGCGCTAAGCCGCGACTTGCTCCATCGTGAGAACCCTCTCATCGTGTGAGCGGTCGATGAGTTGCTGCTTGCGCCCTGCTCGACGTACCGGCGATGCCGCGATCGCGGCCGCTGGCGTGCCGCGAGCGCCGTGTTGATCATCGCCGGGAGGCTACTCTCCGGCTTGCGGATGCCCGCGCCACCACGCGCGCGGGCGTGCCTTGGCCCGCTCACCACCGAGTACAGTTTGGGTTCGTGCTGGGCGCCACCGATGGCTCGATCGCACGCGTCGCGACGCCGCCGGACGCCGATCGGCGTCGCGTTCGTCGACTCGCCGCGCGTCGCCGCGCCGTCAGTCGGCGACGCCGTGTCGCCGTCCTGGCGGTGGCGGCGCTCACAGCGCTGGTGGCACTCTGGCGCAGCGGCGGCCCCGCCACGGTGCACCACACTCCGGCCGCAAGTCGGGCACGTGCGGTTGCGACGCAAGCGTCGCCCTCCCACTCGGTCCCCGCGCGGCCGGGACCGTCTCCCGGATCGCTGCCGCAAACGCGCGCCTATCCGTCGCAGACCGGCGCTCTGTTCAAATCGCTGATGGCGGCTCTGTGGCGGGGAGTCGACACCGGCTCGCTCGCCGCTGCGCTACCCGCGTTCTTCCCACAGGCCGCCTACGTGCAGCTGAAAGCGATCAGTTCAGCGAGCAGCGACTGGACCAACCGGCTTGTTCACGACTACGGCCTCGACATCGCCAGCGCGCACGCGCTGCTCGGACGTGACGCTCCCAAGGCCCGGCTGATCGCCGTGGCGGTGACTGAGAGCTACGGCCACTGGATCGTGCCCGGGATCTGTTACAACCGGATCGGCTACTACGAGGTGCCGAACGCCCGCGTGGTGTACCGCGAGGATGGCCAGGTCCGCTCCTTCGGCATCGCCTCGATGATCTCTTGGCGCGGCGAGTGGTACGTGGTTCACTTCGGCGCGATTCTGCGCTCAACCGATTCGGGCACGGTCGACGACCCCACCGTCGGGCCGGGGACCTCGCTGTACTCCGGGACCTGCTAGCGCACACAGCGCCCTGTTCGCCGCTCGGCCAGGAGTCCTGCGGCGCGAGGCCCGCTGGTCACGATCTCTGAGGCGATACTCACGCTTCCTTGAGCTCGCGTTTGCCCGCAGGGATGAAGCTGGCAGCATGACAACGCTCGCCACGCACACCGCTGAGTCGCACAGACCCGCGCGGCGCCCGGCGCTCACGTTTCCTCCGCGGCTCGAGGTCGTCATTCCGGTCCACAACGAGGAACGGTCGCTGGCCGACAGCGTCATCCGCCTTCGTGATCGGCTTGCGCTTGAGTTCGACTTCCCATTCCGGGTGACGATCGCCGACAACGCCAGCAGCGACGGCACCGCAGCGCTCGCGCGCTCGCTCGCTCGCGACCTGACGTCGGTCCACTACCTGCGCATCGAGCAGAAGGGTCGTGGGCGCGCGCTGCGGGCGGCCTGGAGCGCCAGCGACGCCGAGGTGGTTGCCTACATGGACGTCGACCTGTCGACCGACCTCGCGCACCTGCCGGCGCTGCTGGAAGCACTGCTCGCTGGACGTGGCGACATCGTCATCGGTTCGCGACTCGCGCGGGGCGCACAGGTGACTCGTGGGATCAAGCGTGAGTTGCTCTCGCGGAGCTACAACGCGCTGCTGCGCATGGCGCTCGGCGCCGGATTCAGCGACGCGCAATGCGGCTTCAAGGCCGCCCGAAGCGAGGTTGTTCGTGCCCTGCTGCCGCTGATCGAGGACGACAGTTGGTTCTTCGACACCGAGCTGCTTTACCTCGCACAGCGCAACGCGTTCTCGATCCGCGAGATACCGGTGCGCTGGGTCGAGGACCCCGACTCGCGCGTCGACATCGTGCGCACCGCAATCGATGATCTCAAGGGGATCGCGCGCCTGCAGCGTCGCACGCGCGACGGGCGCGACCGCATCAGCTCGTTCGCCGACACGGTCCGCCCGCAGGACCCGACGCGAGCACCGGGGGCCTCGGTCAGGCCGCCGGATTACCGACGCCGGCGCGACGCACATCCAACCCGCTCGGACGGTCGGGCAGCCAGGCGTGTCGGCGCCCAGCCCACCGGGCAGGGCCTTCCGTGATAGCCGGCTCCCAGTCTGGTGGCACTCGAAATGGCAGGGCACCCCGGACGCGCCACGCTGCTCGCTCCTATGCCAACCCGAGCAGCGACCAGGTCCGCTCTGCGGCGCCCGCCTCGACGCGCCCACCGCTCTGCGCTGACCGGGTCGGGCGGTTGGTCGCAGAGAACGCCGACCTCGTTCGACGCGTGCAACGCCTGAGTCCGGCACTGGTGGGCATGGCGAGCGATCTCGCCGGCGCCCGCCGTGAGGGCGCCGCGCTGAAACGCGAAATCCGCCAGCTGCGCTCACGCCTCACGACGTTGGAGCAGCGAACCGCTCCCAGCTCAAGGCCGTGGTCGGCCGCCGGCCGCTCGAAAGACCCCTTCGATGGCCGCCGTGATGTGGCGACCGATCGCCTTCCGGCGCTCGACGCGGCCGCCGACGGATCGCTCGCACGGATCGTTGCGCTACGGCGGCTCGATCAGCGCTCCGGGCAGCTCGCCGGAACGGCCCCACCGCCGAGGTTGACGATCTGAACCACAACCATATGGTTGTGTATAGTCGAGAAATGTCGGCATCCCCAGCTCCTGTCCGCTCGCCTCGCGAGCGGCAGCCAGGAGGCTGTTGCCTGGTCGCGGCGGAGCCGAACCTGAGCGCGAACGAAGCGGTCGAGCTGGCGGCGCTCGCCAAGGCTCTTGCTGACCCCACGCGCCTGCGCATCATCGACGCGTTGCGAACGTCCGCGCCTGGGGCGATCTGTCAGTGCGAGCTCACACCGCTGTTTGAGATGAGCCAACAGGCGCTCTCCAAGCACCTCAAGGTCCTGACCGCTGCCGGCGTGCTCGGCAGCGAACGTCGGGGGCTTTGGACTTACTACCACGTCATTCCCGATGCGCTCGAGGAGATCGCCGGATGGCTGAACGCATCGACGTGACCGACATCCGCGAGACGCTGCGAAAGAGGTATGCGGCGGCCGCGCGCGCCGGTGCCGCGCGCGCACCGATCGTCACTGTGGCCGAGCGGCGGCTCCCAGCATGAGCCACGTTCTGTTCGTCTGTCTGCACAACGCGGGACGCTCGCAAATGAGCCAGGCGCTGTTCGAGCACGCGGCTGATGGAAAGCACACCGCCGCCTCCGCGGGCACGACACCAGCGCAACGCGTCCACCCCGAGGTCATCGAGGCGATGGCGGAACTCGGTGTCGACCTCAGCGACCGCAGACCGCAGAAACTCACGCGCGAACTGGCCGAGCAGGCGGATATCGTCGTGACGATGGGCTGCGGCGACGCATGCCCGTACATCCCCGGCAAGCGCTACATCGACTGGGAGCTGCCCGACCCCAAGGGCCGCCCACTCGCCGAGGTGCGCGCCACGCGCGACGAGATCGCACGGCGCGTCGAGCAGCTCCAAGCCGAGCTCGACTGAAGCTCAGACGACCTCGCGGCCGCGACCTCCCACCCGTGTCGGCGGGTCGCCGCTGGCTCGCAGGGCGGCGAACTCCTCGGCAGACATGGGACGGGCGAAGATGTAGCCCTGACCCGTGTCACAGCCGAGCTCGATCAGTCTTTCCCACTGGCCGGCGGTTTCGATGCCCTCGCCGACAACCGTCATGCCGAGCGCGTGAGCCATCGCGGTGACGCCGGCGGTGATCTGGTGGTCGCGTGTCTGCTGACCGATCTGCGCGATGAAGCTCCGATCGATCTTGAGCGTGTCGGTGCGCAGACGCTGCAGGTGCGAGAGCGCCGAGTATCCGGTCCCAAAGTCATCGAGTGACAGATGCACGCCGAGCCCCGTGAGCGACTCGAGCACTCGGCTGACGTCCCCGAGCTCGCCGAGCAGCGCGGTTTCAGTGATCTCCAGGCACAGCTGGGCCGGCGGGATGCCGTGCCGCTCGAGCGCCCCGGCGACGCGATCGACCAGCCCGCGGTCGCTGAGCTCTCGCCCCGAGATGTTGACCGACATGACGACTTGGTCCCACGCGTGGTCGTCGGCCCGCCACAGCGCCAGCTGACGGCAGGCCTCGTCGAGCACGAAGGCGTCGACCTCTGCGATCAGCCCGCGTTCCTCGGCGAGCGGGATGAACTCGTCCGGCGGCACGACCCCGCGCTGCGGGTGGCGCCAGCGAACGAGCGCTTCCGCACCGACGATCGCGCCGTCGGCAAGCCGAAACAGCGGCTGATAGACGACGAACAGCTCTGCGCGATCGATCGCCTGACGCAGATCGCCCGCCAGACCAGCGGCCGCTTCGCCGCCGAGATGGGCTTCGGGGTCGTAGACCGCCAGGCGGTCGCGGCCAGCGCGCTTGGCCCCATACAGCGCATGGTCGGCCTGTCGCAGCAGCTCGGCGGGCTCGACGTGTGGATCGGCGGTGACGATCGCGCCGACGCTGGCGGTGACGATCAACTCGTGGCCGGCGACGTCCATCGGCGCCCGGATCGCCCCCGCCAGGCGGTCGCCGATCACCTGCAGATCAGCGTCGGCGGTCAACCCGGTGCACAGGACTACGAACTCGTCGCCTCCGAAGCGCGCGACGGTGTCGCCGCGACGGGCGGTCAGGGTCAGGCGTCGACCGACCTCGGCGAGCACCTGATCGCCCGCCTCGTGACCCAGCCGGTCGTTGATGCCCTTGAAGGCGTCGAGATCGGCGAACAGCAGCGCCACGCAGCCGCCGCGGCGCTCGCAGGCGATCAGCGCCTGGCTGAGTCGATCCATCAGCAGCACCCGGTTGGCCAGCCCGGTCGTCGAGTCGTGCAGCGCCTGATGGACGAGCGCTTGCTCGGCGTTCACCTGTGCGGTGACGTCGCGAGCGATCCCCCACGTGCCGACGATGTTTCCCTGCTCGTCAAGCAGCGGGACCTTCGACGTCGAGACCCACGCTTCGGGACGATCCGGAAGCCAATCGCGTTCGACCTTGACGGGCATCGCGACGCCGGTGGCGATCACCCGCTGCTCATCCTCGAACGCGACCCTCGCCTGCTCGCGCTCAGCGATGTCGAAGTCCGTCTTGCCGATCACCTGATCGAGCCGCCAGCCGTGCCCTACAGCGGCCAGCCAAGCTGCGCTCACCATCAGGAAGCGGCTGTGGCGATCCTTGAAGAAGAATCTCTCGCCCGGGTTGGCGAGCATGTTGGACATGCACAGATGCTCTATCTCGGCCGCCGTCGCGGGGCAGGCGCCGCGGCGCACGAGGCGACCGTCACGGTAGTGGTACTCGGTAGCGGCGCCGTCGATGTAGGTCTGGAGATGGGCCGCCGAGCCGTCGTCGCGATCGATCACCACGCTGGTCGGAGCGTCCAGGTAATCGGCGTCGCAGGCCGGCTGCGTGGTCGTGCTCGCGCTCAGCCCAGCGCGGTTGGCACCGGGAGCGCCGTCGGGTGCCTGCTGGCGGTCATGACCCGTGGAAGGCGAGGCGTCGTTTTTCTCCGTCATGACAAGTCTCGATCGAGTATCGCCCGCCGCGCGAAGCAAGCCGATGCGCCGCCGCGCGCCTCAACGAATGTACGAGTCCCAGGGTGCGTTGGGTTGCCTGCGCACCCCGTCTCGCGTCGATCCCGGCCTGGAGGTTCCCGCCTCGGAGCGAATCGGCGAGCACGCCAGAGTCGATCGCCGGCGCCCTATCCTGTCTGGGTGACGAGCGTCGAGCTGCTGTACTGGGACGGATGTCCCTCGCACCCGCAGGCGCTCGCCGAGCTGCGTGCGGCACTCGACGAGCTCGGCTATGCGGCGGTCGAGGTCACGATGACCGAGATCACGTCCGAACAGCAGGCGGCCGAGCGCGCGTTCGTCGGATCTCCGACCCTGCTGATCGACGGCGTCGATCCTGTGCCGCCCGAATCCGCAGAGCCCACGGGCCTCACGTGCCGGCTGTACCGCCGGCGCGACGGACGCCATTCCCCCACCCCGGACCCGGCCGAGCTGCGCGACGCGCTGCGTCGCCTGCTGCCACAAACCGCCCAGGAGGCCTGAGCATGACACTCGCCATCGGAGCGCTGGCTCCCACGTTCACGCTGCCCGACACCGCCGGTACCCCGACGCCACTAAACGACGGCGAGAACGCCGCGACGATTGTCATCTTCACCTGCAACCACTGCCCCTACGCGCTCGCCTGGCACGCTCGCCTGCAGGCGGTCGCAGACGAGTATCAGGCGCGCGGCGTGCGCACGCTGCAGATCAACAGCAACGACGCCGAGCGCTATCCCCGCGACTCGCCCGCCGCGATGGCCGTCCGCGTCGCCGCCGGCGAGTTCGCCGGTCCCTATCTGCGCGACGGCACGCAGGAGGTGGCCCGCGCCTGGGGCGCGGCGGTGACCCCGGATGTCTACGTGCTCGACGCCGAGGGACGCCTCGTCTACCACGGTGCTCCCGACGACGATCACGGCGACGAGCAGCTTGCGGCCGAGTGGCTACGCGATGCGCTCGACGACGTGCTCGCGAAGCGCCCCGTCGCGCTCGCCGAGACACGGCCCGTGGGGTGCTCGATCAAGTGGCGCGGCTGAGCCGTCGCTCCATCAGCAGGTGGCGGCCGATGTCGGGTAGGTAGAACTCCTCGGAGACCGCGCGCAGCCCGGCGCGCTCGTAGAGCGAGCGGGCCGGGCTGCGCGCGTTGCACCAGATACGCAGCGCCCCCTGCGCCGTGGCGTGCGCCACGAGCGCGTCGAGCACCGCGGTCCCGGCCCCCATGCCCCTCGCCGCCGGCGCGGTCGCCATGCTCCTGATCCGCCAGGCGCCCGGCTCCCCGTCGGGCGCCACGAAGCCCACGGCGACCAGCTCGTCCCCGTCGAAGGCGCCGACGGCGAACGCATCCTCAGACTCCTCCGCCGCCACCTGCTCGAGCGTCTGGTGCGGACGCAGCACGGCTTGGCGCAAGCTCCGCGTCGCCACGACCGACACGGGCCGCACGACGAAGGCGGTCACTGGCGAGCTGCTGCGCGCGCCGACGCCGCCTCGACTGGGTGCATGCACCCAGTCGCCGGGTGGGTGCATGCACCCACCCGCGGGTCGGCGCATGCGCCGACCCGAACGTCAGGACGCCTCGTGCCCGTTCGGATCAAACCGCGGACTCGCGGTGCGCGGCGAGCGGCTCGGTCGCCGCGATCGCGCCAGCGGCCATCAGCAGGCCGAACGCCACGAGCGCCTGCTCACGCTCGCCTGCGATCAGCTGCTCGGCGTCGGCGAGGAGGCCGTCGATGCGCTCGAGCGTCGCCGCGAATGCGCCGGCGTCGGGATCGCGGCAGGCCGCTCGGGCTAGCGCGATCATCGGCAGGGCTTTCGCCGGATCCGGGGGCGGACCGGAGCCGATCGCCGCCCCGAACCCCATCAGCAGGTAGGCGCCGACTCGGCTGAGCCGCCCACTGGCGGGCCTGACCGCGGCGAGCGGTGGCGGCGTCGGCGGTGGCGGCGGACGTCCCTCGAGCAGCGCGGTCATCGTGCCGCCGGCGATCAGCGCGCGGCCCTCGACGTCGAGCCCGGCGTATGCGGCGACGCGGAGGGCCACAAACAGGGCCCCGACCGGCCGGCCGTAGGGCATGTCGGAGGCGAACACGATGCGCTCCGCGGGGACGCGGGCGAACAGCTCGACCACGTCGAAGGGCGAGAAGCAGGAGGTGTCGTAGACGACGGCGGGATGATCGGCAAGGCGCGTCGCGAGCATCCCCTGATCGGCGATCGCACCGTGGGCGAGCACCAGCGGCACCTGCGGATGGCGCAGCGCGAGATCGGCGAGCGCGTCCATCGGCCCCATCCCACGACCGGCGTGGATCAGGATCGGCACGCCGGCGTCGCCGGCAAGCTCGAAGATCGCCGTCGCTGCAGGCGTGTCGAAGCCGAACGACTGCGCGCGCGGATGCAGCTTGATCCCCCGTGCTCCGAGTGCCAGGCAGCGCTCTCCCTCGCTCACCGGATCGTCGGCCGGATCCAGGCGACAGAACGGGTAGAGCCTGCCCGGGGCCTCCGCGGCCCAGGCGAGCACCCGGTCGTTCGGCGTCCTGTAGGCGGGCCGGCGCTCGGGGTCGTGCAGCGCGAACACGCAGGCGCGGGCCGCTTCGTCGACCTGATCGAGCAACCCGAGGTGGCGCTCGAGCCCGAGCGACTGGCCGTCCTCGTCCGCTCCGAGGTGGGTGTGCGCGTCAACGACCCCGGTCGGGTCGGGCAGGAGTTCGAGCAACTCGGCAGCGAGCGTCGCGTAGACCGCGGGCGTGGGCTCGACCGCCACGCCCGCATGGTCCCAGATCGCGCCCGCCGACGCGGCGCCAACCGACCTTGACGTCCCGGTATGGTGATAGCTATATTGGCGTTATGATCAGGAGCTCCAGCGAGTGGCAGGCGGCGGAGCACCCGTTGGCGGTCGCGCTCGTGGACCGCGCGCCGGGCTGCCTGGCGTGAGGATCGACCGCTCTGACTCGACGCTCGTGTTCGAGCAGGTCGCCGCAGAGATCCGGCGCGCGATCCTCGAAGGTGAGGCGAAGCCCGGCGAGCGGCTGCCGCCGGCCAAGGACCTTGCCGCCGAGCTCGGCGTGAACACGAACACGATGCTGCGCTCGCTGCGGTTGCTGCGTGACGAGGGTCTGCTCGAATTCCGACGCGGCCGGGGCGTCACCGTGGCGGGCACGCCGGAGCGCACAGCCGTGCTGGAGGCGGCCCGAGCACTGATCGCGCTCGCCCGCCGCAACGGCTACCGCCGCGAGGAGCTCGTGGCGATCATCGAGCGCATGCCGTAGGCGCAGGCTCGAGCAGCGCGCGAAGGGCTCGCGTCCTATCGCAGCGGCTTTGCGGCTTCCGCGATCGCGAGCATCTGAGCGTTGCTGAGGTTCTCCTGCAGCGTGTTGCTGACCCAATAGCGCACGCCGCCCTCGCGCCAGCCGATGTCGTGGAAGTCGGAGCCGTCGTCGATGAAGCTGTACGTGCGCCCGTCGATCGTCTCGGTGGCGCTCGGATTGGCGAACAGCGGCGGGTCCGTCCAGTTCATGCCCTCGATGCCGTAGTAGCCGCCGACGCCGTTGACCTGCCAGTCGATGCGGTAGCCCGCGTGCAGCTTGTTCTGTTCGTCGCGGATCGTGAAGGCATGAAAATCGTTGGCGACCGCGGGGCCGGTCTGCACGCTCGGCAGATAGACCGCAAACGGCACGGCGACCGACATCGCGAGCGCCTGCGTACTGGCGCCCGCGGAGAGGGGATACAAGTCGTCGGTGCGGACGGCGAGCGGTGCGCCGTGTTGGCGGTGGGGGGTGCGGCTGACGTGGCGGGTATGGCTCCTGCTCGCCGCGACCACTGGGACCGGCGCCTTCGGGTGTTCGTAGAGGAAGTCGTCAACGCTCTGTCCAATCAGCTGGGTCGTCGAGCTGACGGCCTCCTCCGGGCCTGCGGTCGTGGTGATCTGGTAGGCCGTGTTCGCCACCTGAAAGGGGACCTCGCGCACCGGTCGTGAGAGCGAGAAGGCGGCCAGCTCGAGCAGCTGCGAGACCTCCCGAGTGCCCCGGATGTCGGTGCCGACGGCGCGGCCGAAGGCCTTCGCGAGCGAGTTGTACTTGGTCAGGAACCCCCACACGCCCAGCTGTTCCTTGGTCTGACGGATGAAGTCCTGCTGGCGCGCGACGCGCACGAAGTCCGAGTCGGTGTGGCGGTAGCGCACGTACGAGAGCGCGTTCTGGCCGCAGAGCCGCTGATACCCGGGCTCGATGTTGATGAACTGGTAGCTGCGGTCGGTCTCGTTGAGGTAGCGCTGATCGACGTCGACGTAGACGCAGCCGATAGCGTCGACGAGACCCAGAAACGACGCGAAGTTGAAATCGATCACGTGGTTGATCGTGATCCCCGGGAGGGTGGCCAGGGCAACCTTCTTCACCAGGTCGACGCCGCCGATCGAGTAGGCGGAGTTGAACTTCTGGTCGGGGTAAAGCTGGCCGTGCCAGGTGAAGCTGACGAGTAGGTCGCGCGGGATCGAGAGGATCGAGGTCTGGTTCTGCGCGGGATCCATGCGGACCAGCATGAAGGTGTCCGCGTGAAGCAGATGCACACCGTTGACGTCCTGCTCGGCGCCGGTGGCGTAGGTGGTGGTCGGTCCGATGTGGTCGTCGCCGACCACCAGGATCGTCTGCGCGGCACCCGCCCTGGTGGGCGTCAGGTACTTCGAGTCCAACGGCTTGCCACCCAACGTCAGGTCCGCGGCGATCGTGGCGGCCACGCCGATCACGGCCACGGAGATGGCCACGGTGGTGCATACGACGATCACGACGCCGCCGAGCAGATAGCGGCTCAGCGAGCCCAGTCGCGGCCGCTGCCCCGGCAGCTTCTCGACGCTCGTCGTCGTGACCGCGCGAGCCTGCGCCCGACGCCGCCTAACGTTCACCGGTCCGTGATCCTCCGCTTGGCGGCAGCGATGCGCGACGGCTCGGTGTGCGGGTCGAGCTCAGGATCCACACGATTGCAGGTCCGGCTCGTGATGGGCCGAGCGACCCGGCGCAGCGATCAGACGATAGCGGCGGCGGATTGTTTCGCTCTCGCGTGGCGTGCCGGCGCTCAGCGACCGAGCGGGCCGGTCCGCCGCCGCGCCGGCATTCGGGCGCGCAGGCGTGGCGGCGCACTTGCAGCTGGGGCGCTGGCCTGGCGCCGGGCCGGCATCTGGGCGTGCAGGCCTGGCCGCCGCCGGCCGCGGCTGCGCGAACTTCGGATCGTCTGACAGGCTGTGCCGATGCGGGCGCGTGCGCTCATCCTCAGCGTGGTCGTCGTGCTGGGCGTCGCCGCGTGCGGCGGGTCTTCACCTCGGCGCTCGACGCGACCGTCGGCGAGGGGATGCGCGCCCCGGAACATCCCCTCCGGGCGTTCGCTGGCGAGCGGCCGGACGCTCGTGATCCGCAGCGGCGTTGTCGTCTACGTCGCGCTCGTCGAGCCGGAGAAGTACGCGAGCGAGCCCTATCCGCAGTCCTTCCCCTGGCTCAAGCCGAGCTCATCGAACAGCCGCGTCCTGACGAGCGTCCCGCTCTGCAGCCACATCAACGTCTCGTCGCTGCCCCTGACGGTGACCGCGTTCCGCGCCGGGCGCCCGGGCAGCGCAACGCTTCTCGCGCCGCTTGCCCCGGCTTGGCGATCGAAGCACGCCGGCTTTGCGGACTTCCGCGCAAGCGTCACGGTGCGGCCCGGCTGAGCGTTCGACGCGTGTACCGCAGCTTCACCCCGTCGCACCGCGGCGGCTCCGGCTCGCCGCTCGTCTGCCGCCACGGCTTCGCACCGGCCGGCGGCTGGGGCACCGGCGATGACTCACGCAGGCGGACGTTGGACTTCCAAGCGACGATCGGCGACCGGCTGAAATCAGCCGCGCCGCATGCGGACGCACAGCTGATTGCGGGGTGGACGGCAGACTGGCCCTGACCTCTTCGGGCGCGCCACCGCGGGCCCCGGCCGTCGAGCGCGATCCGCTCAGAAGACGAGCGCCATCAGTCCGACCGTCACGCCGGGGCCGATCGTGACCATCAGACCGCGATCGCCGGGCGCTGGGGCGCGGCGCGAGATCGTCTCCTCCAGCACGTAGAAGATCGAGGGCGTGCCGATGTTGCCGTGCGAAGCGAGCAGGTCGTAGCTGATCCGCACGTCCTCGTCCCCCAGCCCGAGCGCGGCCTGCATGCACTCGAGGATCCGCCGGCCGCCCGGATGCAGCAGCCAGTGGTCGATCGCGTAACGCGTGAGACCGAGCGGCGCCAGGAAGTCGTCGACGAGACGCTCGAGGCCCGCGCTGGCCAGGTCAGGGAGCTCTCGCGCGAGGTGCAGGTGGCTGTCGTCGTCAGCGAGCGCCATGTGCACCACGTCGAGCGTGCCCGCGAGCTGATGCACCGTTGAGGCGACGACCGCCGGACCGGAGGCCTGCGCTCCGCGTTCGACGATCGCGGCAGCGCAGCCGTCACCGAAGATCGCCGAGCCGATGATCTTTGCGCGCGGATCGTCGGGAGCGGCTTGGCTGAGCAGCCCGCTCATGCTTTCCGCGGCGACGATCAGGCCCCGGCTGCCCTCACGATCCCCAAGCGAGCGCGCGAGTAGCCGCACGAGCGGCACCGCGCTGGCGCAGCCGACGCCGACCACGTGGTACTTGTCGGTCGCCGGATCCATCGCGTAGTGCTCAACGAGCCGGTGCGCGAGCGTGGGGCCGCCGAGTGAGTAGAGGCTCGCACTGACGATCGTGTCAAGCTCACGCGGATCGACACCGAGCCGGTCGACGGCAGCGACGGCCAGCTCGAACATCTGTGCCTCGGAGGCCGCCGAGCGACCCTGCAGCGTCTGGCCGACGTGTTCCTCGAGCAGCTTCAGGTGGCGCCGCTGGACACCGCAGCTCGCGAAGATGCGCTGCGCGAATGGATCGTCCGTCATCCCGAGCGCGTCGAGCGCCTCCTGCTGGGAGAACGATCGCGCCGGGTCGGCGTGAGCGAGGCCGCTGATGCGCGGCGTTGCGGCGCGCACCAGCGGGCGCCCCGCGACCGCTCGAGCGCGCGGGGCGAGCCTCGCGCGCAGTTCGGCGCGGTCGTTCAGATGTGGGAACGGGGCGTCCGGCACCGCAACGTCGAGGAACGCGCACAGCGGCTCCCAGCCATCCTCCACGTCGAAGACGAGCAGTCGCTCGGTGGGCACCGTGCGCGACACCTCCTCGTTGTGGCGCGCGTAGCGGCCGAGCGCGTCGTCGCGGCGCTCGTAGCTGCCATCGAGGATCCGCTTCCACAACGGACGGTCGAGCATCATCAGACCGTCCAACGCCGCGTCCTCGGCGGCTGCGAGCTGCGGACCGCCTGCCATCGCGAGCTCGCGCGTCGCGCGCAGGCAGCTCGCGTAGCTGCGGTACCAGGCATCGGGCTCGCGCACGCTGAGCAGCACGCGCGACGCCGGCCAGGCGTCGATCAGCTCGCGATAGTGGCGTGCGCCGACCCAACCGACGGCGGCGTCCCAGTGGCCCATGCCCTCCCGCCAGTCGAGCGCGGTGGCCCCGGAGCGAACGCGCTCGAGCGTCCCGTCGCTCTCGGGTGCGGTCAGCGGGTGCAGGCACGGCCCCACGCCGAGCGTCTCGAGCGCCGCCTGCAATGAGACGGTGCCTGTGCGCGTGTATCCGGCGCCGATCACCTTCACGCGTAACCCCCACCGTCGATTGCGGACTGGCGACTTCGTCCTCGACCAGAGCAGTGCATGCTACAAGCCGGCGCTAACCGTCCGTAAACAATCCGTAACAATGCGGAGGCCGCGGGGCGCCGCGATACGAACTATCCGGGAGATTGCCAATGCATGTGATCGGAGCAGGACTGCCGCGCACCGGGACGCTGACCCAGAAGCTGGCGATTGAGCAGCTGGGCCTCGGGCCCTGCTACCACTGGGTCGACCTGCTCGCCGACCTCGACCGCGTCGGATCTTGGGAGCGCGCGCTCGACGGCGAAGCGCCGTGGGAGGAGATCTTCTCCGGCTACTGCTCGACCGTCGACTGGCCGGGCGGCTTCTTCTACGACGAGCTGGCCGGGACCTACCCGGAGGCCAGGGTCGTGCTCAGCGTGCGCGACCCGCAGCGCTGGGAGGCAAGTTTCCGAGAGACGATCTGGGACATGTGCTTCGGTGACTCGCTGATTTGCCACCTCTCCGCGGCGCGCGCCAAGGTCGACCCGCGCTGGGAGCGCTACCTGCGCCTCGTGGACCGCATGTTCTGGGTCGAGCGCGGCACCTTCGCCGCCGGACACGCCGAGCCGGATGCGCTGATTGCCGCGATGCGCCGACACGAAGACGAGGTCAGGCAGCGCGTGCCGGCCGAGCGCCTGCTCGTGTGGGACGTCACGGAGGGATGGGCGCCGCTGTGCGAGTTCCTCCGCCAGCCGGTGCCCGACCACCCGCTCCCCCACGCGAACGACCGCGACAGCTTCATCGATCGCGTCGTCGGTGGCGCGCTCACCGCCCTGCAGACATGGCACCAGACGGTTCCGGCGCCCTCATGATCAGAGTTGCGCCTGCTCGCTGAACGGCGAGCAGCGCCATCAACGCAGCGAGCGCAGCGACACGACTTCCGCCCCTCCCGCACGCCACATCGCACTGATCGGCCTGATGGCCGTGGGCAAGACGAGCGTCGGCCGGCTGCTGGCCGCGTCGCTGCGCTGGGAGTTCTCCGACAGCGACAGCGAGATCCGAGCCCAGGAGGGGACCACGGCGCGCGAGCTGCAGGACGCTCGGGGCGCCCCGGTACTGCACGAGCTCGAAGCTCGTCTGCTGCTCGACGCGCTCGCGCGCGTGCAGCCGAGTGTGGTCTGCGCCGCCGCGAGCACGATCGACGACGAGCGATGCCGAGCGGCGCTGCGGCACCCCGGCGTGAGCACCATCTGGCTGCAGGCAACGCTCGCCACGATGGTCGCTCGCTACGAAGCCGATCCGCACCGCCCGCACTATCCGCAGGGCACCGCGGCCGCGCTGGCCGCACAGCTCGCGACCCGCAGGGCAAACTTCTGCAGCGTGGCGAGCGCAACGATCGCCGTCGACGATCTGACGCCCGAGCAGACCGCCGGGCGCGTGCTGTCGCTGATCCGTTCCGCGCGCGCGTAGTCCGCGGCAGCCGACCTGCCGGCGCATGGCGTGGCGCCGGAGCGTCGCGCCCGTCCGGCCCTCGCGCGGGAGCCTCGCGCGGGAGCCTCGCGCCGTCCGGGCCTCGCGCCGTCCGGGCCTCACGCCGTCCGGGCCTCACGCCGTCCGTCCGTCGGCGCCTTAATAATATGTGGACATGCATATATTTTGATATGCATACCTGCCTTCCCTGGTACACTTGCGCTCAGCCGATGGTCGAATACACACCAACCGCGCGGGCGCTGCCCAGCCTCGAAGGACTCGTGAGTACGCTTCGCGCGGTGGCCGAGCCAACGCGACTGCGTCTCGCGGTCCTCTTGAGTCGGGCCGAGTTGAGCGTGACCGAGATCAGCCAGGTGCTCGGGCAGAGCCAACCGCGCACGAGCCGGCATCTGAGGCTGCTGCTCGATGCGGACGTCGTGGAGCGCTCACCCGAGGGAACCCACGTGTTCTATCGCGTGTCCGACGGTGGCGCGGGCGCCGAGCTGGTACGCCGGCTCGCCGAGCGCTGTCCGACGGACGATCCCGTGATCGCCGCCGACGCGGCGGCACTCGAACGCGTGCTACGCACCCGATCGCAGGCGGCCGCGACCTACCTGCGCACCCACGCCGATGAGTTGGCCACAATCGCCTCGCTGCACGTCGCGGAAAGGGATGTCGAGCGCGGCATGCTCGAGCTGATCGGCGGAGCCGAGCCGATCGAGCGGCTGCTCGACATCGGCACCGGGACCGGTCGCATCCTCGAACTCATGGCGCCCCACAGTGAGCGCAGCATCGGGCTGGACGTCAGTCGCGACATGCTCGCGCTCGCGCGCGCCAAGCTCGGACAGGCCCGCCTTTCGCGCGCCTCGGTGCGCCAGGGCGACCTGCACCGTCCGCCGTTCGAGGCCGCGAGCTTCGATGTCGCGATCATGCACCACGTCCTGCACCTGCTCGACGATCCCGGCGAGGCGATCGTCGATGCCGCCAATCTTCTGCGGGCGGGTGGGCGCCTGCTGGTCGCGGACTTCGCGCCGCACGAGATCGAATTCCTGCGCGAACAGCACGGCCACCGTCACCTCGGGATCGCCGATCTGCAGATGGATGCCTGGGCCGCGGACGCCGGCCTCGAGATCGAGGCGGAGCGGACACTCCAACCGCCGCGGAGCGCCGACGCCGAGCGGCTCACCGTGCGGCTGTGGTTGCTGCGCGCCCGGCCACGCAGCGCGACCCGGGCGGCGGCGGTCGCATGAGCCCGTCGGTGTCCTTCGAGTTCTTCCCGCCACGGACGCCCGAGGCCGAGCAGCACTTCTCGGTTGTGCTCGAGCGGCTCGCGCCGCTGGAGCCCGCGTTCGTGTCTGTCACCTACGGCGCCGGCGGGAGCACCCGCGAGTCGACCATGCAGACGCTGCGCGAGATCGGCGTACGCACGTCGCTGAAGCGTGCCGGCCACCTGACCTGCGTCGGCTGCCCGCGCGAGGAGGTGGACGCAACCATCCGCGAGTACTGGGAGGCTGGCATCTCTCACATCGTCGCGCTGCGCGGCGACATGCCGGAGCTCGGGTCGGCTTTCGTGCCCCACCCCGACGGCTACGAGGGCTCGGTCGAGCTGATCGCGGGCATTCGTGCCATCGCGCCGTTCGAGGTCTCGGTATCTGCGTATCCGGAGACGCACCCCGACTCGCACTCCCCGGCCAGGGATCTCGATCTGCTCGCTCGCAAGATCGAGGCGGGCGCCACCCGTGCGATCACACAGTTCTGCTTCATCAACGAGCACATCGTCCGACTGCGCGAGCGTGTCGACCGGGCCGGAATCGACATCCCTATCGTTCCCGGAATCATGTTCGCGACGAACCTGACGGGGCTCTCGCGGATGGCCGAGCGCTGCGGCACGACCATCCCGTCCTCCTACTCCGAGCGCTTCGAGGGCCTCGACGACGATCTTGTGGCACGCAGGATCGTCACAGGCATGCTTGCCGTGCGCCAGATCGAGGAGCTCCGGCGCGAGGGTTTCGAGGAATTCCACCTCTACACGCTCAACCAGGCCGAGGTGATCGGCGCCGTGTGCCGGGTCGCCGATCTGACCCCGCGGGCGCGGGAGCGCCAGCCGGCATGAGCACGCTCGAAGCACGCGCCGAGCGAATCGCCGCGTTGCATGCCGCGGCCGCGCAGCGCATCCTGGTCCTCGACGGCTCATGGGGCGTCAAGATCCAGGAGCTGGAGCTGACCGAGCAGGACTTCCGCGGCGAGCGCTTTGCGGAGCATCCCTCGCCGCTGCGCGGCAACACCGACGTGCTGTCGCTGACGCGGCCGGCCGTGGTGACCGAGCTGTCCGAGGAGTACCTCGCCGCCGGTGCGGACATCATCACGACCAACACATTCACGGCCACGCGCATCGCGCAGGCCGACTACGAGCTGCAGGAGCAGGTCGCCGCGATCAACGTCGCCGGGGCCACGCTCGCACGCGAGGCCGCCGACCGCCACGCGGCTGCGGATCCGACGCGTCCTCGCTGGGTCGCCGGGTCGATCGGCCCGACCAATCGCACCCTGTCGCTTTCCACCAACGTCGAGGACCCAGGCGCCCGCGGGGTCGACTTCGACGAAGTCTATGACGCCTACCGCGAGCAGGCGCTGGGCCTCTACAAGGGTGGCGCCGACATCTTCCTCGTCGAGACGGTGTTCGACACGCTGAACGCCAAGGCTGCGCTGAAGGCGATCCTCGACCTGCGCGACGAGCAGCTCGCCGATCTGCCGATCTGGATCTCGGGCACGATCACCGACCTCTCCGGGCGGACGCTCTCCGGACAGACCGTCGAGGCGTTCTGGACCTCGGTGCGCCACGCCCGGCCGTTCGCGGTCGGATTGAACTGCGCGCTGGGCGCGGAGCTGATGCGTCCCTACGTCGCCGAGCTGGCCGCGGTGGCCAACACCCTCGTCTCCGCCTACCCCAACGCCGGCCTGCCGAACGAGTTCGGCGAATACGACGAGGGCCCGGCGGAGACCTGCGGGCACATCCGGGAATGGGCACAGCGAGGCCTTGTCAACATCGTCGGTGGCTGCTGCGGCACGACACCCGCCCACATCCGCGAGATCGCGGACGCCGTGCGCGACCTGCCGCCGCGTGCTGTGCCCGAGTTCGCGCCGGCGCTGCGCCTCTCCGGCCTCGAGCCGTTCGTGGCCGCCTGAAGCGATGGCGGCGACGAGCGGCCGGACCGCGAGCTTCATCAACATCGGCGAGCGCACGAACATCACCGGATCGGCGCACTTCAAGCGCCTCGTGCTGGCGGACGATTACGAGGGGGCGCTCGAGGTGGCGCGTCAGCAGATCGGCGGGGGCGCCCAGATCATCGACGTCAACATGGATGACGGACTGCTCGATGGCGAGCAGGCGATGACCACGTTCCTGCGACTGATCGCCTCCGAGCCGGAGATCGCCCGGGTGCCGATTATGATCGACTCGTCGAAGTGGAGCGTGATCGAGGCGGGCCTGAAGTGCGTGCAGGGCAAGGCGATCGTCAACTCGATCAGCCTGAAGGAGGGCGAGGAGCCGTTTCTCGCGCAGGCGCGCGCGATCCGCCGCTACGGCGCGGCGGTCGTGGTGATGGCATTCGACGAGCAGGGCCAGGCCGACACCGTCGAGCGCAAGGTCGCGATCTGTGAGCGCGCCTACGCGCTGCTGACCGAACAGGCGGGCTTCGACCCCGAAGACCTGATCTTCGATCCCAACATCTTCGCAATCGCCACCGGGATGTCCGAGCACGATGACTACGCAAACGACTTCATCGAGGCGACCTCGCAGATCAAGCGGCGCCTTCCCGGCACGCACGTCTCCGGTGGACTGTCCAACGTCTCGTTCGCGTTCCGCGGCAACGAGCCGGTCCGTCAGGCGATGCACTCGGTGTTCCTCTACCACGCGATCGCCGCCGGGCTGGACATGGCGATCGTCAACGCCGGCCAGCTCGCGATCTACGAAGAGATCGAGCCGGAGCTGCGCGAGCGCGTCGAGGACGTGATCCTCAACCGCCGCCCCGACGCGACCGAGCGGCTGCTCGAGATCGCCGAGCGCTACCGCGGTGACGCGGGCACGCGCAGCGAGCCGGACCTCAGCTGGCGCGAGCGGCCGGTGCGCGACCGGCTCGTACACGCGCTGGTCAACGGCATCAACGAGTTCATCGTCGCGGACACCGAGGAGGCGCGTCAGGGCGCCGAGGCGCCGCTGTCGATCATCGAGGGCCCGCTGATGGACGGCATGAACGTCGTCGGTGACCTGTTCGGCGCCGGCAAGATGTTCCTGCCGCAGGTCGTCAAGTCGGCGCGCGTGATGAAACAGGCGGTTGCGCACCTCGAGCCGTTCATGGAGGCCAGCCGTCGCGAGTCCCGCGGGGCGGGCCGGATCATCATGGCGACGGTCAAGGGTGATGTGCACGACATCGGCAAGAACATCGTCGGCGTGGTGCTGGCGTGCAACGGCTTTGACGTAATCGACCTCGGCGTGATGGTGCCGGCCCACAAGATCCTCGACACCGCGCTCGAGCGCGACGCAGACCTGATCGGCCTGTCGGGATTGATCACCCCGTCGCTGGACGAGATGTGCAACGTCGCGGCCGAGATGGAGCGCCGCGGGATGAGCCTGCCGCTGCTGATCGGCGGGGCGACGACCAGCAAGGCGCACACCGCGGTGAAGATCGATCCCGCCTACCAGCGCGGCCCGACGATCTACGTTCCCGACGCCTCGCGCGCCGTCGGCGTGGCCAGCGCTCTGCTCAGCGACGAGCAGCGTCCCGCGCTCGTGGCCGAGGTGCAGGCGGACTTCCGCCGGATCGTCGAGCGGCGCGCCTCCGAACAACGATCGTCGCGTCGCTCGAGCCTGAGGCAGGCGCGCGAGAACCGACTCGTGACGGACTGGAGCGCCTACACACCGCCGGTGCCAGCGTTGCTCGGCGTGCAGTCATTCAGCGACTACGAGCTCGGCGAGCTGGTCGGATACATCGACTGGACGCCGCTGTTTCACGCCTGGGAGCTGAAGGGCACCTTCCCCAAGATCTTCGACGACCCCACGGTGGGCGACGTCGCGCGAAGCCTGCATCGCGACGCCGAGGCAATGCTCGAGCGAATCGTGGCCGAGCGCTGGGTCAGCGCCGACGCCGCGGTCGGGATCTGGCCCGCGAACGCGCTCGGCGATGACATCCTCGTCTACGCCGACGAGCAGCGTGCCGAGCCCGTCGCAACGCTCTACACGCTGCGCCAGCAAATGGTTCGCGACGCCGCGCACCCCAACCACGCGCTGGCCGACTTCGTCGCGCCGACGGACAGCGGCACGGCTGACTACATCGGCGCCTTCGCGGTCACGACGGGCCACCGCGAACACGAGCGGAGCGTTCAGTTCGAGCGCGAGAACGACGACTACAGCGCGATCCTCTTCAAGGCGCTCTGCGACCGGCTGGCGGAGGCGTTCGCCGAACGGATCCACGAATGGATTCGCCGCGAAGCCTGGGCCTATGCTCCTGACGAGTCCCTTTCGCGCGAAGAACTGATCGCCGAGCGCTATGTCGGCATCCGCCCGGCGCCCGGCTACCCGTGCCAGCCAGACCACACCGAGAAGGGCACCCTTTTCGCCCTGCTCGACGCCCCGAAGCGCGCCGCCATCACATTGACCGACAGTTTCGCGATGAGTCCCGCCTCGTCGGTCTCAGGCGTGTTCTTCTCGCACCCGCACTCGCGCTACTTCGGCGTGGGCCACATCGGCACCGACCAGCTCGAGGACTACGCTGCGCGCAAGGGCTGGAGCCTCCAGGAAGCACGCCGCTGGCTCGCGCCGATCCTCGACGGCGACGCGAGCGAGGTGCCGGTCGCCGCCTGAGAACGCGGGCGGCTGAGGCGTTCAGCGGGGCGGGTCGGCGAGCAGCAGCGCGATCAGCGCCGCGCGCTCGACGAGCGACTCGACGTCCACACGCTCGTCCTCCGCGTGGGCCCCGCCGCCGTCCGGCCCCAGGCCGTCGAGCACGGGCACGCCGAGGTGGGCGAGCAGGTTGGCGTCGCTCGTGCCGCCCGCCGATCCCTCCCCCAGCTCGACGCCGAGCAACCCAGCCGCGCTCCGGGCATGCTCGAAGGCCGCCGCGATCGCGGGCGTGCGCTCCATCGCGGGGCGGACGTGGACGCGCTCCGCTACAAGCTTGGCACCCGCCCGCATCGGCTCGAGCGCGGCGAGCGCGCGATCGACTCGCTGCTGCTCGGCCGCCGTGCGCACGCGCAGGTCGATCAGCGCGTGAGCTTCGGCGGCCACCATGTTTGGCAGCGTTCCGCCGCCGATCACGCCGGCGTTGAGCGTCGTGCCAGCTGGCGGATCAGCCAGTGCCCGCAGCCTGAGCAGCGCGTCGCACAGCTCATCGATCGCGTTGACGCCCCGCTCGGGCTCCAGACCGGCATGCGCCCCGCGACCGCGGACCTCCAGGCGATAGGTGGCCCATCCGCTGCGAGCGGTCTTCAGGCGAGCTCCCGGAAGCGATGGCTCGAGCACGAACACGCAGCGCGCCTGGCGGCCGAGCTCGACGATTCGCCGCTGCGAGGTCGCACTGCCCGTCTCCTCGTCGGGGGTGAGCAGCAGCACGGTGCGGGCCGCGAGACGCTCGGCCCCCAGCAGCTCGAGCGCCGTCAGCGCCGCGGCGATGCCGCCGCGCATGTCGAACACGCCGGGCCCCGTGATCCCTCCCGCCTGCGCTCGCGCCGGCCTGCGCGCCGCGGTTCCCGCGGGCCAGACCGTGTCGTAGTGACCCAACAGCAGAACCAGCGGCCCTTCGGCAGGCCCGAGCTCGAGCTCGAGCAGCTCTCCCTGCGGCCCCGGCGTGCGGGTCAGCTCGCCGCCCAGCGCCGCAAGCTCGCGCGCGAGCTGCTCGGCCGCGGGCGCCATCGCGTCCGCCCCGGCGCCGCTCGGAGCGTCGAGCGACGCGAGCGAGAGCAGCAGCTCGACCAGGGGCGCACGGCGTTCACGGGCGCCCCGTGCGAGCTCGTCGGCGAGCTGCGCGAGTGCTCCTGGCGGCGCCGTCACCGTGCGTCTGCGAGCGCCGCCGCCAGCGCCGCGCTCGCGCAGCGGGCGGTCAGAACCCGAACCAGCTGACGCTTGTACTCGACCGATCCGTTGGCGTCCGCGACGGGCTCGGCCTCCTGCGCCGCGGCGTCGCCGCAGGCCTCGAGCTGCTCGCGCCTCGGCGCGAGCGCTTCGAGCCCGATCAATGCCCGCTCGGCGTCGCGCGCGCGCTTCGGCGTGACCCCGACCGACCCCACGGCGACTCGCGCCTCGACCGCGACGCCCTCGCGCACCGTGACGTTCGCGGCCACGGTGATCGCCGGGCGCTCGTGGAAGGACATCTTGCGGTGCACGAGCGCCGAGCCGGGCGTGCACGCCGGCACGTGCACGGCGGTCAGCAGCTCCCCTTCCGCCAGCGCGGTCTCGTACGGGCCGACGACGAACTCCTCGGCTTCGATCCGCCGCTCGGGAGCGCCGCCGGCGCGGGCACTGACCGCGCCGGCGGCGGCGATCAGGTAGGTCGCGGGATCGGAATGCGGATCAGCAAAGCAGAGGTTGCCGCCGATCGTGCCGACGTTGCGCACGCGCAGGTTTCCGACGCCACGCTCCATCGCAGCCAGCGAGGGCCAACGCTCGCGCACCGCCGCTGAGTGCTCGATCTCGCGGTGGGTGGTGCTCGCGCCGATCCGCAGCTCTCCGCCTGTCCCCCGTGATGGGGGGCCTGTCCCCCGTGATGGGGGGCCGACTTGAATGCCCGCCAGCTCCTCGATCGCCTTCACATCGACCAGGTCGGTGAAGTCGGTCAGCCCGAGCTTGGCCACGAGCAGCAGTTCGGTCCCGCCGCAGTACAGCAGCGCGTCGCCGCCCAGCTCGTCCAGCAGCTCGCTGGCGGCCTCGATCGTCGTCGGCCGATGCAGCCGAAACGGCGTGAGCCTCACTGCGACGCCTCGGCGAGCACCGCCATGACCGCCTGCGCTCCCGCGCCGACGTCGACTGGGGCGCCGAGGTCGGCGAGACCGCGACCGAACGCCGCGACCGCGACCAGCGGGTAGAGCGAGCGGGCGGCCGGTCCCATGTGTCCGAGCCGCACGAGCTCCGCCTTCAACTCCCCGTAGCCGCCCGAGAGCATCACGCCGTAGCGCCGGCGCACGTGCGCCAGCAGCTCTGGCACGCTCACGCCGGCCGGCACCCGCGCTGCCGTCACGCAGTTTGCCGCGTAGGCATCGCTGCGCGGCCACAGGTCCAGCCCGAGCGCCCGGACGCCCGCGCGGGTGGCCCGCGCCGCGAGCGCGTGGCGCTGCACGGAAGCCTCGACGCCGCCATCCTCGATCACCTCGCGCAGTGCGGCGTTCACGCCGTTGACGTCGCTCACCGAAGGCGTGTACGGGAAGGCCTCGCGCCCACCATCGATCCAGCGGTGCTTCCAGTCCAGCAGCGAGATGAAGGAGCCGCGCGGGGCGCTGGGGTTGTTCTCCATCGCCTCCCAGGCGCGGGGGCTGACCGCGACCAGCGACATCCCCGGCGGGCCCGCCAAGCACTTCTGGGGACCGGCGACGGCGAGGTCGACCTTCCACTCGTCGGTCAGCAGTGTCGTGCCGGCCAGCGACGAGACGACGTCGGCAAGCATCAACGCGCCGTGAGCATGGGCGAGCGGACCGATCGCCGCGAGCGGGTTCTCGATACCCGAGGGGGTCTCTGAATGCACGACCGAGACCAGCTCGAACGGTCCGTGCTCGGCCAGCGCACGCTCCACCGCGACCGGGTCGATCGCCTCGTCGTAGGGCACGCGGATCTCGGTCACCTCGGCCCCGTACGCGCGAAGCCAGTCGCCGAACCACGCGGCGTACACGCCCGACACGAGGTTCAGGCAGCGCGTCCCGGGGCCCACCAGTCCGCGCGCCGCGGCCTCCAGACCGAGCACCGCCTCGCCCTGCATCAGGACGACGTCGTTGGCCGTCGCAAAGACCTCGGCGGCTAGCCGCTCGGTGTCGCGAAAGCGCTCGAGGAAGGCCGGGTCGTAGTCGAAGATGATCGGCGAGCCGAGCGCAGCCAGCACGCGCGGAGAGGCCATCGTCGGTCCCGCGGTCAGGGTGAAGTCTGCTGCACGCATGTCGGCCCTCCCCTCTAAAGGCTGGATTCGTCTCGTCCCACGGAGCGCCCGCGCCGATCGCGCAGGCGATGCCACAGCGCCCGCATCAGCAGTCGCATCCCACCGATCGGTCGCGCGGGCGCGAGGCCGACTGCGCCGGCGCTTGGCGCGGGCGAAGCGGAGGACCCGGCATCGGCGGGCACGTTCGCGTCGGGGTCGGCGGGCACCTTCGCCGCGTCCGCGGCCAGCAGCTGCTCGAGCCGCGACGCCATGTCCGCCACCAGCCGCGCTGCCACGTCTTCGACAATACCGGCACCCATCTGTGCGGCGCGACCGCTGAGCTCGACTTCGGTGGATGCAGCGACGTGCGCGCCGGCACCGTGTTCGGCGACTGCCATCGACATGCGAGCGCGAGCCGTCCCCTGCCCGCGCACCTCGCGAACCTCGGCCAGCAGCGTTGCCTTGCGGGCCGAGGGGTCACGCTCGGCCACCCGCACCGTGCCGCGGTAGGTCAGCCGCATCGGACCGAGGCGAACCGCGATCTCGGCGGGATGGGCGCCATCGGCATCCGCCTCCCCGACGCTCGCGCCGGGGATGCAGGGACCGACGCGCTCGAGGTCCAGCAGGGCCGCGTAGACGACCTCCGGCGCTGCGGCGACATCGAACTCGCTCGCGACCTGCATCAGGGGTAGGTCACGATCGTCTCGAGCTTGCCGGCGTGGTCAGGGGCACAGGAGATCGCCGGGTCGTCCTCGCTGGTGAGCAGGTGCCCACCACGGAACACCGAACAGTAGGCCTCGATGTGGGGGTCGCCGAAGTCGACGTTGCAGCGCACGACCGGAACACCCTCGAAATGAGCGCCGCTGTGCACGCAGACGACCCAGTGGTAGTAGGCGTGCTGAGCGTCGAGGCGCGCGAGCAGCGCGCGCCGGAAGGTCGCCGGGCTCGCGCTGCTCACGCGCGTGTCGGCGCGCGCCGAGCTCGTGGCACCCGACGGCACGCTGAGCAGCACGACGATCAGCGCGAGCGCCGCCAATCCCGCACCGGCGAGCCACAGACGGGCGCGAAGCGGCACGGCCGATGCGCGCGGACGGCCCCGCCCGGGGTCCGGGTTCGGTGACGCGGCGACCTCTCCACCACCCTCCGATTGCAAATCCATCACGGGCATACTATCGTCTGCAGCCAATTGTCGACAGTTGGCAGCACACATTTCGGCCGCCCTAATCGAGCGCACGCAGCGCTCTGACCCGGTCGGATTCGCCGTTACGGCCTACCACCACGAGGGAGGAAGCACATGCAGAAAAGGTTCAGGCGCGTCGGGTCGGGCCTCGCGGGGCTCGCGCTCGTCGCAGGACTGGCTGCGGCCTACGGGTCCAGCAGCCTCTCTGCGGGCGCCGCGGGTACCAAGCTCACCAAGGTGGCGATCGCCACCCCGGCCAAGACCAACGACTACGGCTGGAACTCGCAGGGCGTCGCCGGTCTCGAGGCGGCCGCCGCCTCCTACCACCTGACGGTCAAGGTCGTCCCGAACATCGGCTACAACAACACGACCGCCGTCCTACGGCAGTTGGCCCTGGGCGGATACGGACTGATCGTCGCCCATGCGAGCGGCTACGACACCCAGGCGCAGCAGATCGCCGAGCAGTACAAGATCCCGACGGTCACCTACGACATCCCGACGGAGCTCAAGAAGGGCGACCTGTCGAACATCACGACCTCGAGCCAGCAGGGCGCCTACCTTGCGGGCATCCTTGCCGCCGAGACGACCAAGGCCAACCACATCGGCGTGATCATCTCGGCCTCCGACACCAACTGGTTCGAGATGGAAGGCGGCTACATCGCCGGCGCGCACAGCGTCAATCCCAAGATCACGGTCACGACCGCCCAGATCGGCTCGGCGTCCTATGACGACTCGGCCGGTGGCAAGCGCGTCGCGACCAGCGTGATCGCCGACGGAGCCGACGTCATCTTCGCGATGGGCGACGACGCGTCGTTCGGCTATCTGCAAGCGATCAGCACGGCCAAGGCAGCTCACAAAGTCTGGTACATCGGCGACATCGGCGACTTCGCGCCGATCGACACGCAGCACGTGCTGCTCTCCTCGGTGCTGTGGAACTTCACCAGCGCCTACAAGACGTTCATCGGCGAGATCGAGAAGGGCACGTTCGGGGTGGCGGGCTACAACCTGACGCTCGCCAACGGCGGCATCTCGCTGCTGCACAGCAAGTACATCTCGGCCAGCCTGTGGGCGAAGATCATGACGGCGCAGAAGGGAATCATCGCCGGCACGATCAAGGTCCCGGACACGACGACGGCCGGGGCCGTCTCGAAGCTCCTGAAGGGATGATCGACTCCCCGCCAAACCGCTGATCCAACGCCCGTGCCGCCGCTCGCTCAGCCGGATCCCACGCAGCTTCGCCCGTCGTCGCAGGACGCGCCGGCGGTCGAGCTGCTGGGCATCAGCAAGACGTTCCCCGGCGTACGCGCCAACGACGACATCTCGTTGGTGCTGCGCCGAGGCGAGGTCCACTGCCTGCTGGGCGAGAACGGCGCTGGCAAATCAACCCTGATGGCGATCCTCGCCGGCATGCAACAGCCCGACTCCGGGCAGATCCGCGTGTCCGGCGAGGACGTCCGCATCGCGTCACCACGCACCGCGTTGAAGCTGGGGATCGGGACGGTCTACCAGCACTCGACGCTGGTCGGCGCGCTGACGGTGCTCGAGAACCTCCTCCTGGGCGACAGCCGGGCCCTGCGACTGGATGTCGCAGGAGCCCGGCGCCGCCTGGCGGAGTTCAGCACCATGCTCGGCGTGCAGATCGACCCCGAGGTCCGCGCGCAGGACCTCGCCCTGGGCGGTCAGCAGCAGGTCGAGATCATCAAGGCGCTGTGGCGCGGCTCACGCGTCCTGATCCTCGATGAGCCCACCTCGATGCTCACCCCGCAGGCCGTGCGGGAGCTCCAGAGCGTGCTCCAGCGCCTCAAGCGGCACGGTTTGGCGATCGTCTTCATCACACACAAGCTGCACGAGGCCGTTGCGCTCGGCGACCGCATCTCGGTCCTGCGCGCCGGCCGCCTCACGGGCGCGATCGAGAAAGAGCGCATCTCCTCGAGCACGCCCGCCGAACTGGAGGCCGAGATCGTCCGGCTGATGTTCGGCGATTCGCTCGACAGCGCCCAGGAGACCGCTGAGCTGCACATCGGCGTTGACGGCCGTCGGCACGCCCCCGCGCACACCGAGGTGGCGCTCGCGCTCGAGCACGCTCATGCCCGTGGCGACGGTTCCCAGCCGGGGCTCGAGGACGTGTCGCTGCGGCTGCACATCGGCGAGGTGCTTGGCGTCGCCGGCGTTGACGGCAACGGGCAGCGGGCACTCGCCGAGGCGATCAGCGGCCAGCGCAGACTGACCCACGGTGAGATCAGCTATCTCGGGGCCCCGGTTGGCTCGCTCAGCATCGCGCAGCGCGAGAAGCTCGGACTGCGCTACGTCACCGACGACCGCATGGGCGAGGGCCTCGTCGCCGCGCTGCCGCTGTCGCTGAACTTCGTGCTCAAGCGCATCGGCCAGGCGCCCTATTGGCGCGGCGGACGGATCCGCCGCGAGGCGATCGACCGCGACGCGCGCGAGCTCGTCGAGCGCTTCGACATCCGCACCCCCGGGATCCACGCGCGCACCGGCACGCTCTCGGGCGGCAACCTCCAGAAGGTCCTGCTCGCGCGCGAGCTGTCCCACGACGCCAGGGTCGTCGTGTTCCACAAGCCGACCTATGGCCTCGACCTGAAGACCACGCGCGTTGTCCGTCGGATGATCGGGGAGCTGCGCGACGGACACGCCGCCCTGGTGATCTCGACTGACCTGGACGAGCTGCTGGAGGTCTCCGACCGTATCGCCGTGCTCTCGCGCGGGCGCATCGTCGGCGAGGTGCAGAACGGCCCCGGAGCGGCCGAACAGGTGGGCCGACTGATGATCAGCGACGTCAGCCTTGGCGTGACCGCGCTCGCCGAGGCCGATGTCGAGGCCGAGGTCGCGCGAGCGTGACCGAGTCGCTGTCATTGCGCGCCGCCGAGACCGCCAGCGTCTTGGATGCCACGCCGGATCCGACCGGCGACGCGAGCACTCCCCCGCGCTCGCGCCGGGTGGCCGCCGCACGCGACGCCGTGATCCGCTCGCTCGTGCCGGTCTTGCTCGCGCTGGTCGCCGGCGGGCTGCTGCTCCTGATCCTCGGCGACAACCCCTTCACGTTCTACGCCAACATCTGGCAATACGGGATCGACCAGGGATCCTGGGAGGACAGCGCGATGCTCGCAGCGCCGCTGCTGTTGATCGCCGTCGGACTGATCGTCGTGTTCCGCGCGAACATCTGGAACCTCGGCTACGACGGTCAGTACCTGCTCGGCGCGGCGCTGATCACAGGCGTGGCCCCCCACCTGCTGAGCCTGCCCAACGTGCTGAGCCTGCTGATCCTGTTCGTGCTGGCGATGGCCGCGGGCGCCGCGTGGACGATCATCCCGGCGATCCTGAAGGCGCGCTATCAGACCAACGAGATCATCACCACGCTGATGATGTCCTTCATCGGCGTCGGCCTGGCCAACATCCTGATCAAGGGACCGTTCCAGGACCCGACGGTCAACATCCCACAAACGCGCGTCATCCCGCTGAATCACATGCTGCCGGCGATTCCGCTGACCCGGATCCACGTCGGCGTGCTGGTCGCGCTCGCCGTGGCGCTGCTCGCCTACTACGTCCTGACGCGCACCTCCTTCGGACTGCGCCTGCACGTCCTCGGCGCCAACCCGCGTGCCGCGGCGCACGTGGGAATCGACGTGCGCCGGCTGATCTTCCGTACCTTCCTGATCAGCGGAGCGCTCGTCGGCGCCGCCGCCGCCGTGGACATCCTCGGGGTCTGGGGCTACGTCCGGGCCAACTGGAACCCCTCCTACGGCGACACGGTGATCCCGTTCGTCTTCCTGTCGCGCTTGAACCCGCTGGCGGTGATCCCCTTCATCATCTTCTTCGCCGTGCTCTCGACCGGCGGAGACCTGGCGGCGTCGCAGGCCAACCTCTCGACCGATTTCCTGCTGGTCCTGGTCGCGCTGATCCTGCTGTTCATGACGATCATCGAGTTCCTCGGCCGCCGCCGTGACTTGGGTGGCAGCTACCTGACGCCGGGGCTGCGCAACGCGCTGCATCAGCCGCTGATGCGCCGTCGCGCGAGCACCACGCGGAGCGGAGGCGACCAGGCATGAGCCCGATCATCGCCGCCGCCGGGTCGGGGATCTTCAGCAAGGCCGTGCTCACCTCGCTGGTCGCCGGCGGCCTGCTCGCAGGCCTGCCGCTGATGTTCACCGCGCTCGGCGAGACGATCTCCGAGCGCGCCGGCGTGCTCAACCTCGGACTCGAGGGCATGATGCTGCTGGGCGCCTACCTGGGCTTTCTCGGCGCCTACTACGGACACTCGGCGTGGCTCGGATTCGCGCTCGGGGCGATCGGAGGCATGGTCGGCGCATCGCTGATGATCTCGCTCTGCGTCTGGTTGGGCCTTGACCAGATCGTCGTCGGCATCGCGATCACACTGGCCGGCGAGGGCATCACGAGCGTGCTGCAGGGGGCCGAGTTCGGTAGCAGCTACCCGCGGCTGGGAGCCCCGTCGACAGTCGCCATCCCGCTGCTGGACAGGATCCCCGTACTCGGTGCGAGCCTGTTCACCCAGCCGCTGCTCGTCTACCTGGGATTAGCCTTCGCCGCCCTGCTCGCCTGGATGTTTCGCGCAACCAACATCGGGCTGAACCTGCGTGCCGCGGGCGAGAAACCCGAGGCGCTCGACGCCGCGGGCATCAGCGTGGTGGCCACCCGCAGTTGGGCGGCACTCAGCACCGGCGCGCTGGCGGGCCTCGGCGGCGCCTACCTGTCGATCGTCGGCGCCGGGGTGTTCACGCCGTTCATGACGCAGGGCCAGGGTTACATGGCGATCGTGATCGCGATGCTCTGCCGCGGGCGGCCGCTGCGGGTCGTGATCGGCTCGCTGCTGTTCGGGATCTCGCTGTCGATCGCCACCGCGCTGCAGATCGCCGGCATCAACATCTCCAACGACCTTGTCAACATGCTGCCGTTCATCGCAATAATCGTCGCGCTGATGGCCTTCGGACGGCGCTCCTACCTACCGCCCGCGCTCTGCATCCCCTACGTCCGCGGAGCCCGATGAGCACGACCGACGCCACCCCGGATGCACCGCTCGAGAACCGCACGCTGCGCGAGCAGGTGATCGACCATCTACGCGAGGAGATCCTTTCGAGCCGCCTGGCGCCGGGCACCGAGCTCGGCGAGGCCGCCCTCGCGCGCTCGCTCGGAATCAGCCGCGGACCGCTGCGCGAGGCGCTTGGGCAGCTCGCGGCCGAGGGCCTGGTGACGATGGTTCCACGCCGCGGCGCGGTGGTCACGCGGCTCACGCGCCGCGAGTTCATCGACGCCTATCAGGTGCGCGAGGCGCTGGAGTCGCTGGCGCTCCGGCTCGCCGTCCCCCGCCTGGGAACGGCGGAGAAAGCCGAGCTTCACCGCCGCTGCGAGCAAATGGAGCGCGAGGCGCAGGCCGGCAACACGACGCGCTTCTTCGAGATCAACCGCGAGTTTCACCGGCTCCTCGTCCACGCTTCGGGCAACCGCAAGCTCGAAGCCGTGCACGCCCAGTTGATCGCCCAGATGGGGCGCCTGATGAACAAGTCCGCGGAGCTGCGCGGCGGTCTCGAGCAGTCCGCGGCCGAGCACCGGGCGATCCTCGACGCGATCGATGCCGGTGACCCGGCGCTCGCCGCGCGCCTGCTCGAGGAGCACATCGAGGTGCCCCAGCGAGTGCTGAAGCTGCCCGCGGCGGACACGATCTTCGAGGACGAAGAAGAAGACTCAGAACAACCCCAAGCAGAGGAGTGGCGAGCCAATGGCTGAGACCACGGTGGATCGGCCGACTCAGTTCGGCGTCAACCTGAACAACCGGGAGCCGTTGATCGCACCCGACTACGACCTGTCGGCGCTGCTCGAGCTATCGACGCTCGTCGAGCAGCGAGGCTTCGACTCCGTGTGGGTCGGCGACAGTCTCTTTTCGAAGCCGCGATATGAGGCGATGGCGCTGCTGTCGGCGATCTCGCAGCGCACCGAGCGCGTCCGCCTTGGCACCGCGTGCCTGGTCAGCTCGATGCGCAACCCGCTCTACCTCGCGCTCGAATGGGCGACACTCGACGTGATCTCGGGCGGACGGACGATCCTCGGCCCATGTATGGGCAACCCCGAGCAGGGCGTGCGGCGCGAGTTCGAGGCGCTCGGCCTGCCCTTCAGCGACCGCGCCAGCGTGTTCGAGGAGGGGTTGGAGGTGCTGAACGAGCTGTTCCGCACAGGCACAACGAGCTTCAAGGGCACCTACTTCAACTATCAGGACGTCGCCTTCCACTCCGGCACGGAGATGGCGCCGCTGCGTCCGCTGCAGGACCCGGTGCCGATTTGGGTGGTGTCCAACCCGCGGCTGGTCGGCGACAAGCCGACCGAGAAGATGCGCGCGATCATGG